>Ga0181518_10001509_pt1 | contig 23843 bp, 23 predicted proteins | sample PEATcosm2014_Bin_28_FD_119751 | JGI IMG/M metagenome (GOLD analysis project Ga0181518, IMG submission 119751) | Peatland microbial communities from MTU Mesocosm Facility, Houghton, MI, USA - PEATcosm2014_Bin01_60_metaG | ecosystem: Environmental > Terrestrial > Soil > Wetlands > Peat | place...
GCGCGTACCTGCTGGAGCTGGGCGGACTGGACGTGATGACATTCTCCGGCGGCATTGGCGAGAACAGCGCTGAGATCCGCAGCGCCATTTGCAACCGCATGTCTGCGCTCGGCATCAAGCTCGATGAAACCTGGAACAAGACGGTAGAACACCGGGGCACGATCTCGGTGCCGGATGCGGCCGTAAAGGTATTGGTGCTGCCAGCGGATGAGGAAATCGTAGTGGCCCGGGCCACCGCGGCCGCGCTGAAGCGGGGCGAAGTAGCGTCGGGAGTAGCGTCAAGGAGATGAACCGCGTGGCGGAAACTTCCATATCGCAGCCGAACCTGGCCGCAATACCTCGTCCAGTCGTCGAAGAGATCGTCCGGCAAGTGACGCTGGAATACCTCGGCCGATACAAAGCTGCGACGGCGACAAAACTGGTGGTGCATGCGTCTGCCCGTCACATGCATATCAGCCGGGAGGACATGGCCGCCCTGTTTGGGCCAGGGCATGAGTTGACCGTCGATCGTCCGCTCTACCAGGAAGGCAATTTTGCGGCGAAGGAAACCGTGTCGCTGATTGGGCCGCGCAGCCGCGTGATTTCAAATCTGCGAATCCTGGGCCCGATGCGCAAACAGTCGCAGGTGGAATTGGCCTATACGGACGCCATCAGCCTGGGTTTCGAGAACATACCGATACGGTTGTCGGGCAACATTGCCGGCACGCCGGGCGCGGTGATCATGGGGCCGAAGGGCGTAATCGAATTGAAGGAAGGCGTAATTCGCGCCGCCATTCACGTGCACATGAATCCCAACGAGGCCAGTCGCTTCGGAGTCCAACATGGCGACTTGATGAAGCTGCGGGTGGGCGGGCCAGCCGGAGTAACGTTCAACCAGGTGCATGTGCGGGTCGATCCGACTTACAAGCTGAACGTGCACATGGACACAGACGAGGCCAATGCTTGCGGTCTGCATGCGGCCAGTGAAATTGAACTTTTCAAATAGAGCAGAAGCAGAGGAGAGGCAATGAGAAAAGCGCTTGGCATGATCGAAACAAAGGGGCTGGTCGCATTGTTCGAGGCCACGGACGCGATGCTGAAGTCCGCGAACGTGAACTTCGTCGGCTGGCAATCGGTGGGAGCGGGGCTGGTAACGGCTTTCGTCGATGGAGACGTGGCCGCGGTGAAAGCCGCGACCGACGCAGGAGCGGGAGCGGCGGCGAAAGTCGGCGAGGTAATCAGCGTGCAGGTGATCTCGCGCCCGCACGACGACCTGCCGTCTTTTGAACAGCCGCCGGTGAAAGCCGCCAGGAAAACAGTGGAAGGAGAAATTCAATGAATACGAATGAAGCGATCGGACTGATTGAAACCCGTGGCCTGGTCGGACTCGTCGAGGCCAGCGACGCGATGTGCAAGGCAGCCAGCGTCGAACTCGTGAAAACCATCCAGATCGGCGGCGGCTACGTGACTGCGGTTGTCCGCGGCGATGTGGGCAGCGTGCGCGCGGCCGTGGATGCGGGCGCCGCAGCGGCAAAAGCGGTGGGCGAACTCGTGGCCTCGAATGTGATCCCGCGTCCGCACGATGGACTCGTCGAAGGGATGCTCAAGTAACGCGAAGGAGAGAGAACAAAATGTCGAACATGGCAATTGGAATGATCGAAACCAAGGGATTGGTGGCGCTGGTGCAGGCGACGGACGCCATGCTGAAGGCCGCCAACGTCGAATATCTGGGCTGGAACAAAATCGGCAGCGGCCTGTGTTCCGTGTTCGTGTCGGGAGACGTAGGCTCGGTGCGCGCAGCGGTGGACGCCGGTGCAACCGCTGCTCGCGAGGTCGGCGAAGTGCACAGCGTGCATGTCATTGCCCGTCCTCACGGCGACTTGTCGTCGGTGCTGCCGAAGTAGAAGTAACGGATAGAGGCGGCGCATGGAAGTAACGCTCGATTATGTTCCACGCTCGCAGATGAGGCGAATCGCATGTTTATCGCAAAAGTAATTGGCACGGTGGTTGCCACGCAGAAGAACCCGAAGTTTCATGGCATGAAGCTCCTGTTGATCCAGCCCTACATCAACAAGGAACACCAGCTGCAAGTATCGGGAAGTTCCGTGGTCGCTGTCGACAGCGTCGGGGCCGGGATCGGCGAATGCGTGCTGTTCACGCAAGGAAGTTCGGCCCGATTGACCGCGGCGACCAAAGACGCGCCGGTCGATGCGGTGATCGTCGGGATTGTGGACAACGTTGAAGTCGAAGGCCGCTCGGTGGAGAAGCCATAAATGCAGGACCGCGAAAAGATGATTGCGGAAATTGCCAACGAAGTCGTGGCCAGGCTTCGTCTCCACTTGCCACAGCCCTTGCCGCCGGCGCGGGAGGTCCGTTCCCAACAGGACGGAGGCCAGGACGGCGTCTTCGACACGGTGGACGACGCTGTGAACGCGGCCCATGCGGCACAGAAGAAAATTGCGGCGTTGAGCTTGGGCGACCGGGGCCGAATTGTCGAGATCATCCGGCGGATCTGTGCGACGCGCGCGCCGGAGTTGGCCCGGATGGAGTTGGACGAAACCAAGGTCGGCCGCCTCGACCACAAAATCGTCAAGCTCGAGAACGTGCGTTACGTGCTCGGAGTGGAAACCATGCGCAGCGACGCCCGAAGCGACGCTTCGGGACTGTGCGTAATCGAGCGCGCGCCGTGGGGCGTGGTCGGGATGGTGCTGCCAGTCACCCATTCGGTGCCGACCATGGCGAGCAACGCCATCAATGTACTTGCGGCCGGAAACTCCGCAGTATTCGCTCCCCATCCCTCCGGATGCAAAGTTGCCGCCTATGCCCTGCAAACATTCAACCGCGAAATTCAGCGGGAACTGGGCATCGCGAATGCGATCACGACCATACGCGAGCCGAGCATCGAAGCGGCGGAAGAGCTCTTCCAGCATCCTAAGGTGGCGCTGCTCTGCGTGACCGGTGGTCCGGGCGTGGTAGCGGCCGCGACTAAACACGGGAAACGCGTGATCGCCGGTGGCCCCGGAAATCCTCCGGTCGTGGTTGATGAGACCGCCGACTTCGATGCTGCCGCTAAGGCGATCATCGCCGGCGCAGCGTACGACAACAACTTGCTGTGCATTGGCGAAAAAGAAGTGTTCGTCGTGGAAGCCGCCGCGAACGCGTTTATCTCTGCCATGAAAAAAGCGGGAGCGCACCAACTGGACGCGTCCGCCATCGAGAGACTGTCGAAAGCGGCATTCACCTTCGAGGGCGGCGGCAAGGGCTGTGCGCGTGCCCACGTGAAGAAAGACCTCGTCGGCAAGGATGTTGCCGTGCTCGCGGCTGCCGCCAGGATAACGGTTCCGGCGGGGACTGAATTGTTGTTCGGGGAGACCGATGCGGACCATCCCTTCGTGCAGGAAGAGCAGATGATGCCGTTCTTGCCCGTCGTGCGGGTGCGCGATTTCGATGCCGCTTTGGCGGCTGCGCTGGTGGCGGAGCATAACTATCGCCACACCGCCATCATTCATTCCCGGCAAATGGAGCGAGTATCGGAGATGGCCCGCGTGATGAACACCACGCTCTTTATCAACAACGCGCCGAGCTTTGCGGCGCTCGGTTCCGACGGGCCGGGATATTTGAGTTACACCATCGCTACTCCGACCGGAGAAGGAATTACGACGCCGCTGACCTTCACTCGCGAGCGGCAGCTCACCGTGGGCAAGGCACTGAGGATCATCTGATGTTTTTGGCCCGTATTGATGGAAACATAACGCCGGCGGCAACGCATGCAACCCTGAAAGGATGCCGCTTCCTGATTGGCCAGAGGATCGAGGCGGACGGAACGGCCAGCGGCGAACCCCTCTGGCTAGTCGATTGGTTGGGCGCCGGAATCGGGTCTACCGTGATTGCCAGCACCGACGGTGACATCACAAGGGAGCGGCTGGGCAACACCACGCCCGCGCGGCTGGTGGTAGTCGGGATCGTTGATTCGCCGGGCAACGCCGGAGGAAAGTCATGAGATTGGGACTGGTGCGCGGCGAGGTCGTGCTGAACGCCGCCGTTCCCGCTTTGCGTGGGAACCGCCTGGTGATCGTGGAACCTGTGACGGCGGAAAATCTGGCTGCTGAAAATGGACTCGGTGGAGGCAAGGCGTTGATTGCAGTCGATCATCTGGGCGCTGCGGAAGGACAAATGGTCGCCTTCACCGAAGGTCGCGAGGCCGCCAATCCTTTTTGGCCGGAACGAGTGCCGGTGGATGCTTATTGCGCGCTGATCGTGAAGAGTGTGTACTTCCGGCCGCCGCATTGTCCGAATGGGGAAGAACCTGGGGATAAACGATGAAGTCGATGGATTTGACGGCCCGAAAAGTAATTACGATGCGCGATGCACAAGACGCCCACGCCGACGGGGCCACCGCCGTGGAAATTGGAAGTGGATGCCCGATCACGCCATCCGCCAGGGACTTCCTGCAACACCACGCCATCGCCGTAAACCAGCGCAGTTGCCCGGCTGGCCGGAAGAATGGACGGCAAAATGTGGAAGCCTCCCGTTCAACTCAACGAGCGAACCCGGCAATCGAGAAACTCTTCCACTCCCCCGAAGCGGAAGCCATCAAGAAAGAGATTTGCGCAATTGGGAAAAAACTCTGGACCCGCATGTATGTCGATGGCAACGGCGGCAACATTTCCTACCGGATCAGTCAGAACGAAGTCATTTGCACTCCCACCTTGGTCAGCAAGGCCGACCTGACGCCGGAAGATTTGTGCATGGTCGATCTGGAAGGCAACCAGATCGCCGGAACCAAGCCGCGGACCAGCGAGATTTACCTGCATTTGGAAATCTACAAGGCCGTCCCCGAGGCCAAGGCCGCCGTGCACTGTCACCCGCCTCACGCCACCGCCTACGCCATCACCGGCCGCGTTCCGCCCAACCGGGTGATTCCGGAGGTCGAAGTTTTTATCGGCAAGGTGGCGATTGCGCCCTATGAAACTCCGGGCACGCCCGAGTTCGCCCAGACCGTTCTCCCCTTTGTAAAGCAACACAACACGGTATTGTTGGCCAACCACGGCATCATCTGCTGGGCCGACACCGTCACCCATGCGGAATGGTATGCCGAGGTGATCGACACGTACTGCTGGACCCTCATGCTGGCCACGCAACTGGGCGCGCCGCTTTCCTACATTTCCGAGGACAAGGAGGGCGATCTTCTCTCCATCAAAAAACGCATGGGTCTGCCGGATGCGCGCTTCGCTCCCGCCAACATGAAGGAGTGCCAACTTCGCGATCTCGAAATGCCCAGTGCAATCGCGCTGGTGCCGAACAGTTGTCCCCAGCCGGTGCCAGAGCCTGGCGCACCCGACGTGGAAGCGCTGGTGAAATCGGTCACCGACGCCGTAATGGCTGCTCTCAACGGAGGATGAAGCATTACTCGAACTATATGTATATTGTTGTCTGTACTGAAAACAATTACATGGAGCTACGCTGATTGAAAGCTGCCGAACGACAACTCCGAATCCGTCAAATGCTGGAATCGAACGACTTCCTCGATCTGGAGGCTCTGTGCCGCGAATTTCGAGCGTCGGAGTCAAGCATTCGTCGGGACTTGAGCAAGCTGGAGGAGCAGAAACTCCTGCGGCGCGTGTACGGCGGTGCCGTTCAAATTGAACCGGTCACGAAAGATGGATTCGATTTTCAGTCCGCCGCCGTCCAACACGGCGATGAGAAGGGACGCATCGCCAGGTTGACAGCGGGACTGGTGCAAGACGGGCAGACCATTGTTCTGGATGGCGGATCGACCGCGGCTGCCGTCGCGCGTGAACTGGCTGGACGTTCGCTGCACGTGGTCACCAATTCCCTGCCCATCGCCGAGGTGTTTCAGGACGCGCGCAATATTGAACTCACGCTCACCGGAGGCTATCTCTATCCCAGGCTGCAAGTAATGCTCGGGCCTTTCTGCGAACGGATGCTCGCCGCCGTCAAGGCGGACGTTCTGATCATGGGCACCGGCAGCGTTACCGAAAGCGGGTTCAGCAACAACAACACCCTCGTGGTCGGTTCGGAGCGCAAAATGATTGAAATCGCGAACCGGGTGATCATCGTCGCCGACTCCACGAAATTCGGACGCGCCGCCATGATCCCGCTCGCCCCGCTGGAAGTGGCCGACACCGTGGTTTCCGACGCCAACCTTTCCCAGGATTATCAAGAGATGCTGCGCCGCCACGATGTTGAGGTGCTACTGGCGTAGCTTTCGGGGATAAACCTAAGCAGGCCGAATCTCCGCCGATCATCCGCGACTCAAACTATTGCCCTTTACTTTTCTTCAACTCCTTCTTACCTTATTTCCCATGCCTGCTTATTTCACCGCCGAACTCTTCCGCTTTCTCGGACGCCTCAAGCGCAACAACAATCGCGACTGGTTCCTGGCCCACAAAGACGAATATGAACGCTGTGTGCGCCAGCCAGCCTTGCGTTTTATCGCGGACTTCGCCGCTCCCCTCTACCAGATATCGCCTTATCTGGTCGCCGATTCCCGCCCAGCGCGCGGATCGCTATTTCGCATCTACCGCGACACGCGCTTCTCTTACGACAAGCTTCCCTACAAGACCCACGCCGCCATGCGCTTCTCCCACCCAGGCAAAGACGTTCACTCTGCCGGCTTTTATCTGCATCTGGAGCCAGGCGGATGTTTCGCCGCGTCCGGCCTGTGGCATCCCGAACCGCCGACGCTGCTCAGAGTCCGCACCGCCATGGTGTCACGCCCAGAGGAGTGGCGCGCGGTCCGCAAACTTCTCAACTGGGACGATGCCAGCAAGCTCAGCCGCCCCCCGCGCGGGTTCTGCGCCGATCATGAATTCGTCGAAGACCTCAAGCTGCGCGATCTCGGCTCCGCCGTGGACTTCACCGACCAGCAAGTTTGCAGCCCGAAGTTCATGGCGATTTTCACTGCCGCCTGCCGCAAAATGTCTCCCGTCGCCGCATTCCTCAGCAGCGCCGTGGGACTGAAGTTTTAAGCCTCCTCGAACCTCGCGGTTACGGCCAGTTGCGAGTAGTGTGCGCTGCGTCACTGAAACGCCTTTCCGGTTGCGGTATGAATAATTGAGGTCGGCGTGGCGAAGTAAACTCTCCACGCGGAGAAGTCTTATGAACCGAGGCGGCGGCAAGAACCGGCGAGAGTTTCTGAGGAATTGCCTGGCCGGTGGCGTCGTCCTGGGTGCGAGCGGTAAGCTTCGGCTGCTCGACGCGGCGGAGCACAGTTCCCTGCCCCTGAAGTCGAGGGTCGCGATCGCGCGCGATCCGATGCTGCGCGGCGCCGGACAGACGGTGGATTCTGGCCGGATCATGAGCCTGCTCGATCGCGCCATGCAATCTGTTTTCGAGCTGGACCATCCGGCCGAACCGTGGAAGAAGCTGGTGCGTCCCGGAGAAAAAGTTGGAATCAAGGTCAACGCGCTTGGCGGACGAGGATTGTCGAGCAATCTACAACTGATCGAAGCCATTTGCCAACGATTGCAGGAAGCGGGAATCCGAGCGGGCGACATTGTGATCTGGGACCGCGAGACCGAAGAAATGGAACACTCCGGCTACCAGATCTCCACGGCTGCGGGCCGCGTGCAATGCTTCGGTACCGACCGCGTGGGCTACGAAGACGAACTGGTAACTTATGGCAGTGTTGGCAGCCGGTTGTCGAAGATTCTGACCGAGCGCTGCGATGCGCTCATCAATGTGCCGGTGTTGAAAGATCACGACGGCGCGGGTGTGACCATCGCTCTCAAAAACATGTATGGAGTCATTCATAATCCCAACAAATATCACCCCAATGGATGCAATCCGTATGTTGCCGACTTGAATATGCTGCCGGCAATCAGAACCAAGATTCGCCTGAACATTTGCGACGCGACCACGGCCTGCTATGAAGCTGGGCCGGGATTCAAGCCGCAGTACAGTTGGAAAGAAAATGCCCTGATCGTCTCGCAAGATCCGGTGGCGCTCGACCATATCGGCTGGCGTATTATCGAAAAAAAGCGCGCCGAAATGAAATTAAAGACGCTGGAAGCGGATAGCCGGGCACCCCGCTATATTGCCACCGCGGCGGACGCGCAGCATCGCTTGGGCACGAACGATCCGCAACGAATCGCGCTGGTTGAAGTGTAGGCGAGCGCGAGATTGAGGTTCGAAATGGCTCGCTCCGTGGATTTGGATGCCGATGGCGAACGAGATTTGCAGTCGAGGATCATCCCCGCGGCTGGGCTGCCGTCCGCGCTCGATCGCCGCGCGTTTTTGAAATGCGCGGCCATGGCAGGCGCAACGTGCAGCCTCGGCGGGTTCGCTCTGCCCCTTCCCGCGATGGCAGCGGCGGCTCTGTCAGCGCAGGACGATTCGCAATTCACCGTCGAAGCGAAGTTCTATCAGAAACTTCCGAACAAAAAAGTGAAGTGCAAGCTGTGTCCACGCGAATGCTCGGTGGGAGACCGGGAGCGCGGCTATTGCGGCGTGCGCGAGAATCGGGGAGGAATCTACCACTCGCTGGTGCACTCGCGCGTGTGCGCGGCGCACGTTGACCCCGTCGAGAAAAAGCCGCTGTTTCATTATCTGCCGGGCACGCTGGCGTTCTCGATCGCCACTGCAGGCTGCAATGTGAACTGCAAGTTCTGCCAGAACTGGGACATCTCGCAAGTGCGCCCGGAGCAAGTTCCGGCCCAATACGCTCCTCCTAAAGCGGTTGCCGAGTGGGCCAGAGAGAACCGATGTCCGACGATCGCATACACCTACAGCGAGCCGGTGATCTTCAGCGAGTATTTGATGGACACGGCCGATGCCGGGCACGAAGCTGGCGTCCGCAGTGTAGTGGTGTCGAACGGCTACATACAAAACGAGGCATTGAAAACGGCGTACGGAAAAATGGACGCAGTCAAAATCGACTTGAAAGCGTTCACCGAATCGTATTACCGGGACGCCGTTACCGGCGAGTTGAAGCCGGTGCTGGAAACGCTCGTCGCGCTAAAAAAGATGGGCAAGTGGACAGAGATCGTTTATCTGGTCGTGCCCACGCTCAACGACAGCGACGCCGAGTTCCAAGGGCTGGCGCGGTGGATGAAGACGAACCTGGGCGTGGATACTCCCGTACACTTCACGCAATTTCATCCGGAATATCTTTTGAAGAATTTGCCCATTACGCCGGTTCCGACGTTGGAGCGGGCCAAGGCGATTGCCGACGCCGAGGGGCTGCATTACGTTTACATCGGCAATGTGCCCGGGCATCCGGCACAAAATACTTACTGCCCCAAGTGCCGCCGCATGTTGGTGGAACGCGTGGGATTCACGGCGAGCCAGATGCTGATTCGCAAGGGCGCGTGCCCTTTCTGCAATCAGGCGATCCCGGGCGTTTGGCACGCGTAAGGGCGAGAGGAGGGTTTCGCGTATGAGTCTTTTTCGTATGAATTCAGGAATGCGCTTCAAATTACATTCGGCAACAGTTTTATTCATCGCGCTTATATCCGTGGCGGCGACCGTGTCTTGCTGGGCTGAAAATGCGCCGACGGTAAGACAGCCTGGAGTCGCGGGCGCTTTCTATCCTGCCGACCCGAAGGCGCTCACCACGATGATCGACGACATGCTGGCGCACGCCGCTGCGTCACAACCGCCAATTGCCGAACCTATTCTCGCGGTGGTCGCGCCTCATGCGGGTTATCAGTACTCGGGCCCAGTGGCGGCCTACACCTACGCCGCGCTGAAGGGCCGCAAGTTTTCGCGGGTGGTGGTGATCGCGCCGTCGCATTACGAATATTTTGATTTCACTTCGGTTTACGATGGCGACGCCTATGCCACGCCGCTCGGCGAGGTGCGCGTGGATAAAGCGTTTGCCGCGCAGCTGGTGAAAATGAGCCCGACCATCCAGTTCTCGAGCCGCGGACACACTCCGACGAAGGAGGGCGCCGAACACGCGCTCGAAGTGCAGTTGCCGTGGTTGCAGCGCGTGCTGGGAGATTTCACGCTCGTGCCCATCGTCATGGGAAACCAGAGCTACGAGAACAGCCGCGCTCTGGGTGTGGCCTTGGCGAAGCTGATTCATGGTGGAGACACGCTGATCGTCGCCAGTTCCGATTTGTCGCACTATCACCCCTACGATGACGCGGTGAAGATCGACCACAAAACGCTGAACGCGCTCCAGCAGTGGGACTACTTCAGCATGTCGCGAAATTTCGAGGCGCGCGTCTGGGAAGCCTGCGGCGGCGCGCCCATCGTCGCAGCCATGATTGCCGCGGAACGAATGGGAGCGAATGAGGCCAGAGTTTTGAAATACGCCAACTCCGGCGACACCACGGGCGACCACTCGCGCGTCGTCGGCTACAGCGCCGATGTTTTTTTAAAAACGCAGGGAGGGAAGGCGGTCAATCCGCCGTTTTCGCTGAACGGGCATGAGAAGAGCGAACTCCTGGCTTTGGCCCGCAGATCGGTAGAGCAGGCTGTTCGTGAAGGCAAGCCTTACGACCCGGATGCAAGTTCGAGCGAATTATTGAACCAGGAGCGCGGCGCGTTCGTGACCTTGAAAGAGTCGGGAGAGTTGCGCGGTTGCATCGGATACATGTCTTCGTTAAAACCCTTATACCTGACGGTGCGCGACACGGCTGCATTCGCCGCTCTGCGGGATCCGCGTTTCCCGTCGGTATCGGCTGCGGAATTGCCAAAGCTCGAATATGAAATCTCGGTGCTCTCTCCGCTCCGGCGCGTGCTCGACGTGCGCCAGATCAAAGTCGGCGAGCATGGCTTGCTGATGAAGGATGCCACGCACGAGGGCGTCCTGCTGCCGCAAGTGCCGGTGGAAGAAAGATGGGACCGGCAGCGGTTTCTCGAAGAAACCTGCGCCAAAGCGGGGATGCGCCTCACTTGCTGGAAGGATGAGGACACGGATATCTTCGAGTTCACCGCCGTCGTGTTTGGAGACACCGAACGCCCGGCGCTTACACCCGAGACGATCTCGCCTGCCACGCAACCCGCGTGGCCAGGAGCGTCGGCGCCAGGTTCACCGCCGCACTAAGCCAAGCCGTTTTCCAGAAGCCGAAGACGGGAATGAGATAAGTACTCAACAGCAGGGCCCCCACGCAACCGCCGAACAGGTCGAGCGCATAAAGCGGGCCCACGCTTGCCTTCGGGCCGCTATCGCCAAGATAGATCTCCGTGGCGACGGGAAATTGATAGCCACCGAGCATTCCTCCCAAGACCGCCAAGGCGGGAAAAGCAAACTGCACAGCCAGCATGGTCGCGGCCGCGCTGGGAGTTTCCGAGAGCAGGCGAACGATGAAGATGAGCGCCGGCCCCGAAAGAGCTAGCAGGAACTGCGCGGTGGCCATGGCGCGAAACGCTGGAAGCGCGCTCGAACGGACGCGGCGCATACCCAGCCAACTCCCAAGAGCGATGCCCGCCATGAACATGGCTATCAAAATTGCGAGCTGATGATACACGTAGCCATAGACCGACTGGAATCCGAGCAACAGGAAAATCTGGAGAGCCATCAGGGTGAAGCCCGTTGCCGACATGCAGAAGGCCGCGGAAGCACGCGCGCGTCTCTCGCGGGCGGGCATATACGCCATAAGTATTGCGATTAACAAGAGAACCGCGAAACCGCCTGCGGCCATGCGAGCGAAACCGATACCAGCCGCGCTGTGGAACCAGCCAGAGTATCCCAGCTTGAATTGAGCGCTCCAGAGTACGACGTCGAAGTAATACGCGATGGGCTCAAAGTCGCGATTGACCGCCGTTTCAGGCAACGGTTGCAGCACATAGCGAAGCTCGGCCATGCGATCCGGCATCATGCGAAAGGGGATGAAATATTCCCGCACGTATAAGGTTTGCAGGTTTCGCGCTTTCAGCCTCGAGATGAGCAATTGCGGATCGTCGGTTAAAAAATCGGGCCGCAGTGCGCCAAAAAAATGGATGGTCTCGCCGGGAATCGCATGCACATAAGGAAAGACTTCGCCCAAGGTGCGATGAATGCAGCGCAGGAACTCAGCGCGGTCTGGGCTGATGTAATCTTCCGACGCGCGCAGTTGCAGCGCGAACAGGCCTCCCGCTGCCAGATGCTCGCTGGCGGAGCGAAAGAACTCGGCAGTGTAAAACCGGTTCAACTGCGCCGTTTGCGGGTCGGGTAGATCGAGAATAATCGCGTCAAACCGGTCGCGCGTAGTTTTGAGATAGAGTCGGCCGTCAGCGTAATGCAGGTGTACACGATCATCTGTAACAAGAGGAGAAGACTGCGCGAGCAACAGACGCTTCGTCATGTCAATGATCGCGGGATCGAGCTCGACATAGTCGACGCGCTTGACCGTAGGGTGCCTGAGTGCTTGAGCGATACTGCCGCTTGCGCCGCCGCCGATCAGGAGGACTTTCTTCGGCGCTGGATGCTCCAGCAACGCGTAATGGACCGCTTCTTCGGCGGCAGCCTCGTCGGGCACACTGGCCAGGATCACGCCGTTGTCATAGATGCTGCGAATGTTACCGGTCTCGGTGACGGCCAGGTTGCCGTAAATCGAGTTACGCGACTCTAACAGGTGAAATCCGCGCCATAGGCGGGTCTCTGAAGACTTGTCCAGCGATGGGGCGACATAGATAACAAGAGGGACCGCCAGACATATCCCAACCAGAGTGACCGCCATAACTCGCTTGCGGGCTCCCCCGACCGTCAGAATCACAGCCATGCTCAGGTTCAAAATCACAACGATAGTGGCAATCTGAAAGGAATCAAGAATGCGCAACAACACAACGCTGGCCAGTATCCCGCCCAAGGCAGCGCCAGCAGCCTCTAATAAGTACGCCGAGCTGGATGCGACATCAGCGGAAACGCTGTCCTCATGTGCGTACAGCCTGGCAGCAACAACGAAGAGGCATCCGGACAGAGCGCAAAACACACTAAGGCAAATGAGAGCGGTGAGCAGCATCGGCACCGGTCCGGCCAATTCACCCGGCACTGTCTGGAAGAAAGCCTTGGATGCGCGTACCGCCCAAATCGTTGGCGGCAAGCTCGCGGCGAGCAGGCAGTCGAGCGCCGCTAACGCTCTTCGCGAGTTCTTTTGACCGGGCGCAAAGCGGCTGCCCAGGCTGCTCCCGGCTGCAGTCCACAGAAGCCAAGTGGCCAGCGTCATCCCCACGGAGATCTCATTCCCGTTGAAAACGACGATGAGTTCTCGCATGAGCACGATCTGGCCGATGACTGCGGAGAACCCGAGCAGCGCAAGAGCGGCTTTTGCCCCGAAACGAGTTTCGAATCTTGTCCCGAACATAGAGCGCCACGAAGTTGCGGTGTGAGGAATGCCAGAGACACTTCCACCGCAGCAAAATTAGAATTCAACCTCATTCAAAAAGCAAAGGGGAGCGAGGATGCCACCAGTTGCGTCCGGCGGCGAATTGTGCGCGTCATCCGCCGCGCAGTACAAACACGCTTCGCGGGACAATCGAGCTTTACTTTCTATAGGTAATACGCTATATAGCAAATGACGACGCTTGATTGCGCTTTGTGGAAGGCGCGTCTTCCAATCAGGGTGATTGCTCATGTCTGAACGCCGCCGCAATGGCATGCCGGCCTACCAGAAAATTCAGCGCGCGATTCGCCATCGCATCGAGGCGAAGCAGATGAAGACTGGCGACGCCGTCAGTTCCGAACGCGAACTGGCGAGAATCCACGGCGTGAGTCTGATGACCGCGCGCCACGCCCTCGCCGGTCTGGAGCGCGAGGGCGTTGTGGAACGCCGCCGGGGTTCGGGGACGTTCGTGGCGCCGCCCCGCATTCAGTTCAACAAGCTCATGAGCTATACCGAGCAGATGGCCAGCCGCGGCCTGCCTCCGACTTCGAAGGTCATTGCTGCGAAGATCGTGGAGGACGAGCCGGAAATCGCGGCCCGGCTCGGTTTGGGCGCAGCCAGCCGCATGGTCAAGATCGAGCGCGTGCGGCTTACGGCCGACGAACCCTTCGCCCTGGAAACCTGCTACCTGGCCGCGACGGAGTTTGCGGATCTTGTGGACGCGCCTCTGGCACGTGGCTCGCTGTTCTCCGTGCTCGAGCATGACTACGGCGTCGAACTCGCATACGCGGACGAGGAGGTGGATGCTACTTTTGCCGAGGGCCACGTGGCCCAGCTTCTGAATCTGAAGGCGGGCGCTGCCTTACTGCGCATCCGGCAGGTCATTTATTCGTCAAAGACCAAGCCGGTGATGTACGTCATTGGTTTCTACCGCTCGGAACGGCACTCGCTGTTTATTCGCCGTCTGCGCTAGCCCATTCGGCTTATCGAAAATCTTTATCTCCTTTTCGCACACATGCTGGCACCGTGACCGCGGCACGCGCCGCATCGGGTCGCTCCACTCGGCCGCTTGGACCTTACGGTGCGGGAGTAAGTTTGTACAGGCCCGCCCCATGGGGATTGATTCGCGCCGCGAACTGGCCCGCCACCGTCCCCAGATCACGCTTTTGCCATAGATCGCGCACGACATATTTTCCCGTCAACGCCAGCTCCTGCCAACTCACTCTCACGTCCTCGAATTGCTCTCCGGTATCAAACAATGCCACGTATTTCGCACCGCCTCCCGGAGCATCCGCCTCCCAAGCCACGAGGGTACCGCGCTCGTAGACCTCGTGATTGCCCGAACTTTTCTGGTCAACCGCCAGCACTTCCTCATTCTCAAGCAAAGACGCAGTCCATGGGTCAAGGGTCGGCAAATCACCTCCCATGATCAAGGGCGAACGAAAGATCGACCACAGCGACATCATGGTGACTTGTTCGTCGTGCGTGAGATGGGTCTGGCGCGGCGCATCTTTATCATCGAAACCGCGCAGGCGGAGGCGGGCGAGAGGCAGCATATCAGCGTCGGGCCAATGGCTCGGTCCACTGTAGCGGGCCCAATCGCGGCACCGCTGGAACTGAGCGTAAACGTCTTTCCAGTTGTCCCACATATCGTCGGAAATACGCCACATCTGGGACCACTCGGCGAGGCTGGCGGCCTGAGTGAGAGGCGCGGCTCCCGGCGAGAGGCTCAAAATCATGGGCCGTCCGGTCTTGGTCATCGCCTTGCGCAAGGCCTCGATCTCCGGTCCATGATAGTGCTCGCCGAACGGGTTCTCGCCCCGGCTCATATCGTCGGCCTTGATGAAATCCACGTCCCAACTGGCGTAGAGCCGGGCGATGGAATCGTAGTAGGCCTGACCGGCAGGCTTCGACACATCCACGCCGTACATTGCCGTGGACCACGCGCAGGTGTTTTGCAGGTTTGCGATGTCTTTGGCGTGAGCGCCGGTTCCCAGAACCGGCAGGTTACGGGCCACCGCCTGCCTGGGAATGCCGCGCATGATATGGATTCCAAATTTGAGCCCCAGGCTGTGCACGTAATCCGCTAGGGGCTTGAATCCTTTCCCTCCGGCCGCCGAGGGAAAACGATCGGGGTCCGGGAGGAGCCGGCCAAATTCGTCCATGGATGTCTTAAGCTGGTCAAGGCGCTCGGGATTTTTCGCCTCCGAATTGGAGAAATACCAGTAATAATCCACCGTCACGTACTGCCAGCCATAGCGGGCCATGTGCTCCGCCAAATACTTGGCATTGGCCCGCATCTCGGATTCGTTGACATCGCCTCCGTAGCTGTCATAGCTGTTCCAGCCCAGGGGTGGCGCAGGCGCCAAATTCTCAGCAGAAGGGATGGCCGCGGCTTGGTTCTGTGCAACTACGCGGTTCGCTGGAATCGATAGCAACGCCAGGACTAGCAGTAACAAGAGCAAGCTTCGGATGGACATTGAGTTTAGTTCCGCCGTCGGGGATTCTTACTGGGATTCCGATTGCATCATAAGCGCCTTCCGTCCTCAACACAACGACTCTGGCGATGTAACAAGCGCCGCCAACGCCTCGACCCCGTTCCGGATAAGAAACACCTTGGAGCTGACCCGTATGTTGGAAGCCCTCTGTAACTCCAGTAACCATGGCCCTCGGACCTTCACGCGGCGTCAGCGGTATTGATACAGCTTTACCTTCTGCACGGTATAGTTTTCGCCGGGCAGTCGCAGCCCTTTCCCCGACATGATCTCGTCTCCATTCAAACGGCGCCCTGGAACCCACTGGCCACCTGCAAAGGTACCTTCCTCGACGCTGGCCAGACCGGTCGCCAGACGCCCCGGTGCGCTGGATGAAGAGGAAAACGACACGGCTACGCCCTTTCCGGCGACCATGTATTCGCCGTCTTCGATCATCAGGATGATGGCGGCCGCGTAGTCGGGGTTCTGCGTAGTCCACCAGTAATTGGCGAAGTTCACTTCCAGCGTGTAGCTCCCGAGTTGCACCTTCTTAGTCGGATGCTCCTTGTCGAGCGTCACGCCTGCGATCGTGCCGCTCGCCTGATGCGCGAGAATCAGCGGTGAGAGTGGTAATAGAAACTCGTACGCCTTGGCTATCGGGCTGTCGGGCACGGCCTCGGACGGATTTTCGATGCCGAAGGGCGAATAGCCCATTGCGCCGTACTGCCCGAAGGCGGTGAATACGTTGGCTGCGCCGCGTGCGTCTCCGGCACTCTCCGGTATAAACAATGGATTGGCAGAGCGGGTGTACCTTGCGCACAGTTCATCGAATTCCTGCACGTAGAGATCGGGTGACAGCATGTCCAGCGCCGGTGCGCCCGCGCGCCACACGTCCATCACTTGCGGGAGCGGTCCGCCGCTAGGGTAGGTTCCCGGCCAGGCGTGGTCGCGCTGCTGCAACCAGGCATTTACATACATCGGAATGTCGTATTCGGTCTTGCCGGCTGCGATCACCTGGTTGACATAGCGCGCGTAATACCACGCCATGAAGATTTCATCCACCGACCAGTGCGGGTTGCGCCATCCGGTCTCGTGTTCTTCCGGCGTCAACGGCGGGCTTTTCGTCCGCACCGGAACGGCGAAGCCCTTCGGCTTCCCGGGGCCGAAGACTTGCTCCCAGGTTCCAGTAGTTTTCCCTCCAGCGTCTTCCCACACTTTGCGGAACTCTGGGATGAGCGCGTCTTTATTCTTCTGGAGGTAATCCATCAACTCCTTCGGGACTGCCTTCCCAAAGGCTTCGTTGGCGGCGGGGGAACGGTCGCGCGACTCTTCGAGCACCCCAACCTCGTTTTCCACCTGCATCATGACGACGGTGTGATTTTTTCCATCCACTTCGCGGATGTGGCGCATGAGAGCCGCGAAGGCGCGGGCATCGGCGTCGCGGCTGGCCGCGCCCAAGGTTGAGAGAATCTCGAGGGGCTTTCCGGTCTCGTCCTCGGCGCGCGCGAAGCGCTCATAGTCTCTTTTCACCCACGCGGGAGCATACGTGGACATGCCGTTCTTCCAACTCCCGAACCATAGGAACACGATGTGCAACTTATAGCGACGCGCCTGCTGGATCAGTCCGTCCACTAATGTGAAGTCGAACTTGCCTTCCTCCGGCTCGATCAATTCCCACGATACAGGCGTAAGGACGGTGTTGACGTGGATCGCCGACAGCCGTGGCCAAATTGGTTCCATGTATTCGAGCGAGGAGGAGCTGGAATTGTGAAGTTCGCCGCCAAGCACGAGAAACGGTTTCTCATCGACCAATAACTGGGTGACCGCACCCTGCCTGGAAAGATGAGGAATCGAGCTCACCTGGGCGTGCAGCAAAGGAAGTGGACAAATGCATATGACGATACAGATGAACAGAACGTTCAGCATCTTCATCGGGAAGCCCTCCGGCTTAAGAGCGCCGAACCTCGGCCCAGGGCGCCGTGCCACCATTCATGCGCGGGTCCGGCGCCGTTACCTTGTTGATAGAAGTCCGCAACCCGTTCGTGCAATCAGGCTCCACGGGCGGCGCCTTCCACCCAACATTGCATTGTAGGCCCCAGGGCACTTTAACCATGGAAAATTTGTTTTGGAAGGTGCGGAATTCGGGAGCGGCCCGGTGGAAAACCAAAGACTGGGCTGTGGGCAGGACTGACAAACAGGCAATCACCCAGCGCTTCGAGTTCCTCCGCGGTGTTTATTTCCCGGATCTATGTTCAGACGATAAGAGCGCGCTCCCCAACGCGGGAGTTTAACCACTGGGCCCGGTCCAAGGGACCGGGCCCGGCGGCAGAACCAGCTTCTTAAATCCGGAATGTCTTATTATTCGCCTTGCTTGCACCCACGACTCACCGAGGTTAAAACGGCGTTCTTGGATGCAATGTGACAGTCGTAGGACGCGCCATCCGAGTCAACAAACGTGTATTGTTGCCAGCTCCACGTGGGACTCACGTCCGTGGACTTGACCTGGTTCGTGAGCGCGTTGGAGTAGAAGACATATCCATTCAGCGAGAGCTGCCGGCTGGTGCTGTAGATCTGATCGAATGCCTGCGTGTAGCCGAACGGGGCGCTGCTCACGGGATAGATGAGACGAGCCGTGAACGGGAAGCTCCAGAGTTCACTGGTCGTGAACTTTCCCGCCGCGCTCGATACCGTAGTCTGGGAAGAGAGGCTCGTCTGCAACGAAGTGTCCTGGTCGAGCACCGTGTAATTGACGGTATCGAAGTCAATCTTCTCGGTGCTGGAAAAGTTCTGCTGCTGTGAAATCGAAGTGGTGACTTTCCCGTGGGACGTGTTGACATACCCTGCGATCGTGTAACTGCGGTTGGATTCTACGCCGATCGTTCCCTTGACGGTCGCCGTCCCGTGCAGCTTCTCGGTGACCACTGGACTTGGGCTGGTCAGCGTGTTCTCAGTAACTGCGCCTGTGACCTGCGCGGACCAGGGGTCGAGGAAGAGCAGGAGCGATGCCGACACCGAGAAGTAATCATCGTCGTTGAATACGCTCAAAGCGATGGTATGGGGTTGGCCGTTGCTCAACAGGGCGGCGAAAGGAGTGAGGTTCACGCGGTAGGGCACAAACTCAAGAGTTTGGTTGCCGGGGATCGGCACCCAGTCGTCGGGCAGGTCTCCGGTGAAGACCCAGGGAGAAACGGGCGCGATGCCCGCGAGCTGTCCGTCAATGGTGATCTCAGATTCGCGGAAGTTCGTATTCCCGCATCCGTAAACTTCATTGATGTTGGCGAGGTCGTTCGGGAAACAGCCCCACCAGGTCTCGTCCGTACTCTGGCTCTGGGCGATCACGTCCAAATACGCCCGCTCGGAGTTGGTCGGCAGCGTAAACGTCGTCGAGAGTTGATCGCTGGGTGAAGACAACAAAACCGGGTTGCCGCCTGGAGACACCAGTGGAAGCACCTGGTCGGGCGTCCGATGGTCGCGCCCATCCCAGTTCCCGTGGTGGTGCCGGGCGGGATAAAACTCCAGGTCGGCGTTTACCGTGAAAACTCCATTCAAAAAACTGTTGTAGGGCGGTGGGCAGTCGGTGGTGCAGTTCTGCAAAAAGATCAAGCCCTGCTGCGGAGCAGTCAACAGCGCGCTGTAATCGGTGATGTCCCGCTCAACGTGCCACGTGTTGGTGAGTGCCGGCAACGGTTCGGGAGTAGTTCCGAAATAAATGTTCGCGTTGGCCAGCCAGAGAATCGGCGTGCGGTCGAACTGGATTCCCCCGTTCTCGCTAAAGTCCGCTTCGAACACTACTTTCTCCCACGGGCCAGCGCAGTCGTCCGGGGGCGTGAACGCAAAAGTCTGCTCTGACTGTGAAAAATAGGCGAACTGGTAGTTGGCAAAAAGCGGCACCACGCAGGGTTGCTCCGGCGGTCGCGGCACCAGCGGGTCGGCGGTCACTGTGAACTGTGTGCCAATTTGCCGGTTCGTGCTTTGGGCGAAGACCGAAGCGCTGGTGATCAGCAACGCTGCGAGAAGTGCAATCAATGGAAGTTGTCGAAACCAACGGCGGCGTGGGTTCATGGCGTACTCCTTGTTGACCGTGTGCTTTGGAGGGACCGTGCGTTTTGACTCTGGGACCCACTTATCGCATTTAGCACAGAGGTTGTCAAGGATTATATGATCGAATTACGCTATATCGATCATTTTTCTTGTCTGTATGCAAGATTTTGCGCTCTGGGAGATTGTAGCCCTGACTAAATCACCAGCCAGCTCTTGCTGATGGGATGGGCCTCAGGGTCGAGTACAACCCTAATCAGGTGCAACGTGTCCGTCGGGTCAAACATTGAAGAAAGTGTCGTCCGGGAACTGGGTTAGTGGATTGACTCCGCTACTTGTTAGGCGCCTCGGGCACGGCGTTGACTAGATCGCGCAACGGCTGGACCACGGTGAAGCGCACCAGCGCTTGCGGCTTTTCGGCTTCGTCCAAAATAGCCAGTTTCTGAGCTTTCCAACCAGCGGCTGCAGGCAGTCCCGATGAAAGATACGACACGGCTTCGAGGCCCACCGTGCCCAGTTCGGTGAGTTGATGGGCCCGAGGCTTGGCCTGGGCGAGCACGGGCGAGCCGGCCATCAAGCGCAGAATTCCAGGCTCCGCGGCGATCCAGGCGTTGAAGTTGGCAGTCAGCTCGCGCTCTTGCTGCGTTCTGGACGCGGGGTCCTGAAGATATCCATGCGTGAGCAACTCGAAATTGTGGCGCGAGGGCGGATCGGGCCGAAGAGCGTCTGCGAGTTGATTGAGTGGCGTGAGCTGATTGGGGTGTTGCCTGAATGCCTCGTCGAAGGTCGCGGGCTCAAGAACGGAGGCGAAGACTTGCAGCGGACCAATCTGCTGGGTTCCGGCCAACTGGCGCAGGCTCACTTCTTCGTGCGAGATGTGCGTGAGGCCGAAGGCTTCGAGCCGCAGCGACTCGACCTCGAGCCGGCGGTACATGTCGTCCACGCTGTTCACGTTGCCCGGCGACCAGAGCCGTTCGGCGACGACTGCCGCGCGCGGCCAGATGCGCGAGTCAATGGTTTGCGGGCCAGCCTGTTCCGTCCACATGCAGGCTTCTCCGCCGAGGATCCGCGCCTGCTGCTCGGGGCTGAGGTCGTTCACTTCGGGCAGCGGGTCGACCGCGTAGTGAGACGCGGCAGTACTGATGAGATTCAAGTAGTAACCGGCGGAGAGGATCATGTTGTATCCGTTTCGGGCTCCGCCGGCGAGTGAGTCGAAGCCGCGCCAGCTCTGGACAACAATGCCCTGGGGCAGATCGGGAGTGAGTATCTCATCCCAGCCGATCATGCGCTTGCCATGCTTCTCGAGAAGTTTAAGCAGACGCTGGTTGAAATAGTTTTGCAGCGCGGCCGTGTCCTTGAGATTGTGTTCGCGCATGAAGTTCTGGATGCGCGGATTGGCCTTCCACTCGACACCGTTGTTTTCGTCGCCTCCGATGTGCAGGAAGGGGTCGGGGAAGATGGCGGCCATCTCCCCAAAAAAAGTATCGAGAAATTTGTAGGTGCTTTCGCGCGTAGGATCCATCACCGGATCGAAGACGCCGAACTCGCGCTCAATGTGGAACGGGCCGGGCCCGCTGGCGAGATCCGGATATCCCACGAACCAAGCGCTGGTGTGCCCCGGCATATCGAACTCGGGCACGACACGGATGCCGCGGTCGCGCGCATAGGCGACGATTTCGCGGGCTTGTTCCTGGGTATAGAAGAGTCCGTCCGAGCCCATCCCGGCGAGCTTGGGGAAGGCCTTGCTCTCGATGCGGAAACCCTGGTCTTCGCTGAGGTGCCAGTGGAAGACGTTGAGCTTGACCGCGGCCATGCCGTCGAGGGTGCGTTTGAGAACGTCAACGGGGATGAAGTGCCGTCCGCAGTCGATCAGGAGGCCGCGCCAACGGAAGCGAGGCGTATCGCGAATCGTCACCGCGGGGACAAAAAAACCCGTGGCGTCGGCTTGGATGAGCTGTTGCAGAGTCTCGAGGCCATGCATGGCCCCCACGACCGTCGCGGCGCGGAGGTGGGCGCCTGAGGGAGCGACCTCCAGCGAGTAGGACTCGTCTTCGCCGGCCGATTGGATGGTTTCTCCCGCGCCATCGACGCTGACCACCAGCGCCGCCTGCGTGTTGGCGGCTGCCAGAGCGATAGGAATCGAAATGGCAGTCTGAGCTTTGATGCGCTCGAGGCTGCGCACTATGGCGGCGTCGAGCCGCGCGTCGCGGAAGCGGTCGGCGATGGCCGTGAAGGATGGTGCGATGGTGAGGCGGCCTTCTTGCGTGGAAAGCTGCGCCGGCTGCGGCATGAGGGTGTTGACGAATCCGGGGGCCGAGCTTTCGGAAGACGTTGCCTGACTGGGCGCGACGGATAATGCCGTAAGAATTACCAGAATCGTGGCGAGCAGCAGTCGAGTTATCACATTGCCCCTTTCCGAGCCCGCACGTTACACGTCCTGGCAGGCCGCATCTTGCTTCGCAACTTTTTTCGCGACTTGGTCAGGCCCGAATGACTCTGATTTCACGCCGGGTAAACGCCGCAACGACATCATCGGAAGCGCCTGCATCCGTAACCAGCACGTCCACGTCCTCGATGGGGCAGATCAAAGCGGATGTGACGATCCCAAGTTTGCTGGAATCAGCCACCACAATGATCTGCTTGGCTTGCTTGACCAGCGCCCGAAAAGTAAGGGCCTCGTCCAACTCGTTGGTAGTTGTTCCGCGTTCGGCATCGATCCCGGAGACGCTGAGAAACAGCTTATCGAGAAACATGTCGCTAAGGGAATTGATGGCGGCGGGCCCGATCAAGGAAAACGACCACGGCCAACGGACGTAGCCTCCCGTCAGATGGATCTTGAGCCCGGGCATGTTGCAGAGCTCCATGCCGATGTTGACGGCGTTGGTCACAACCGTCAGATTGCTGCGATGACGCAAGCTGCGCGCCACCCAGGTGGTGGTAGTGCCCGCCGTCAGGCCGATGGTTTCGTTCTCTTCGATCAGTTCGGCGGCGGCCACGCCGATGTGCCGCTTCTCTTTCACGAAGAGATGCTGGCGGGTTTGAAACGCCGTGTCGTAGCGAAACGGCTCATAGAGCAATTCCTGCACCAGGGCGGCGCCGCCGTGGGTCCGCCGGATCAATCCTCTGGCTTCCAGACGGGTCAAGTCCCGGCGGATACTCGGCGCGGACGCTCCGAGCGAAGCGATCAATTCTTCCACGCTTACGGAGCCCTTGTGCAGCAGCAGTTTCAGGATCCGATCGGTGCGACGTTCTTGACGAGCAGACATGGGTTATGTGCTTGGCGGACGCTATTCTCTGGCTATTCGCGCCCGCCAGGGAAATCCCCAGCCAAACGGCACGAGCTGATCATCATAACCCGTCCGCCAGCAACTGGCGAGCGCACTCGTCAAATCACGGTTGAGTCCGTCAACATCCGGAATTGCGAATGCGTCACCCAAGTATTCCATATTACGCAGAAAACTACCAATAATTTGATCGTTTTGTGCCATATCAACCATTTTCTGCTTGACAACGCACAAGAAGTAGTCGTTAGATGCTAGCCGCAAACAGTTTCGGCGGCTTTCCCCCGCGCACAGTCGGCCTTGGCCTTGGATAGGCGCCGAGGTCAAGGTGGGGCCGGTGGGGGTGTCGCTGGCTTAAAGTCGGGGAGGAGTTTCGCCCTCGAATCAGCAGGTGTCGGGCGCGGGGAATGCGGGAATCAACCGCACAAATCTGTTGTGCCAACCATGCTAATCCGGTCCCAAGGAGATAAAGGAGATAACAAGATGAATCCGAGAATCCACAGTAGATTGTCTGGCCTGTACTGTCTTTTGTTGTGCATCACAGTGGCTCTGCTGACGGTCCCACTCGAAGCGCAGAATTCCCAGGGAACAATTCTCGGACACGTGCAAGACCCGTCCGGCGCGGCCATCGCGGGGGCCAAAGTGACCGCGACAAATGCCGGCACGAATGTGACCCACACGTTCTCTACCACTGGTGGAGGCGATTACGTGTTTGTGAACATGATTCCTGGAACCTACGCGGTGAAGGTGGAATCCAACGGTTTCAAGAGTGAGTTGAGCGGTGGGCTCGTGTTGGA
>Ga0181518_10001511_pt1 | contig 23827 bp, 12 predicted proteins | sample PEATcosm2014_Bin_28_FD_119751 | JGI IMG/M metagenome (GOLD analysis project Ga0181518, IMG submission 119751) | Peatland microbial communities from MTU Mesocosm Facility, Houghton, MI, USA - PEATcosm2014_Bin01_60_metaG | ecosystem: Environmental > Terrestrial > Soil > Wetlands > Peat | place...
GGGGTCAAGGTCACCGACAAGGAGCTTGCCGCCCTCCCGCTCACGCCGCACAAATGGCATGGTGACTGGAATTACACGATCGCCGCGGCATGATGTCGCGATCTATTCCGCGGCGGGCCCTTACGCCAGCGATGGAAGGTCTGCTCGGAGATCTCGATGTGCCGGGCCAACTCCTCGATCGTCTTGCCCTGGGCCAAGAGCTTGTCACCCTTGGCCAGCTTTCAGATCACCTGTTCGGGCGTGTGTCGCCGCCGCTTCATCTGTGCGGTCCTCCTTGCCCCATCTTGAGGCATTGGACTCGCACAGCGGGTGGATCAGTTCATGGGGTCCCGGTCAGCCTCGGCTCCGTCGTTCGAAGCTGTCCTCTCGGCTCACGCACATGTAACGATCAATCCCAGATCAGATCATCTTTGGGCGACTTACTGCCGTCATGCGGGAGATTGATGTAACAGTGAGGATCGGTGGGTTCATCGGATGTCCTGCTGATATTCGAATGCCGCTGTCGCCACAAACCGCCAAGGCGCTGGGCACTACAGAGTTTGACTGCTGCCGAACTGATCGGACGGTAGGACGGTCAGGTGTTTGGGTCCGCGAGGCGCTCGGTACGCACTTGGGGCGTGAGCGGCGAGGACTAGTTCATCGACGAGGTCACGCAAAGAGCACGGCGGATTGCTAATGGTTCAGGTTCGCACGCAAGGTGGTGTCGACAAATGGGATATGACACTGACCCACGAAGTGCCATCAAAGGACATCGCCAGGCCTCCGGCGTTGATTGTCCCATCGGTCTATGGCTCGGCGGACCGCGAGAGTTAGGTTGCAGCGATACGTTCTAGGCCGAACCGTTCGAATCTGCTCTGCTGCTTGCCTCTGTCATCGGGGAACTTGATCGCCCCGAGGGGCTGGACCGGCTGGAGATAGGCACACTAAACCCGAGCAAGAACCGAGGGTTCGCCAGCGGGCTATCGACGAGCCTGCCGGCTAAATGCCAGAATCTCGTCGTGAAACAAGTGCGGAGGCGATGGGCACAATTGCACAGGTGCGGTATCCCATGAAAGGTGTGATGTGGGGCGCAGTCTCCGATCGCGGCAAGGTGCGCCCACTCAATGAAGACTCGATGCTTGCCGATCCACCTCTGTTTGCTGTGGCCGACGGAATGGGCGGCCACGCCGCTGGTGACGTGGCAAGTCATCTCGCAATCGAAACGCTGAGCGATTTGCTCCGAGCTGACTCAATAAGTGTGCAGGACGTCATGGAGGCAGTGACAACCGCTAATCGAACAATTGTCGACGCCGCTGCATCCGAAGCGGGCCAAGCGGGAATGGGCTCAACCATTGCAGGGTTGGCGATGGTTTCGGCGGGCGGATCCGAGCATTGGATGGTCTTCAACGTGGGCGACTCGCGGGTCTATCGAATGGCCGACGGCGAGTTATCCCAACTGACCATCGACCATTCGGAGGTGCAGGAGCTAGTTTCGTCGGGAAAGCTCACACCAGCGGAGGCTCGTCGTTATCGTCGGCGCAATGTTGTGACGCGGTCTTTGGGTAGTGAATCCGCGAATGCCATCGACTCATGGGTGTTTCCGCCAACTGCGGGCGAACGGTTCATGCTCTGTTCTGACGGTCTCACCGAAGAAGTATCGGTGGATGATATTCAGCATGTATTGCAGGGGATAGCCGATCCGCAAGAAGCTGCCGAGTCGCTTGTGCAGCGAGCAATTGGGGCGGGAGGCAGCGACAACGTCACCGTGCTCGTCGTCGATAGCGGAGAGGTCGATGACTTCGACAGCGATATCGACGATACCCTGCCAAGGTGGCAACATGCCCTCTGACCACCACCAGGCCATAGCCACGTATTCGCCTGGGAAATCATCGGCTCTCGCAGCAGGCAAGTTCTGGCTTCTTGCTGACGCCCCGCCAGGTGCACCGGCTCTGAAGGAGCTTTGGCGAGTGCTTCAACACGAGTCCGGTGACAAGGTTGATGCGCTGGCATCCGAGTTGATGACGACAAAGTCGCTCGGCAAGAGCTTCGTCATGGTGCGCCAGATCGATGAGCACCTTCTCGTCGTGGTGGGTGGAAAAGGTGGGGCCGAAGTTGTGCGAGACGAGCATGTGAGTGTCCTTTCGTGCCCAGAAGGGGTTGCCGTGACCGAGTACCGGCTCCCTGGGCTTTCAGGCACGATTCGAGTGACTCTTGGTGGCGACTCGAGCCCAGCGCATCTGCCCCTCGGCACGGGGATTGTGCCAGCAGCGCTTCTCCAACTGCGGTGGGAAAGCGACGTCCCAGCGCCGGCGCCCGTGTTACCCACAGATGCCGTGACGATCTATCCGGAGGAGGCGGAGCCTGAAACTGCGTGGCCGAAAGAGCCGCCACATCCAGTTTCAGAGGAGACAATCTCCCCACCATCGATTTCTGCGGAGACTGTCACGACGTCGATCGTCGGTTCGATTCGTGACGAGGACCTCGATCGGAAGGAAATCGCTGCGCCGAGCCGTCCTGAACCCGACTCCTCTTCGGAGACTGGGTACGACTTTCTGTTCGGTCACACGGTGAACCGCTCGGTCACCGATGCGGCCATCCATGCGGAATCGACTCAAACGACTCAGGCGCAAGAAGATTGGTTGGAGGCGGATGTGGTCCAGTCCGTTTCAGAATTGGAGCCTCAGCTCGATTCGGAAGCACGAGTCGAGTCCGCCTCTATCGCACGGACGACTGAGCCCGACCCAAGTATGCCGGCTGCGCCAACCATCGCCAAGAGCGCGGGGATGATCGATGAGGTGCCGTGGGCCGCCCGTTCTGCAGATTCCGGATCAGTTTCAGCGGATGCTGAACCCTCTGGCTCACGCAACCCACTCGACGATCTCGCTGGCGAGGACGATGGTGCAGTGGAACTGACCATCAGTCGAGCAAAGCAGAGGGAGATCCTTCAGCAGCTCAGCTCCGATTCTGCGCAGTCTTCGCCCAGTCCTGTAGTCCATGCGGTGAGATGTCCCGCTGGTCACCCGAATCCGGCTCACGCGGGTGAATGTCGGATCTGCGCGGAACCGATAGAGGACCAGTCACCGGTGACTCTTGCAAGGCCGATTCTCGGGGTCCTACGTTTTTCGACGGGCGATGTCATTACGTTGGATCGCGGTGTACTGATTGGCAGGAAGCCGTCGGCGACGAGGTTCGCGGGGAACGATCGTCCCCATGTCGTCAAGCTCCCTAGCCCGGAGCATGACGTATCGAGAAACCATCTTGAGATCAGTTTGGACGACTGGCACGTTCTGGTCACGGATCTCAACTCGACGAATGGCACGGTCGTTACCCGCCCCGGCCGAGAGCCGGAGCGCCTTCGGCCGGATCAGGCAATGATGATTGAACCCGGGAGCGTGGTCGATTTGGCGGAAGTCGTGTCCTTTACTTTCGAAGCTACGGAATAGCACCATGGTGACAGCGCAGAGCGATCCGCCCGATCTGCCAGGGCTCACCTATGTCCGGCGCCTAGGAAGTGGTGGCTATGCCGAGGTGTTCCTCTACGAGCAAATGAGTCCTCGCATGCGAGTGGCTGTCAAGGTGTTGTTCGCAGAGTCACTCTCACCCCGCGCACTTGAGCAGTTCGCAGCGGAGGCCAACACGATGGCCGAGCTGGCGGATCACCCCAATATCGTCCAGATCTTCCGATCGGACGTGACCGCAGACGGTCGTCCATATCTCGTGATGAAGTACTACCCGCAGCGGAACCTGGCCGTCCGCGCGAAGAGCGAGCGACTCTCGGTGCCAGAGGTCCTACGGATTGGCGTTCGGGTGGCGTGTGCGGTCGAAACGGCACACCGCGCAGGAATCCTCCACCGAGACATCAAACCAGCCAACATTCTGACGAGCCAGTACGGCGAACCTGGCTTGACTGACTTCGGGATCGCAACCACGGGAGCCGAGGAGGACGTGGACGCTGAAGGTCTCTCCATTCCATGGTCGGCCCCTGAGGTCGTCTTCAGCAAATCGCCAGGAGATCGATCCTCCGACGTGTATTCCCTTGGTGCGACGTTGTGGCACCTTCTGGTCGGGCATTCACCCTTCGAGGAGCCTGATGGGGACAACTCCTCATTCGCGTTTGTCCGCCGTATCCGCGAGATGGCGCCCCCGCGTTCAGGGCGCGAGGACGTGCCTCCGTCGCTAGAACGATTGCTAGCACAGACGATGGCCAAGAATCCTGTCGATCGGCCTCAAAGTGCCCTTCATCTGGCCCGGTCACTTCAGGCAATCGAATCGGAGCAGCGATGGACGCCCACGCCGTTGGTCCTCTTGGAGACAGAGGATTACCAGGAGGCTGGGGAAGCGGGTAGTGAAAGCTCCGAAGAGCCCGATGTCGACAAATCGCAGGGATCGGATCTGGTGACTCATGCACGCCCGCCGGTCGTCGGGTCGCCGTCGGGACGATCGCCGGAAGGCGATGTGGAGAGCGACGACGGACCGGAGACGCGCCGCCGTCTCGTCACGGTTTCGCCCTCCACGGGTGTTCGAGAGCAGCGCAGCACGAAGGCTGTGGAGAGAAAACCACGTGAGCGTCTGGGAATGCCCCAACTCGATGACGATCTCCTCACGATTCAGCGACCGACGGCCAAGGCACAGGGGTCAGACGGGGTCGCTGAACAGTTCTCAACAGATTCAACGTCGAACGGCTCACGGAACGGGCATGTGGTCGTGCTCATGGTGGTGGTGGCCATGGTCGCCGTCGTGGGCCTCTCGCTAGCAGTTCTGCTGGGTGGCCGCCACTCACCCGGCGGCTCCACAACGACGACGACTTCAGGTTCAGCCTCGGCCCCGACGATCGCGTTGCCGCAGACGGTCAACGCGCCAACGCAGCTCACCTCGAATCGCGTGAGTCCAACCGAAGTTCAGTTCACCTGGACTATTCCCGATGAGGTTTCGTCCGACAAGGTGTGGTGGGTGGACTCGGGTGACGCGTCACAGGCTGGTGTGCGTCATTTTGTGGAATCTAACCAGGCCGATGTTTCTGCCACGGGTCAGGTATGCATCACGGTTTTCGTACAGCAGGGGACGGCTGAGAATTCGTCTGCACCGTATTGCGGGGGCTGATGACGGTCAAGATCGAATTCTGTGGCGAGGCTTACCGGGTGGAGCAGGGTTCAAGCTTCACCATCGGCCGTGAGGCAGATCTGGTTGTCGACGACAACCCGTTCCTGCATCGCCGCTTCCTCCGCATAGACCACGAAAACTCAATGTGGTGGATTGCAAATATTGGCAGTCAGCTCTCCGCAACCCTCTCAAATACCGAGGGGACACTGCAGGCTTGGCTCGCACCGGGCGCGACCCTACCGATCGTGTTCGAGAACAGCACGGTGTGGTTCACCGCGGGGCCCACGACCTACGAATTTGGGATCACCTTGGATGACGCGCCTTTCCACGCGGCTTTGCCGGAGACACCGAGGATCGGTTCGACAACGTATGGACGAACATCTATGACTCCGGAGCAACGGTTGCTCATAATTGCACTCGCGGAGCCGATGCTGCGCCGGCGTGTGCGCGGAGCAGTCAATGCACCCACCTCGGCTGAGGCCGCAGCCCGTCTCGGATGGACGGTCACCAAGTTCAATCGGAAGCTCGACCACGTCTGTCAGAAGCTGGAGCGACTGGGGGTGTTGGGTATGCACGGCGGTCCTGATCGACTGGCATCGGACCGAAAGGCCAGGCTCATCGAGTACGCCTTGGCAACGAGAATGGTCGACGCGCAAGATCTCGATTTGCTTGAGGAATGCGCCGCGCGAACCGACGAAGAGCCAGGCCGACGTTGAGCAGCGTGACAAGCCCTCGAGGAGAAGCAGTGTTTCGGCGCTCAATCGTGGTGGTCGGGGGAATGCCCTGTCCTGATTCCACTGATGATTGCCTTGGCGAGGCACCGGCCGGTCAAGGTGAAACCTGACAAGTCAGGAAAAGACATGGGGAGTTCTGCCCTATTTCCGCCCTTGACCCTGGGAATCGCCTGAAAGAGAATGACCGCCAGCAATAGTTGCTCGTCCTTGGGGGGAAGGGCGGTGTCCTTGGAGGAGTAACTTGGATTCGTTGTCGGGGGGCGGCCGTCTGCGTTCCATCGCAAAAAGTCGATCGGTCACCGGCACAGTCCTCGCCGCCACTTCCATTTTGGTGGTCGTTCTGGCAGTGACTGCCTCCGGAGTACCTGTCAACCACGTCTCGGCGAATGACGGCGGGGTGTGGCTGGTGGACGATACGGCCGGCACGGGATTTGCTGAGATGAACGTTCCGATTCAGCAGCTCGGCGCGCACTTCGGCGACCCGGGAAGTTCCGGGGCCAATGACCTCGACCTACTCCAGCACGGAACCACGATTCTGGCGGTGGATGAAGAGAAAAACACCGTGTACCCGGTCGACGAGGAGGCAGGGACTATCAATGCGACAGACGGTGTCACGTTCACCCGGGGTACGGGTCTTTCCTCTGGCCTGGTCGGGGGCGGCGACGTCGCTCTGGGCGGCCCGACAGTTGCCATTCTCGCTCCAGGGACGGGGAGCAAGCCCACAAAGCTCCTGGCCTCGGGCGTTGGGAGTGGTGCAGAAGCCTCGCTGAGTGGCGTCGCACCCTCGGCGAAGCCGCTGGCATCGGTTCCGGCGACAGCTCTGGCCGTGGACGACCAAGGCGACGTGTTTGTCGCCTCGAGTTCTGAGCTCAACGAGTACTCCTGGTCCGGGGTGACGTTCGAGCCGCCGGTCACCACGGCGATCCCCAAAGGTTTCTCCTCTATCCAGATCACTACCGTCGGGAACCAGGCGGTGGTGTTCGACGACATGAAGGGTCTGTTCTTTTTCCCATCCACCGGAGGGACGACTCAGTTGTCCGTGCGTGGGCCCTACGCGTTGCAGCAGTCCGGGCCGGAGTCTACTGCCGTCGTGGTCGAATCCCCGACGACCCTTGTCTCCGTGCCGATCTCGGGTGGAGCTCCCATCACGTTGGCAAAAGTCGCGGGAGGGAACACCCGCCCGGCCCAGCCGGTCACTCTCGATGGGTGCGCATATGGCGCATGGGGTGGCGCGCCCGGCTACGACGTCAGGGTCTGCCCGGGCTCCGCCACTGCGACTCCAGCGCAGGCGATCGCGCTCCAGTACGAACACTCGGGGGAGGGCCAGGTCTTATACAAGCCCGTCCTGAGGGTCAACAACGGCTTCGTCGTCTTGAACGACGACTACGACGGAGGTGTGTGGCTCGTGGCGGGGAACCCGGCCGAGGTCCTCGACAACGACAACTGGATTCAGATCTTTGTAGGAGACAAAGCGACAAACTCAAATAATTCTCAAGGTGAGGCGGCCTCCCAAGCGCAAAAGCCCAAACTCAACAATCCGCCGCTGCAGGCGCGCCCTGGCCAAGAATCCGTCCTCCATCTGTTGGACGACGACACCGATCCCAACGGGAGTCCACTCTCCATCACCAGCGTCTCGCCCGCCGGTGGTCCTGATTACACCCTTTCGATTGCACCTGATACGCAGACCGTGATCCTCAGTCTCGAGGGGGCGGCATCAGGCTCGATCACGTTCTCCTACTCCGTGATCGACGGCAAGGGACAGACGGCCTCGGGTCCAGTCTCGGTGCAAGCTGTTCCCACCTCGAAGGAGACACCTCCGTATCTCCTGCGGCAGCCGCCGCTTCTGCATGTGGTGTCCGGTGGGACTGAGAGTTTCGGTGTCCTCAGTGACTGGCGGGACGCTGAGTCTGACTCGATAAGCCTGGTCGATGCCAGCGCGTCGGCCGGGCAGGTCTCCTGGACTAGTGACGGACTCGTCACCTACACAGCCCCGACGACCACCACGGATCAGGCGGTGACCCTGACCTACGACGTCACCGACGGGCGTTCGGCACCGGTTGTGGAACATCAGTCAGTCGACGTCGTGGGAACTGGTGACACGACCGCTTGGCCGGCCACTGCCGAGGCGGACGTCGCAAAGGTGGTGGTTGGTGTACCAGCCACCGTCTCGCCTCTGACGAACGACATCTTCGGAGCTGACCCGTCGAACTCTGGGGCCAAGCTGGCCTTGGCGGGCCAGATTGCCTCAGTCACGGGTCTTGAAGTCGCGACCAACACGGAAAATGGACAGATCTCGGTCACCGCGACACAAGTCGGCACGTTTTTGCTCTCCTACCAAGATGCCTTCGGGTCGGCGCCCCTCTCCCCGGCCGCCCCAATCCTCATCGACGCCGTGCCACCTCCGCCCGCCGCGTCGCAACCTCCGGTCACGGCACCTGTGTCGGCACTCATCCATGGAACGAACGCCACCACAGTGGACGTGTTGAACTCCGACTACGACCCGGCAGGGGGTCTGCTCACCGTCACGGGTCTTCTCACCCCTCTACCCCCAGGAATTGAAGCATCCGTCCAGCAGGGAGAGTTCATCCGCATTCAGGCGACTTCGCCGCCGAACTCGACCAGTTCGCCAGATTCGCAAGTCCTCGCCTATGAGGTCAGCGATGGCAAGCAATCGGCAGCGGGTCAGGTTGATGTGACTGAAGAGCCCGCCCTCACGTCGACGCCACCAGTCGTTCCCACAACGTATGTCTCGGTGCGTGCGGGGAACGAAATCGACGTGCCGGTGCTAGCCGGGGCCAGCGATCCAGATGGCGAGACAATCTCTTTGGTGACCGGCTCGAGCGAAGGAAATGTGGTTGCTCTGGCCACTAGCTCTCCGCTCTCAGACGCGACGCACGAAGAGCTCGGTTCCGGATCAGTGTCGGGTGCATATCTTCGGTACGAGGCGCCGCCCAGCAGCGCTGTACCGACTTCGGAGACGGTGACTGCCTCGTTCATCGTGGAAGCGACAGACGGCACGCAGACAACAGGCCAGACCGTCATCACCGTGCTCCCTGAAACAACTGCTTCAACCCAGCCGGAGCCGGGGGAAGTCGACGCCAGGGTCGCGGCAGGAGGAACGGTGACCATCCCGATTCCCACCACCGGGGTCGATCCCGATGGGCAGGACGTCACCGTGACCGGCATCACCTCCGCCCCGCAACTAGGACAGATTCTTGCGGTGAACGCGGACAGCATCGTCTATCAGGCCTATCCCGTATCTTCGACCTCGGGACCATTCGAAGGTGGCACGGACACCTTTTCCTATCAGGTAACTTCGCCCACTGGTCAAAGCGCCCAAGCCAACATCAGGGTAGGTGTCACCCCGCCGGCTTCTGTGCAGCCGCCCGTCGCCGTCGATCATTTTGGGACTGGTGCGCCGGGCAAAGAGGTGGTCGTCGACCTGCTAGCCGGCGATGTTATTGCGGCGGGCGACCCAGTGACCGTTGAACCGCTCAGTCAGACGAATCACCAAGTGCCCTCCGGGGCACAACTCCTTGGCGGCGACTCCGTCGAGGTACAAGCCCCCACGGGCGGACAGCCCGTTGATCTGGCCTACGCAATTACTGATGACACGGGCAGCCCATCGGTGGCACACGTCATCGTGCGGTCGGTTCCGGGGTATCAGCCCCAGCCGGTGGCGTCTGACTACTACCCGACCCTGCCCTCCTCGAGTGACAAGACCGTCAGCGTGGACGTCCTCCAGCGTGACAGCGATCCTGGTGGGACAACGGCGGACCTCAAGGTGATCGATGCATCCGTCGCTCACGCAGTTGCGAGGGGATCGACGCTTGTGGTTCCCGTCAAACCCGAACCGTCGGCCGTGCCCTACACCATTGAGTCCATGGCCACCGGCAAGCAAGCGGTAGGGGTCATCCACGTGCCAGGCAGCGGCACCACCATGCACCTCAATTCCGATGTGATCAGGGTTCCGGAAGGTGGCGCGAAATCCGTAGACATCGGCGACTACATAACGGACCCAGGTCACACGGTGAGAATTACAACCACGAGCTCAGTGCACACGTCGCCGGCTTTTGGCCTGAGCTTCGCGGTGACCGGGAACAGTTCGCTGAGGCTCATCGGGGCTCCGGGGTATCAGGGTCCCGGTTCGGTCATCGTCCAAGTCACGGATGCCGCATCGCTGTCAGCGGCTGGCGCGGCGGAGGAGACGTTCGCCATTCCGGTAATCATCGGGAATCCCACCGCCATCGTGCGGTGTCCCGGCACGCCTATCGATCTTGTGCAGGGAGGTCGGTCCATCTCGGCGGACATTCGCTCGCTCTGCCAGGTGTGGACGCCGACCGGGCAGGACCCGTCTATGGCGACGTTTACAGAGAGCTGGGTCCACCAAGCGTCGGCCGTCAGCCTCTCCAGCCAGCGAGGCGGACGATCCATCGACCTAGTTGCGGCGTCCTCTGCAGTTGTTGGGACAACCGGGCAGATCGCGGTGGGAGTTCCGGGCGGTGGTGTTGAGGCGAGTTCCACTCTCAACGTCACGGTAATTGCCGCTCCGCCAGCCAGCGTCACGCCCGTCGACATTCCCGGAGTCGAGACCGGGCATTCCGTCACAGTGGACATGTCGCAATATGTCCAGAGTCCTCTCTCACAGCCGAAGATCGCCGTGCTCAAGGTCATTGGACCCAATCAGGGGAGCGCAAACGTCACGAACTCAGGTAGTGACGTCACGATCTCACCCAAGACCGGGAGCTCAGGCACCGAGATCTTCACCGTTCTGCTGACAGACCAGGGCCAGGACCGGCAGGTGCAAGGGACCATCACGCTCCAGGTTCTCGATGTTCCTTCGGCGCCGACCAACCTGCAGGGAACGCCGTCGAACGACCAGGTGGCGCTGAGTTGGGCGGCCTCTCAGCCGAATGGCGCTCCAGTGACCAAGTACGTGATTTCCACCAATGGCCAGACCGAGTCCACCACCGGCACCAGCTATACCTGGATGGGGCTGACGGACGGGCAGAACTACACGTTTTCGGTGGTGGCCTGGAATCAGGTCGGACCGAGCACTACTTCTGCGACAGGTACCTTCCAGCCGAAGTCCATCCCCGGTGCTCCTGGCAACGTCACGGCTTCTGCGGGGAATCAGGTCGCAACCATTAGCTGGTCGCAGCCGAATACAAACGGCCAGCCGATTCTCGGCTACCAGGTCACGATCAGTCCATCGTCTGGCGGCCCGTCGTCGGAGTCGGTGTCGGCAGGACAGCTTTCATACCAATGGCAGGGACTCAATAACAATATTGGCCCGTACACCTTCACAGTCACCGCTAGAAACGACGTCGGCAACGGTCCGACCTCCACGCCTTCACGCCCGGTCTATGCGCATTTCAGACCGCAAACACCCGCAGCACCAACCGCGGAGCCGGAGGTGTCTCCCGACGGGACAACCACCACCGTGACCGTGAAGTGGCCCGAAATAACCCCTTGCAACGATGCTCAGCCGTGTCAGAGCTACATCGTGACCGAACTCAAGGGTGGGTCAGCTCTCGAAACGGTGACGACCACGGGCGGATGCGGCGGATCCACGACCCAGTGCAGCTACTTGTTTGAGTCCATCACCAACGATGGATCGGCCTACGCGTACGAGTTGCAGGCTGTCAATCAGGAGGGCGACATCTCGAGCAATGGTGCGGCGTCCAATGTGATCCACGCCGATGGCGCTCCGTCTGCGCCCGAGAATGTGACGGCTATGCCAAAGAACTCTGCCGCCTTGGTCAGCTTTATACTGCCTCCCTCGCACGGAGCGTCCATTTCCCAGGTGGACTATACGGCGGAAGCATCGTCGGGCACGATGCACGGCTCCTGGTCAAACCCCGGCGTTTCGGGCCAGCCATTCTCAATGACTATTCCTCTCACACCTAATACGCCATACTCCATCACGCTAGTGGCGGAGAATGAGCTCGGCGAGCCCGGCCAGGCGTCGACCCCGGTCGATGTCACGCCTTATGGCAACCCGCAGGCCCCCACCCCCGGCGACTCGACGAGTGGAACCTACGTTACCTGGAGTTGGTCAGGTGGCGGCGGCAGCCTGCCGCAGGAACAGGTCGCTGACTACTACTACTGCATCAACGGTGCGCAACCGGGCTCTTGCAATAACGCAGGAACTGCCTCTCCCGGGTCGGCCGCAGCGATCAACTATCCGTGCGACTCAACGGAATACATGAAGGCTTATGTGGTCGACCAAGCCGGAGACCCGAGCCCGCTGTCGTCAATAACCGCCAGCGCCTACACAGGCGCTTGTCCGAGTGTCACCATTTCTCAGGGAGGTCAGCAACTAAACGGCTACTGCACCGTCTCGTTTTGCGATGCCATCGTCGTCACGCTCAGCAATTTCGAGCCGAATCAGGCTGTCACGGTGTGGTATAGCACCAACTGCGCCACTTGGATCTCCGGTGGTGTCACCGCTTGTGGGCAGCAACATAACTATGTGTCGGAGACGTACTCCGTCGGAGGCAATGGCGACGCAACCGTCTCCGATAGGTCATTCGGGTGGCCCGGAGCCTCGGTGTGGGTCAATGCGAATGCGGCGTATCCGGGAGGCGTTCCATCGAACACGATCCAATGGACGCCGATAACCGGGTAAGGAGTGGAGTCCTATCTATCAGAAAGAAGGGAACCAGAAGATGAAACAGATGACACCAGAGCAAGCGGGTTGGTTCGCCGACACATTTGCCCGTCTCGTGGCAAACATGGAGCAAGCGATCGTCGGAAAACCGCACGTCATTCGGCTGGCTTTGACCTGCCTTCTTTCTGACGGACATCTGCTGCTGGAGGACTATCCCGGCACCGGCAAGACGTCGCTGGCCAAGTCGCTGGCGAACACAGTGCAGGGATCAAGCAGCCGAATCCAATTCACGCCCGACCTGCTGCCGAGCGATGTGACCGGTGTCACCATCTACGACCAGCGTGCCGGGAAGTTCGAGTTCCATCCGGGTCCCGCTTTCGCCACGGTCGTCCTGGCCGACGAGATCAACCGAGCCTCGCCCAAGACCCAGTCGGCACTGCTCGAGGTCATGGAAGAGGGACACATCACCGTGGACGGTGTCGAGCACACAGTGGGCAAGCCGTACATGGTCGTGGCCACCCAGAATCCCATTGAGCAGGCGGGCACCTACCGGCTGCCCGAGGCCCAGCTCGACCGCTTCCTCATGAAGACAAGCCTCGGGTACCCGGATCACGAGTCGACCGTCAGCCTGCTAGCCGACGCGGCCAACCGCGATCGCACCTCAGCCGTGTCACCCTTGATCACTTCGAAGGCGGCTTCGGAAATGGCGGCACTGGCTGACCTGGTCCACGTGGATGAGGCTGTGCTGGCTTACGTCAGTCGCATCGCAGAAGAATCACGTCGGACCAAGCACGTTCGTCTCGGGCTGTCCGTTCGAGGCTGCCTCTCGCTCGTACGGGTGGCGAAGACCTGGGCCGCATCCGATGGACGGCACTTCGTAGTACCCGACGACATCAAGGAGCTAGCCATACCCGTCATGTCGCACCGTCTGCTCCTTGACGCCGAAGCGGAGTTCAACGGTATCGACATCGAGAATGTGATCGCCCGGATCCTCTCAGAGATCCAACCACCGGTGGACCGGGCCGCATAGAGACATCGAACGTGGCGACCAAGCTCGATTCGACGAAAAAGCTGATTCAGAGGGTCCTGGCCGATGGCCGAGTCGCACTGTCTCGCGGCCTCAAGGCCTTCGACGGCCCACCTGGAGTCGCCTCAAGGCTCCGAAGAATCCGAGAACTCGTGACTCCGCTGGGCTTGGCAGTGGTCGTCCTGGGCATCGCAACCTGGGTGGCGGGAGTGTTGCTCGGATGGCACGAACTCATGATTGTTGCTGCACTCTGTCTGCTCCTCGTTCTCGTAGGGATCGGATTCATTGTCGGGCGTTCGAATCTCCAGACGAAGATCGTTTTGGACCCGCCCCGGGTGGGGGCCGGCGACGCCTCGGCGGGGCAGGTCCTCGTGAATAACCCCGCCCCGCGCCGCGCCGCTCCCGCACAGATCGAGTTGCCGATCGGGGCCGAGGTCGTCGTCTTCGACTGTCCGGCACTCGGTCCGGGCGAAGTGAAAGAGGAGCTCTTCGTCATCCATACCGAGCGGCGGGGCGTGGTCACCGTCGGCCCAGCCACCTCAGCCCGCAGCGATCCCCTCGGGCTCTTCCAGAGAAAAGCATCTTCAAGCGAACAGCTCGAGTTGATCGTGCACCCGCGAACAGTATGGGTGGAGCCGTTCGGTAGTGGTCTTCTGCGTGACCTGGAAGGCATTACAACGAAGGACCTTTCAGCTAGCGATCTGGCCTTTCATGCATTGCGAGAGTACGTCCCAGGAGACGACCGTCGGCACATCCACTGGCGCAGCTCGGCCAAGGCCGGCCAGCTCCTCGTGCGTCAGTACCTCGACACCAAGCGGTCGACCCTTTGTGTGTTGGTGGATGCTGCAACATCGGCGTACGGGGATTCGGAGGAGTTCGAGTGTGCGTTGCAGGTTGCCGGTTCTATTGCCCTGCGGGCCTGCCGAGACGGCATCCCCGCCGTGCTGGCCGCAGGGCGCCATGCTGCGACAGGGGTCGTTCCGCACGCGCATCTTGATGCTCTGGCCAGGGCCGAGCTCGAGAGCAAGTCGCCCGAGCTTCTCACTCTGGCGCGTCGGGCGTCACTGCAGAGTGCCGACGTCAGCATTGCTGTCATCATCTCGGGATCGATTCGCCGGGTGGAGGACCTCGACCGCGCCGGGTCGCAGTTCCCGCCCGACGTCGGTCTCCTCGGGATCCGGGTCGTGCCCGAAGAAGTGCCACGGGTCACGTTGACGCCACGAGGCGTCGTCGCGCAGCTCCATGATCTCCGCGACCTTCCGGCCCTCCTGAAGAAGGATTTGGCGGCATGACTGACATGGCGGCCCAGGTCCGCGTTTCGGGCAACCTCAAGGCTGAGGATCACTCGGCGGCGCGTGCGGCAATCGTCGATTCCGTGTTTGTGGTGGTGCTTTGTACGCTCGGTCTCTACGGATTTCACACTCTCTACGGCGGGTGGCAGTATCTCGCCATCGGGGTAGTGGGATCCGTGCTAGGTGCCGTCATCTCGCAGCTGACGATGCACTGGCGCAAGACGGTACTGGCCGAAGTCGTCCTTGCCATCGTCGTGTTCGTGGTGGTCGGTGGCGCCTTGGTTGCGCGCAGCAGTGCGATCGGTGGAGTGGTTCCCAGCGGAGGCTCCATGTCTCAGCTCTGGCACGTGTTGATTCAGGGCTGGAAACAGCTCTTGACCACAGCACCCCCGGTCGGCGACAGCTCAGACCTGCTGGCCATTCCTTATGTGGTGGGACTCGTCGGTGCGGTCGCAGGCACCAGCCTGGCTGGCCGAACGCGATCACCGCTCCTACCCCTGTTAGGCCCGGGCTTCGTCCTGGCCATAGGCATTCTCTTCGGATCGGCCATTCCCACCGCGCTCTTCCTCCAAGGCGCCGTCTTCGGCGCGCTTTCTTTGACATGGGTGGCGGTGCGCCACCACCGGACACGTCCTGGTACCTTCACCTCGACCTTCGGGCGGCGACGGGCCGTCGTAGCGATCGGCGTCCTCGCTGTGGTCACCTTGATCGCGAGCTGGTTGGGACCACTGCTTCCGGGTGCCGACAGCCATCAACGCGTCGTCCTCTCGCGCTATATCGTTCCCCCCTTCGACGTCAATGCCCAACCCAGTCCTTTGGCCGGATTCCGGCAATACGCACAGGGGGGGGGCCTGGATCACAAGGTGCTCTTCACTGTCCGGACCATGGGTGGGCCAATGCCCGCTCATGTGCGCATCGCGACGATGGACGAGTACGACGGAATTGTTTGGGGCTTCGGTGTCTCTGCCTCAGGTTCATCCAGTACCCAAGGCAGCGACTCGTTCGAGAAGTTCGGCACAACCATCCCCACCAGCCAGTCCGGTACACAGCAGATGGTGGAGGTGACCGTGGGCGCCCTGAGCGGGATCTGGATGCCCGGTTTTGGGCAAGCCAGCAGGATCACGTTCAACGGCACCGATGCAGCGTCCCTAGATGAAAATCTGAGATTCGACACGGACACCGAGGCCGCGGCGCAACCCGCTGAGTTGAAGACTGGGGAGAGCTACTCGATCCAGTCGGTAGTTCCCCCCGCTCCCTCCCTCCAGGAGCTCGAGGTTGCACCGCCGGGAGTGGTGCAGGTGGCCATCTCGAACGTACCGGAGGTCGTGCGCACGGACGCTGAGCAATGGGAAGGTTCGGCCACGAGCGCATGGGGGAGAGTCACCAGCATCGCCACCCACCTGCGGCAGGTCGGTAAGTACAGCAATGGCAGCACTGGCGCAAGCAGCGCTGCAACCCTGTCGCTTCCGGGTCATAGTGCAGGCCGCCTGACAACGTTCTTCGATGGGGGCGGTCTCGTGGGCACACAGATCGTCGGTGACGACGAGCAGTACGCCGCGGCCATGGCTCTCATGGCGAACGCCGTCGATGTCCCTGCTCGGGTGGTCCTGGGAGCCGACGTTCCATCGGATGGCCAGGTCGTCGGGAGCGACGTCCACGCCTGGATCGAGGTGGATCTCCAGGGCTTGGGCTGGGTCCCGATGTACCAAACCGCCTTCATGTCCAACGATCCACCGGCCCAGACCCCACCGACGCAAAAACCCCAGGCGCAATCGTCCTCCCCGATACAGCCGCCCTCCCAGTCGGCGGTGCGCACGCCTTTCCAGGACCAGTTGCCCGGGGTGAACGACACGTCGACCGCTCCCACCGTCAACGTGAGCGGCCCGCTTCTTCCGGCTTGGCTCGTATCGATTTTGCGCTGGCTGGTGCCGCTGCTCGTGATCGTCGGACTGTTCGTTGGTGTGGTGCTCGGGCTGAAGCGGCGCCGACGTAGAAGTCGCTTCCGGGCCGACCGGCCGAGCACCCGTATCGCAGGAGCGTGGGCCGAGCTGGTCGATCACTGCAGGGACCTCGGACGCAGCGTGCCTGCGCTGGCCACGCGCCAGGAGCAGGCTCCACACCTGGACGCCGAGGGTGCAGATGCCCTGGCCTGGCGGGCCGACTCGGCGGTTTTCGGACCGGCCGAACCCACGGTCGAGGAGATCGAGGCCTATTGGCGCTCAGTCGACGAGGCGGTCGCCTCGGCGCGAACCCGACTCACCCGGTTCGAGCGGGTGAAGGCCGCGTTGAGCTTGCGCTCACTCCGCCCGATGTCTCCCACTCTCGAGGCTTGACGACATGCGACTGAAGCTGACCTACGCTCGCAGTGACGGACAGTCACCTGTGGACCTCCTCGTGACGACCGACGCCAGCGCGACGGTCTCTGACCTCGCTGAATACCTAGCCCGGGCCGATCCGGACCACCGGGCCGAGGGGGCTGCCTCCACGCTCGAGGTGAAGGGCGTCCGAGATGTGGTGCTAGCACCCACCCAGACCCTGGCCGACTCCGACATCGGTTCTGGCGCCATCGTCACCCTGTCGACCCGGGGGCGGCCCGCAGGTGCGGCACCCGAGGCGCCGGCCGCCACGGTCGTCGTGATCTCGGGCCCCGACAAGGGAAAGGAGTTCCCGATCGCCACCGGGACGAGCTACATCGGGCGCGGTCGCGATTGCGAAGTGCGCCTGAGCGATCCCATGCTCTCGAGGCGGCACGCCAAGATCCACGTCGCTGAGACGGTGGAACTCTCGGACCTCGGTTCGGTCAACGGGATTCTGGTGGGGGATGCTCCGGTCGACAAGGTGGTCCTCCATCCGGGCGATACCGCCTACCTGGGCGAGACCCTCATTTCGGTCCGCTTCACTCCAACTGCGGCGCCTGGTGGCGAGGGCTCGTCTTCCATTCGATTCATTCGGGCCCCTCGCATCACCCCCCGTTTCGAGGGCAAGCGATTTGTCCTCCCTGAGCCTCCGTCGACGCCGCGCGGACAACGCTTCCCCATCATCCCGTTGTTCGCGCCCCTTCTCATGGGTGCCGCGCTCTATATCGCCACCAAGTCCACAACCTCGTTGATCTTCATGGCGATGAGCCCGACCATGATGCTGGGCAACGTCATGGAAGGACAGCTGGCGGGAAAGCGGAATTACCGGCGAGAGATCGATACCTTCGAAGAGTCCAAGGAGGCGATCCGAGCCGATGTCACGTCCTCCAACGAGGAGGAAGCGCGCGTCCGTCGGGCCGAGAACCCATCCCTGCCCGAGCTCGTGCAGGCGATTGACGACCGCAGTTCCCTGCTCTGGGCTCGGCGGACCGATGGCACGGATTTCGGAGAGCTCCGGCTCGGTCTCGGCCAGCAATCGACACGCTCGCACCTGGAGTTCCCAATCGGCCGCCGCTCGGACGAGTCGATGGTTCGGGAGCTGCACGGCCTTTTCGATCCGCTGGAGCAGATTGACGATGTGCCGGTGGTCGCCCAGCTCGACACTAGTGGCGCCGTCGGTGTCTCGGGTCGATCGGCCCTGTCCCGCGATGTGGCGCGTGCCTATGTCATGCAGCTCGCCGGACTCCATTCCCCGGCCGAAATGGTCCTGTGTGCCATTTCGGGGCAAGAGGCCGCCACCGAGTGGGAATGGCTCAAGTGGCTGCCTCACTGCTGGTCCTCCCAGTCGCCACTCGAGAGCGACCCTCTGGCGTCGGGGCGGGCGGCCTATGTCTCGTTGCTCGGGGAGCTTGAGACCCTCATCGCGAGGCGTCGGGAGGAGCGCGAGGGGGACGGGCGGGCCCTGCCTCGTCTCTTGTTGGTGCTCGACCAGCCCCCGGAGTCCGAGCGCAGTCGCCTGGTCGACGTGGCCGAACGGGGATGGGCCAGCGGTGTCTGGGTCATTTGGGTGGCCCCGGAAATGTCGTCCCTACCTGCGGCCTGCAAGACGGTGGTCGAGGTCCTCGGGCCCAACGAGGCGACGGCCATATTGGTCGGTTCCTCGCAGCGTGTGGCACTTACGTCCGTCGATTCGCTCTCGGTGGAAGCGGCCGAGCATCTCTCCCGCCAGCTTTCGCCCGTGATCGATGCCGCCACCCGGGAGTTCACCGAGAGCGACGTGCCCCGGTCGGTCTCGCTCCTTACCCTTGTGGGCAACGACCTGGCGGCCCATCCGGAGTCCGTGCTGGAGCGATGGGTGGAGAATCGGTCCGTTCTCTCCGGGCCCCGGGTAGACGAGAAGACCATTCGAGGACGCCCGGCCAACCTTCGGGCAGTGGTGGGTGAGAGTGCGACCGGGCCCCACGTGCTCGACCTCAAGGTGCATGGACCCCATGCCCTAGTGGGAGGGACCACCGGTGCTGGCAAGAGCGAGATGCTCCAGTCGTGGATCATCGGCATGGCCCTCTCCAACAGCCCCCAGCGCCTCACCTTCCTCCTTGTCGACTACAAGGGTGGCTCCGCCTTCAGCGACTGCATCCACCTTCCGCACACCGTCGGCCTGGTCACCGACCTGAGCCCCCATCTAGTGCGCCGGGCTCTGACCTCGCTGTCGGCCGAGCTGCGCTACCGGGAGCGGATTCTGCAGCGGAAGAAGGCCAAGGACCTGGCGGCACTGGAGGTCGAAGGCGACCCTGATGCGCCGCCCAGCCTGGTGATCGTGGTCGACGAGTTCGCCGCCCTGGTGAGCGAAGTGCCGGAGTTCGTCGACGGGGTGGTCAACGTGGCGCAGCGTGGTCGCAGCCTCGGTCTCCACCTGGTCCTCGCCACACAGCGGCCCTCAGGTGTCATTCGGGACAATCTCCGGGCCAACACCAACCTGCGCATCGCGCTGCGGATGGCGGACGTGGGCGACAGCACCGACGTCATCGGTAGCAAGATGGCGGCCGGGTTCGATCCCGGGATTCCGGGACGGGCGGCGTCGAGGACGGGCCCGACAGCAGTGATCCCATTCCAGACCGGCTACGTCGGGGGGTGGACCTCGGTCATGCCGGAGCGGGCGTCCTTGAGCGTGGCCACGTTCGGGTTCCATCCGAAGGTCACCTGGGACCTCCCGGTCGACGAGACGAGCAAGGCGATCGGGGAAGGGCCAAGGGACATTCAGCGGCTGGTCGACACCATCTCACAGGCCAACGGACTGGCCGAGTTGGCGCCCCCGAGGAAGCCCTGGGTCCCCGAGTTGGCGCCGGTCTACGACTTGGCCAAGCTGCCCACCAAGCGCCGCGACGACGACCTGGTTTTCGCGGTAGCTGACGACCCGGCCAACCAGACCCAACCTCTCATGTCGTTCCAGCCCGACGACGACGGGAACATGGCGATCTTCGGGACCGGAAACGCGGGCAAGAGCACCATGTTGCGGACGCTCTGCGCCGCCGCCGGGTTCACGGTGCGAGGTGGTCCCTGCCACGTGTACGGGCTTGATTTCGGGGCCCGAGGCTTGCAAATGATTGAGCAGCTCCCGCACGTCGGATCCGTGATCGCCGGCACCGACACCGAGCGCGTCGCCCGATTGTTCGCCATGATCCGCGAGATCATCGAACGTCGAGCCACGACCTATTCCCAGGCCGGTGCCGGCTCGTTGACGCAGTACCGGCGGATCGCGGAGCGTCCCGACGAGCCGAGGATCCTCCTGCTGGTGGACGGCATGGGCGCCATGCGGAGCGCATACGAGGGCACGGAGCACCACCGGCTGTTCGAGGCCTTCCTGTCGCTGGCGGCCGACGGCCGGCAGGTCGGCGTGCACATCGTGGTCTCGGCGGACCGGGCGGGTGCGATCCCGACCGCCCTCGGATCCCTCATTCAGCGGCGGGTGGTCCTCCGGTTGGCCGGCGAGAGCGACTACCCGATGCTAAACCAACCGAACGACGTCCTGGGGCCGAAGTCTCCCCCCGGCCGCGGTCTCTGCGACGGTATGGAGATCCAGGTGGCGGTGCTCGGTGGCAGTACGGACGTTCTGGATCAAGACGTCGCCATGCGCAAGTTCGCCGCCGCCATGGAGAATGCCGGTGCCATCGCCGCACCACCCGTCCGCAAGCTGGACGAGGAAGTGCTGCTGTCCGAGCTGGATAGCCAACTCAACGACCGGCCCGTCTTCGCTCTGTCGGCCGAGACGCTGAGCGAGGCCTCGTTCGACCCCTCGGGCACCTTCACCGTGGCCGGACCGCCGGGGAGCGGACGCACCACCACGTTATGGACCCTGGCCGCCAGCCTCCGGCGGTGGCGCCCGGACTGCCACCTGGTTTACTTCGGATCAAAGCGAAGCCCGCTGGCCGGCTACGACGGTTGGGACCGGGTCGCCTTGGACGTGGCCCAGGCAGCAGAACTGGCCGCCGAGGTCGCGTCGCTCTTGGGCGAGACCAGCGATGGTGGGACCCCGGGTGCAGTCTTCATCGAAAGCCTGGTCGAGTTCGTGCAGAGCGCGGCCGACGCCCCGATGCAGGACATGATCAAGCGGGTGCTCGATGCAGGCCATCTGGTAGTGACCGAGGGGGAGCCCACTCCGCTGGCCGGTCTGCAGCCGCTCCTCCAGGCAGCCCGAGCCAGCCGGGTCGGCCTGGTCCTTCAGCCGGAGCAGACGGACGGAACCCTGTTCCGGGCCCAGTTCCCCCGGCTGCGGAGGGCGGACTTCCCGCCTGGACGCGGCCTCTACATGGCCCGGGGAGGCCAGCCGGCCATCGTCCAGGTCGCCCTGGTGGGGAGCCCTCCCCATTGAGACAGAGGGATCCATCCGGTCTAATGGCTGGTAGTCGAGATCCCAGAGTTGCACAAAGCAAGCCAAACAAAAAGGAGAGCCACCATGCCGGACACCAACATCACCTACTCAGAGATTCAGACCGCGGCCAACCAGCTGACCAACGGCCAGTCCCAAATCGACGAAGTCCTCATGAACCTGCAGACGACCATCGACAACCTCATCTCCAACGGGTTCACGACGGACACGGCCAGCGGTGTCTTCGAGTCGGCTTATCAAGAGTTCACGGCTGGCGTGCGCAGTGTCGTTGCGGGCCTTACCGAAATGAGCGCCTTCCTGAACAGCGTGGCCAGCGCCTACCAGGATATGGACCAGTCGATCGCCTCGAAGATCACCCGCTGATCGGCTGACGAGAGAGCCGAGGAACATCAATGTCCATCGAGCTCCCCGGGTGGGTGACGCCGATTCTCAACGCGTACGGCATCCCGTGGCCGGACGTCAACGAGGATGCCTTTCACAGCATGAAGCAGCCTCTGAGGGCGTTCGGCCAAGACCTCGTCGCAGTCTCGGACGCCATTGAAAAGGCCCTCGGCGACCTCGAGTCTGGGAACCCGTCGCAGACGCTGCGGGCGCTGAGCACCTACTGCTCGAACATCCGGAGGGACTTCCTCGACCCCATTCAGTACGTGTGCGACGACCTGGCGGGAACGCCCTGTGATGTCGCCTACGACGCCATCGTCACGCTCAAGTGGACGCTTATCGGCCTGCTACTCGGCGAAATTGAGGATGACATCGCCGACGTTGTCGCGACGGTGGTCACTTTAGGCGCGGACGTAGAGCTGACCGCGGCGGAGGCATTGGTCGTGCGAGAGGCGATCAGGGAGGCCATCGAGTATGGAGAGGGTGAGGTCGCCTACAGGCTGCAGTCCGCGGCTGACGGGTACCTCGACAACTTCATCAGCTCGCTCGTCAACCCCTTCATCGATTCCGTAGAGAAGGGAGTCGAGGCCCGGGTCGCGTCGTACATCCCGGCGCTCGTACTGCAGGAGGCGGCGCGGATAGACGATGCGGTGGCAGACCGGCTGCACCTGTCTCCGGAACAGGTCGATTCGGCCATCGCAGCCCTCTGGCAGGCCTCGGACCACCTCGTGGCAGCGTCATCCAGGCTCGACCATGCGATCGACGAGATCTTTAGCGTGCCGGATCCTCATACCTCAGGGATCCACAACGTGTCCCAATCGCTGAGGCTGGCCCTCCAAAGCGTGGCCAGCACCATTAAGTCCGACCTGTTCACCGGGATCGACAACCTTCTGCATCACGTGGAGGGCCACTTCGCCACCTTGCTCGAGGACTTCGTGCGGGCAGCGGCGGAGTTAGACGAGTTCGCCCGCAGGGCGGCGGCGGCGGAACGCATGGCGGCGGAACCCGAGGTGGTCGTGCTCTCGGCGGTCAGCACCTGGGTCGGTGCCTCGGGTCGGGTGGACGAGGTCTCCGCCGTGGTGAATGCGGAGGAAGCTGACCGGGTGCAGGTACGGGAGGCCTCGGCGGTCGGCCTCTCGCCAGATATGGGTGCATCGGCAGAGAAGTCCGGAGTAGTGACGCAGCCGATAGGCGCGGCCGGACCCATTCAGGCACCGGTCTCGGGAGTCGACAACCTCACTTTGAAGGCGGAACTGGGCGGCCCGGGGATGGCGGAAGCCGACAAGGGGCTGGGGCAGGTCGAGGAACTCAAGGTCACCGTCAACCAGAGCGGGCCGCACGTGGACATGGCGCAGGCGGCCGGCGTCAACGTTCAGGCCACCGGTCCCCACCACGGGGAGCAGCCCAACCCTAACGTCAGGGTGGCCGAGTCGGGCACAGCCGCCACCAACGTGCAGCACCCGCACTCGCGACACGATCAGAAGGCGATGACCGTCGGGGGGGCGGACGAGCACGGCGAAGGAGTGGAGCCGGTGACGCCGGGTTCGGGATCCGAATCCGGAGGTTCCTGAGTAACGGGCCCTATCGCTGGCTCATTCAGGCGGGACACGATTCGGGAGGGTGGGAGGGCGAACGGTCGTTCTCGCTCGCCCGCCGACACCACCTACGTTTGGACCTGGTGACACCAAGCTTCATCACCGAGGCCATCGCCACGCGCGTCGTGGGGCTGGTGGGTCTCGAAGTCACTGCGCAACCGATCTGGCTCTCGAACAGCCCGCAACCGCAGCGTGGGCCAGCTGGAGCCCAAATAATGCCTCTGAACTGGATCGTTACTGGTGGGGCTAGCTGGAATCGAACCAGCGACCTCAGCATTATCAGTGCTGCGCTCTAACCGACTGAGCTATAGCCCCCGATGCCGAACGGCTCCTGGAAGGAAGGTCGAGGCTACACCACGACC
>Ga0181518_10001512_pt1 | contig 23823 bp, 19 predicted proteins | sample PEATcosm2014_Bin_28_FD_119751 | JGI IMG/M metagenome (GOLD analysis project Ga0181518, IMG submission 119751) | Peatland microbial communities from MTU Mesocosm Facility, Houghton, MI, USA - PEATcosm2014_Bin01_60_metaG | ecosystem: Environmental > Terrestrial > Soil > Wetlands > Peat | place...
GAGGAACCAAGAACGGGTCCGAGAGTCGCCAGGGCGCCGACGGAATTCGGCACGCCGGCGGTCCAGTCTGTTCCAGTTGCCCAGCTTGCACCGGTGGCCTTGTTCCAAACGGTGGAGCTTCCGCCGCCGGCAATCGTCAGGGTGATATCGTTTCCGCTGGTGCCCCAGGTGTAGGTCACGCCGATCTGGGGATCCAGGATGTTGAGGAGACCAGAGACGCTGCCCGCAGTGTACGCCGAGGGGAATTGGAAGATGTTATAGGTGCCGTTGGTGTCGAACGGGGTGGCAGTGGCGCCGGCCGTTACAAGGTCGATCCCGGGGGTCCCGGCGACAGTCAATCCATTGGCGGTGGTGATGTTGGCCAGGCTATTCGACGCCGGGCTGAAAGTGTAATTGAGGACGGAAGAGTTCGCCAGCGAGAGGGAAGTCATGGTCAGAGTTCCGACTCCAGCGCCGGCGCCATGGCTGATTCCCGCATCACCAGGCTGAAGAGTGCCTCCGGATGCGATGGTAACCGGCGCCTGAATGGTGCCGATGCCGCCCACTCCACCGCCGGTGTTGACGGCGACGGTAGTCGTGCCCAGGGCGTTGGTCGCATTGTCGGCTTGCAACAACCCGGCATTGATCGTGGTGCCGCCGCTATAAGAGTTTACGCCGGTGAGGGTCACGATGCCGGTGCCGTTATTAATCACGCTTCCGGAACCGGAGATGGCGTTGGCTTCTGAAAGAGCCGTGTCGGAGCGATTGAAGACCAGGACCGAGTTGTTGCTCACGGCCCCCGTGCCCATGTTGCCGGTGGCGGTATTGTTTCCGATCTGGAGGGTTCCACCGGAAATCGTAGTCCCGCCGCTAAAGGTGTTGGTGCCGGTGAGAGCCAAAGTGCCGGCGGTAAGTATCAAAGCGGTCGTGGCGGTGGCGGTATTGGCGGTTCCGTTTTCAATCGTCCCGGCGAAGACAGTGCTCTGGATCGTCCCGCCGCCGATCGAGAAAGTGGTGGTGTGCGTGGCGTTCTTGCGGTCACCCTCAAGGAGCGTGCCGGAGCCACCGGCCAAGGATCCAAAGTCAATCGTGGCGGAGGTGGCGGAGGTGCCGTTATTATTGGCGAAATATGCGGTACTGGTGCCCAGGTCCAGCCCGAAGGTGCCACCGGTGATGACACTGAATCCAGTCGCGTCTGTGAATCCGAAAAGCGCCGAGCTGGTGCCCAATTCGATGAGGCCGGTATAGCCGGAGAGAATGCTACCGCCGGCGCCTGTTGCGAGGATGCTTAAATTCCCTGTTCCATCCGAAATATTCAGTTGTCCGCTGCCGGTGATGGCGCCGGCGAGCTGAGTTCCGGAGAGAATTGTGCTAGCGGAATTGACGACGATGGGGTTATAGAACCCGTTATTGCCGGATGAGCTGCCTTGGAAGGTTACGGACCCGCCGGCAAGAATCAGCGTGCCGGTGCCCATGGAGGTATTAACGCCGGTCCCGGTTGAGTTAGCGCCGATAGCCAGCGTGCCCGAGTTCACCGTCGTATTGCCGGTGATCGCGTTAGCCGCGGTCAGGGTGACGGTTCCAGTGCTGTTGACAATGATGTTGTTCGAACCACCGTTAATGACGCCGGTGAACGTCGCGTTGCCGGCGCCGGCGAAGGTGAGATTTCCGTTAAGCGTACTGGTGATCGATTCCGTGAAGGTGGCTCCCGTGCCGACGTTGATGGTTTCGGCTGTGCCGAGGACCAGGGCATCAGAAAGGGTAAGGCTCTGGGTGGCGGCCGACATATTGACGCCGGAACTTGCCAACGTCAGGGTGTTTGAAGCGTCAGTGCCGCCGCCAATCAGGACGGCCAAGCTTGGGTTGGTGACGGAAAGCCCGGCCCAAGTGGTGTTGGCTCCAAGGGTGAAGGTGGTGGTGGCGGTGAGTGCGGTGCCGGAATCGAACTGGGCGAGGTCGCCGGAACCCGGAGGCCCGCTCAAAGCGCCAGTCTCATCGTGCCATGCCCCAGCCACGTTGAGGGTTGTAAGAGTCCCATTGGCGCCGAAAGTGTCGGCATGGGAAGCCGCGGCCCAACCGGCGAAAGCCGTGGCGGCGGAAAGTGCCATCAAGGATTTTTTCCTGCTGATGATTTGACGTGTATGACGAGAAAAAGCGCCCGCTAAAGTCTGCCGCTGCGCGACCATGGAATGCCCTCCAGTTGTATATTTAGCGCCTGGGGAAATGAAACATTCATCTCAAGCGCCGAATCATTATCCCGCGGTAGGCGGGAAACTAATGCCGCCAAGTGTCCGTAACTTCGCAGAATATACCCGATGTGGGAGCGAAAGGGAAAGAAAAATATTTCCCGCTCTACGGACACTTTTGTAACCACGTGCGTCATTTCGGCCCTTACGGCCGACTTGAAAAAGGTTCGCGATTTCATTGATATTCCGGGACCCATTAAGTTGCCTGTGACGCCTATGCTGGCGGGGGCGAAAACTCCACCCCCCCTAGTACCGGAAATTCGGTGACAAAAACACATCAAACGAAATTGAAAAAACCTTGTAAACCGCCCCGAATGCGGTATCGTCAGTATGGCATATTGTGACGGAAGTGACCGAGTAGTGGCAAATGCACGTACAGGACGTTACCCGTGAACGGAGGCCTTCCATGAACCGAGGTAGAGTTGGGTTTACTAGGGTCGGTTTTACTCTGGTCGAGTTGCTAGTGGTAATTGGCATCATCGCCATACTGATTGGCATTTTGCTTCCGGCTCTGCAGAAGGCTCGAACGCAGGCGGTGCTGACCCAATGTGAAAGCAATCTGCGTGAAATTGGGCAGGCGACGATAATGTATTGCCAGGAAAATGGCGGGTATTTTCCAGAACTCTACCACGATCCGGCGGCTTCAGCCGGTTTGCAGGGATTTCAGCAGCCCATTTACTCCTATTACGTAAAGAATCGTGACGTCACGTACAACAACTCTGATCCCACCCAGAGCGGCGGACTGACGTTTCCGGGGACAGTTTTCCAACTCGGGCGTTTGTATGCGACGGGGTACCTGAAAAATCCGCAAGTGTGCTATTGCCCGGCAGCCAACGACAATCCGGCCTTTGGCTGGAATGCGATGAATACTTCGCCGAACCCATGGCCTACGGACTACGGTACGACGTATCGCGCGGGTTACCAGTTCAACCCCTATTACAACCTTGTTTCCACCGGCGCGGGATCAACTCCGCCGAACGCACAAGCCTTTTTCAAGATTGCGAAGTTTCCCAAAACGTTTCTTTTGGCGCTTGACACCATCGATACATCGCAAGACGCCGAGCATGTCGGCGGCAGTCAGATTCCATCCTGGAACGTGCTTCTCGTTGACGGCCATGTAACCAATGTCGCCAGTAACACCGTCTTTCAAATTTTGCAGACAAATGGCGGCGCGACATGGGCTCAGCCCCCTGCCGGCGGCTATGAGGATGTGCGCTATGCGCTGGAAACCCTGGCCAGCGGCGGCGATCTGGGCTATGTCACCAAGCACGGGACCGCTGGGGTGACCAGCCAGGCTGTTTATTGGAAGCACAGTCTTGGTGAAACAAACGGTGGGCACCCTGCGTGGTAAGCCGTCTCTTGGCGGCATAGCGCCATCGGAAGCACATCAACGCGAATCGACGCAGGGTTAGAGTATTGAGATATTCTTCGATAGCATTGTAGCCAGACGGCGCCATGCCCCGCGCAATTCGGCCGGATTGTGAATGATAACCCGAAGCTTACGCATCGAATTGACTTGCTGAATCCATCGGATGCCGATCGCATCGCCCTTGCCGCGCGAACGCTGTATACTGGCCGCACAGGCCGCGAGCGCGTGGCCAAGTATGCCCAAATCCAGGAGCATCCGAATGCGAGGGATTCGAATCTCAGCTATTTCAATCCTGTTTGCCGCGCAATGGGCCGTCAGCGCCTTGGCGCAGGCCGTCGGCAGCGACGCGCCGATCGACCGGCACGCCTTGGTCAGCCGGCATGACATCGTCGTCCACAACCTTGACCCAATGGGGGCGATGGCCGTCGGCAACGGTGAATTCGCGTTTAATTTCGACGTCACCGGCTTGCAGACGTTTCCGGAGTATTACCAAAAGACGATGCCGATCGGCATCCTCAGCACCTGGGGCTGGCATAGCTTTCCCAATCCCAACGGCTACACGCTGGATCAGTACAAGCTCACTTCAATAAAGAAATATGATCGCACGTTCGTCTTTCCCTCGGCCAGCACCAGCCATCCCAGTCCGGCGGCCGCGTACCTGCGCTCCAACCCGCATCGGTTCGGATTGGGCCGCATCGGGCTGGAAATGACCAAGGCCGATGGTTCGGCGGTTGCCATTACCGATCTGACGAATATCGAAGAAAAACTCGACCTGTGGAACGGGCTGTTGACCAGCACCTTCGAAGTGGAAGGAACGCCCGTGCGCGTTCAGACGGCGGCCCATCCGCAGCGTGACGAAGTGGCGGTGGCAGTGGAATCGCCGCTGATTCAGTCCGGCCGACTCAAGGTGCGATTGGCGTTTCCTTATGCATCAGCAAGTTTCGGACCGGACTATCAGGATTGGACCCATCCCGATTCGCACCAGACGGTCTTCACTCACCGTGGCGACACCGGGGCCGATTTCGCGCGGACGCTGGATGGCACGCATTACTACGTTCGGGCCGCGTGGTCGCCGGGCGCATCCCTGTCCGAGACCGGCAAACACCAGTATTTATTGACCGGCTCGGCCGGCCGGATCGAGTTGACCGCTTGGTTTTCCCCGACGCCGATCGAATCGGACGCCGACGGCGTCTCCACCGTTCAATCCGCGTCGAGCGATCATTGGCGGAAATACTGGATGAGCGGCGGAGCGATCGACTTGTCGGGCAATGACGATCCACGCGCGGCGGAATTGGAGCGGCGAATCGTGCTCTCGGAATACGTCATGGCGGTGCACGATGCCGGTCCGCTCCCGCCCCAGGAAACCGGCCTGGGCGTGAATTCATGGTACGGCAAATTCCACATGGAAATGTACTGGTGGCACGCAGCCCATTGGGCGCTGTGGGGCCGGCCCGACATTCTGGAAATGAGCCTTGGCAACCTGACGCAACTGATGCCGCCCGGCGAGGCGATGGCCAAGCTGGAAGGCTGCAAGGGCGTGAAATGGTCGAAGATGACCGACCCCACCGGCAGCGAAAGCCCCTCGGGCGTCGGGCCGGTCCTGGTCTGGCAGCAGCCGCATCCCATCTATCTCGCGGAACTGGTCTGGCGCGCTCATAAAGATCGCGCAACTCTCGAACGTTATAAAAAGATCGTGTTCGAGACGGCCGACTACATGGCCACCTTCGTCGATTTTGACCCGCAACGGAAGCAGTACGTTCTGGGGCCGGGCGTCAGTTCGGGGGATGAGAAACACACCGATATCGAACACAACCTGAATCCGACGATGGAACTGGGCTACTGGAAATGGGCGTTGGAAACGGCGCAGCAATGGCGCGTGCGTCTGGGCATGGCACGCGACGAGCAGTGGGACAAGGTCATCAACAATCTGGCGCCGCTGACGGTTCGCGACGGAATTTATCCCGCGCTGGAGCTTCCAGAGGAGGATAGAGCGGGGTTCATGCCGACGTGGCTTTACGGCGTCCTGCCCGGCGAAGGCGTGGATAAAGAGGCGATGCGGAATACGCTTGAGGCGGTTAGCGGCGCGGGCCGGGTTCAGGCGAGCGTGACGTGGGGCACGGCGATGTACGCGATGTGCGCGGCCCGGCTGAACGAACCGGAGGTGGCGATCGAACTGCTCTCCGGGAAATACGAGAACAATCCGTTCATGCCGTCCGGCTACACCGTCCGCCGCCCCGATCAGACCCCGATGTACTTCCCGGCGAACGGCGGGTGGCTCTCAGCCGTCGCCATGATGGCCGCCGGTTGGGACGGCAGCGCCGGGCACGCGCCCGGATTCCCGAAGAATTGGAAGGTGCGCTACGAAGGCTTGCAGCCGATGCCGTAGCGGTTTGGCAGTGATTCAAGGTGACGTCTTCCCCGGCAAAGAGTTCAGATATTCTTCGATTGCCGTGTAGCCCGAGGGCTTCACGCGGTTGGGATCGGCGACGGGTATCTTGATCGCCGTCCCGCCTTTGATTTCACCGAAGCCGTGTACCGAGGCCGGATCGTGAATGATCGTGCCCATTCTGCCCAGCGACTGCGCTTCCTGAATCAATCGCATGTCGATCGCATCGCGATGCAGGGAATCTCCGGCGCCGGCGAACACTTTTTTGCAGGCGTCGGCGGCCAAATCCACCGTGACCGGCACCGGCGGTTTCATCGTGGGCGATCCAATCAGGGTTGGACCCGGAAAATCACCCGGTCCGGCAAGGCGGCCGCTCAATCGGCCGTCCCGGTTCAGGTCAACCAAATTACCGGATTGAAAAATATGATCCGTCGCGGTGAATTCGCCGGCAAATCGGTCCCCCGATGAAGGACCCCTGATGAAATAGTTGTTGATCAGGTCCGCGAAGTGGACCGCTTCGCTATGCCCGCCGACGTAGCCGGTGACTCCCCAGTTATACACCACGTTGTTGATGTACTGCACCGTTCCCTTGGCTTTGGGGTTGCGGCTGTGGTTGTCGATCCAAAGGTTGTGGGAGAAGGTCACGTTGTCGCTCTCGCAAAGGCAGCCAAACTGCTGAGGATCGATCCCTTCGCCGATCAGGCAATATTGCAGCGTGACATCGCTGGAGCCGGTGAAGCCGATGCAATCCCATCGGCCCCATTCGATGGAAACGTGATCGACCATAACATTGTGGCAGTCGCGGAGTCCAAAAGCGGTCTGATGCTCTCCCCGTGGGGTCAAGCCCTGGCGCAGGCGGATGTAGCGGATGATGACGTTACGTGATGGACCGATCGAGATATTGTAATTCTTGAAGCAGATGCCCTCGCCGGGCGCGGTCTGACCGGCGATGGTGACGTTGCTGGCGACGCGGACCTCCGAAGCCAGGTCGATGTATCCGCCGACGTCAAACACGACGATGCGCCGCTCCTTGCTGACGGCATCGCGGAACGAGCCGGGGCCGTGGTCGTTGAGGTTGGTGACGTGATAGACCTCGCCGCCGCGGCCACCGCTGGCCAATGCCCCGAATCCTTCGGCGCCGGGAAATGCGACCAACTGCGACGAAACTTTGGGCGTAGCTTCGTCGGCGGCAGAGCAGCATGCATAAAGCGGGACCAACGCTGCCACAGTAATAACGAGGGCAAAAATATTCGGTTTCAATCGGGATTCCCCCGCATGAACCGTGGCCCGGTAAAGCCTTCGGCTACCGCGCCCGGGACTTCTTCTTTGACCGACGCCTCACGACCATCGTGATGCGATGGGCGCGATTATACCGCGCGCCGAAGTTCGGCCAAACTGTTTTCCGGGTCCCAAGTGACCGAAAAAGGCGGCGGTTTGGACGGCTGCGATGCGACCCGAAGCGTCCAAACGGCCGGCATGGTTGAAGATTCTGAGTCAATCGGTAATATGCGGCGAAACGCTGAATTTCCGAAAGATTCAGCACGGCCGGGCGTGTACCGAAGTGGACAAACGGGTCAGACTGTAAATCTGATGGCTTAAGCCTTCGTAGGTTCGAATCCTACCGCGCCCAATTGAATAGCGGGACGTCTACACCTTTTCCGCTCTTTCGTACACAACCAGCTCGTCTTTTCCGCGAAGATCGGCGGGATGATAGCGGGGGATGGGAAGCTTCAACTGCTCGAACCTCACCGGCGCGACCTTCTTGTCAACGAGCCCAACGGCAACGGCGACGCCATAGATGATCGCCTCCGGGCGGGGGGGACAGCCGGGGATGTAAAAGTTCACGGGCAATACCTTCTCGACCGGGCCGAGAACGGCGTAGGAGTCATGCCAGATTCCACCACCACAGGCGCACGACCCGATTGCGAAGACGAGCTTGGGCGCCGGCATGGCCTCGTAAGCGCGGCGCAACGCCTGGGCGGTAGATCGCAGCGCCGGGCCCTGGCAGAGCATGACATCGGCATGCCGCGGCGAGCCGACGAGCTTGATGCCAAAGCGCTCGACGTCGTAGTAGGGCGTGAGGACATTGAGGACTTCGATGTCACACCCGTTGCACCCGCCGCTATTGGCGTGGTAGACCCACAAGGATCGGCCGAACATTTTCTGGCAGAGGCTCTTGAACATGACGATCAGTCCAGTTCGATGTTGATGTCGTCCACGACCGGCTCATTCTCCAGGTAGGGTTTCGAGCGGTAGATCACTCGCTGGTTTTCCAAATCGTCGAAGCGATAGCCCTTCATCTTCAACTGCTCGAGCGGCGAAGGTTCCTTGAAACACCGCCCGCAACGTTGGCAGGTGCTCATGAACAGCTCCAGGTGCTGCTGGAGATCGGCGATCTGATCCGTGGCGGTCTCGAAATCCCGGCTCATCGTGATGGCCTTTTCAGGGCAGACATCGGCGCAACGTCCGCAATAGGTGCAGCGGCGGCCGAGGTAGTGCAGGATGCGAATTTCCTGACAAACGTCGAAGACGAGGATTTCGCGAGCCTGGCAATTGTTGGCGCAACCGGCGCAGCCGATGCATTTGGCGGCGTCGAAGATCGGCCGGCCGCGGAAGTTCGCCGGCGCGGGCCGCGCCTCCGCCGGATACGCAAGCGTCACCCGGCCCGCCTGCAGGCAGATGATCACCTCTTTCGCTTTGCTCAATAGTGACATGGCACTTACCTCAATCACGTGCCGAAACTCGCCAAGACCAACGCCCCGAACGCCACGACGATCATCGCCGCGAAATAGCGGATGGCCTGGTCGATGCGATAGCGTGCGTGGGTGGCGGCGACGAGCGTCACCGCCAAAATCAGCACGAGTATCTTCGCCCAGAAAACCAGCCAGCCGAACGGGAACGGCAGCGCCGATGCGAACGGAACAAACAACGCGACAAACAGCGCGCCATGGATTACCAGACGGCACATCTGAGCGTACTTGAAAAGCGCGAGCTTTGGCCCGGAATACTCCATCAGCGGGCCTTCCATGATTTCCGTTTCGGCTTCGGCGATGTCGAATGGAACGCGCTGCACGAACGCCTGGAAGGCAAAGACCATCACGACAAGAATGATCAAACCCGACCAGGGAACGCCGTCCAGCGCGTAGACGGAACCCCCAAGCACCCTGTCGAGGCGGAAGGATTGCACGTGAATCGCGCCGATGACCAGGGCGATGACGAGCAGCGGCTCCAGCGCGATCATGGTCATCATCTCACGGCTGATGCCGATCAGCGAATAGGTCGATCCCGCTGCCAACCCCGCAAACAACGTGCAGATTCCGCACAGCGCCAGCAGGTAGATGAGCACGATGACGTCCGCGGCGCGGTTCATGGGAGAGGCGAAGCCCATCGGCACGAGACAGGCCACGACGAGCACGCTCGACAACGCCAGGTAGGCGGCGAGTCTCTGCATGACGGGCGATTCGCCCGACTCGATGTCCTCCTTGCCGAGCAACTTGAGCAGGTCCACGTACGGCTGAAGCAGCGGCGGGCCCTGGCGCGACTGAATTCTCGCGGTGATTCTGCGCATCACGCCCTGGCAGAGCGGCGCGACGAGCAGCACCATCGCCGCATTGCCGAAGCATTTCAAAAGCATCCAAAGGACGTCGCGAGCCATATCGCTCTACTCTTTCTTTCGGCCGATCAAGTTCTCGATGCCGGGTGACCAGACGCTCTTCACGCCCGATTTCAGGTCGATCGTCTCCAGGCGATCGGTGCAGGAAAAGCACGGGTCGATGCTGGCCAGGGCGATCGTCATGTCGGAGAGGGACTGATCCTTGATCATCATTGGAACGCCTTGCAGGTTCTGGTACGTGGGCGCCCGGACTCGCCAGCGCCGCGGATGATTGTTCTCGCCGGTAATGACGAAGTGATGGCATTCGCCGCGCGGGGCTTCGACCGACGACAATCCAATCCGGCCGACCGGCAGATCATCGGCGATTTTTTCCTCGATCGGACCGCGTTCCATCTTCTCCAGGCATTGGCGGATGATCCTGACCGATTGGAAGACTTCATTGGCGCGGACGACCAGCCGCGACCAGACGTCTCCGCCGTCGGCCGTGACGACGTCGAAATCAATCTTGGCGTAAGCGGCGTAGGGATGATCGCGCCGGCAGTCGATCTCGACGCCCGCCGCACGCGCCATGGGGCCGATCAAACCCGCCTCCTTGACAAGCGCTGGACCCGCGATCCCCACGCCGCTGGTTCGCTTCTGGATGTTCCTATCCTGGAGCACCGCGCCGACCACCGCGCGCCAAGCCGTTTGGAGCGCGTCGAGCACGTCGATCAGTTCGTCTTTCAGTTCCGGCGTCAGGTCGCGCCGCACGCCGCCGACGACGCACAGGCCGTAGGTCTTGCGATTTCCGGTGATCTTCTCGGCGATCCACATGATCGGTTCGCGAATGCGAAACGCGTGCATGAAGATGGTATCGAAGCCCAGAACGTGGCCGGCCAATCCGACCCATAGCAGATGGCTGTGCAGGCGTTCGATCTCCAGCATGATGGTGCGGATGTACTGGGCGCGCAGCGGCGCTTCCAAACCGATCGCGCTCTCGACCGCCTGCGCGTAGGTGACGCTGTGAACGCATCCACAGATCCCGCAGATGCGCTCGGCCATCACGGGAATGTCGTTGTAGCTGAGGACGGTCTCGGCGAGTTTCTCGATGCCGCGATGCACCATGAACCCGCGATATTCGCAGCCGCGGACCATCTCGCCTTCGACGTACAGCCGAAAATGCGCCGGTTCATCGAGCGTTGGATGGAATGGTCCGAACGGCACGACCACGCAGCCTTCGGGCGGATCGTCGAACTTGAACTCGCGGCGGTCGTCGAATCCTTCCGGCGTCTGGTTCCAGGCAAAATCCTTGCGCAGCGGATGGACGCCGTCGGGCCACCCATCCGCCAGAATCAGGCGCTTGGGATAGGGATGGCCGTCCATCTTCACGCCGATCATGTCCATGATCTCGCGCTCGGCCCAATTCGCGGCGGGGACGACACCGGCAATGCTGTCGGCCCTTGGATCCTCGGGCGGAATATGAGTCAGCACGCTGCACAGGAGATCGGCACGATCGAACGCGAAATCGTGCGCGATCAGAAACTTGCCGCTGTAGGGGCGATCGTCGGCGCCGATGCTGATGACGTAACGGGCGTCCAGATCGCGGAAGACGTGCTGACAGATCGGCTTGAGCGCCGAGGGGCGCACAAAAATGAACAAGCGGTTCTCGCCCGTCAGATCGGCGCGCTCGATGGCGTCGCCGAACTTTTCTCTGAATTGATTCAGTCTCTGGCGGACAATCATGTGCATTCCTTCATGTCAAACGCTTGTCGGACGGTGCGCGCGCCGTGCCGCCCAGCCAACGGAAATAACGCTTTATTTCGCCATAGAAGTTGTGGGCGACGTAGCGGTGGCAGTCGGCTTCGCGGGCGTATCCGCAGAGCCACGGCTCGGCGACGCGGCGCTTGGCGCCGCCAAGGCGGGCGACCAACCACGTCAGCACAAGCATCCCGCCCAGCACCACCACCAGCCCCAGCGGCACAAACAGTCCGGCGGCAGCGGGACCTTCGATCCCGTTCAAAGCGCCGCCCCTGATCGTTTCAGCGCCGGTTGCCAGGGAAATGCCGTAGCCCTCCCGGCTCATCTGCATCGCCGTTTGGATGAACCGAAGGCCGATCACCGGTAAGACGCCCAGCAGGATGCAGATGACGGCGAGAAAAACCTGGGGCAGTTGCATGGTGAAGCCCACTTCCAGCCGCTTGTGCGCCAGCGACTGTTCACGCACGAGATCGCTCGTGCGCGACAGGAAACTCGTGCCGAAGAATTTGATGAATGACGCGAGCGTCAGCGCGCTGGTCAGGATGGCGACGACCGCGCAGGCCGGCAGATATCTCGCGGCGCCGCCGCCCTGGATCGCGGCAACGTAAATCGCCCACTTGCTGGCAAATCCGTTGAACGGCGGCACGCCTGAGATCGACAGGGATGCAACCAATGCGGTGATCGCGGTGAGCGGCATGAACTTCATCAGCCCGCCCAGCTTGTTCAGGTCCTGCGTGCCGGTTGCGTGCAGCATCGACCCCGCGTTGAGGAACAGCAGCCCTTTGAACACGCCGTGATTCAGCACGTGGAACAGCGCGCCGAAGAGCGCGAAGGCCGCCAACGCCGGCATCGTCGGGAGCAGCGCCATGCACGCGCCCGTCCCCAGCAGGATATAGCCGATCTGCCCGATGCTGTGGAACGCGAGAAGCCGCTTGGACTGTTCCTGTTTCAGGGCCTGCATCGTTCCGGTGAATAGGGTGATGGCGCCCAGTACCGCGATGATCCCGCCCCAGTTGGCCAGCGGATAATGCGCCCAGGCGGCCGCCGGCAAGAGCCAGAGGAAGTAGCGAAGAAGCCCGTAAACGCCGGTCTTGATCATCACGCCCGAGAGCATCGCGCTGACCGGCGACGGCGCGGCGGGGTGCGCATCCGGGAGCCAGATCTGCCCGAACGGCCACATGCCCATCTTGATGCCGAAGCCGATGAGGAACAGCGCGAACGCGATCGACGTCGCGATGGGCTTGGCGCTCAACAACATGGGCAGATTTGCGCTGACCGTTTCGAAGTCGTATTTGACTGTTCCGCCGCTGACGGCGAGCAATTCCGCGCCGATCATCGTTGCGGCGCAGGCGATCTGCATCATGATGAGGAATTTGTTGGCGGCGCGGACGTTTTCCCGTTTGCGATGCTCAAAACGAATCAGCGCGTACCCCGAAAGCGTCATCATCTGCCAGAACATGAAGAAGAACCACATCATGTCGGTGGTGCTGACCAGCCCGAACATGGCGGCGAGAAAGATCAGGAAATGCGGGTAGTACCGCGCCACGCCGTAGTCCGCATAGTGCCGCACGTAGACGATCGAATAAAGCGCCGCCGGCATGGCGATCAGCGCCGCCAGCGAGAGGAACACGGCGGTCAAACCATCGACATGCAGCCGCAGGGCAAATCCGAGCTGGGGCATCGCCCAGAAGGCGGCGGAATGGGGTGAAGGGCCGAAGCGGAGCACTCGAAATACGGCCCGGAAAATCATCGTTGCCGACGCGACCGTCACTCCAAACGCGAGCACGCCGGCCAAGGTTTTGCTGCGCGCGGAAACGAACGTCAGCGCCGCTCCGCCGAGACAGGTGAGAATGGCCGCGACGATCAGTTGTTCCGGGGTCAGCATACGCTCACTCCCGCGTTGAACGAACGCTTCAACAATTCGCTGAGGACCGCCAGGGTTGCCTGCACGCTTTGCGAAAGCTCACGTCGGGGTTCGAGCGATTCCGGCTGCACGCCGAGCAGCCAGGCTTTGGTTGTGCCCCTGGCCTCGGTCCATCGGGCGAGCAATCCAAGCGACAGGCGGTGCGTTGAAACTTGTGGAAAGCGGCCCATTATTTCGTCGGCATTCAAGAATACGACCGATCCCGGCGCGGCGCCGAAATCCACGGCATCAACGAAAATGAGATGGTCATATCCATCGCTGGCGCCCCGAAACAGCAATCTCTCCGGATCATTCCCGGCGATGAGCACGTCCGGCATTCCCCCGCCGGCCAACTCTTCTCCCACCCGCACTCCCAACGCATCATCGCCGCCGTCGGGATTGCCGACGCACATCAGGCAAACGTGCCCGTGCAGGCGCTGAAGTTGTTCGCGCAGGGTCTGCATCAGATATCCTCACCAAGTTTCTTGATCTGCTCGTAAGTGAAGACCGGCCCATCGACGCAGATGTAGGCGACGCCAATGCAGCAATGCCCGCATTTCCCGACGCCGCACTTCATGTAGCGCTCCAGCGTCGAGACGATGTTGCTTTGCTTGAATCCCATCTCCAGCAAATCGCGAATGACAAACCGGAACATGACCGGCGGCCCGCACACGAAGGCAATGGTGTTATCCACGGGGATGCGGACGTCCGGCCGCTTGAACAGGCTCCCGACGACGCCGACGTGGCCTGCCCAGCCGTTGTCGGAGCGATCGACCGTGGTGTGGCAGCTTACGTGGGCGGTGTTCTGCCATTCGTCGAGGTTCTTCAGATACATCAGTTCGCGGGGCGTTTTAGCGCCGTAGAAAATCTGGATGCTCTGGTACTGCTGGCGATGGGCGATGGCGTAGACGATGCAGGAGCGCAGCGGGATCATGCCGATCCCGCCGGCCACGAATACCAGGTTCTTTCCGTAATAATCCTCCATCGGGAATCCGTTGCCGTAGGGCCCGCGCACGGCAAATTTGTCGCCGGGATGCAGTTGATGGAGCGCGGCGGTGCAACTGCCGACTTGGCGAATGGTGAAGAACGTTTCGCTTTCCGTCGGACTGGGCGGCAGCGAGGCGGGGAATTCGCCGATGCCGAAAAGCGAAACCTGAGCGAACTGGCCCGGGCGAAATCGCTTGAACTGGCTCTGTGCCGCGGGATCTTCGAAGCGCCAGTAGAACGTCTTCACCTCGGGGATGTCATCCACGACGCGTTCCAGGATCGCGGTCCTGGGCAGATAGATGTTGTCACTGCCTGACGGGTTCATTCTTATCCACCTCCGCAACGGACGGCGAAGCCTTTTCCGCGGCGGAGGGCAAAGCCCTTTCCGCCGTAGCCCGGCGAAGCATTTCCACTACGCTGGGCATGCCGATGTCTCCATGACAGACGCTCACGCATCGCCCGCAGCCGACGCACGCCATGGACAGTTCGCGCTGGATGAAGTAGTGCGCGAGTTTTCGGAAGAACCGGCGATTGCGGCGATCGTGCACGGCGCGGCGAGGATTGAATCCGCCCGCCATGCGCGTGAAGCCGGCCAACGCGCACGAATCCCAGATGCGCACGCGCTCGGCCTCATCAGGCCCGGTCTGACGGTCGCTGACGGTGAAGCAGGTGCAGGCCGGGCAGACGTAGGTGCATCCACCGCATTCCATGCAGCGCTTGCCGATTTCCTCCCAGGTGCTATCGAGGATCTTGTCCTGCGAAACGTATCGCACGGTGGCGGGGAACCAACTGGTGGTCGTCTTGAACCGCTTGCGCGCCTCGCCAAGGATTTCCCGCCGGCGCTCGACGTGCGCGGGTGTGCCTTTGCGGAAAATCGGCTCGTTAAACAGCGTCTGCCCGGCGGTTGTCCCGGCAACGGCCATGAACTGGCCCATTCCCAGGTCCATCAATTGCAGATCGAAATGCTCGCGCGCGGCCGGGCCGGTGTCGGCGCACATGCAAAAACAATTCTCGCCAATGTCTCGCGCGGGGTCCGTGCAGACGACGTTGACCAGAAACAGATTTTGCCGCCGCTTCTCATAATAAATGTCGCGAAATTCCCGGTCGAGGTAGAAGCGATCGAGATGCGAGATGCCCGCCACGTCGCAGGAGCGGATGCCGAAGATCGCGCGCGGCGGATGCTCGTAAGTGGGTTCCATGTCGATCTTCCCGTCGCTTCGATGGAACTTCATCATCTGCTCGATGTGCGGCAGGACGAATCGTTTGGGCGGGTAAGAGGGATTGGCAAAATGGATCTGAACGTCGTCGCGATTCTCGCTCGTGACCGTATCGAAATAGGTATCGTTTCCGCGGCCGCGAAACGGCGCGATGACTTCTCGCCCCTGCGCTCGCAGCAGGTCAACGATCTTCAGGACGTCGACGCTGTCGATGATTCGGGCCTTCATGCGGGGTCCCTTTCCACGCGCACGGGAATCAGCGAACTGCCGTTGACGTTTTCCTGGATCAGTTGTGACCGAAGCTGCTGAACGAAATACGGAACGAAGATCGCTCCATTCCTGACTTCGGAGGTCACGCGCGCCGTGGAGACGGCCGATCCCGTCGCCGCGCGAAGGCGGATCTTCTGGCCATCGCGGATTTGAAGCTGTTCGGCATCGTCGGTGCTGATCTCCACAAATCCGCCGGGGTAATCGAGCAGCAGCAGGCGGTGTTCGCGCTTCAGCGTTTCACTGTGATTGATCAGGACGTTCTGATGCCAGTAGTAGAGCGAATGTCCGAACACCAGCATCAGCGGATAGTCGCTGCTTACCGTGCTGAGGGGCGAGGCGTAGTGCAGCGGCGCGAAGCTGAACTTTCTGTCGTCTGGCCCGTCCTCAAAGAGCCGCGGCGTGCCCAGCGGGCGCTCCTTGGTGCACGGCCACTGTCGGCCGTATTCGCGCGCGAGGTTCTCGTAGCTCACGCCGCTGTAGAACGGGATCACGCCGGCAATCTCCTCCATGATCTGTTCGGAAGAGGAATATTTCCAATCGGCGCCCATGGCCTGCGCGAGCCTGACCAATTGCTCCCAGGCGGCCATCGGTCCCGCCGCCGGATCGATCACCTTTTCCGCCAACTGAATGCGCCGTTCCGTGCTGGTAAAGGAAACGCGTTCTTCGCCGAAAGCCGTCGTCGGCAGCACGACGTGGGCGAATTCGGTGAGGCCAGTCCTGAACAAGTGCTGCGTCACAACCAAGTCGCACCCGCCGAGGCACCGCGTATCGCCGTATGATGCCGTGCTGATGGGGTCATAGCGGTCTAGCCACACCGCCTTTACCCGTCCCTGGCCGCGATCGTTCAAAACGTCATCGGCGTCCAATCCCGGCGCGGCGGGGATGGGGGCGTTCCAAGCCTTGGCAAACGCCGCCCGCGCAGCGGAATCCGTGACCGGCAGATATCCCGGTAATCGATCCGGAAGCATGCCCATGTCGCAGACGCCCTGAAGATTGTTCTGCTCCGTCAGCGGAAACAACCCGGCGCCCTTCTTGCCGATCTGGCCTGTCAATAGCACCAGGTTGACCATCGCCTGGATGCTCTGTTTGCCGCGAGACTCGACGCCGGTGGAATAGAGCAATGCCGCGGAACCCGCCTTGGCAAAACTGATCGCCGCGGCCTCGATCGATTCCGCCGGTACGTCGCACGCCCGCGCCGACTTCTGCAGATCGCCGCTCAATGCGTACTCGAGAAACGCCTCGTATTCGTCGCAATGCGCCTTGATGAACGGAAGATTCGCAAGTCCGCGATCGACGATGACCTTCGCCATGGCGCCGTATAGCGCCACCTCCGTGCCGGGCTTGATTTGCAGAAAAAGATCCGCGTTTTCCGCAACGCGATGGCGACGCATGTCGATCACGATCAGCCGCGCGCCGTTCAACTTCGCCCGGATGACCCAGCCGGCGATCGTCGGCAACTGGCGGTTCAAATCCACCCCATCCACCATGATCACTTCGCTGTTTGCCAAGTCATTGATCGAGTTCGTGCTGGCCGCGATTCCAAGCATGTCGAGCAGCACGTTGATCGAATTGTTGCAGTAAACGCCGGCGCCGTGACCCACGTTGTTGGTGCCCACGATCGTGCGGGCCAGCTTCTGCATCAGGTACGATTCCTCGTTCGAGCAGCGAGGGGAACTCAGGAAGGCGATGGCGTCCGGTCCATGGCGTCGCCGAATCTCCAACAGGCGCGCAGCGACAAAATCGATCGCCTCGTCCCAGGTCACCTCGTGAAGCTCGCCGTTCTGCCTGAGCAGGGGTTTTTTAAGACGATCCGGAGAACTGGCGACTTCGTGAACGTGCCACCCGCGGACGCAGAGTCTTCCGGCATTGGTAGGGTGCGACCGGCTTGGGTAGGCGCCGATCACGCGGTTGTCGTGGGTTTCCAGATAGATACCGCAACCGGCGCCACAAAACGTGCAGGTAGTGAGCTTCTGGGCCATAAGGGTGCGCCTCGAGGATCGCCATGGCGGAGCATCGCGGTGATTACCACGAACTGAATCGCCCGTTCAGAACTCCGTCGCAGTGCCGCTCAAGGCACACGATCCAGCACTTGTCTTGCGCGCTCGGCATTGGCGGCGAAATTAAACGCCAGATGCATAATCCGTTCGTCGCGGATGCTGGTCGCGACGACGCTGGCGAGCTCAATGCCTTGCCCAGATCGCCCGGATGATGAGGTATCCCTCGCGACCAAACATCAACAACTTCTGTATTCAACATCGGGCGTTTGGGTCGCCGTTTTTCCTAAAATTCAACGCTATATTTCGGCGAAGGCAACGTGAATGGGTGGATTCTCCTATTCCTAAATAGGCAAATACCCGCATGGTCTGGGCGCGCCGGGCGGGAGTTTGCCCGACCGGAGTTTCGGCGCCCGCCGTTCGTGCGAAAGGCCGCCTCCCTTTTTGCCCGTTGCCAAAATCCTGTCTTTGCGGACAATCATGCAAGCTGTCGCGATTTACTTACTGGAAAGCGAGGCCGGACGACATGATGCGAGCGACCTATTGTTCAGCGTTGCTGGTGCTTCTCGTCGCCAGCGCCCGCGCCGGCGCGGACGCGGCCCCGGCGACTCAGCCGGCGGTCGATCCCACCGCCGATCAAATCCTGCGTCAATCCTGCGATTTTCTGGCGCAAAGCCCCGCGTTTGCCGTTCACGCGGAAATTTGGAAAGACGAGGTGCTTCCCTCCGGCCACAAGATTCAGGTCACGCGGTCCGTGGACCTGGAACTTCGCCGGCCCGATCGCCTCCACGTTGACGCCCGCGCTCATAAAAAGGGCCGATCCATCTGGTACGACGGCAAAACCCTGACCGTCCTGGACCGCGAGAAGAATCTCTACGGCGTGGTCGACGCGCCCGCCACCATAGACCAGACGCTCGATCTGGCCGCCGACACTTACGGCATCACCGTCCCCCTGGAAGATCTCGCCGTGTCCGATCCCTACGCCAGTTCCATGAAGGACGTCTCCACGGGCGGATATTTCGGCGACGAGCCGGTGCTGGGCGTATCATGCCGGCACGTCGGATTTTCCACCGAAAAGATCGACTGGCAATTATGGGTCGCCGATGGCCCGCAGCCGCTGCCCCAGAAACTCGTCATCACTTACAAGAATGAAGAGCAGACTCCGCAATACATCGCCATCTTCAGCAAGTGGAACCTGATGGATCGCGCCGCCGACCTGGCGTTCCAGTTCATCCCGCCGCCCGGCAGCTCGCTCATTCCACTGGTCCCCCAGAACGCGGGAGGAAGCCAGCCATGAAATCGATATTCAAAGTCTTCGGATATTGGAGAATGGCGATCGGATGTTTAGCGTTCTGCGCAATACTGTGGCTAGCGCCGATGTCGGCACTGGCCGACCGCGGCCAAGGCAGCATCCGCGGCGCGGCCCGTCCAGCCCCCCGCCCCGCGCCCCCGCGCCCCCCGGCACGCGTTGAGCCGCCGCATGCCCCGCCGGCCGTTCGCCCCGACGAGCACCCTCAGCCGCCGCGTCGCGTCGAGCCGCCGGTACGCCGCGATTGGGACGACAACGACGAAGACCCTCAGCACTGGGGCGGCTTTGCCCACGGCGCTCCCGTGCGTGCCATCCGCGGTCAGCGTGTTCACGACCTTCCGGCCCACCATATCTTCATTTCGTTCAACAATCTGAACTACTATTGTGATGACGACGGGGCCTACTACCAGCAGCAACCCGACGGCCAATACCTGGTCGTCCAGCCCCCCGTTGGGGCAATCGTCGCCGTCCTTCCCTCCGGAGTAACGCCCATCGTCGTCGGTCCAACCACCTACTATTATCTCGACGGCGTGTTCTACGTCGCCCAGGACAATTCCTTCGCCGTGGTCAATCCCCCGGCGGGCATCGTCGTCCCCACGCTTCCGATCGGCGCGAATACGGTTGTTATCAATGGAACCGTCTGCTATCAATTCAACGGCTTCAACTACCAACCGTCCATTCAGGATGGCGTAACCGTCTACACCGTTACACCCATGTAGGTGAGGAGGAATGGTGCATTGCAAAAGCCCTAACTCCCCATTCGTTCATCGGCCACGATCTTCCCGTCCTCCATGGTAATTCGCCGCCCCGCGCGTTTCGCCAGCGAAACGTCGTGCGTCACCATCACGATGGCCTGTCCCCCGGCATGCAACTCGTGAAAAATCTCCGCGATCAGTTCGCCGTTCCGCCGGTCGAGATTCCCCGTCGGCTCATCCGCCAGCAGCACCCGCGGCTCGTTGGCCAGCGCCCGCGCCACCGCCACCCGCTGTTGCTCTCCGCCGCTCAGACGGTTGGCGCGCCGCTTTAGCTTCTCCCCCATCCCCAGCCGCTTCAGCAACTCCGCCGACCGCTCCATCGCCGCCTCCCGGCTCAGCCGCCCCGACTTGAACATCGGCAACGCCACGTTCTCCTGGGCCGTGAATTCCTTCAGCAAATAGTGAAACTGAAACACGAATCCCACCATCCGGTTCCGCAGCATCGCCAACTGCGCATCGCTCAGGTCCGCCGTATCCTGCCCCTCGATAAACACCTCGCTCGGCGGATCGAACAGCCGCCCGGCCGCATCGAACCTCGTCGGCCGATCCAACCCGCCCAAAAGATAGAGCAGCGTGCTCTTGCCCGACCCGCTGGCACCGACGATGCAGGCATATTCCCCCCGGCGAATGATCAGGTTCACCCCGCCCAGGACTTCGTTGGCGGCATCGCCCGTTCCCAGCACGCGCCGAACGTGCCGCGCTTCCAGCAAGATCGGCGGAAAACCATCCGCCTTCGCGCCTGTTTCGGGAAAGACGTTCCTCCGCACCTCGAAATCTGACAATTGTGCCCTCACCATAGCTGCCCTTTGCATTGTATCAGATCGGTCACAATGTTGGTTTGTGTTCGACTTTGGAGTAAAGTCTCATCGTGGCCATTACCAAGATACGGGTACGAAATTTTAAGTCATTCGCAGACAGCGGCGAGGTTCCCATCGCCCCGTTGACGGTCATTTTTGGACGCAACAATACGGGCAAATCGTCGATACTTCAAAGTCTCCTTCTTCTCACGCAAACGCTCGACTCTCCTGGTGAAGGCGCAAGCCTGAACATGCGCGGTCCCTTGTATGCGGCGGGAATGTACTCGGACATCGTTCATAAACACCGAGCAAGTGAGCACGTTGAGTTTCGATTTGAAGTTGCGACCACCCCTGATCGTACAGATGCCATTGAGTTAGAGTTCGCGTCGGGTGAACCTCAACCACCTCGATTGGTCCGACTGGAAATACGCACCGGCCAACGTGGAAGCGGGCGAGATTCTGGTAATGGCTTTAACACGCTAAAAATTAAACGTGCCCGGGGCTATGGTGGCCCGTTTGAGTTGATTATTGGCAGTAAACGCCTCGGCTCTGGCAGGAAAGCAAATTTTCTTTTCTCCGTCAATCACTTGCTACCGTTTATTGATGACGAATTGCCTTCACGCGGCCGGCCCGATGAACCTCCGGGTCGAATTCGTGCCAGCGCGAGGCAGGCCTTAAAATCCCTCGAAGATTCGCTTCGCTCAATTCGCGCCGTTGGAGCATTTAGGAGGCAGCCGGATCGCCGATATGAGTATGCCGGACGCCCTCCACTTGGCATTGACGCGAGCGGAGAACACGTTATTGATGCATTAATAGAGGATTCAACGCGCCGGCATCATCGTGGTGAACTGATCGGACCTGTCAACAAATGGCTGTCTGCGATTGGACGCGTCAAGCTGCAGCGAATTCGCGTTCTTTCCAAGGCTTCCAAAATTTACGAAATTCGTCTCAAAGACACAGATTCTGGTCGGTGGGCAAACTTCGCGGATGTCGGTTTCGGCATTGGGCAGGTGCTTCCCGTGATTGTCGAGGGGCTTAGAACACCCAAGGATGGGACCTTTCTGGTTCAAGAACCAGAGATCCATTTGCATCCCGACGCTCAGCTTGCCATGGCAGATTTTCTGATTGACTTGGTTGCCGCGGGCCGCCGCGTCATCGTCGAAACTCACAGTGAGCCGTTACTGTTGCGCATTAGGCACCGCGTCGTTGAGCAACCGGACGGAAGAAGTCGTAAATCGAAGCTAGGTCCGGAAGATGTCAGCGTTATCTATGTGAGCAAAACTGAAGAAGGAGCGAGTTGTACTCAGGCATTGACCTTGGACGAGCTAGGGCAAATCAAGAATTGGCCTACTGGCTTTATGGAGGAGGTCACACAAGAGCGAATGGATCTTCTCGGCAGCATGACGAAGCAAGCGGGGAAATAATGGCGATTCTTGCCGTGGTTGACACCCTCGTGTTGCAAAAGGCCAACGCATCCCTGGAGAATCAACCAAGAGAAACGTCGAAGTTTTCAAAACGGCTGCAGCTATTGAAGTCTATCCAAGCTGGTCGGATTCGCGTGCTTGTGAGTTCAAAGTTGATAGGTGAATATCGGAGGCAGGTCCGCGAGCCGCGCAATGTTTTCATCCAGAATTTCTTTGCCTTGCTGACTCAAGGCAATCTCGCTCTCTCTAACTGGGTTCCGTGGAGTGGGAGTGTGTCCGAAAAGGCTGGACGATGTCGTTTCCCACGCGAAGACCCTCACGTTTTGCAAACAGCGATCCACAATACGGAACGCACCTGGATCCTGACAGAGGAAATGCGGATGCTGAAAACGGACCAGTGCATTTATCGACAGTTTTCGGTTCACATCGATGACCCGACGCGGTAGCTGACAAAATCAAAGCGGTCAGTGCGCGCCACGGATCACCTCCACCGGATCGTATTTCGCCGCGCGACGCGCCGGATACACCGCCGCCAGCAATACGATCACCATCGAACTGACGAATGCCCAGACGTACATCCAACGGCTCTCGCTCATCAGCAACCCCTCGGATTTGATGAGCCCTTCCACCTGGATCGGCAATCGCCGCAATCCTTCCACGCCCAGCTTGCCGATGATTTCGCCCAGCACCGTTCCAATCAGGCCGATCATCAGGCCCTGGAAAACGTAAATCCACGTGATATCCGCGCGGGACAGGCCGAAGGATTTTAGAATGGCGATTTCATTGACCCGCTCCAGGACGGACATGATGAGGATATTCAGCACGCCGAACGCCGCCACCACCAGCAATGCCCCGGTGATGATGTAGGTGATGATGCTCTGGATGGCGAAAATTTTCAGGAAATTCGCGTTGCTTTCTTGCCAACTTTCCGTCTTGTATCCCGCGATCGATTCGATCTGGGCGGCATAGCCCTGAGCTTTGGTGTAATCCTGGGTCCTCACGATGATGTCGTTGATGACGTTCTTTTTGTCCAGCAGGGTCTGGGCGCTGTTGATGAGCATATAAGCGCGCGAATAATCCACGGGAGTGACGCCGGTCGCGAAGATTCCGACGACCCGCGAAGTCGTCCGTCCCCCGGTATTGCTCGACAGGGTGATCTCGTCGTCGAGCTTGGCCCCCAGCAAATCCGCCACGCCCCGGCCCACGATCACCCCGTCCGCCGTCGTTCGTAGACGATCGAAACTTCCCTCCACCACGTCCTTCCCGACGGTGGTCACGCGCAATTGCTGCTCAGGCTCGATGCCCAGCAGGCTCACGGTCATGGTCTTGGTTCCGTAGGTTGCGATGGCGTCGCCGTCCACCTCCGGCGCCACCGCCTCGATCCCCCGAAGGTGACGAAGCTGGGCCATCAGTCCCGCCGCGTTCTTGATCTTCTTCACGTCTTCGCGCGGCTTGACGCTGTCCACCGCCAGCAACGCGTTCGGATCGGTATAAACCAACTCCAGGATCTTCGTGCGCGTTTCCCGCGGCTCATCGTGAATCGTGATGTGTCCGCTCGATTCAACCGTCTCGATGATGAACTTGTCCTTGAACCCCTCCATCATCGCCACCATGGTGATGAACATCGTCACGCTGATCGTCACCCCCGCCACGCACACCAGCGACTGGCGCTTGTGCGACAGGAGATATCTTATCGCGATATACCAACGCATCAGCGAAACCCCTTGAACGAATCACCGCCGGTTTTCGGCTCGTTCAGCGCCGCCGCCACCATCGGATCGATCCAATGCGTGCGCACGGCCTGGCCCGGCTGTAAATCCAGCGTCGGGCTGATGAC
>Ga0181518_10001513_pt1 | contig 23816 bp, 18 predicted proteins | sample PEATcosm2014_Bin_28_FD_119751 | JGI IMG/M metagenome (GOLD analysis project Ga0181518, IMG submission 119751) | Peatland microbial communities from MTU Mesocosm Facility, Houghton, MI, USA - PEATcosm2014_Bin01_60_metaG | ecosystem: Environmental > Terrestrial > Soil > Wetlands > Peat | place...
GTGATGGACTTGAGCTCCGGCTTCGACGGATGCCGTTTCGCGATAGGCTTGCGGAACAGCCATGACAAGAGCTTTCGGCTCAGTGTCACCGTTGGCCTCAGAATCTTCGTTTGTGAAAATCTTGCGTTCCACGGGGAATACACGCCCGTTCTCGCGAAGCATTCGAAGAACTTCTCTCTCGAAGACAGCCTGGCCATCGGCGTCGATCGGATGCAGAGAAACTTCGGGCCTCTGAAGCAGCAAGTGGAGGAATGGCAGGCGCTGCAGTTGTCAACCGCATCGGCAAAACTGCTGATCTACCAGGCGTTCATCGAGGACGAAACGGGATTTCCCAAGCACCTGGCACGGAGGGTACACGAGCTTTACTTTCAGCCTGTGCACGAGGAGTTCCAGGCGCGAACCATGTGGAGCCTCTCGAACGCGTTCACCAGCGCGTTCAAGGAACTGGAACCAATTCCTCAATACAAAGCGACGGCCAAGTTGGCGGGCTTTCTGCAATCCGTCCGTCCGTCGTAGTACCCACCAGAAATATCGGCGTACGGTCCTGGAGCAGCGCCCCCTGTCTCCGCTTATTGGTGAAGCTGTGGAGGGGGAGGACCGTACGTCGAGGGGGCTCATAACTGCGCCACATTGCTGGCTCGGGAGCGCAGATCAATACAAATCACACTGGAGCATACCCATGAGACTCCGCCGAAATGAATATTGTCCGATCCATCGATCGCGCTTCTGCTGCGGTCGCGAGCAGGTGCGGAAAGGACGTAGATTTCAGCTTGGTGTTCAGCGCATCGACGATCCGCACCACCCGAGGGGATATCGCGAGCGTCGTTCACCATCAGAGATGCGGAAGCTGCTGAACCGAAAAATCGTCGAGCAGGCAGGGCAGTGCGCCATTTGCCACCATGAATTTGCCGACTGCAGCGACATCGTACCGGACCACAGACACCCGAAAGGAATGGGAGGAGCCTGGCGAGATGACCATCCGGAGAACATCCAAGCCGTGCATTGGTGGTGCAATTCGGGAAAAGGATCAGTCCGAGAGGGTGACTGAGTCCGGCTCTTTGTCGCACCCTCTTGTTATGCGGCCAGAATGAGAGAAATGCGTGCGAGATCTGTGCACAAATCGCGTGGCAACTTCACGTCTTGAAAGCATTCGAGAAGCAATCGGGTGGTCTCAAGGCCGAACTTCAAGTTCTTCTAAACTCGATAAAATACATTATCATGCACGATCCTCGGAGTCTTTCTGCTCTGCTCGCAGGCGGAGCGAATGATAGACACCGATTACGAGAGGGCCTCCAGCTCAACAGAACCTTTTACAAAATTTTGGTCGTACCGGGAAAATCACCGTTAGGAGACTGTAAGGAATTGACGGCCGCAAGAACGTCTTCAGCGACTTTCATGTCGTTTCGAGGACGGCCGCATTTGCTTGAAATGATCGGTCGGTGAGAGAGGAGTTGAACCTCCGGCCCCTGGTCCCGAACCAGATTCTAGTCCTTGGTGAATCTGGTGAAATTGAGCGATTGGAAGTTATTTGTGATGTGTAACATGGCGTCGCCTTGTTGAAAGCTAGCAAAATTTGGTGAACTTTAGAGGCGCGACCATCACAAAATCGTCTACAGTTCAACACACGAACAGGAAGCGAAGACCACCATTCGAGGAAATCTTCCACCTGTGTGCTCCAGCGCAAGCAACTTCGTAGAGGCTCGGGCGAATCAGTAATGGTTAGCGATTGCAGGTACCGCGCTTTCGTTGATCGAGAGTCTCGAATGCGGGCGTACACTGTCGCCAGTGTGGTTACGCGACCCGTGAAAGATCTTGGGTCACGTCACGTCACGTCACGTCACGTCACGTCACGTCACGTCACGTCACGTATTAAAGACACTCTCGCTGCTGATTTTACGGTGACTTTCTTGACGGCTCCCCAGATGCTGTTGCGCCTCTTTGGCCGGCAATTTTCGGACGGGTCGAGACTCTTGGTTGGTCTCACGATCATTTGGGGAATTGGACATGGTACCTCCCTCGAAGGGGTGAAGAGATGATTAAAGCCAATTTGAAATTCTGGTCAAAGCTCCGCCGCTGGGAGAAAACCCCTGAAAATATTGCGGTTAGATGAGTTGGGAGCGAAAACTCTGCGCTGAGTCTCCGTCAATCGACCGCACTTGTCAAGCCCACTGAAGTGGTGACCTGATGAAATGGGCCCATCCCATCAAAGATGATCCGTAGGCATCCTTGCCGGACATGTTGAGCCCGGCGCCGAGAGTGTCTTGTTAGACGACCTTGTCAGCGCTCTGCGCGCCCACCTTATGATCGTTTCTACCCCTTTTGCAGGGAAGCATCTCATCGCGGAGGAAGCAACGATGACGAAGTTAGCTCCGTGCCGCGAACCGAACTCGGCACGGAGCTATTGACCGATGTCATCGCACATAGCCGGCGACGGGTCCATAAGCAGTTGCGCAGAAGCAGTTGTCCCCCACAACGTCAGGCGCTACCATCCGACACCAGAACGTAGGCGTTTGGCAGATCCAGGACGTTGGCGGATACCACTGCGCGAACTCCAGCCTGGGGTTAAGCGGCCGCGCTATCGAATAGCTGTCAACCACCGAGATGTCGCCAGCAGGCTGGGTCACGATGGCGGCACTGGACTTGCCGTCGGTGAAGTTGGAGGCGGCCACTGCGAAGTTGGCCGTCGCCACCGCGGTTAAGGTCAGAACGAAAGTACAGACCAATCGTCTCATGGTTTTTCTCCTTGCTTTTGCAGTCAGGACGAACATTTTTTGTCCGCCTGCATCCCGTAAGGCGGAAATTCCGCTTGAAAAGTGCAGCGAATCTGACAAAATTGTTCGTCTGAACCCTATGGCCAACGAAACGAGTCAGGTCAGCGCACTGCTCGAAGACCTCCGCAATGGAGATGCGGCTGCGGCTTCGCGTCTGCTGCCAATGGTCTACAAGGAGTTGCGTCGCCTGGCCGCTCATTACATCCGGGAGGAGAAGTCGGGGCAGACCATCCAGGCCACAGAGTTAGTGCACGAGGCGTACCTTCGGCTGGTTGGGCAGGAGCAGATCGATTGGCAAGGCCGGTCCCACTTCTTTGCCATCGCTGCCACATCGATGCGCCGCATTCTGGTGGACCGCGCGCGCAAAAAACTGGCACAAAAGCACGGCGGAGGCGGAGCAAAGGTCGAACTCAACGAGGCTCTCGTTCCCTCGCCGCAAAAATCCAACGACATAATTAACCTCGATGAAGCTCTCAAGCGGCTTGAGAACGTCTCGCCCCGGCAGGCGCAGGTTGTGGAGCTGCGCTTCTTTGCCGGTATCGAGATGATTGAGATCGCAAAGATCCAAGGTGTGTCGCTTAGAACCGTGAAACAGGATTGGAGCCTGGCGCGAGCCTGGCTGCACCGCGAAATCTCTCAGGGGAAGTAAGTGGACCAACTGCTTTGGGAGCGGATCGGGGAACTGTTCGCTGCAGCGCGTGAGGTCAGCGGGGAGAGCCGGCTTGCCTTCCTGAAAGAGCGCTGCGGTGAGGACCAGGAACTATTGCGGCAGGTCATGTCTTTGCTCCAGGCTGATGACAAATCAGGCCCACTCGACTCCTCGCCCACCATTTCCAGCTTCCCGGTTCCTCAACTTGTTGCCCGCCGTTTTCGCATCATTCGTTACATAGCCGAAGGCGGAATGGGCACGGTCTATGAGGCCGAAGATCTGGCATTGGGCGACCGGGTCGCGCTCAAGACCATTCGCCCCGACATCGTTTCGGATCCGCGAGCCATCGAGCGCTTCAAGCGCGAGATTCTGCTGGGCAAGAAGGTCACCCACCCCAACGTCTGCCGGATTTACGATCTAGGCACGGGACGCACGGAGGACGGCGCAGACTTCTTGTTCCTGACGATGCAGTTCTTGGGCGGGGAAACGCTGGCCTCGCGCATTAAGCGCGGGCCCATCCCGACAGGTGAGGCCTTGCCGCTGATTGAGGATATGACCGCCGCACTTTCAGCTGCGCACCAGGCGGAGGTCATCCATCGCGACTTCAAGAGTGGCAATGTAATGCTAGTCAATGGCGCTAGCCGCGTTTGCGCCGTGGTGACCGACTTCGGGCTGGCGCGTCAGGTTCACGATGACGTTTCCATAACCCACGCGGGGATGGTTGGCACCGTAAGCTACATGGCGCCGGAGCAGATCAGAGGCGAGGAGCTTACTCCCGCGACTGACATCTACGCCCTTGGCGTAGTGATGTACGAGATGGTCACGGGCGAGCTCCCATTCAAAGGCGACTCGAAAATAATCGTTGCCCTCAAGCACCTGAATGAAGAGCCAAAACCCCCGGGCGAAATCATCTCGGACCTTGACCCCCGCTGGCAAGAGGCGATCCTGGGCTGTTTGAGAAAAGCGCCGGAGGAACGGTTGCAATCAGCAGAGGAGGTGCGCGAAGCGCTCGTCAAGCATAGTAAGGCCACATCGAGCACCATGAAGAACTGGCCGCAAGCATGGCTCACCCAGAAGCGAAGGCACTGGGCTATACCTGTTTTTGCCGCGGTCTTACTTGCTGGATTCACAGCGGGACGATCTTATTATCACCGGCACCAGGGCAGGAGCTTAAGCGACAGGGACACAGTAGTGCTCGCCGATTTTGCCAATAGCACGAGTGAGATTGTATTCGACGACGCATTGAAAACCGCGTTGCTGGTCTCACTAAATCAATCGCCCTTCTTGAATGTCATGTCCGAGAGCAGGGTCTCGGAGACCATCAAGTTGATGGATCGCCCGCCGAATACTCAAATAACTCCCGAATTGGCGCGCGAGGTCTGCGAGCGCGCAGGCGCCAAGGCCTATATCTCGGGTTCAATCGCACCGTTGGGCAGCCAATATATATTGGGATTGAAAGCGGTGAACTGCCAGAGCGGCGACATGCTGGCACAGGAACAAGTGTCTGCAAATGGGAAAGAAAAGGTCTTGGATGCGCTGGGAAACGCGGCCAACGGCCTCCGCGGCAAACTGGGTGAATCCTTGGCATCGGTGCAGAAATACGATGTTTCGTTGGCCTATGCCACCACCCCTTCGCTCGAAGCTCTGAAAGCCTTGAGCCTTGGCCGAACAGCATACCTGCACGATACGGGTGTTGCCCTGCGGTATTTTCAAGAGGCCGTTGAACTTGATCCGAACTTTGCCATGGCCCATCATGACCTGGGCCGGTTGTACTTTACCCTGGGTGAAACGGAAAGAGGCCGGGCCAACTTCAAAAAAGCCTTCGATCTGCGAAATCATTCCAGCGAACGTGAAAAGCTCGAGATCGCTGCTACTTATTACGAGAATGTGCTTGGGGAACTGGACGACGCGCTCAACACACGAAAGGAGCAGGTGGCGAGCTACCCACACCTCTCTCAAGCCTATGACGGCCTAGGCTATGTGTACACCCTCCTTGGGAGGTACGAGATTGCGATCAAGGAGTTTCGCCAGAGCATCCAGGTTAACCCCGATAACGCGGATACTTACGGACTTCTTGCAACCGCACTGATCGGCGTGCAGCAGTTCGACGAAGGCCGTAAGACCATTCAGCAGGCCCATTCACGAAATATAGATGCTTTCCTGCTTCACAGCGCGCTCTATGGCTTGGCATTCCTCAACGCGGATGCTTCCACCATGATGGCAGAGGAGCGTTGGATGAAAGATCGGCCCCAATATGAGAACTGTGGGTTCTCACTTGCTTCGGACTCGGAAGCCTACGCGGGCCATCTCCGGAACGCTCGGCAACTAACCCAGAGGGCTGTCGACTCCTCTATTCACGCCGACCTCAAAGAAACTGGAGCGGTGTCGCAGGAAGACGCCGCCCTGCGGGAAGCTGCATTCGGTAATCCCGAGGAAGCGATATTGTTGGCAGCAAGCGGCCTGAAGTTGGATCCCACCAGTCTAGGCGCGAGAGTGGAGGCGGCGCTTGCTTACGCCATCGCGGGCGATAACGTCAAGGCAGAATCTCTCGCCAGCGATCTGAATAAGCGCTTTCACCTGGATACGCAAGTGCAGTCCCTATGGATACCTGCGATCCGGGCACAAGTGGCTCTCAATCGAAACAAGTCCGATTCTGCAATCGAAGACTTGCAAGTATCGATTCCTCTTGAGCTGGGACTGATCCCGTTCAACACAAACGTATCCTGCTTATATTCCAACTACATTCGTGGTGAGGCATACCTGGCCGCCGGGCAGGGCAAAGTTGCCGCTGGCGAATTCCAGAAGACACTCGACCACGGCGGAGTGGTTTGGAACTGCTGGACAGGTGCGCTAGCCCATCTAGGTCTTGCGCGTGCAAGTGCGCTGCAAGCGAGTACTTCACAAGATGGAGATGCCGGTGTCGCACGCGCTCGTGCTCTTTCCGCATACAAGGACTTTCTTACTTTATGGAAAGACGCAGACGCCGACATCCCGGTACTCAAGCAAGCCAGATCGGAATACACCAAACTCGCCAGCCAAATTCCGCGGTGATGCCGAGAACAAAATACTGGCGCCTTCCGAATCAGCCTACGTATTGGCTGACTTTCACGAAGGAGACAGTCCAATACAAATCAAAAGCGTTATGGAGCCGGCGATCGCGAAGGCTTTGCCTACGCTGAATGCTTTCTGCGATGTGTCAAATGAGCCCGCACATTCACGACAGGAGCGGATGGTGCCGATTGCACACAGTGGCAATCGTTTGAAAAGTCGCTGCCAGTGATAGGTGCATCTCTGAGGAAGAGATTATAGTCGACAAGTTGGAGAGTGTGCGATAACGGATGAATGTATTTAGCCTCGGAGAACAACATCCCCACTCCGTTGCCCAGGAACCAAACCCAAAAGATTGCTAATTCGCCTCCTGCGGCCGGCATTTCGGCCGCGATAAGGTTAAGAGCCTCATCCGGCTCAAGTCCAAAGTTCGCGTTTCCCCTGATTTGGCCCATCACCACTCCGTGACCTTGGGAAACCCAGTCCGGGACTGGCACTCCGATCCCGGTTTCAGACGGGAGACAATACGTCAGGTTCCATCCCAATGCGTCATCCCACTCGAAATACGGATTATCAGCTTGACTTGTGTTGAGGCAGGTATCACTCCGCTTGAAGTAACTCCCGGAGCCCGGGTTTACTCCGAGTCCGATGAATATCGATTGTTGCCTGCTCCGCTTATCGCCGGTAAAGTGGTAACAAATCCTCGTATAGTATGGAATCAGATCAAGTCCGAGAGTCCATCCTTCGATAAACGTTTTGTCAGTCCATGTGGGCAAAGGAGTTCCGGGCGGGGCGGCAGTAAACCCGGGCAAAATCTTGTCAATATCTTTGCTCGTGCACTTAGCAAAAGCGATCGGAAACGCAAACGCCCGATGAACGTCCTGTTGCGTCACCATAGGATTCCAGTACTCAGGCCGTTTGACGGCGGCGCCCGCCTTGACGGATTCAAGCAGCTTTTTGGATTCCTTGCTGACGCCCTTCTCAAACGATTCAAGGTTTGCCATAAAGTAGGCACCGAAGAAGGGTAGCATCGTTGGATTGGACGAATCCATCGTAGAGACGCGAAACAGATTCCCCGTATCCCGTCGCAATGAGTACCAACTTCCGTGATCTGCTTGCGTGCCCGGCGTGGGTACCACCCAGTGATCGCAGTCAATTCCGTCTGGTTTCCTGTCTGTACACATGAGAGGATACCTGTTTCCCCAAATGGCGTGATTTTCCGCGAGGAATTGAGGACCGGGAACTCGCAAGCAGGTCCTAAAGGGCCCATAGATCTTCCTAACCCGTCCATTGACGGAAGAGTCAACCCAATACCACTTCGATTCGAAAAAGTGGTCCGGATTATCGACAGAAATGAAGAGGAAATCGAAGAACCGTCGGTCTTGAGTGAGGTAGAGCCTCACACGCATCCAACTCTCGTCACCAACGGTCGCCGATTCAACTCTTGCCACGGCAAGCTGAGAATAGGTCTTGTGCGGCGCGATGGAATCTCCAAAAGGCGTTGCGAGTACCGACGCACTCCAAGCCTTCGGCAGTTCCGGGAGTGCCGCTGGTCTATTCGATAGCCAATGCAACTGCATCTCAGGACCTGATGGAATTGGATTGAGCTCGGACATCCTTTTCCTCCCGGAAACCGGATTAGGATTGCGAAAATGAATGCACCTGATTCGTCTAGGCCATTTTACTACGGGACTTGCAAAACGATTCTGCTTTCGGAGGTGGGTGCGTCTTGCGACGGTCGATGCAAGAGATGTTCGGCAGGGAGCCGGTTCATCCGTTCATCCGTGGGAAAGTGTTCTACGTGATAAACCGGATTATCACGCATTAACCGGCGATCCAGTCAACGAGAAAGTGTAATACGTCGAAGGAATTCGTCTCCTCCATCAACCTTCCTTGCACTTGTGAGTAGCTGCTGGACCAAGTCATGGTCCTTAATTCGCCGTTCCAGTTCCGACGCGGGCCAGCTATTGCGCAGAAAGGCTGAAATTAAGCCGCGCCTCAGACGTTCGCATTTATCCCAATTTGAAAGCCAGGACAGCTCAGGAACAAGAGGTTCAAGAATAATCCAAGCGTCGTCACTCAAACTTTCGATTCTCGCGGCTTCATGGATAGGTTCAAAAGACTCTGCAACGAGATCAAGAGGAGCAGGCCGTGCGTTGCGAAACGCTAAAGCAAGGAGAAACGCCCCGACATAGTTCTTATCGGCTTCTTTGTGACTATTTCGAAGAGAACGGAAAGCGTTCAGCCATACCAGTGAATCGTGCTGCAATACCCTGGAAGAATAAGGAGCGACTACATGTGCTGCTGCAACGAGAGATTCGATGGCTCTCGGGGTACCGGATTCTACCCACTCCATCACGAAAGATAAATAAAACGTGAGCGCCTCACGGCATGGTTCCGACATCGCGCCTTTATGCGCCTCGATCCAATCAAGTGTCTGAAAGACAGCAGGTTTGCCCCAGCGATCCAGTGCGCGTTTGATAAATTGGTCGGACGCGCTTTCTAATAGTGCGGTAACAATTTCAGCTACGAGCGCTGACTCCAGGTCGTCGTGAGAAGCAACTGATTCGAAAAGTTCACGCTTGCGATCACCACCCACGCGCCAGAGTTGAGAAGAAGAGGCTAGGCTGGGTTTAGCTCGGAAAAGACCAGGCAGAAATTGGGGGTATTTGCTTGTTATCTCGCCAGCCATTTCCGGCTCCATGGCCGCAATCAAGCTTGCCAAAATCTCCTCGCCCAAAGGATTTAATGAAGATCGGAATAACTCCCGCACGAGCCACCGCGCTGAATCAGGCTTTTCCCGGCAGATACTTGCAGTGCGCTCCTTGATCGATAGGTCTTCTGCGTCAAACATTTGATAATTGCTCGTGGTAGCGATAGCAATCAAGATGTCCTGTTCTTCATAGGCAGCAAGCCAGCGGTGAACTGCTGGCTTACCAAACAATAGCTTTTTCAAAGACAATCCGAGGCTTGGTTCTGGAAATAATTCTGCAACCAAAGCGATAATATTGCTCAAGGGTGACAATTCGCTCAGGGCGTCGAAGACCCTCATGAATGGCGCAAAGTCTGCACGCGTATTGCCGCGCCCTCCCGCAGCCCACAGGAACTCTCGTATCTTCCCGCCATGTGGGATCAAGGCGTCTTTTACTACCGAGGGAATCCAGCCTGGGTAAGGCGTTCGAATGGCAGGAAGCAGGATGGGTTCTGCTAAAGATCCCGCAGAGGTTTCAAGCAGCACCTGTCTTGCGATAGACGTGGGCACACATTGAAGATCGAAAGGCAGCCCCGCAAAATTGCGTGCAGCCAGCGAACCCGTGCAAAAAGTGAAACGCAGTCGCAACGTAGGCCATTGCTGCGACCAGAGCGCAAATACGATTTCTTCAAATTCGCGTGAACTTTTAGCGGCAAGTAGAACGGGTCTGTCGGCAGAACCATAATAAGATGAAACGAGCTGAGGGAACGTCTCTCGCGTTTGGTCGGACCGTGAAACGAAGACGGACACTTTGTGCGGCGCTACTTTATCCAGCGACAGATCCTTATCGTATTGTCCGCGAAAACCTTCCTCTGTGGGCCGCCTGAAAAGATCTGTGAGGATCGTCAAAGAGGGGATTTCCCCCATGACTTGCGCCGGAACCACAATGGTATGGGTCCACACACAGCCCGGACGCGGCATCTCTGGCGCATACCATGTTTTGGCCAGGGCATATGCGTTGATAGATGGGAGCGGATACCCGGTTATGTAGTCCTCAAAGCCTGAAACGATGCTACTGCCGGAGAGGTCGCTCAGTCGCAACATCAAGCGCGTAAGGTCGTCTTGCACTCGAAACGAGCTTTCGAGAAGGCGATGACCTTCAGCGTAGCCGTGAAGAAGCTGATGTAGTGCCCTTCCTTGCATAGACGGAGATGGGTGGTTCAACGCATTAGCCATTGGAGCGGCTCGGTCAAGTCATGAGGATTGCGGATATTTGCACCAACTACTTCGATCCGTTCGGACGGGGTCTTATCCAAGATGGCATCACGTTGACCATAATCGCCCCCCTGAGCGCTTATTCCATAAACTGCGCTGTCAAAGAGATGTTGGTTACTCTGTAAGAACTGATGTAATAGCGGAAATTCGTGAGCTACCCAATCCAAGGGAGATCTATTTAGCTGGCGTAGCTGATCCCATGCTGAAACAATGACAGCCAACCTAAACGGAGGCCTGAAATAGTCCCGCCCGGAAACGAATTGCAGCAACTCGACAAGTTGTACCTGTGTCGGCGCGTCCTCCGGGTTCCATGGCCTATGAGCGGATGAAATGTCCTGGGCGTCTGCCTGTGTTTCGGAGTCACCGCCTATTTCCTCCACCAACGGATTCGCCATGTCGATCCGTATCGGTTTCTTATATTTTAGCGGGCTGATAAACAGCATTCCTCCGGACGCTTGCTGCAAAAAACTGTCATACCCTTGTGTGAATTGTCGCATCGTCCACTGCAGCGTGAAAGACTCTCCAGAGAGATCCGGAAACGACAAAGTCAGAGTTTGACCAGTTTGGGTGTTCTTCAGAGACATGGACACGACTGTTTCAGAATCCAGGCGAGTATGCGGAACCGGTTCGTATCCGGCCCACGCCTTGGCGATTTGATTGAGGTATTTGCTGTCGCCATCCAGCTTGTCGAGGCGTAGGCCGCTCTCGACTTGTGAGTGTTGAACTAAATACCAGAGCGCTGCAAGGAAACTGGTCTTGCCTGTGGCGGGCAATCCGATCATGACGATATGCTTTGATGCCAGCGAAGTCATTGTGATTTTTTGGCAGTTGGAAAATGGCGCGAAGCGAACAGTTCGCTTTCGCGAGAGCCCAACGTCGTTGGAGGAAGAAGGTTCACTTGACGTTCATGGGGACTAGCGGTGAACCAATATTTCAACAATTCTGGCAATCCGTGCCCGAATTTCAGAGTTGTACCTCGTGTTGGCCTTGCTGCGATCTCGTTGAACGTCAATCGACCAACTCGCGAACCGAACTCGGCCTCTATCTCGCTTTTCAATTTTGTCAGGAACTGGGCGTGTTCTGCTGACTCAGCCCGTTCAAGGTAGTCCAATTTCGTCCAAAGAACGTTTACTAAGCAATTGTCAGCCAGCATTCCGCTATCCAAGCAAGAGCGCAATAGGGTCATGGAATCATGCGCAACCTCCCAACGCTTTTCTTTGCGAACCAGTTTTTCGCAGTCCAATAAGAGTAGAAAGTGGTCTGCTTGGCGCAGAAATGTTAGTCGTTGGGCCTCCAGCGTCGAGTCGCGAGCGCGCTCGAAGGACTCTCCCGAAACATCCGTAAACAGAAAATCGAGTTCCTGGCGGGAAGCAATCTCTCTGGAGATGCGCAAATGCAGGTAGCGAACTTGGCCATAAGGGGTTCGTTCTGTATCCGGCACCGAGCGCTCAGAAGCTATGCGGGAAAGATAGCAACGCCGCTCAAATGCCGGCAGCGTGTTGGACCCAGCAAAAGAATGTCCAGACACAGGCTTCCATTGAAACAATTCGTACAAGCTCGTCAAGAGCGTGGTTTTACCGCATCCGACCGGCCCTGCAACAACCACCAGCCGCACCGGCCTGGCGGCCTGTAACTTCATGGCAGTGACCTCATCCAGTTCCTGACCTGTCGGTAGATCGATAAGGTCGGGAACCGCCGGCACAGGAGCGATTTCGGCTGGAGTTTCAGCTTTAGTCGCTACCGTCTGATCTCCCGGCGGAGCCGGTTGTGGAGGTGTAGTACTCATTTTTACCTCAGGGTCTTCCATGCACGGGAAAATATCGCTTCGACGTACAGTTGATAGGCCAATACATTCGGAGGAAGCTTCGATTCTGGGCGAATCCCAGTTTCGTGTGTGAACGCCGAGAACCACGCGTTATTCTCCGGTGAGGCAAGTGAAATTTTCAAGCCGTGACTGATCGGCATCAGGCCTTGAATAGAAGTAGGACAGCCTTCGGCCACGTACCGCTGACGCCATTCAGCGGTAACACCGTTTATGGCGTCAACAACCAACACCGCCTCAGGCGGCTTAGATTTAACAGACCGAATTGCCCGGTCGAGGAACGCTCTCGCCGAAATGGGGCCGGGGATCACACGAGTAAGGTCCGCCAACTCTTTGCCCACCATCAAGGCAACAGCTGGCACGCCTGATTGCTTTTTCCATGGCTCGTTCACGTCTCGGCTATGCTCTGAGAAAAGCCACCACAGCATGTTGCTCTCTTCCGATACAACAGAGAGCTCGCGCTGGAGTCGCTCAAACTCTTTTGGCAATCCATCGTAAGGAGCGCCCAACTCCGTAAGCCCATCAAACAGGGCCTCATTTGCGCTATTGGAATTTCCGTCACCGTTCGCCGCTCTGGCGACCGCTCGTTTACTCAAATACGTGACTGCAATCTCTGGAATTTCCGCAACTGCAGGACTTCCGCGCATGTTTTGTGCCGCACCAGTGACAAGAGACAGCGCCGCCAGATCAGCCCGGTTCATCGGTCCGCTTTCGATGGTGGCGACCAATTGAGCGCCCGCCAGAACGAGAAGCTCTTGATCGTTATCCCGCATTGGAAATGCAGGATCCACGTTTTGAAAGCTGATCCGGAATTTGTTCAAGAACTCCTCGCCTGGCTTGCCCAAACGATAAAAAAGCTGGGCCAGCGACACGATTTCATCGCGCCCCGGTTGGTACTCCTCAATTGCAGCCCACCGCTTCGGCAAGATTTCGCCGTCCGGGGTGATACCCGCGGATCTGTACCATTCAGCGAAGTCCTTGTGCATATGCGGCCCCTTCCCTATTTGCCTTCCTGGAATGGATTCTTCTCCGGTTCACCCTCGGGATGTCTCTTCTCCACTTCGCTCCACAGGTCCGACAGTTTCCCGCTTACCGCTGCACGACGGAAAAAACGTCGGAACAGCTCATCGTCTAGCTGGTCCCGGTCCTCATCTTGGAGCAGGTCGAGGATTTGCGCAATTTCCATCTGAAGATGGTAGGGTAAATCCAAGAAATGATAGGCGAGTCTGCGCGGCGGATTGAACACAGCGGATTTGTTTCCTGTGAGTGGAGGGTGATCCACTTCAAGATTGTAAAGCTGATCGAGCGTTAAGTCTTTGATCGCCATAGCGCTATTTCTTTTCCGCCAACTTTTTCTCGACCTCGTCGGCAAATTCGACGAATTTGTCGCGAGGAACGTAGATCATGTCGTCAACAGAGTCCAACGAGAACACCTTCTTGTAGAACCCGGATGAAATTGCTGTTGCCTCTCCCCAAATGGAGTTGCACCCGTACTTTTTGGCTACGTCACTCAAAAAGTAAAGCAAGACCGTGCCAACCCCATGAACGATATGGGGATATTGATCTGGCGGCCTGGTTATGAAGGGATGTACCGTAAGGTAATCCAAAACTATATTGTTGCTCCAGGTCCGTCGAAAATGGCAAACCCCAAGTACATTCGAGTCCGGAAACCAATCGCACGTCAGAAGCACGCAGCATCCCACTTCACATCTTGGATTATTGGCGATGTGATCGCCAATGTCGCCGATACTTTTTGCGTAAGGCTGTGCCACTGAGGTGGAGAATCGATCCAATACAAGCTGCGCGAAATCCGCCGCATCTCTCCTGACCGGATTCTGGTCATCACCAAGTTTTTCGCGCCAGGCGTCGATAAAGCCAAAATCACCTTTCCCGGCGAAAACAAGGTTCGCAATCTGACGGGTTCCATTCAGATCTAGCGGAAAGTCCATCGCTTTTACTGAAACTTAATCATCATTGTACGTGCAATCTCCGCCTTAGGGGCTAACCCTCGCTCAGGATACCGAAATCTGCAGATCGTCGAGAAATTCAGACGCTGGCTCAACACTCGTGACAAGCAAGTGATCGCGCGCACGCGTGCAGGCGACGTATAGCAAGTGGCGTTCCGTATTGTAAATCTCTTCGAGATCAGTGTCGTCCGCTACAGTCTCGATGCGCGACTGCAACGGAATGATTTCGTCGTCGCAGGCCATTACTGCCACAGCACGAAATTCCAACCCCTTTGCCAAATGCATAGTGCCAATCGAAATCTGACCACTCGTGGTTTCAACATGCTCGTCGAGCATTTTGAAGGGCAAGCCGGTCTTGGCGACGGCAGCACGGGCACGGTCCAGCTCCGCGTCAGAGCGGACGAATACGCCGAATTCATGGGGCATCACCCCTTCCCGGCTGTGGTCTGCCAGCCATGCAGCAACCGCGTCATTCTCTTCGTCCCGACTTTCGAAGGTCCGAACTGACGGAGCGGGTCCATTAAACACGGAAACTGTGCCGCGCCTGTCCTCCGTATTGCCGTCAACGTCCGCTACCTCCGGTCCCAGCAGCCGGTCAGCCTGCATTCTGATCTGATGCGAAGTGCGGTAGTTGATGTGCAAGGTGCGAGCCCGGCCCCGGATATCCGCACCCAGCGATTTCCAGGAGAAGGGCTGCTGAAAAATGCGTTGGCCGAGATCTCCCGCGAAAAACAGGCCGTTCGGTCGTTGTCCCCCGAGCGCAGCCAGGAATCGCAGTTGTGCAACGCTGACATCCTGTGCTTCATCAACTACGACAAAGTCGAAGAGCGGGTGTTTGCGCTTCCCAACTTTGCCGGCCAGGCGAGTGAACATTTCTGCGCGAGTGATAAAGCCCTCGGCACTCAGTCCAGCGCGCACGGCCTCAAGCACTGACCACAACTTCGCGCGCTGAGACTCTTGCAGGCGCGTCTTTCGCCCCAGCCGCGTTACGTCTCGATACGATTCCCAACTAAGTAATTGCCAAGCATCGACTATTTCGTCCCACTCCGTGAGCAGAAACCCTAGGCTGAATTTCAGATCGGCTACGGATGCTGCCGCCTCAGTCATGAACCGTCGGATAACCTCGGCAGATGCAATCTTAGGATGACCGAACTCTTGTTGATATAGCCGCTCCCCGATGGCGTTCATCGCGTAGACTTCCAGACGTTCTCCCAGACGAGGTTCGTTGCTGATCAATCGCCTTAATTTGGTTCGCAGGGCATCCGCGAGGGTGTCGCCGAACGTCGTCAGCAACACCCTGCTATCAGGGTTGGCGCGCACGAGAAAGACAGCCCTGTGTAACGCAACAATGGTCTTGCCCGTGCCGGCCGAGCCGGAAACGCGTGCTGGGCCGCTGTAGTCACGCTCTACCCATTCCCGTTGAGATGGGTGCAGGAAAATCGTCCATTTTTCCCAAGGATACGTGAGCGCGCGTTCAAGCTCCTCAATATCGTTCATCACCCTGAACCGGCGAAGCGCATCGGGGTGTGCGAACGGATTAGCCCCTGCAGGAACCGGTTGTGGGATTTGTGGTTTGCCGCCAGTTGCCAGTTCGAGCAATGCTTCCCCTGCTTCGCTCGGCAGGTGGTCCGACAACGTCAGGATGGTGTCTTCGTTGGCTTGGCGCACATCGGAGAGCCACTCCACCGGAACGCCATAACTCAGCAACACCTCATCGTTTAAATGCGCGAAGAGCGGAGGCTTGGCTGGCTTAGGCCGAGCAACCTCAACATAGACCGGGACAGCGATTTCCTGTACCCGCTCGCGTATCTCGACGAACTGCGCGGCGCCGGTTTTGGGGTGGGTTTCTAGTTTCCTCCGCTCCGCCCAGTTATAGGCGTCATCGTGATGCCCCACGTAGCAAAGCAGTAGACTACCTTCGGTTCTGTGCACGATCAGACGAACATCGCTGCTCACTCTGACTGATGCGAACCGCTTGACCTTCGCCTTTTCGAGTTTGTGAAATTGCAGACTCGGATGGGCGGGATTCAATTGGAGGTCGAACGCCGTTGTCTTCACGGCCTTCTGCTCCTCCCCCATGAGCTTTGCGAGGCTGTCCGTAAACGTGTCTGCGATTCGGAAGTCCATATCTGCTGCTCTCAGAATGCTTCCTGCGTCACTACGGCTTGAATACCTTCATCACCTCGTCCCCGAGGTGATTGATGACTTTCACGGCAATGCGTCCTGATGTTGGTTTCGGGAAAGCGCGTGAGGTATCGCTGTGTAAGGTGCTCCACGCTTCTTCGTTGATTTCGGCTTTGAGGGTGGTCTTGAGCGCGCTGTAGGGGTCGTTTGCTCCGAGGAAATAGGCATGACGAACGAAGAAACTTTCCTCGTTGTAGTCGGTGTCGATGAACCAACACGCTATGCCATCCGCGCCGTCGCTGCGCACTTCGCCAGTGTTGGGGTGGAAGACGTCTACGCCGTTGATTCTGACCCGCAGTTTGCCATCGTCCTCGTTGAGTAGACTAATGTCCGGCTCACCAAAAATGACAAAGAGGTTCCCCTTGCCAGTGTTCTTTAGATCGTCGGACATGTGCAGGTCAGCATTCATGCGCGCCTTCAACACGGAAATGCGACCGAGGTTCCTGAACTCCGTTGCTTGGCCTTCATAGTTGAAAGCGCAGGCAATCAACACATCAAAGTCAGCATCTCCTGCTTCGCGCGCAGCCTCCACTAGGTCAGGGCGGGTGACGGTGCCGAATTCTGGGCCAATGAAAATCGCAGCCCGTTTTTCAGTTCCCGATTCCGCGTCGCCCTCAATGTACCGACCTTCGGCGCAGATCAGATCGCCGGGCCATGGAGTGAGAGCAGTGAAAGAGATCCGGTCCTCTTTGTGCGCCTGCTGTACGCCGGCGGTCTTGAGGTTCTCCAGGATCATCTGGGTGAACGACTGTTGGGCGGCGTATTCGGCGCTGCCTTCCTTCAAGGGGTCGATCAATTCGTCGTTCTCATCCACCCCAAGAACGCGGTGGGGGCTGAGGCTTTCTACTGTGAATGGCCCAGCCACACGGACCTTCTTCGGATCCGGGTAGGGCCTGTCATAAAGAGGTTGAATCTCGGCTTTGGCGGCGATCGAGACGTCGATCTCTTTCTGGCGGGCGATGCGTGCCTGCCACCATTCGGCGTGCAGCTTCTTTGCTACCTCCGCCCACTTGGAATCAGCCTCGTGGGGGATCTCCCACTCCTCCCATGTCTTACCCAGAGCGGAGTTTAGAGACTTGCGCAATTGCTCCATTTTCTCCAGCCATTTTTCCCAGATCACATCAATCTCGGCGTTGTTGGCGATTTGTCCAAGTTCTATGTGAGGGAGTCTCTCGCAAACAAAGCCATGGCGAATGTTTCCGTGTACGGGCTGAGAACTTGGCGCGGTGCGGGCGATTTCGGCTTCTTTGAGCTGTCCCTCGCGGGAATCGGCCAGCAGGTAAAACGGATAACGCGCACCCATAATGCGTGCGCGGGCGAGTGCAAGTGCCACGCGCGAGGTGTCAATGGTGATCCAGCGTCGGCCCCATAGCTCTGCGACATATGCTGTTGTTCCAGATCCGCAGGTCGGGTCAAGGACTAGGTCACCCGGAGTTGTGGCCATGAGAATGCACCTCTCGACCACCTTCGTGTTTGTTTGGACGACATACAATTTTTCGTCGGTGAAGTTTCCGGAACCAGTGTCAGTCCAAATATTGCCGTGGACGGCAGCATCAAAATCCGTGTGGAAACGGACATATTGAATGGAATTTTCTGCGACGTGAATCCGATTGGCCCTAGCGAGACGCTCCATGCCAGCCGGATAGTTGGCCTTCCAGTGCGAGTTCTTTTCCCAACTGTCGTACAGCTTGCCACGGAAGCGAAAGGGCTGAGGCTCCTTGGCTCGGCCCTGAGACAAAATGTTGTCTGGCTTGTAAGGTCGTGCTCCGGCGTGCACCGCGACCTCACCTCGTCTCTCGCGAGCTGAAACGCCACGATACGTCCAGTCATCAAACATCAGCCACTTGGCGTTGCCTTCTCCAAGCTCAAACTGTTTTGGGTAGAAGGGTGGGTTCGGCCGCCGAGCGTCTTTGCGCTTGGCGTACCAGATAACAAAATCTGACATGTTTCCGAGGGACGTGGCTTCGAAGCCAGTTGTCGTCTGAACTGAGATCAACCTGACAAAGTTGGACTCGCCGAATACCTCATCCAGAACTGATCGCACGCGGTGTACATTCTCGTCGCCGATCTGGACAAAGATGTAGCCGGACTCAGCAAGAAGATCGCGGGCAACTGTGAGGCGGTCGCGAAGGTAGGTGAGATAACTGTGAATGCCGTCGCGCCATGTGTCGCGAAATGCTTTGACCTGCTCCGGCTCACGGGTGATGTGAGCGATGTTACCTTCTTTCATATCGCGGCTAGTTGTAGACCACTGGAAGTTGCTCTTGAAGTTAATGCCGTAGGGTGGATCGAAATAGATGCACTGCACTTTTCCGCGCAAACCTTCGCGCTCGGCCAGACTCGCCATCACCTGCAGTGAATCACCGAGGATCATGCGGTTCGACCAGTTCTGCTCATGCTGGTAGAACTCCGTCTTGTCCACACCCTTCGGTATGCCATTGAAGTCGGCAAAGAGATCTGCGGTCGTCTCTCCGGCCTCGTGGTCGCGCTCGCGCGCCTCGCGCAGCAAGTCGTCGATCAGCGCCTTGGGCTGGACCTTCTCCTGGATGTAGAGCGGAGGGGCGTGGACAACCAAATCCGACCAATCCTTCTCGTCTTTGCCTCGCCACACCAGTTGCGGGTCGAGGTCGCGATTGCGGCGCTCATAGGCCACACGAACAGGACTTTGCTCGGCCTTCTGCAGGACGGACTGATATTCCGCCGTGGGGATGTTCTTTCGCTTGTCAGCTTCGTGCTTTAGCGTTTCGATGCTCTTGGATTGCGCCTTCTTAGCCATGTTCAGTTCGCCGTATCCGTGTAAAGGTTGCAGCCGATGTGGCCCACTTCCAATGTGTCGCCGCACGAATGGAAATGGCGAGTCAAGAAAGACCACTTTAGGACGTGGTCAACGGTTTCGGCGACCTGCTTGCAGGGACGTTCTTTGTTCATAGTGGTGCGCAACTTCTCGATAAGGCCCGCAATGTTCTTGTTCTTAACATATGCGATCACCAGTCCGCGGCCTTCTCGGCCGGTCGTGTAGCGGTCAAGCAACTGCTTCAACCCCTTTATGTGGTATTCGGGGCCGTCCCAGACCTTTGCTTCCCCCAGCTTCTTGCGCGGAGGGATGCTATGGTCCGCAACAATTGTGAGATCCACGTGGCCGTTCGAATGTGCCTCTCTGGTGACTGTAAGGCCCGGCATCGTTAACGCCAGCGCAAGTATTCCCGACAAGGCGTCTTCGCCCAGAGTTTTGAAGTACTCTTTGTTGGTTTCCAGACCTTCCACAGACTTCTGCAAAAGGGTGTCAAATGCTTTTTCGAAATCAGCATCGGTTTCGGCTGTCAGGATGTCCAGATACCCTGGCGCCTTCCGTTTGAGCGTTTCGCTTAATCCCAAAAAGGTATCCCGCTCCTTGCCATCTCTCATCGGCTCGGTTCCTCACTGTCCGTCGGAATCCAAGAAACAGCGATGCTGCTTGCATACTGTCGCCAATCTTGATCGCTCATCTGTTTCTTGCGCCACCATTCCGTTAACATTCGTGTAACTTCTTCCGAACTGATCAAGTTTCCGCCATCTGACTTCGACCGGTACTGCATCTTCAATAACCGGATGGCTGGGTCAGATAGCAGCGCCAGAATTGCAAGTGCATGTTCCATGTCCTCTGACGAAACATCGGCCCCAAGGTCAGACAGTCGAAAATTACGATGGTCGCTCGAATTGATCGATGTCCAGATATTTTCATTCAGTCGCACCAACGCCGGGTCACTACCAAATTGACTGCTTATATATGCGTGAGACCGGCCAATTAACCCCTCGAGCGAATACGGGTCGCGACCGGAAACTAACTCCATCATCTTGAGGAAGTCGCTCTCAACTCTGGTACTGAAATCGCTCTCGATCTGATAAACGTCAAGGAACTCAACGAATGCCCAGCGGCCGGCTGTGCCAAGGTGGTTTACGCCAGGCACCCAATATGTGTCCATCGTGGATTTCTTTTCCTTGGCATCTTCTCGGCGGTAACCTTTGATTTCAACTATGAGATTGAGTAGATCGTCCTCGCCGTGGCCGTCGTCCACTCGCACGATAAAGTCAGGCAGGTACTTGCGCATCTCCGAGCCGCATCGATACGGCACTTCGAGGCCGAGATTGTGGTTTTTGACGTAGGAGCGCACCCGCGGATGCGCTTCGGCCACTCGGCAGAACTCCGCCTCCCAGTCGCTGTCGAGAATCACCCAGTTGATGTGACAGCGGCGTGCATCAGTTTCCCATCGGAGCCTCTTTGACGTGTTGAAATTCACGTGTATTGTGGACCCTGTAGGGTTGTATGGGTCGAGCACGGCTTTGATCGGCCGCTCGCCCACGAACTTGCGATTAATGGCTGCGATAATTCTGCTGCAGGCCATATCGGCGAGCATTTTGTACTTCAGTTGCGCCGGATACGTGCCGCCTCTGCACAGCAAGTACCCGTCCAGCCATTGTTTGGCGACACGCTTGAGCTGACCAAAAAGATGAAGTTTCGGTTCTTCGCCCGGATCGCGCCACCTGTTCAGAACAAGATGTGACGTCAACTCGTACAAAACCTGTGAAGGTCGCACGTCACCGGTGTGCACCAGATTGAGATCCACTTTCTCGCCGATGATCCCAGAGTTTTGAGTCTCAGTGGCACCTACAAGGTCCGGTGTCAGTTCGAGTGTCGAGTCATCGTTGAATTCCGCTTCAATGCGCTCCTCCGGCAACTCGACTCGATAGCCCTCAACGCGCGGAAAACGAATTTCAAGTGCGTCTCTCTCGGGCCGCATTGCTTTCACGTGAATGGTTTCTCGCGGTGGTTGTGGTGGTGCAATTACAGGCTTAGCAGTGAAGTCAAAAGGAATTCCCAGCACATCGGCATATTCCACGTTGAATATTCCACGTTCGTTCAGGTCGTAGGACTGCCGACGCAGCGCGCGTCCAATAACCTGTTCGCACAAGAGTTGGGTGCCGAAGGCACGTACCCCCAGAACATGGGTTACGGTGTTTGCATCCCACCCTTCCGTCAGCATGGAAACCGACACGACGCAGCGGATTGATCCCCCCAGCTGGTCGGGCTTGCCAACGGTATTCATTACTTCACGCAATAGCGTGACGTCGTCGAGCTCCTTGCCTCTCTGTAATTCGTCCGCCAGTTTGCCGCCTCGTTCGAAGATTTCTCGGCGGAAGCGTTCGATTTCATCGGCCGCCATGCTGCGAAAATTTTCGTCCAATGCCTCGCCAGATTCGAGTTGCTCACTGTCGATTAGCAGAGTATTAGGTCGTGGAAATGGGTCTCCGTGCTCGTTGAAGTTGCGGAAAAGTTCTAGCCGGCCGGCGACTGGAGTCTCGGACCCATCGTCGTTCTCCCGAAGAAAGCCGGAGATATAGTCGTAAACCAACTTCGACGTAGAAGTATTGTTGCAAATGACGATGAAACAAGGCGGTACGCGAACACCTTCCTTCTCCCAAAGCTCAAAAGTCTTTTTGTAATGGCCGTAAAGAGCTTCAAGAGCAGTCTGCAGCTGGGGTGGTAAGCTCAGGGGGTCTAGCGTTTGGCTTTTACCCCGTCCCTTCTTTGGCATTTTCTTGCCGATGTGCTCCCAGAGATTGCGATACATAGGCATCTCGGAGCCTGGGATGTTGTCGGCTACGGGAACGCGCGGCAATTTAACGATCCCGCACTCAATCGCATCCATGAGTGAGAAGTCATTCATCGTCCACGGGAATAGCGTTCCTTCCGCATAACCTGAACCGCTCAGGAAGAACGGCGTCGCAGAGAGATCAATGACACGCGCCACGCCTAGCTTGCGGTTTACCGCTTCCAGGCCGGAAATCCACACGCGGGCGGCTTCTTTGTTCTTCTCCGCTTCCTTCTTGTCATCACCTTTCAGTTCCTCCTCGTCCGTTACTGCCTTCTCCCGGTAGCAATGATGCGCCTCGTCATTGAGGACGAGGATGTTCTTAATGCCCATTAGGTCGGGCATCACTCTTTGGAGCATTTGTCCCTCGGTTTCGAGGGTATTCAATTCTTCGCCCCGGCCTTGAAGCAGGGAGCGGCCACCTTTGGAAAGCTCGACGCGATCGCGGAGCTTGAAAGCGTGAAAGTTGGTGATTACGATCTTGGCGCGATTAACGTCCTCCAGCATGTCACTCGGCACCAATTCCCGGCTGCTGTAGTAACTGTCTGGGTCGTTCGGCTGCAAAACGCGCAGGCGATCCTTGATGGTTAGTCCAGGAGCAACCACAAGAAAACCACGCGTGAAGCGTTTGCTCTGCTCGTGGCGCGCGGCATTGACGGTTTGCCAAGCGATGATCATCGCCATCACGGTGGTCTTGCCTGCGCCAGTGGCCAGTTTGAGCGCGAGTCGCATTAGGTCTGGATTCGCGTCATGGTTGGCATTGGCAAGATGCTCGATGAAGCGCTTACCGCGGGCCCCAACTTTGGGGGCCACCTCGGTCAACCAGATTACCGTCTCAACCGCCTCAATCTGACAGAAGAACGGCCGGATACCGCTAAAGTTGTGATGCCGCCAATGCTGGAGAAACCGGGCCGTTTCCGGTGTCACCTGCCAGTCATTCGGACTCGGTAGGTTGCGCCACTCGTCTACTTGGTATCGAAGCTCATTGATGATGGACGTGGGGTCGTACTGCTGTTTTTCGGTCGAAATCCCCTTTCCTTCGTCAAATACAAAGCCTCCTTGGTCTCCCCTAGCCTTGCGCTTACGAGGCTTGGGAATCGGCGTGATGAACTCCGCGCGACGGCGGCCTTGTAGGATTTTCCCGGTGGGCTGGCCTTCCGCATCGAGCTCCCAGTATTCACGCGGGTATTCGTAGGGAGAGTTTCGAATGGGCTCTGTGAAGAATCGATTATCCATGCCAGATCTTCTTGCTCATGTTCTTGGCGCTGTGTTTGGTGGCTTAGGTAATTTAGCAGCGTACTTCTCGGCCGCGTCTCGCACAACCCATGCCAACGAGACTTTTTTCTGCTGCGCCAGTTCTTCGAGATGTTCATACAGACCTGGCGGAAAGGTGATCGACGCCCGGACTGCCGCTTTCTTTTGAGTCTTTGGACTCTTTCCCTGCGACCGTTTGTTTTTCATTGGCGGCCTCTTGGTAACGTCACCACTTTACACCACACCGGTGACCTTAGGTCGCTTGCTGATTCTGGCGTAGCTGCAAACTGGTCCTCGACCACCGTTAGGGCGCAGGGGCGCTCCCCCCTTCTTCGATTGCCTCTGCAAGCTTGTCAAAAAGTGATTAGTTATATGGAGGAAAAACCATGTTCACAGAACTGATGCCATTGCTGCGCAAACGCGGGCTTTTGCTTACTATCTCCCTTGTTGAGGGCGATACGATCAGGGCCACCATCGTTCCGCGGAAGGCGTCTGACACCGAAAACAACTCTCTCACCACCCCA
>Ga0181518_10001514_pt1 | contig 23815 bp, 24 predicted proteins | sample PEATcosm2014_Bin_28_FD_119751 | JGI IMG/M metagenome (GOLD analysis project Ga0181518, IMG submission 119751) | Peatland microbial communities from MTU Mesocosm Facility, Houghton, MI, USA - PEATcosm2014_Bin01_60_metaG | ecosystem: Environmental > Terrestrial > Soil > Wetlands > Peat | place...
ATTTTGTTGGACGCGTTGCCCAAACGAGAGGGGTCCATTTCTGGTCTTGTTAGCGCACGGTAGGCAGTAATCAGTGATCCGCCATTGCTAGATTTTTGGAGAGGTTAAATGTCCCCGACCGGTAAGGAGCGTGGAGAACCATCGCAGTCGGACGTTATAGTCATTGTCACCGGAGGCGCACGCGGCCTCGGTCGCGCAATGACCCTGGCACTTCTTCGCAGTGGCAGGCGGGTTGTCGTAGCCGATCTGCCTGTTAGTGCCGCGGAGGTGCGCGAACTTAGTGGCATTGCCGCGCAGGAACATTCGCAAGATCGGTTGCTCGCGGTCGAATGTAACGTTACGCAATGGGAGCAATGTCAGAACGTAGTCAACAAGGCGATCGACCGGTTCGGTGCCGTTCACGGGCTCGTAAACAATGCCGGAGTCGGAATGCAAGACATTGGCAATGTTTTGGTTGGGAAGCGCAAACCCTTCTACGAAGTCGACGCAAATGCATGGCGCAATTCGATCGACGTCAATGTCAATGGTCCATTTCTTATGGCGAAGGCCATAACGCCACAACTGGTGAGGCAAGGCTGGGGACGGATCGTCAATATCGAGACCAGCTCCTACACAATGATGATGGATGGATTTTCGCCCTACGGGCCCTCCAAGGCGGCACTAGAATCTGCAACGGTCATCTGGGCGAAAGATCTGGTCGGCACCGGTGTCACGGTGAACGCGCTGGCGCCCGGCGGCCCAGCCAATACGCGTATGATTCCCAAATCCGAAGTTGGCGACCGACTTACTCTGATCCAGCCCGACGTGATGATGGCGCCGATCGTGTGGCTGATGTCGGTGCGTTCAGACGGCGTGAGCGGTCGCAGGATCATTGCAAAGGAGTGGGATGCGGACCGCCTCCAGCGCGAGGTCCCCGATAAGATCGGTACCCCAGCGGGATGGTGAGAGTCCTTCTCGCGGCGTGCAGCGGCTGAAATGCAGTGCCGCGTCGACTGCATCTCCACCGCGGTCGCCTAGTCCAGCCGCGCAAACCGTAGAACGTCGAATCGGAACCAAACGCCGAAGCCCGTCGATAGATGTGGTAAGCGGTGCCGATGACATCCCGTAATGGTCATTATGCGAACCGGATCATTTTTGCAGCGCCGCGATTAGTCGAAATGGGCCACAAGCGACCGAGCCACTTTAGGCGGAAGTCTGCGAATGACCGCTATGCGCCGCTATTCGCTGGAAGGGGACATTCTCCAGCTCGCACGGCAAGCTCGTCCTCCACTACCCCTGAATTTCAGTCCTTCAGACCACCCAGAAAATCCTGCAAAATCTGATTGAATTCGATAGGGTACTCCATCATCGTGAACCGTCGCGCCCCCTTAATCCAAGCTTGCTGGAAGTTCGGCATCTGCGCAAACAGCTCGGGCTTATCCTGCGACGGGTCTTCCGTGCCGCAAATCCCCAATATCGGGCAGGTCACCTCCTTCAGCGCCGCGGTCAGAGGAGGAATTGAAGTATAAAACTCTCCAGTCTGTGAATAGTGTGCCGGCTGATGACAGGAAAAAATCTCGATCAGCTTTTTGCGCACCTCGGGTTTGTTGGGCGGCATGATGGGCAGCAGCGTCGTGTAGTGCTCCTCGAGGTATTGCTCGAGTCCAGCGCGACCTTTGCGGTTCAAAATGTCCTGCATCAGCAAGTGCAGGTCGGCAAATGACATCTGGTGCGTCTTGCGGCGTTCCTCGAGCGCCGGATAGCCGTCGAGCTCGTACCAGGAGCACAGCGCGAGCGCCCTGACGCGCGCCGGATAGTGCCGCGCGAACGTGGCGGCGATCGTTGTACTCATTGCGACGGCAACGACGATGGCGCGGTCTATTCCGAGCGCGTCAAGAATGCATCTCAAGTCTTGCGTTTGATTCCAGAGAGAATGACCGTAAGGCGCAACCTGGCTCTTGCCGTGGCCGCGCCGGTCGTAGGTCAGGCACTGATAGTGCGTTGATAAGGCCGGGATCTGATGGCCGAAAATCTCCACGCTGTGCGACTCGCCATGGATCAGCACAATCGGGGCGCCGCTGCCCGATAGCTCGTAATAGAAGTCGCAATTGTTGGCACGCAGCTGCGGCATTCGCAGTCCCTTTCTAAAGCTTCGGGACGACTCGATCGCCGATGATCGCCGCAAACGAAGCACCGATCGCCAGCAGGGTTTCGTCCTCACCCATTGCGGTCAGCAGCGTCACTCCGAACGGCTGGCCCTTGCCGTCGAGGCCGGCGGGTATTGCCAACACCGGCGCACCCGCCTTGCCGGTACATTTCGCAGCGGCAGTCATCGGAACGATCAGGGCGTCCGCTTGCGCGTGATGTAACGCGGCATCGATACCGGACTGACGGCTGAGCGCGATATCGCGCCGGCGGTCCGCGAGGTAGACCGGGTCACACAAACCTTTCGTTTCCGCCGCGGCGATCAACAGCGATTGTCCATACGGAATTGCGGAAGGCTTTTTCGCATTCCAGCGGATGAGAGTGTCGATTGAATCGATGCCGCACGGGCTATCGTTCTCTGCGAGGAACGCATTGAGGGCGGCTTTGAACTCGGTCCGAAACACGCTGGATCGTACGTCTTGAAGTTGTTCTGCGGCGGGCAGATCGCAAGGATCGACGATGGTCACGCCATGCTTCGACAATTCGGACAGTACGGCCTCGAACTGGGCCATTACACCCTGAAGATCGGCACGGTCGGCTATGGTGCGGCGAGGCACGCCGATCCGGATCGTACCGGCATCTCTGCGATGTAGCTTGCCCAGGCTGCCGATCGCTGCCGGAATGGTCATACTGTCGCGGCAATCGGCGCATGCGATCACCGGCATGACACGCATGATGTCGTCCATCGAGCGAGCCAGCAGCCCGGGCGAATCCTGGCTCGGCACCAGCGGCACGACGCCGGCGCGGCTTACCCTGCCAACGCTCGGTTTGAAGCCGTAAACGGATGTGACGCTGGCGGGGGTCTGGATGGAATTCTGCGTTTCGCTGCCAATGGCGACAGGAGCCAGCGCGGCGGCCACCCCGGCCGCAGACCCTACGCTCGAGCCGAGCCCGCGCCCGTAGTCCTGCTTGCCGTGCGGATTCTTCACCATGCCGCCGGCGCCGCTGAAGCCCGACGGCATGACGTCCGACACATAGTCGGCGAACTCGGTGAGATTGGTTTTGCCGAGGATCAGCGCGCCGGCGTTGCGGAGCCGGCTCACCAGGGTGGCGTCGCGTTTTGGCGTGAAATCCAGAAGCGCCGCGGCTCCCGCGGCAGCGGACATGCCGTCGCCAGTCAGGATATTGTCTTTCAGCAGGACCGGGATGCCATGAAGCGGTCCGCGAATCCGCCCGGCCGATGTCTCATTGTCGAGCTCCTGGGCCTGCTCCATCACCCGCGGCGACAGCACGCGCACCGCGTTGAGGCCGCCCGCCATGCCGAAAGCTTCGATGCGCGCGACGTACCAGCTTGCGATGTCGCGAACCGAACATTTGCGGTTGATGACCGCCTGATGGATGGCCGAGAGCGAACTTGCCGAAAGCAACTCCTCCATTATCCCCATCCTCGGCATAACTGCCGCGAGACGCGCGCCCTCACGCGCGCGCTCTCTTCTCATCGACTCCGAGCATCCGAAAAAACAGCTTCACCAGTCGATCATCGAGACTTTCGCGCACGAAATCCGCAGGCGTCATGACGAAGTGCATGCTGATGCCCTGTACTGCGACAAAGATGGTCTCCGCAAGCACCAGGCTCTCGGTGTTGCGGAACTCTCCGCAGTCGTTGCCCTCGTCGATGATTGCTTTCAGCTCCTCGCGCAGCTCGTTGAACAATTTGCGATAGACCGAGCGCCAGACGCCGCTCTGCGTGACCGCATGGGCCCACAGCGAGATGGTCGCCACCACTTCGGCACTGTCCTGCATAAAGTTGCTGCCGGAGCGAAACAGGTAATAGATCTTTTGCGTGGGCGAGAGAGGGCTGCAGCGGATGGTTCTGAAGGTTTTGGCCTTGTGCTTCATCAGGTGCTTGAGAACGCCAAGCAGCAGCGAATCCTTGCTGTCGAAATAATAGTGGATCGAGCCAAGATTGATGCCCGCGCGCTGCGCCACCGCTCGCGTCGTCGTTCCGGCGATACCAAGGTCGGAAATGCAGTGGAAGGCGGCAACAATGATTTCCCCTTCGCGCCCTTGTCCGCTTTCGGAGAAACGCTTCAGGTTGAGCGCGTTGAAGATGCGTTCGTCCACTGCCTGGGAGGCTTTGGGAAACGAACTTTTGGGGCTGGCGGGGGTGCGGGACGGCATGGGTCTACGCAGCCGCGGGCCGCTATTTCGCCTGATCGGCGAGCGGGCGGATCGACATGAAACGCTCCTCTGCCCACCCTTTCTCGTAGGGTGTGCAGAAAATCCCGTCGAACTGAAGTGTTCTGACCTTCCAGTTGCCGCCGGTCCGCTTGAACTCGCAGGTGTAGCGGCCCATGATCCAAACCGCCTCCTTTTTTCCGCCTGGCGCATTGAGGGTCGCGGGTTCAAAGCAAAGCCACGTGCCGTTGGCCGTATCGCCGTCCACCGTGAGGGATTCGGTGCCGAGCAGGTGCGAGGATGCGCAAATTCGCGTTCCGGCGCTGAACTTCTTGAGCAGCGCTGCGTGGCCGCGTTCGGCCATGCCGACGTCGGCGAAGCCCGATCCGCTCCGCCATTGGCCATCGTCGGTGTAAACCTCCACCATCCGTTCGGGCCAGCGCGGATTGTCGCGGTCGTCTGCCCTTTGCATGATATCGGACATCAGCCGACGGATCGACGACTCGTCTTCGAGCGCCTGAATCCGGGCCGCGAGCTCTTCGAGTTTTTGGTCAGGCGTCATTGATTTCTCCGCGCTGAGCAGCTGCCATCGGCGCCGACGGCCGGTACCTTCAACGGATCAAACTCCGGCAGCAGCCTCGCCCCACGCCCATTCACGGTGCTTGAGCACGTCCTCGTAGGTCGTGCTTGTCGGGGCGATGACCATGCGCGTGTCGATGCCGGCGTACTCTTTACCCTCGAACAGCTCGGGCGAGGTGTTGGCTTCGATCTGGCGAGCGAGCTTGAGCAGGTAGCGGCGCAAACGGACAACCAGAATGTCGCCCATGCCGAGGTGCTCGCGGCTGCGGTCGACGATCGGCCCCATGCTCTCCGTCACCGCAAGATCCTGAATCGCGATGCCGTTGATCCCCGAGAAGTTGCTGTGCTTTTGGCGCTCGCGGTCGAGAAAATACATATTTTGCCGATTGCCGCGCGGGCGCCATTCATTCTGCGGGTCGATCATATCGTGACCGAACGCCTTGGCGATGCGGTCACGTTCTTCCGGATCGTTCGGCGCCTCGGGATCGTAGTGCACGTAATAGGCCCAATGGTTCTCGTCGTCGCCCGGCACCCAGGCGTGCCAGACGAAGCGCCGCTGCGTGCGGCCGCTGGGCGTGATGGTGTGGCACGGCAGGATGAAAGGATCGACCCAGAACAGCGCCTTCTCCGGGTCGGACATGGCCCAGCGCCAGACCGTTTGGAGACCAAACGCATCCTCTTTGGCGAAGGCCTGCGGATGCTTGTCGTTCATCATGGCCGCGCGCCGCTCGTCCAGCGGAGGCTGGTTGATCGTGCTGTGCAGGAACGAGGGATGGGCGATGTCGAGATCGGCCTCCAGGCCCTGGAGATAGTTGCAGGACTGATTGTAGTGGAAGGCGCTGACCTGATGCGGCGGCAGCTTGGTGAACAGAAAATCCGGAAACGCCGGCGGGACCGCTTCCGGTCCCATATAGGTCCAGATGATGCCGCCCGCCTCATGCGTCGGATAGGCGACCTGACGGATCGAGTTGCCGAAATCCGGATTGCGCTCGGCAGGCGTCTCAAGGAGCTTGCCGTTCACGTCGAACTTCCAGCCATGATAGACGCAGCGCAAGCCGCACTCTTCGTTGCGCCCATAGACCAGCGAAGCACGCCGATGCGGGCAATATTCTTCCAGCAATCCGACCCGGCCCTGCGTATCGCGAAACGCGACCAGGCGTTCACCGAGAAGCTTGATCCCTACCGGCGCGCCGTCCGGCTCGGGTAGCCGCTCCGCCAGCATGGCCGGGAGCCAGTAGCGGCGAAACAAGCGTCCCATCGGCGTGCCCGAGCCGGTCCGCGTCAAAAGCTCGTTCTCTTCAGGGGTCAAGGCGGCCTCCTGCGCGTTTGCGGCGAAATGCAAAATGCCGATTTAGGTCATGTGACCAAAACAGGTTACCGCGCGGCGGCGCTGAGTCAAGCGGCTACGGTAAAGGGTGCGGCGAGGGCGCTACATTCTCACGTCGTAATGCTTGAGCAGCGTCGACACCAGAAGGCGCAGCGCACGATCGGTGATGAAGCCCATCAGGCCGAGCGTGATGATGCCGACGAAGATCCACTCGGTCAGCAGAAACAGGCGCGAGTTGAAGATCAGAAAACCTATGCCGGATTTTGCCGCCACCATCTCGGCGGACACGACCGTCATGAAGCTGTTGCCCATGGCGATCTTCATGCCGGTGACGATGTCCGGGATGACCGCCGGGATGACGACGTGGAAGAACACCTGCACTTTGGATGCGCCGAGGCACAAAGCGGCAAACCGCTTATCGGGCTCGACGCCGAGGACGCCGATCATGGTGTTGATCGCCACCATAAATAGCGTCGTATATACGATCAGTACGATTTTCGACGTCTCGCCCAACCCGAACCAGATCACCGCCAGCGTCACGAACGCGATCGGCGGAATGAAGCGGAAGAATTCCACATAGGGATCCATGAAGATCCGGATGAATGGGCTGATCCCCATCAGCAGTCCGAGCGGAATGCCGATGGCGGTACCTATGGTGAAGCCCACGATTATCCGAGTGAAACTTGCGATTACGTCCGCCTGGAGTTCGCCGCTGCCAATAAGTTCGACGGCGCCACTCAGCGTTTTCATCGGCGACGGTAGAAACGCAGGTTTTCCAACCCACCACGCAAGGAACGTCCATAAAGCCACCGCGCAAAGTAGCGAAAGTGCGAAGATCGCCCCGTGCTGCACGGCCTCGCTTTTGTATGCATTTCGTGGCGGAGTGACAGCCTCAACTGCCAGAGCTGTTTGCATGGTCGACCTGCCTCATGGACTTCATGACTTCTTCTTCGATTGCGTCTTTGATTTCCTGGCGCAGGCCGAGCAGTTCCGGTCCGATTTCGCGAGGACGCGCCAGCGGTATGTGAAGTACCTTTTTTATCGTCGCCGCAGGGCCCGCGGTCATGATGGCGACCCGATCGCCGAGCAGCAACGACTCGTCGATATCGTGCGTTATGAAAAGCACGGTTTTTTTGCGCGAACTCCACACCCGGGAAAGCTCCATCTGCATGATGCCGCGGGTTTGCGCATCGAGCGCGCCGAACGGTTCATCCATCAGGAGGATTGCCGGGTCGTTGGCGAGAACGCGGGCGATCTGAACACGCTGCCGCATGCCGCCGGAAAGCTGATTGGGGTAGTAGTGCTCGAAACCTTCGAGACCGACCAGGCGAATGTTTTCCGCGACGATGCGGCGCCGCTCCGCTTCGGGAACGTTGCGCATGCGCAGGCCGAAACCGATGTTCTCCTCGGTGGTGAGCCAGTTGAATAGGGCGGCATCGCCCTGAAAGACGACGGCCCGGTCGATTCCTGGGGCTCGCACCGCCTTCCCCCTGACGAGAATGTCGCCGGATGTGGGCCGCAGGAAGCCGGCGATCATGCGCAACACTGTAGACTTGCCGCACCCGCTCGGGCCGAGCAAGCAAAGAAACTCGCCCGGCGAGATCGAAAAGTTGACGTTATCGAGCGCCAGGTAGTAACGGCCCCGGTCGGGCCCGGCTCTTTTCAGAAACTCGCAGCAAACGCCGCGTACTTCAACGTCAGCGGACTGCACTGCCGGTTCCATTACTGCCTGATCTCAGCCTCGGTCTATTTGAGCGCGAGGGCGCGATCCAGATAGCTTTGATCGATGGTCTTGCTCCAGTCGATGGGCTCGCCCTTGACGCGGTTGTGGGCGCGCAACCAGGCTTCCTCCGCTTTGAGCCCAGGCTCCATGTCCGGCGCAACGCCCAGCGAGTATTGATACAGATGGATGATGTTCGCCGCGGCCTCCGGCTTGAGCTTGTTCTTCTCGCCGCCGATGCGCGCGGCTTCGTCGGGATGGCTCTTCTGATAATCGATGGCATCGCGAAGCGCGGCAAGGGTTTTGACGACGGCATCGGGCTTGGCCGCTGCAAACTTGACATTCGTCGCGACGATGAAGTTGAGCATGTAGTTGACATCGCCACTGTTGGCGAGGATGTGGACCTTATCCTTGCCGGATACTTCGATGGCCCGGCTCGCCCAGGGCTCCCACACGAAGTAGGCAACGATGTCGTGCCGGTCGAGCGCGGGGACCAGCTCGGGCGGTGACATAGACTGCTTGTCGAAACTGCTCTCCGGCACGTTGAGCTTGTGAGCCAGCAGGTCCCACAGGTAATCGGTGGTGCTGCCGGTCACCGTTCCGACCTTTTTCCCGACCAGCTGGTCGAGCGACGTGATGCTGCTTAGCGCCGCCATTTTCAGCGCGTCAGGCGAGGTCGCCATCGTCGCCAGCACCACCATATTGCCGCGCACGATCCGCGGAATAAAGGATGCAGATCCTGACGAACCGATGTCAGCTTCGCCGGCCATGACGGCATCGCCGATGTCCGGCCCCCCGGGGAATTGCGTGATCTCCGCCGTCACGCCGTACTTTTCGTAATAGCCTTTTTCCTGGGCAATCCACCACGGCGTGTAGATCGGATCGACGCCAACCCCGATGCGCACAGTGTCGTTCGCGCGGGCCGCGTGCGGAGCGACGGCCAGGATTGTGCCGAGGACGAGTGCGGCGATCCAGCGCGAGGGACCAACGTGAGGAAGGGTTAGCATTGGCAAGGTCCTTTCACTATTTGCATTGCGGTTGCATTCGCATTGACTGTTCCGTCGGCGCAGACCGAACGGCAACGGGCCATAGGACCTGGCGGGGCCAGATGCGGCCGGCGGCAAGACTTCGTCTCTCAGTCTGGCGCTCATGCCGAAATCCTTGGGAACTCCCCCGCAAGCTGCGAGTCACGGTCGCACAACGCCGTCAGACGCGGGGTTCTCACGCCCCAGAAAGGCCTCAGAGCCTTCCCGATGCGAACTATAGCAATGTATTTAAAATGGCGCGAGGGTTCCCACTCTGGGCGGGATGCGGTTGTCTGACGGCAGAATCCAAAAGGGCTTCCAATGAAAAACGAGTTGACCGGCGCGCAAGTCCGGATGGCTCGCGCATTCCTGCGGTGGTCGGTCGCCGATCTTGCGGCAAAGGCCAATGTCGGAATCTCGACTGTCCAGCGGATCGAAGCGGCCGACGATCCGGCTGTGCGCGACGATCTTGACTGGCGGGCGTCGGCGCGTGGGGAGAGCATTAAGGCCATCCGGGGCCTACTTGCTAGGAAATTGCACTTTCCTTACCAGTCAGGCGCCGCCGCGGCCGCCTGATCCGTGGTCTCGTATCTGCTTGCCTATCGCAGTCGTCCAAGCATCCCCGAAGGCGGTTTTTACGTCGCAGTGCGCCATCTACCAACAACTTCGATGCCGACCTCATGGTCCTCGTCGTCGGCGCCTTCTGCTGCTCTTGCGCAATCCTACCATTGGTGAAGCGCTATTGATCACTGGCTGTAAGTCGCATTCACAGATAGGCGAGGTGAATGTTGGGGAAACACGACCCACGCATACGAGCTGATTTTTGATTCTCGGGGCGCCTCCGCGGCAAGCCGCGGTGTATCTCCCTGCTCCGCCGATATCCCGTAATGGGCATTATGCGAAGTTGGTTTTAGGGTCGTACTCGCCGGACTTATGATGTGGATAGAACGCCGACTGTCGCGCTGGCGAACGCTCGGGCGCGAGCGGTTTTGAGTTTACGAGCGTGCTGCGGCAATTAGGGCGAATAGCCTGGCCGGGGTTACCGGATATTCCGTTATCGTCACGCCGAAAGGGGAGAGTGCGTCTTCGACCGCGGCGACAATCGCACCGGCGGCCGGTACACAACCGGATTCGCCGACGCCTTTAACGCCAAGGGGATTAAGGGGCGAAGGGCATTCGAGAAAGTGGACCTCGATCTTCGGTACTTCCGTCGCGGTGGGCAGCAGATAATCGGCGAATGTCGTGGTCAGCGGCTGAGCGTTGTCGTCATAGCCCATCCATTCAAAAAGCGAATTGCCGATGCCGTGCACCGTCCCGCCGACAAGCTGGCCTTCGACAATCATGGGATTGATTAGGCGGCCGCTGTCATTGACCACGACGTAACGAAGGATGCGCACACTGCCGGTTTCCACATCAACTTCAACCTCGACCGCATGACAACCCATCCCATAGGTGAGTGCGCTCGGCAGGAAGTTTTGGAGACTCTCAAGCCCAGGTTCAAATTTTCCTGGCATGGCGTAGCCAGGCACGCCCGAGACCGCTTCCGCAACTTCGCGGAGCGTGAGGCCGCTGCCAGGAGCGCCGACGACCTCGACGCGGCCATCCCGCAGTTCGAGATCCTCGACACTCGTCTCCAGGAGATGCGCAGCTACACTGAGCACCTTCTCGCGCACGGCGAGCGCCGCAAGGTGCACGGCCGATCCGGCAGTGACGGTCTGCCGGCTGGCGAAGCCGCCCTGTCCGTGCGGAATGACGGCGGTGTCGCCGGCGACCACGGTGACGCTATCAGCGGCAACGGCAAATTGTTCGGCGCAAATTTGGGCAAGTGCTGTTTTGATGCCCTGCCCCATCGGCATGGCGCCGGTATAAACCGAAATACGGCCCGAACGGCCGATGCGGACGATGCCGGACTCGAACGGTCCGCGCCCAGTTCCCTTCACTCCATTGCCGATGCCGATCCCGAGATGGCGGCCTTGTTCTCGTGCACTACGCTGCCGTGCTGCAAATCCGGCGTACCCGATGGCATCGAGCGCCATATCGAGGCAGCGCGGGAAATCGCCGCTATCGAGCGCGACCGGTGAGCCGGCGCGCGTCTTGAGCGGCGTGACATACGGGATCTTGTCCGCCGGTATGAGATTGCGCCGCCGCACCTCAGTCCGATCGAGCCCAAGTTGGCGCGCGATCCGGTCGAGTACCCTTTCCATGGCAAACGCCGCTTCCGGATATCCGGCGCCGCGAACCGGCATGGTCGCAACCTTATTGGTCTCGACCACCAGCACCCTCAGATCGAAAGCGGGCAGAATATAGGGCCCCGGTACGCCAGTGGAGGCGTTGTAAGGTAAGTTAAGACCCTGCGGCGTATAAGCTCCCTGGTCGTGGGTGAGCTCGCCACGCAGGCCGAATAAGTGTCCTTCACCGTCGAATGCGACTTCGAGATCCCAGTACTGGTCACGCTCCTGCACTGCCGCCAAAAAATGCTCACGCCGGTCTTCAATCCATTTGATCGGGCACTGCAGACGCAAAGAGGCGGCCGAGATTACGACTTCCTCCGGATACATGACGAACTTGGCACCGAAGCCGCCGCCAACATCCGGCGCCACGACGCGAATTTGGTTTTCGTCGAGCCGCAGCAATCGCATGAGGAATGCCCGTACCTCGTGCGCGAGTTGCGTCGAGGACCATAGTGTCAGGCGGTCCTCATTGGTGTCATACAAGGCAAGCGCACCGCGGCCTTCGATCGAGTGTGCGCCACCGCGGTGCTGCTTGAGATTGACCCGCGCGCGGTGTGGCGCGCGCACAAACGCGGTTTCGATGTCGCCATAGCTTTGGCTAAATTCGATGAGGAGATTGCTGGCTTTACCTCGATGCGCGAGCGCGGCGCCCGGACGCAGCGCGGCTCGACAATCCGATATTGCCGGAAGCATCTCGTAATCGATGTTAACCAGCGCGACCGCATCTTCCGCGACCGCGCGCGATTGCGCGATCACAACAGCGATGGCCTCACCGGCGAAGGCAACTTCTTCTTTGGCTAGAACGATGGGGCTGACGTCCGGCGGCAATTGGTCGGTGCGAAACTGCAGCGGCAGCCGCTCTTGCGTCAGCATTGGCGCAATATCAGCCAACGTGAACACGGCGTGTATGCCCGGAAGCTGGCGCGCGGCGCTTGTGTCGATACCACGAATAGCCGCGTGCGCGTGCGGACTGCGCACGAAGGCCGCTTCAAGCATGCCCGGAAACTTGAGATCGTCGACGAAACGGCCGCGACCTCGAAGCAGCGGCCCATCCTCGAGCCGCAGCACTCGTTTGCCGATTGTTTGAGTTTGCGTCACGTCGGATGCCGCCTCGGCGCAGGATCAATCAAGGTATACACCGAATGAGGCGGTACCGAGCAACTGTCGCGCGTCCAGGGCCTGCAATAATCCTTGCGAGTCAGCTTGCAAGACGGTGATAGAAGCCACGGCGATTTGTCAGTATGCTGCCCGAGTCTGAAATAATGATCCCCGCGAGGAGATGACATGACCAATCGTGATGTTAGACCCGTGCCGATCTCCCGCCGCCGCTTATTACAAAAGTCCGCTATGGCCGCTGGAGCACTGGCGCTGCCGCTCAGGCCGTTGCGGGCACGTGCCGCCAGTTCGCTCACGCCGGTGACGATGACGCTCGACTGGGTCTATCAGGGCCCCAACGACGGCTTCATGATCGCACAGGAGAAAGGCTTTTATCGCGAAGCCGGGCTCGACGTCGCCATTACAAGCGGCAAAGGCTCCGCCGCTGCTGCCCAGCTTGTTGCCAGCAAGGCAACGCAATTCGGCTTCTGCGATGGCTATGTCGTCGGCAACGGCGTCGCCAAGGGAATGGGCATCAAGAGCGTCGGCAGTGTCTATCGGCGCAACCCGGCCGCGGTGGTGGTGCTCACCGATTCCGGGATCGCGACGCTGAAGGATCTCGAAGGAAAAAGCATCGCGATGACCGCGGGCAGCGCACAATTCCAGCAATGGCCCGCCTTGATCAAAGGCGCCGGCGTCGACGGATCGAAAATCCAGGTGGTGAATATTGATCCGGCGGGTGTCGGACCGGCCCTGATCACCGGTCAGGTTCCCGCCATCGGTGGCTTCGCCCAGGGTTATGTGCCCTCGATCGAAATCCGTGGCAAGAAAGCGGTGCGTATTTTTTGGTTCGCCGACTATGGCGTCACGGTCGTCAGTAACGGCATCATCGTTCATCAGGACTTGCTCAAGGGCGATCCCGAGCTCGTGCGCGCCTTCGTGGCGCCGACGATCAAGGGTTTTCTCTACGGCCGGCAGAATCCGGACGAAGCCGTCGCGATCATAAAAGAATATCTGGCAACCATCGATCCGGCAATCACGCGGCGTGAAATGGAGCTATCGTGGAAGACCTGGGTGACGCCCAACACGCAGGGCAAACCGCTCGGCTGGGCTTCCGATATCGACTGGGCCGAGACCGTCAAGGTGCTCAAGCAATACGGCGGCGTGGCCACGCCGCTCGAGGCGAGCGCGCTCTACACCAACGAATTCGTGCCAACCGGCGCCGAATACGTTCCGCCGCAAACGGCGTGAACGGGCTTTCCGGCGCAGGGAGGGCCAAGCGCGATGCATAGAGCACATCCCGAAGGCTGGATCGGCGCCAGCCTGCTGCGTAAGGAGGATGCGCGCTATCTCCACGGTCGCGGCATGTTCATCGCCGACGTCCATGTGCCCGGCGTCCAGGACGTGGCGTTCGTGCGCAGCCAGACGGCCCATGCGAAATTGCGCAATATCACCAAGCCTGCGCAATCCGCTGGTCGGGTGTTCACGCTTGTCGACTTAGGCCCGATCAATGTGCTGGAGGCTGGGCCTGAGCTTTCCGCCCATCGCCACAGCCCCTATCCGCCGCTTGCCGACCAGCGGGTCCGCTACGTCGGGCAGACCATTGCGGCTTGTGTCATGCCGACGCGGGCGCAAGCCGAGGATGTGGCCGACGAAGTTCGCGTCGAGCTTGAAGAGTTGCCGGCCGTCGTCGATGTCGTTGCCGCCATGCGCGCCGACAGTCCGCGCGTTTTCGATGAGTGGCCGAGCAATGCCTACATCAGCACCAGCGTAAACGAGGGCAACCCAGAAACGCTCGCCGCGGCGTCGATCCGTCTGCGCCGTCGGCTGCGGCTCAATCGGCAGGCCACGGTTTCGCTCGAAGGCAGAGGTGTGCTTGCTTATTGGGATCATCGGCACGACGAGCTGGTGGTCTACCTTTCGACCCAGGGCGGCCAGGTCAAGCGGATGGCGCTATCGCGGATGCTCGGCATCCCCGAACACAAGGTGCGCGTCATAGCGCCCGACGTCGGTGGCGGCTTCGGCGGCAAGAACCGGATCATGCCGGAGGACGTTGCCGTCGCCGCGCTCGCGCTTAAGGTCGGACATCCGGTGCGCTGGATCGAGGATCGACGCGAGCATCTGCTGGCCTCGCCTCATGCCCGTGACCACACTTATGATCTCACCATTTGCGCCGAGCGCGACGGTACGCTTCTTGGCATCGAGGGCGACATCTATATCGACGCCGGCGCTTACGCGTTGTGGCCGACCGGAGCATTTCAGGAAGCCAGCATGGCGTCGCGCAACCTGACGGGGCCGTACCGCATTCGCCATTTGAAGCTCAACGCCCACACCGTCGCCACCAACAAGGCGCCGATGGGCCCGTATCGTGGCGTGGCGCGACCGGGGGCGACCTTCGCGATCGAACGCCTCGTGGACGAGGTCGCCCGCGAGCTCGGCCGCGAGCCTTTCGAGCTGCGCCGGCAGAACATCGTCACCGCCGCGGAGCTGCCCTACAAGACTGCCGCCGGGATGAAGCTCGATACCGGCGATTATGTCGCCGCGCTCGATATCGCGCGCGACAAGGTCGATCTACCGGCCATCCGCAAGCGTCAGGCGAAAGGCGAGCCTGACGGCCGCAAAATAGGCGTTGGCTTTGCCTTCTACACCGAACAAAGCGGTCACGGCATCGTGGAATTCGCCAAGCGCAAGTTTCGCGTCATACCCGGCTACGAATCCGCCAACGTGCGCATGCTGCCGGACGGCACCGTACTCATCTATGTGGGTGTTCAGAACCACGGCCAGGGCCACGAAACGACGCTGGCGCAGATCGCCGCTCACGAGCTTGGCATCGATCCCGCAACAATCTCGGTACGCTACGGCGACACTGCGGTCGGGCCCTACGGGTTCGGCACCTTCGCGTCGCGCTCCATCGTCTTCGCCGGCGGCGCCGTGGGCAAGGCGACGCGGGCGCTGGCGGAAAAGATCCGCCGTATCGGCGCGCATCTGCTGCAGGCCGATGTCGCCGCGACGCGGATTGAGGGCGGCATGGTGCACGGACCGTCGAGCAAGGTCGGCATCGCCGAAATAGCCTTTGCGGCGAACGCGCGGCCCGATCAATTGCCGGCCGGCATGGAGCCGCTCCTGGAAATCACCGCGACCTACGAGCCGGCGGATTCCGGGGGCGTGTTCGCCTACGGCACTCATGCGGTGATGGTGGCCGTGGATCCGGACACCGGGGCGGTCGAATTGCTCGACTATGTGGTGTCCGAGGACTGCGGCACCATGATCAACCCGATGATCGTCGATGGGCAGGTCGTCGGCGGCATCGCGCAGGGCATCGGCACCGCGCTCTACGAAGAGATTCCTTACAACGCGCAGGGCCAGCCGCTCGCCGCCAGCCTCTCCGATTATCTGCTACCGACCGCCGGCGAAATTCCCTTCATCCGCATCGAGCATATGGTGACGCCGGCGCTCACCACCGAATACGGCGTCAAGGGTCTCGGCGAAGGTGGCGCCATCGCCCCACCGGCGGCGATCGCTAACGCGGTGGCCGACGCGTTTTCCGACATCGCCGCGAGCTTCAACGAAACACCGCTGACCCCGCGCCGCGTTTTGCGCGAGGTGGCACGGGCGCGCGCCGAGGCGGCCGAAGCATAAAGGCCGCGAAATTCAGCTACGTCGATATCGTTTTTTGAGGAAAGACCGACGTCCGGCGGCAGGTCGCTAGTGGATGAACAGCGGCCATCGCGAATCATAGGTCTGCGTCCTAAAAATCCTTCGGCAGTTCGTGTGCCCATTTCGTCCGCATGCGCCCGTCAAGCTCTTTGCTCGAGCGCGCTATGACCGGAAACGTCTTCTGCCGGTTGAACGGAATGCATGCGTCAATCACCACCCGCGAATTGCGCCGGTCCTTCTCGGTGTCGTAGCACATCGGATCGAGCGCCGAACTCCAGCCGCCGTGGATGACGTCGACCTGGATGCGCGGGTCGCAGCGTGTGCATATCGCCCAGATGACATCGTTGATGTTGGTTGGGTCGATGTCCTCGTCGACCACAATGGTCCAGCGGTTGCAATAGGCGCCGGCGTGGCAATGGGAGGCGACCATGCCGGCCTGCTTGGCGTGGCCGCCGTAGAGCTGCTTGATCGAGATGGTCAGCATGAAGCGGCTGCCGCCGGCTTCGTGCGCCCACACACCCCTGATTTCGGGAATGCCGGCGGCTTCGAGCTGATTCCACACCGCGCCGCAGCGATAAGTGCCAAGATAAAATGTGTTGTCGTTGGGCGGCACCGCCGGAATGGCGCCAACCAGGATCGGATCGTTGCGATGCATCATGGTGACGATGCGGATCGCCGGCTCCAGCGCGCTGCCGGAGGCGTAATAGCCGGTCCACTCGCCGAGCGGACCCTCCTGCACCTTGTCGTCCGGATGAATGAAGCCCTCGAAAGCGATCTCGGCGTTGGCCGGCACCGGTAGTCCGGTGTGGGGCATGTTGAACACTTCGACCGGCTCGCCGAGAATGCCGCCGGCGGCTTCCATTTCGTTTTTGCCGTAGGGAATTTCCAGACCGGCGAGCATCAGATACGACGGATGCATTCCGGCGACGACGGCCACCGGGCACGCCAGGCCGCGGTCGTGGTACTTGCCCATGATGATGCGCCCGTGCTTGCCGGGCGACATCATCACCGACGCCACATCGGGCCCGTGGCTCTGAATGCGATAGCAGCCGTAATTGATCCACCCCGTATCGGGATCCTTCATCACCACCATGCAGCCGGTGCCGATGTACGGACCACCGTCGCGCTCGTGCCACACCGGCGTCGGGATTTTTTCGATATTGACATTCTTGCCTTCGAAAACATTTTCGAGTAGCGGACCGCCGTTGACCGCCTTCGGCTTATGCGAGGGCGCGTGCTTCATGTAGTTCCGCCACCATTGGATCAACTCCATTTCAGACGCGTGGGGCGGTAATCCCAACGCGACATTGATCCGCGGCACCGACGTCAGGATGTTGGCAATCACGCGGTGGCCCCTGGGGAATCCCGGCACTTCGTCGAAAAGCAGCGCCGGATTTCCCATCTTTCGCTGATAAATATCGACGAAGCCACCGATCTCTTCTTTGGTTTCGGCGCCCTTGATGATCTTGAGCTCGCCGGCGGCTTCGATCGCACTTATCCAGTCTCGGAGGTCCTTATTGGCCATTGCAATCTCTCGCAAAATTTGAGCTCTGCAGATTTCCCGATGGTCTTGAATTTCCGCTGCGTAAGCAACCGCATTTTTCTTCGCGGCTTGGGCCTTGCCTCGGGAATCACCGCGACACCAAGCGTGATGACAGTGCCTCAGCCTTGCCTGTATGCTCTTTCAAACCTGAACGATGACCTCGGAGGTGACCTCATGAGCGCTGATGATTTCCGGTGCATGCCGATATCTCGCCGACGCCTTCTCGGACAATCAGCGCTGGCGGCGGGAGCCCTCGCGCTGCCGCTGGCATCCCCCCGAGTTGCTCGCGCCGCTGGTGAGCTCAAACCTGTGAACATGACGCTCGATTGGGTTTACGAGGGCCCGAACCTCGGATTCCTCGTCGCGCACGATCAGGGCTTTTATCGGGATGCGGGACTGGACGTCACGATCGCCGCCGGCAAGGGCTCAGGAAACACCGCCCAATTGGTCGCCAACAAGGCGGCGCAAATCGGTTTTGCCGACGGTTACGCCACCAGCAATGGCATCGCCAAGGGCATGGACATCAAAACCGTCGGCAGCATCTATCGCGGCAACCCGTCCGCCATCATGGTACTTGCCGATTCCACCATCAAGACGCCAAAGGACCTGGAAGGCAAAACGCTGGCGATGATCGCGGGCAGCGGCCAATTCCAGCAATGGCCCGCCTTCGTCAAAGGCGCCGGGATCGACGCGTCGAAAATCCAGATCGTCAACCTCACGCCGCCGAGCCTTGGGCCGGCCATCATCAACGGTCAGGTCGATGCCATCGGCGGCTATGTGCAGAGTTACGTGCCGATCATCGAGAGCCGCGGCAAAAAACAGGTACGCTCGTTCTGGTTTTCCGACTACGGCGTCAACGTAGTCAGCAATGGAATCATCGCCCATCAGGATCTGATCAAGAGCGATCCCGAGCTTCTTCGGGCGTTCGTTCCAGCGTCGATCAAGGGCTTCCTCTACGCCAGACAGCATTCGGACGAAGCGGCGGCAACCGTGAAGAAATACTCGGAGACCATCGACGAGGCGATCATCAAGCGCGAGTTCGAGGTTTCTTGGAAGACCTGGGTGACACCCAACACCAAGGGTAAGCCGCTCGGTTGGGGCGCCGATGCCGACTGGGCCTCGGCGATTGAGGTGCTCAAGCAATACGGCGGCGTAACCGCTCCCCTGACCACCGGTCAACTCTTCACCAACGACTTCGTCCCGACCGGCGCCGAATACGTACCGCCGCAACAGAGCTGAGCGACCGCTTTCGCGTGAACACCCCCGGCAACCATGATCAGCCGTACTTGCGGATCGAGAATCTGTCCAAGGTTTATGCGACGCGCGACGGCGAGCTGCGCGCGCTAAGCGATGTTTCCTTCACCCAGCACCGCGGTGAATTTGTGTCCCACGTCGGCCCGAGCGGTTGCGGCAAGAGCACGCTGTTGATGATCGCAGCGGGCCTGCTCTCACCGTCGAGCGGCGCCGTGATGGTCGACGGTCGCAAAGTCGAACGGCCGCGCACCGATATCGGCATCGTCTTTCAGAGCCCCGTCTTGCTCGACTGGCGCACGGCGCTCGGCAACGTCATGCTGCAAGCGGAAGCGCGCAAGATGGACCGCAGGGAGGCGGAAGCGCGCGCCGGCAAGCTCTTGGCATCGGTCGGGCTCGGCGGCTTCGAAGCCAGATATCCGTACGAGCTTTCGGGCGGCATGCGCCAGCGTGTTTCGATCTGCCGCGCGCTCATTCACAATCCCGATCACCTACTCATGGATGAGCCGTTCGGCGCGCTAGACGCCCTGACCCGAGACCAGCTAGTGCTCGATCTCGAGGCGCTGGTGCGAGAGCGGCGCACGACCGTGCTATTCATCACCCACAGCATCGCCGAAGCCGTGTTCCTGTCCGATCGCGTCATCGTCATGACGCCGCGGCCCGGCTGCATCGACAGCATTATTGACATCGAGCTGCCGCGGCCGCGGACGCTGGCGATGCGCGAGACGCCTGAATTCGCCGAGTACAGCCGGCAGATTCTGGACTTGTTCCTGGCGCGCGGCGTTTTGCGGGAGCACTAAGCGGACCCTCACGAGGAGCGCAACAATGACCGAAATATTGGACTCGCCGGCTTCTCTCCCGTCGAAGCATACCGCGAGCATCGGCAGCCTCGAAGCGGGTATCCGGCAGCGACGCCGCGAGCTCGCTCGGCGCGATCGGATCACGGCTGTTGTCTATCCGATAGGCATGATGGTCGTGCTGATCGCGGTCTGGGAGGCGGCCGCGCGGCTATTTTCACTGCCGCCCTACCTATTGCCGGCACCGAGCGCAATTGTGCTGTCGATGAACGAAAATTCCGGCGTCCTGATCAAAGAAAGCGTGGTAACCACGTTAGAAATCATCCTCGGCTTCGCGTTGAGCGTCGCCGTTGGCATACCGCTTGCGCTTGCGATTTACCTGTGGCGGCCTTTCGCCCGCGCCGTCTATCCGGTTCTGGTCTCCTCGCAGGCAGTACCGAAAGTCGCAGTTGCTCCGCTGTTCCTAGTGTGGTTCGGCTTTGGTCTCCTGCCCAAGGTGCTGATTGCATTCCTCATCGCGTTCTTCCCGGTCGTCATCAACACCGCAATGGGATTGGCGGCGCTTGAGCGCGAGAAGATCTACCTCGCACGTTCGATGGGACTTAAACCCTTTGCGACTTTCTTCAAGATCCAGTTGCCGAACGCGCTGCCTTCGATTTTCGCTGGATTAAAAATCTCCATCACCTTCGCCGTCGTCGGCGCCGTGGTCGGAGAATTCGTCGGAGGCCAGGGCGGTCTCGGCTATCTGCTACTCCTCGCCAACGGTAATATGGACACGGCGCTCCTGTTTGCCGGCATCGTGGCATTGACCGTGTTAGGGATCGTACTCTTTGCCCTGATCGGACTCGTCGAACGGCTGATACTTCCGCCTCACGCCACCGAGCACGCATCCCTTGCGCGCGAAACAATGTGAGAGGAGTCGCTTGTGGCAACCCATATTGAGGGACCGCTGTATTATGAGCGTATGGGAAGGATCGGGCCAGTCATGGCTTTTGTACATCCCAATCCGATGGACCAATCTTGTTGGATTTTTCAGATGGCTCATCTGTCAACGTGGTATCGCTGCATCGCCATCGACATTCCCGGATACGGTCGATCGCCTAAAGCCACGCCGGGGCTGACCATGGATGATATGGCACAGGCGTGCTGGGAAGCGATCGACGATATGGCACCCGGCGAGCGCCCGGCCGCGCTGACGCTCGTGGGATCAAGCCGGAGCTAGGCGGCGGCGTGCTCGGCCGGATTGAGAAGGGGCTTGAACCTCGGCTTCTCGCCAACTAGCGGCGCGAGCTCCTCGAACGACTTTCGTATGAGCTTGGCCTCGAAAATAGAGCAGGTAGCGTTCAGTCGAATATTGGCGCTGGCGGCCCACCGCGCTCCTCTAGCTTTGATCCGTCTATAGGAACACCTCCGGACGATGGGACTTTACCTCTGGGTGCCATCGCATCCGGGCACCGCATAGAGTCGCTCGAAGATGTCGCGATCTTCTCCATGCTGCGGGGCGCGGCCGTGCTTCTCGACAAATCGTTGTATTTCGTCGAATCCGGTGATGATGCGCTCCTCATGCGGGGAGCGTCCGCTCTTCTTTTCCGGCTGAGCGAAATCGTTGAGTTCGGAGCGCAGTTCGTCCAGATCGGCGTCACTCATAGCGCCCCTCATCCTTGAAGCGGACAAAGGCGGCGGCGCCTTCGGCCATCCGCTTTTCCCAAGCATCCGGTGAACTGATTGAGGGGAGCCGCCCCCGCTCCTTTTTGAATTTGACAGCTCGGACCGCGAGTTCTTTCGCTTCCTCCGGCGTCAAGCTCGTGCGTTTGGCGGAAATCGCTGCCGCCACCTGCTTCAAGCTGTCCTCGCTCATTGTCTTGGCGAGTATCGCATAGGCTTCGGCACACAGTTGAACACCACGTTCTCCACCGTCTGGACTGCTATTAGATAGCCGGGGAACAGCGGAGCCATTGGTTAGAATCGATGGCGCGGCGTGGGCGCCCTCAGCCTTTGAAGGTCGGTTGGCGCGGGTGCACGTAGTTCTTAAAATCCGCGAAATCCTTCCACGCCGGCTCGGGCGTTTCGCAGCGAGGCTGCGGCGCGTACTTGGAAGGTTCGATCAACTGCATCGTCGGGATGTACCGCGGACAGTTTGGAAAAATTGTCCGCGCTGCGACACGGACGATGAGTTGCGCGCCGACAGTCTGGGCGAGGAGCGGGTCCCGGTCACTCACGGTTGCCTCGCCATTGACTCGTAGGCGCTGCGGTTTGCCGTGCATGGCAATGAACAGTATGCCGACGCTGGGATTGACGAGAATGTTGCCCAGGCTCTTGAACATGCCGTTCCCGTCGTAGTCGGGAAATGCGAGTTCGGATGGCCCAGTGACGCGCACGAAGCCCGGCAAGCCGCTCAAGTCCTGCACCATGATTATCACCGAGCCGAACAAGTTCGTCGCCGAGGTTCACGACCGGATGCCGGTGCTGCTCGTCGAAAAGGATTACGAGCCGTGGCTGAGCGGCAAGGCCGGCCTCGAATTGCTCAAGCCCGCCGCCGATAACGTGTTGCAGAAGTAGCCGGTTTCAAAGCGGGTCAACAGTTCGCGGGCTCCGGATGATGAGCCGACGCTGATCGATCGCGTTCCGCTATGATCAGAGATTTGAACAATGCGGCTTCGAGACCCTCGCGCTGAAGCTGTGTGACGTAGAGCACAGTGCCGCGCTCCCGCATGTGGAAAGCTCAAGATGAACGAAAACACAATGGCGTTGTAAGATGGCTATGCCTCTCCGCTTTCCACCTTCGCGGTCCGTCGAAGAACTCCACGGTCGCAAAGCTGCTCACGCGTGATAAGGCGCGGCAAGTTGCTGTGAATATGGCCAAGCTATCAGCCGATGCCGCGCCCGAGGCCGCACTGGCAATCTGCGAGCGCGTGGCAGAGGTGCAAGCCCTGCTGCATGACCATTTCGAGTGCGGCAAGCACACGGCCGCGGACGTGGTTGCGAAGGCGCAAACGGTCCTGTCCGAATCCGCGCTGCTGCGGGCGATGTTCGATGTTGGCTACTTCCCGCCGAACACGCCGCCGGTTGATTGAGGGTTTGGCTATGGAAGGATTTAAGCCGAACCATCTGGGTGAGCAATTTTGACCAGACGGCTATTGCCTAGGAAGGCAGCCTGACATTGGGACGTGTCGGGGCACACGGAGGGTGTGCCATGTCGAAAACAGATGAGTTCTGGCAGTACGCCAAAGAGGCAACCCTTTCGGCCTCTTACGCTAAAACCGACGAGGAAAGACAAGGGTTGCTCGATCTTGGGCGAACCTGGACGCAGGCGGCATTGCTAGAGCGAGCATCCGCTGTCGGTCGCGACGGCCCTGCCGATGCTGCATGGGCAACTGTTGGAACCTAATTCGGTGGCCGATGGTTGTAACGACGATCGAGGGATGAGTATTTCCCGAAAATCAGGAAGCCCCAGCCTCAGAGCCCCCCAGCCCCCTGCTGGGGCTTCTTTGTACACTTCAGTTGTGGCGTTCTCGCCGTTAGCTTCAAAATGAAAACCTCGATGAATTTGCCAAAATACACTGCCGAACAAATTAGCGATATCATAGATCGCATCAATACTTTGCGGATGGGTTGGCTTCGTCAGGTAGAGGCTCAACTCGTATCACGGCAACGTCACACCATCCCCGACGATTTCCAGCTCAGCGGCGAGCCCGCTGAGTAAATCGTGGGGCGAGCATCGTAACCCGCCGGGATAGGTCTCACCTGGCTATCTGGTCTGAACGGGAGCATTGCAAAATGGCCGACAAGGAAAAGAAATCAAAGACCGACAGAAAATGGAAGAAGCTAAAGAAGGCGATGAAAAAAGCGAGTAAGACAGACCTGAAGGTGGACAGGTCGGATATTCCACCAAGCAGCCCGGCCTCTACGTAGGGCAACGTGATTTCACCGAGGTTTCGCTGCTGCGGGCGATGTTCGACGTCGGCTACTTCCCGCCGAACACGCCGCCACAATCTTTCATGTGCAAACCCCAAAAACGAAGCCAGCGTAATGAGGATAAGCGGCGTAAATTAATTGTCCTTGAACTTTAGCTGCGGCTAATAAGTGCGCGGCGAGACTTCGGCCGGACAAACAAAAAAAGCCCCGACTGGGTGCCGGGGCTAATCGATGCCATGCAAGACCATCTGTAGTCGTCCGTTAAGAAGCCAATTTGAGTTTGGGATCGGCTGCAAGTGCGCTGTTTAGCGCCGCCAGGATCAGACACAAAAGAATCCTCAACCAGGCGAGGACGAGTCGGAGGTTGTGTCCG
>Ga0181518_10001515_pt1 | contig 23800 bp, 19 predicted proteins | sample PEATcosm2014_Bin_28_FD_119751 | JGI IMG/M metagenome (GOLD analysis project Ga0181518, IMG submission 119751) | Peatland microbial communities from MTU Mesocosm Facility, Houghton, MI, USA - PEATcosm2014_Bin01_60_metaG | ecosystem: Environmental > Terrestrial > Soil > Wetlands > Peat | place...
CGAGAGTCGAATCTGAAGGCGACTTTCCCCCTGGCCGCCTCGAACCGCATGGCCACCTATAACTGGGACATCGGGACCATCGAGCGCCCGACGGCAGAGCCGAAGAAGTTCGAAGTTCCGTCGCACCAGTGGATCGACTTGACCGACATGAGCGGCAGTTTCGGCGCGACCATCCTGACCGACTGCAAAAATGGGTCGGATAAGCCGACGGACAACACCGTCCGGCTGACATTGATCCGGACTCCCGGCACTCGTGGCGGCTACCCCGACCAGGCCACGCAGGATATCGGGCACCACGAGTTCATCTACGGAGTGGCCGGGCACGGCGGCGACTGGCGCCAGGCGGAGAGCGACTGGCAGGGACAGCGCTTGAACGATCCACTCATCGCCTTCCAAGCCTCACCCCATGCGGGAGCGCTCGGCCGCGAGTTTTCCCTCGTCAAGGTCAGCAGTTCGAGGATTCGGCTCTTGGCGTTGAAGAAGGCTGAGCAGAGCGATGAAGTCATCGTGCGCCTGGTGGAACTCGACGGCAGGCCACAATCGAATATCAAGATTTCATTCGCCGCGCCGGTCGTTTCCGCCCGCGAGGTGAATGGACAAGAGCAGCCCGTCGGACCCGCGCAGATTTCTGGCGGAGCGCTCGTGACCTCGTTCACCGCGTATCAACCACGGACCTTTGCGGTAAAGCTCGGTCCGCCTCCGGCCCGAGTTGCGGCCGTGCGTTCCGCGCCGGTGCCATTGAAGTACGACCTTTCGGTCGCCACCAATGATGGCACTCACTCTGCCGCCGGATTTGATGGCAAGGGCAACGCGCTGCCCGCCGAAATGCTGCCCGCGCAAATCACCTTTAATGACGTGCAATTCCGGCTCGCACCGGCGACCAACTGGGCGCTCAACGCCGTCGTGGCCAGGGGCCAGACGCTCGAACTGCCCGCCGGCCACTACAACCGCGTCTATATGCTCGCGGCATCGGCCGACGCCGACCAGAAGGCGACCTTCAAAACTGGGAGCGAGAACGTCGAGCTGACGATTCAGGACTGGGGCGGATTCATCGGCCAGTGGGACGACCGGCAATGGATCGCCAAAGAAACGCCAATCGAAGGCCAACCCGGTCACACCGAGCACGATGACTACGCCGAAATGACTGGCATCAAGCCCGGCTATATCAAGCGCGCGGACCTGGCCTGGTACTGCACCCATCACCACAACGCTGCCGGAGAAAACGTGCCCTACAGTTATTCCTATCTCTTCGCCTATCCGATTGACCTGCAACCCGGAGCCAAAACCATCCAATTGCCCGACAACGAAAAGATTCGCATTCTGGCAATATCAGTGGCCGAGGAAAACGCGGAAGTGAAAGCCGTGCAGCCGCTCTACGACGTGCTCCCTCCGCCTTCATCCAGCGGCGCCGCACAGTAGCGCGTGCCTCACGGCAAAGTACGTCAACTGCTAAAGTCCCGCCCCGGCTTGTTCCGAATCGGGGCGGGCTACCTTGCCCGAATTGACGCTCCCTGATCGGCACGGCCGCTCCAGCGTTCTCACCATCCGACTCGTCGCCATCGCAGAAATCACTTTTCTTGCCAATTATCTTGTTGCGAATCACCGTTTTCTAGCGAACCAGCGCCCGGAATCGTCACAAATTTGGTGTGATCGCTCTCACCGAACGGCGAACGCTTTCGCTCTACACTTTTCTCAATCCGGTCGAGCGCGATCCATTCGCGGAAAACTTCGCTCGCTTCTTCCCAGCTTGGAATCGCCAGCTTCGGACCGTAAAGCCCGCAGCACTCCGGAGCGCAACCGAATTCGTCCGATAGGCCGGCGGGCGATGGTTCTGGTGGATGAAGCCAAGGAGCGCTACAGCTATGAACGTCATTACCCAATTTCCGGCGCCACGCGAATACGGTCCCGACCCGCGTTTCCAGGCAATGTTTGAAGGAGCGGCGATTGCCATCGGGATTTGCCGCCTTGATGGCCGGATCATCGAGGCGAACCCGGCGCTCACCAAAATGCTCGGTTACAGCGAGGAGGAACTGACCGGCAGACTGGCCGGCGATTTCATTGCCAAGATCCGCGCCGAACGCCGCGGCGATATCGGCCGTGAGGTGTATCCCGGCAGCTTTTCACCGCACGAGCAATCGCTGGCCGAGTTGCTGCGCGGCGACCGCGACTCGTTCGAAATTGAAAAACTCTATCGCCGCAAAGACGGTTCCGAGCTTTGGGGACGCCTCACGGTGTCCCTCGGGCGCAACCCCCGCCGCGAGCCCGCCTTCCTCATCGCGATGATCGCGGATGCATCCGAGCGCAGGCGTATGGAAGAACATTTGCGTGAAGCCGAGAAGATGGAAATTATCGGGCGGCTGGCGGGAGCCATCGCCCATGACTTCAATAATTTGTTGACCGGCATCCTTCTCTATTGCGACCTGTTGACGGCGGGCTTGGAAAAACGCGCGGCGGAGCGGAAACAATTCGAAAACGCGAGTTTCGCGAATGTGAAGTTCGAAATGAATGGCTCTGAGCCGGGCGAACTCTGGCAGCACGTGGAAGAAGTTCGCAAGGCTGCCGAACAAGGAGCGGCGTTGACCCAGCAACTCCTCGCCATCGCGCGCAAGCAAGCGGCCGAGCCACGCCCGGTCTCGATCAACGAAATTGTTGCTTCCTCGGAGAACCTGTTGCGGCGGCTGACCGGCGAGCAGATCGAACTAGTCGTAATGGCCGACGCAGCGCTCGACTCCGGCTCGGGACTCGTGCTGGCCGACCCGGCGCAGTTGCGCCAGGTGCTGTTGAACCTGGCGCTCAACGCGCGCGATGCGCTGGCGCAAGGCGGAACAATCAGGTTGATCACCCGAGCCACGGAATTTCCCACACCCGCCACGCCGGGGACGCCGCGGCGCGCCGTCTCGCTGGCCGTCGAAGACAACGGCAGCGGAATGGACGCGGAAGCTCGAGCCCGCTTGTTCGAGCCCTTCTACACCACCAAGAAGCTGGGAGAGGGTACCGGGCTGGGCCTGGCGACGGTCCAGCGCATCGTCAGTGAAGCCGGTGGGGTGATCCAGGTCAAGAGCGAACCGGGACGCGGCACCTGCATCGAGGCTTTCTTCCCGGCGATCGAATCCGAGGCCCAGTCGCCATCGGACCGCGGGTTTTTGCCACCGGAAAGACCCTGATCGAACCCGTCGTGGAAGTCATGCAGGCCCGCTGACGGGGTAGCGGGTTTTTGGTAGAGACGCGGCTTGCCGCGTCTCCCGCAGCGCACAAAAAAGACAGAGTAATTGAAGCCCGGGCCGGCAAGACGCAAGCCCCGTCTCTACACATCGCAAGGGAGATTCGTCATGTTCAACGCATCGAGCGCCGCCGTCATCAACCTCCATCCCAGCCATAGCCAAGCCCCGCAAATCCAGGGGGCGAATTTCCTCAACCTCCTGATCGTGGACGGCGATCGCGCCATCCGCGAGTCCTGCCGCGAGGTGGCGCAGTCCCTCGGCTTCAACACCCAGGTGGCGGAGTCCACCGAACAAGCCTACCGGCTGCTCGACGGCTCCAGCACCGACGCCGTGCTGCTCGACATGCGGCTGCCGGGCGCCGGGGGTCTGGAAGCGCTGCACGCCATCAAAAAGCGTCGCGCCGACGCGCTGGTCATCGTGGTGACGGGATACGGTACCGTGCAGTCGGCGGTGCAGGCGATGAAAGACGGCGCCTACGACTATGTCACCAAACCTTTCAGCATGGAAGAATTGCGGCTGCTGCTGGAGCGGGCGGCGGAGCATCTCCACCTGAAGACGGAGAACCGCGTGCTGCGCGAAGCCAGCAAATCGCGCCAGGGGTTTGGCAATATGGTCGGGCGCGCGCCCGACATGGAAAAGCTCTATCGCATCATCGCCAAAGCCGGACAGAGCGCGCATCCCGTGCTGATTCTCGGCGAAAGCGGCACGGGCAAGGAACTGGTCGCCAAGTCCATTCACTTCGCCGGCATCTTCCGCAACAAACCGTTTATTCCGGTGGACTGCGGCTCGCTGGTGCCGACGCTGATCGAGAGCGAACTCTTCGGCCACGTGCGCGGCGCCTTCACCGGCGCGACCAATCCCAAGGACGGGCTGCTGGCCATCGCCGACGGGGGCACGGTATTTCTGGACGAAATTGGCGAGTTGCCGACCGACTTGCAGGCGAAACTGCTGCGGGCGATCCAGGAGAAGGAGATTCGTCCGGTGGGTAGCGTGAAGCGCGTTCCCATCAACGTGCGCATTCTGGCCGCGACCCATCGCGACCTCGAACGCTCTGTGGCCGATGGCTCCTTCCGCCGCGATCTTTATTTCCGGCTCAACGTCCTCACCCTGCGGATCCCTCCCTTGCGCGACCGCCGCCAGGACATCCCGCTGCTGACGGCCCATTTTCTCGAGCGCATCGGGCGGGACGCGGGCATCGAAAAGACCATTTCCGACGAGGCCCTCAAGGCCCTGCTGAATTACGACTGGCCGGGCAACGTGCGCGAACTCGAGAACTCGCTGGAGCGGGCGTGCGCTCTCACCAGCGCCCACGAAATTCAGCTGCGCGATCTTCCCACGCAGATCCACAGCGCACCGATGGAGTTGCGAGCTATGAGCGCTCCCGCGAATGGAGGCATCGTCCCCATGGCCGAGTTGGAGAAACAGACAATCCTCAACGCACTCACCCAGGTCAATGGAGACAAGATGCAGGCGGCGCGGCTGCTGGGGATTGGCAAGACCACGTTGTACCGCAAGCTGAAAGAGTACTCTTCCCAAAACTGGACCGTCGGGACCAGCGCTGGTTCCAGATCGGGAGCGTAGAGCGGAATGGAGCGCATAATGCATTTGTTTTCAAGGTGAACCGACTGGCCCGGAAGTTGCACTACATTCCGCATGATCCTTTTAGTGACGGCCAGTGCGCGGGCCTCCGAATGCGCCGCGGCGCTGCATGAGGCGATGGGTGAAGAGATCGTGGTGGCGGAAAGCCTGTCCTGCGCCGCCACACAATTGCGAACGAAATGCTGTCTGGCCGTGGTGCTCGATCAACTTCTGCTCGAAGCCGGCCCGATGGACCGAAACGAAGCCGAGATCGCGTTCGAGCAATTGGGCACCGCTACTTTAGTGCAGGTGAATCTGGCGATCAGTGGGATGGAGCGTCTGGTGCGCGAGGTGCGAGCTGCCCTGCACCGCCGCCAGCGCGAAGAAGTAAGGGCCCGCTACGCGGCCATCGGCAGGCTCCACAGCGAACTCAACGACACGGTCACGGCGCTGTTGCTCTCCAGTGAACTGGCCCTCGAAGCCTCCGGCCTACCCCCGGCGGCGAGCGAAAAGTTGCAGTCGGTACACGAACTGGTGGAAAAACTCCGCAGGCAATTGGTGAGCGCAAGCCTGACCGAAGCCAGCGAACTGGCTGCCGGCACCTGACGTCTTTCGCGGCGCAGCCAACAGAAAACAATATCGAGGTCCACGCCCTCCGAGGTTCGCCCCGGCCCTAAGTAACTTGTTTCTTTGCTCGTAACGGTAACTGTCTTGCCGATAACTATCCACAGATGCGTGGGTTTTTCATCCATCGGTTTTGGGTGACGCACGGCCGCAGCCGTGGTGCTTAGGGCCAACAAGAATGCGTCTCTCCGTCCCTAAGGAGTCTGTGGCATAGCTCGATTGTGTGCGAAAAAGTGGAGCATCCGCGCTGTTCCCCAGCCGCGAAGCGGCGCAAGAATGCAGCCCACGGCGTAAGCCGTGGGTGACAAGTGGGAATTCAGTAAGCCCCGAAGGGGCGAAAGAGAAGCTATGACGCCGACCCCGGAGGTACGTACCTCCCGGCCTGAAAAGTGTTTATGAGTGACGCAACTGAGTGACGCAATATGAGCGACCCCGATCCTCGACTCGTTAAGTGGCTCAACGCCTTCGCCTCCGCCAGCGCCGTGTTCGCGGTCGCGGCGGGGCTCTTGGGCCTGGCGGGCTGGAAACTGCGCAGCCTCGCTCTCCTCACCTGGGGGGCCCTGCCGGTAAGGCTTGCGCCGAACGCCGCTGCCGGCTTAATTCTGCTCGGTAGTGCGCTGTGGTTACTCAGGAAAGAGGGCAGCCCGTCTTCCTGGTGGTCTGGCCCGCGGCCCCGGAAGCTGGCGGCTCGAACCGCTGCGTCCACCGTCTGCCTGATGGGCCTGCTGGTTTTGGCGGAACACCTTTTTAGCTGGGACCTCGGCTTCGATCAGTGGCTGATGGCCGTCCCGCTCGCCGAGCGGATCCCAGGGCTGCGTCCGGGCCTGGTCGCCAGCAGCGCGGCCTGTGATTTCATTCTTCTCGGCTCCGCCCTTCTGCTGCTCGACTGGAAGACTCGGCGGGAGGCTTGGCCCGCACAATACCTTTGTTTTGGGGCGGCGATCGTCGCCATATTCGGAATCTTCGCCTTATTTCTCGCGCCCGGCGCAACCGGCCTGACCATGGCTTTGCCGGCCGCTGTTGCCTTTTTTGTGGTGGCCTGTGGGCTCCTGGCTTCGCGCGCTACCTGGGCCGTCGGCGGACTTCTAGTTAACCGGAGCGCGGGCGCGAAATTGTTGCGCCGGACGATTCCCGCCGCTCTGCTCGTCCTCGGCCTGATCGCCTGGTCGATCTCAAAAGCCATGCTCACTGAGGCGCACTTTACCTGGATCGAAGCCAGTCTGCTGGCGATCTTGTGCGGCACTTTGTTGGTCGGCTTCATCACCTGGATCGCTTTCATCGTCGATCGCAGCGAAACCGTGAACGCGCGTCTGGAGCGCCGGGTGGCCGAGCGCACGGCGGCGTTAAACTCCGAAATCGCCGAGCGCAAGCTGGCGCAAGCCGCCTTGCAGGAAACCTTCGCCACCAACCAGCGGGCGCTCCAGGAACTCGCCGAGCAAAAGTTTGCCCTCGATCAGCACGCCATCGTGGCCATGACCGACGTTCAAGGCACGATCACTTATGTCAACGATAAGTTCTGCTCCATCAGCCAATATTCCAGGGAGGAACTGATTGGCCAGGACCATCGTATCGTCAACTCCGGCTACCACCCGAAAGAGTTTTTCCAGCGGATGTACCACACCATCGCCAATGGGAAAGTCTGGCGCGGCGAGATTCGGAACCGCGCCAAGGACGGCTCCATTTACTGGGTGGATGCAACCATTGTCCCGTTCCTGGGCGCGGATGGCAGGCCGTGGCAGTACGTTGCCATTCGTACCGACATCACGGAACGTAAGTTGGCCGAGCAGATAATCAGGCAACTCAACGACGAGTTGGAAGAAAGAGTGGCCCTGCGCACCGCCGAACTGGCGACTGCCAACCAGGAATTGGAAGCGTTCAGTTACTCGGTGTCGCACGACCTGCGAGCGCCATTGCGGCATGTCAGCGGCTTTTCCCAGTTACTGGTGGAAGAATTCGGTCCCACGCTCGATCCCGAGGCCCGGCGCTACGTCGATCGCATTCAGGCGGGGACAAAACAAATGGGCCTGCTGGTCGACGAATTGTTGGGTCTGGCCCGGGTCGGCCGCCATGCCCTGAGTTTGCGACCAACGAAGTTGAACGATTTGGTCGCGGAAGTGGTGGCGATGCTGCAGCCGGAGAGCGAAGGGCGGCAAGTGGACTGGACGATCTCCGACCTGCCGGCGGTGGAGTGCGATCCGGTATTGGTCAAGCAAGTTTTTCAAAACTTGCTGTCCAATGCGCTCAAGTTCACCCGCCCGCGCGCCCGCGCCGTCATCGAAATCAGCCACCAACAAAACAACGGGCAGCCGGTGTTCACGGTCCGGGACAACGGCATCGGCTTCAACATGAAATATGTGGAAAAACTTTTCGGCGTCTTCCAGCGCCTGCACCGCGCGGAAGACTTCGAAGGCACGGGGATTGGCTTGGCAACGGTGCAACGCATCGTCCACAAACACGGAGGCCGCGTGTGGGCGGAAGCGGAACTGGACAAAGGCGCGGCCTTTTATTTCACGCTGGGGGCGGGGAAACCGGCTAAATCGAAAAGCAATGGAGCTACGGCTGGAGGCCGATCATGAACACTGAGGCACTGGACATACTATTGGTGGAAGACAGTCAGGACGACGTTGATCTTGCCCTGCACACCCTGCGGCGTGAAAAGCTGGCCAATAACATCCTAGTTGTGCGCGATGGCGAGGAAGCCCTGGACTTTCTCTTCTGCCGTGGGGCCTTCGCGGCCAGATCGTTCGATCATCCTCCCAAACTGGTGCTATTGGATTTGAAACTGCCCAAAGTAGATGGGATGGAACTGCTGAAGCAGATCAAGACCGATCCGCGTACCAAAACCATCCCGGTCGTCGTCATGACCTCGTCGAAAGAAGAGCGCGACTCAGTGGTCAGTTACGATCTGGGAGCGAATAGTTATATCCAGAAACCGGTGGACTTCGCGGAATTCCGGGAAATGGTAAAGACCGTCGGATTGTACTGGCTGGTCATCAATCAACCGCCGGCGGCGGTAGCTTCCCAAAACTTGGCGGGGCTGGCGAATGACTGACAGTAAAGCCGCATCGTGGCTCACGTTACAAGCCAACGAAATCCGGGTGCTCCACGTTGAAGATAACAAGCTGGACGCGGACCTGGTGGCCCAGGCCCTGCGAAAAGGCGGCTTCTCGGCATCCGTGGTCGTCGTGCAGGAGGAAAAAGCATTTGAGCGCGAACTTCGCACCCATCGTCCGGACGTGGTGATCGCCGACTATAACCTGCCGCAGTGGAAAGGCATGGAAGCGCTGGAGGTGCTGCGGCGGGCGGGGCTGGACATCCCACTGATCCTGGTCTCGGGCGCCTTGGGAGACATCACGGCGGTGGAGTGCATCAAGCGGGGCGCGACGGATTACGTTCTGAAAGACGGCCTGGCGCGGCTGCCCGAAGCCATCCGGCGCGCTTTGCAGGAAAGATGCCTGCTTCGTTTGCGGCGGCAGGCCGAAGAAGGTCTGGCGCGAAAAGTCGAGGAGCTGGCCCGCTCCAACGCTGACCTCGAGCAATTCGCTTATGTGGCGTCGCATGACCTGCAAGAGCCGTTGCGCATGGTGGCGACTTATACGCAGTTACTGGCCGAACGCTATCGCGGACGGCTCGACGCGAACGCGGACAAATTCATCGGCTACGTCAGCGAGGGAGCGCTGCGCATGCAAGGCCTGATTCAGGATCTGCTGGCCTTTTCGCGAGTCGGCCGGAATTGCGCCGCATGCGGGCGCGTCGATTGCGGCGCGACGATGGCAGAACTGCTGTTGACTCTCGGTCCGGCGATCGCAGAGAGCGGCGCGGTGGTCACCCATGGAGCGCTGCCGGTGGTGTGGGCAAACCGCTCGCATATCACGCAACTTTTTCAGAATCTGATTGGCAACGCCATCAAGTTTCGCGGGAAAGAAACGCCGGCGATCACCGTGCAGGCTGAAAAGATGGACGGGCAGTGGTTGTTCAGCGTGAGCGACAACGGGATCGGCATCGCCCGCGAGCAGGCGGAAAACATTTTTGTCGTCTTCCAGCGCTTGCACACGCGCGCCGAGTATGCGGGCAACGGAATCGGCCTGGCCATCTGCAAAAAAATCGTCGAGCACTGTGGCGGAAAAATCTGGGTCGAGCCGCAGGCCGCCCAGGGATCCATTTTCAAGTTCACCATTCCCTGCAACTGTCCGGCGGAGAGAAAGTTGAACGGGGAACCAATGGCAATGCCCAGCCCCTAAAATAGCGCGCGATCACCTGTAGAGACGCGGCTTGCCGCGTCTCCTGCCGCGTCCGAACCTGCCACGTCCGAAGAAGACGGAACAAATCCCGCCTCTGGCGCGCGGCTAGTCGTGCAGCACCACGCTGAGCAGCGAGCTGTGCACCTGAAGCCCGCCCTCCGGGCCACCGGCGTAATCGACAAAACCCATCTTCCGGAACCGGTTCATAAAAAAGCTTACCCGCGAACGCGTGGTCCCAACCATTTCGGCCAAAGTCTCCTGACTGATTTTGGGGATCACCGGTTCCGGCATGCCTTCCTTGCCAAAATGGGCGAGCATCAGAAGGACGCGAGCCAGCCGTTTTTCGCTGGAGTTAAACAACTGGTCGACCAGGTCCTCTTCATAACGGATATTGCGCGCCAACAAATAGGCCACGAACAAATCGGAAAATGCATGTTCGCGGTGCAGCGCATTGATCATCGCTTTCTTCTCGATGCGTAGAATCTCACAATCCGTCATGGCCGCCGCCGACCCCATGCGCTGCGCCTGGCCTGCAATCGCGCCTTCGCCAAAAAAGTTTCCGCCGGTCAACATGCCGACGGTCGCTTCCCGGCCCGTCTTGGAGACGACGGTGAGGGTCACTTTGCCTTCCTGGATATAGAAGACGGAATCCGCCGGATCTCCCTGGGCGAAGATGCGTTGCTTCTTGGTGAAAGTCAGGTTCTTTCTGCCCTCGCCTATGGTGGCGAGAAAAACCGCGGGATTGAACTTGCGGCTCTTTCGATTCACTGGGACAGCAACGCCCATGATTCTCAATTTTACTCCTGGCTAGTGCCCGGTTTCAGCAAGCGCAACACCGCTCCCGGCTTCTCTGGCGCGCTGAACTTGAGCTGCTTCTTAAGGGGTTTTGCAAGAAAATCGACGCCCGTGCAGCCTGGGGGATGTGCCCGTCTCCGCACGCTCTTGCTCTATACTTGGAGGCGCGTGAAAATGAGCGGCCAGGTCACAATGCGGGAGATTGCGGAGCGCGCCCAGGTCTCCATCGGCACCGTCTCTCACGTCGTGAACGGCACGGCGCGCGTTCGCCAGAAGCTTCGCCTCCGCGTCCTCGAAGCCATTCGCAGTCTGGGCTTTCAGCCGAGCGCTCTCGCCCAGGGCCTCCGTTTGAATCGTACCAAGATTCTGGGCATGATCATCCCCGACATCACCAACCCGTTCTTTCCCGGCGTGGTGCGCGGCGCCGAAGACATCGCGTTCAAAAACTCCTATCGCATTGTCCTCTGTAACACCGACAATGATCCCGCCAAAGAGGCTTTGTATGTTGTGGAGCTCAAGTCTTTCCGGGCCGCCGGCATCCTCATCATTCCAGCGGCCGGCAGCGATCTCGCATCGGAACTCTCGACTGGCGCCCCGGTTCGCCAGCCGGTCGTCTGCATCGATCGCTGTCCTGAAGGTTGGACCGGCGATGCCGTAGTTGTCGCCAATGGAGAGGGCGCCTATCAAGGCACGAAGCATTTGATTCGATCCGGCCACCGCCACCTCGCCGTCATTACCGGACCATCCTTGTTAGCCAATGCGACGGAGCGCTTAAATGGATTCAAGCGGGCCTTACGCGAAGCCCGCCTTCCGCTTGCTCCCGAATTCGTTCAGGAAGCGGCGTTTGATACGCAGAGCGGTTATCAGGCCGCCAAGCGCTTGCTGCGCATGTTGCCGCAGCCCACCGCGATCTTCGCCTGCAACGACCTCATGGCGCTCGGCGTGCTTCACGCCCTCCATGAACTTGGGCTGCGCTGCCCGGAAGATGTTTCGCTGGTGGGTTTCGACAATCTTGAATTCTGCGAATATACCAGCCCTGCGCTGACTTCCGTGTACCAGCCAGGCTATCAATTGGGCGCAGCCGCCGCCGGTCTGCTGGTCGAGCGGATCAAGGGACTTGACGATGCTCCCAAACGCATTGCGCTGGAAACGGAACTCAAGATAAGGAATTCCGTCATGTCGATCGCCAGCTCCGGCAAAGTCCCCTCCGCGAAGACTCGCGGACGCGGGAAGGCGATTCGACAGGCTGCTCTAGCCAAGTAATTGCGCCGTCAACTTGAGACTGGCCCGGCGTCCGCAGCTCGGCAGTTCGAAGCGCCTGCCCTCAACCTCACCGCGAGATTTGACAGGTGCGACCCACCGGCATAATCTGAATCGTCTTTTCTTGAATCGTTTTATAAACCGGTACGGCAGCTTCGGAGCGTAGAAAGCACCACGCTGTGACACATCCATCCGCGCTCCGCTCCAAGAAAGCCAGGAGGAACATGAAGACCACCTATAAAAATGTAGTGCGCATTGCCTTGACCTTGATGTTGTTGGCTGGCGCCTTGCTGGCGCAGGTTGCTCCCAAACCCGTCCCCGCCGCATGGCAGACAACCCTGCAGCAGCGTCTGTCACTCTACGGACACCGGAATTGGATCGTCGTGGCCGATGCCGCCTACCCGGCTTACTCGCAAAGCGGCGTCGAGACCATCGTTGCTAACCAGGATCTGCCTTCCGTCTTGAAGTATGTGGCCCACGCCATCTCCTCGTCCAAGCATGTGCGCGCGACCGTCTTCCTCGACCAGGAACTTCAATTTGTCCAGGAAACTGACTACCCTCGAGTTACGGCTTTACGCAAGGCAATCTCCCAAACCTTCGCCAAGAACAGTCTTTCCACTGTCCCTCACTCCGAAGCCATTTCCAAGATTGATGACGCGGCGAAAACCTTCCGCGTGCTGTTCATCAAGACCAACACCACCATCCCATATACCTCTGTCTTCATGCGCCTGGAGTGCGGTTACCTAACCGATGAGGTGGACAAAAAGATCAAGGATGCAATGGCGGCCGCAAGTAAGTAAGTAACTAAGTAAGTAAGTAAACAGGATGCGCGGAAGATCCAACCGGGGGTTAGTTGGACTGCAACCGTAGTCGAACTCGCGATACTTCACGCGGGCAATGTTCAGCGTCCCTTTTTTGTAGGGCCGGATGCACCAGCGCCAGCCCCGGCTTCGACTCCATTTTTCATCGCCGAGCGAAGCCGTCTTTCCGCATCGGCGTTCCAATAGGCGCAATCCAGTTCGAAGAAGACCGATGTGTACGGCATCGTCATATTGCTCTTGACGATTAACACCCGAAAAGTCTGCCCGGCGCGGTCCAGCTTCGAGATGATTTCTTCGTGGGGAAGAACGTTGACATTTCCAAGCAACTGGCTGAGCCAAGCCCGATACGAACTTATCCCCGGAGCATCCTGCTCCTCGACAAATCTCAATTCCTGATCGGTGTAAACCACTGGCTTGACGTGTCGGGACGACCGAATCACTTTAAAAACCGTCTCCACGACGGCCCTATGATCGGCGCTGGCAACGATGGTTTCGATTCCATCCCGGGATTGTGCGGGATACGCGGAATCCGCAACCACGATCCAGTTCCGGTGCCCGTAGAGCGGCAGCCGATCCCGCAATACCTGTTGCCAATCCGAGAGTGCGCGCGCGCGATTGGCGTCGGCGGCTGGTTTCCTCTTCATTTGCTCTCCTTAGATCCGTGTAGGGCGGACACTCCCGTCCGCCCACTTTTGTCCGCCCACTCGACCGAAGCTCTGCATCTGCCGGGGGCACACCAACTCTGGATTTGCTCTACTAACACAGCTCATTCCGCAACTAACTCTTCCCCGCAGCAAACTGCTTCATTTCTTGATTGAATCGTCCGTCCGCGAACTGCCAACAGCGCTTCCATCTTGGCGCCTGCCTGCGAAATGAATCCTGAACACGCAAGCATACGTATCAGGAATGTTTTCCGGGACTTGAATGTGCAACCCATCCGCTTGCTGCTGGAAAGTTACCTTGGAATCAGATCCAAGAAGTTCGACCGACCCCACACCTTCTTCTCCGACTACGCCCGTGCCGATCGAGTGAATCACCACCTCACGATTGCCAGGACGATGAAGCTCTATCGCGTAAAGCGCGTCGCCCTTAGTCGTGAAGCGAAAATCTTCAGCCGTGTACGGCGCCGTGTCCGTGTCATGGAACGTCCCTTCCACGACTTTGGTCGGCCCCTCCCCGTACACTCTCCAGGGGCGAGTTCCATAGATCGCTTCTCCATTTACTTTCAGCCACGAGCCAACCCCGCGAAGCACTTGCTGCACTTCATTTGGAATCGTGCCGTCGGAACGCGGGCCGATGTTCAGCAACAGATTGCCGTTCTTGCTCACGATGTCCGCCAGTTGCTGAACGATGAACTCCGGCGATTTGAAGGTCTCGTTCTCAATGTAGCCCCAGGATTTATTTCCGACAGAAGTGTCGGTCTGCCAATACTGCGGGTGAATGGAAGAGAGTTGGCCGCGTTCGATGTCGAGCACTCCAGAATTCTCCTCCATCGCGTAGTCCTTGTAGTTGATAACCCCGGCAGCGCCCCCTTGCAACGACGTGTTGTAGTAGAACGCGGCGAAGCGGGTCAGCTCTGCGCGTACCGACGGCTGCCCAATCCACCAGTCGAAATACATCACGTCCGGATGATACTTCTCGACAATCTCAGCCGAGCGAGCCAGCCAGTCGCGCGTCCAGGCCTGAGAGACGAATGTGTAATCGTTCGCCAGCGGCGTGCCCTGCTGATTGGCCAGCCAAGTGTGCGCCGGACCGTAAAACGCGGCATATTGCGGGTCGTTAATGTCAGAACGAATTGTGCGCCCGACGCCTAGAAAAAAGTTATGCTCCACCCGGTGTGACGATGCTCCCAGATGCAGTCCTTCGGCGCGCACCGCCTTGGCCAGATCGCCCAGCAAATCTCGATGCGGCCCCATCTTCGCCGCCGTCCAATCCGAAAGTCCGCAATCGTACATGGCAAAGCCATCGTGGTGTTCAAACACCGGAACTACGTATTTCGCTCCCGCTTCTTTGAACAAGCGCGCCCATGCCGCCGGATCGAACTTCTCCGCCGTGAATCTGGGGATGAAGTCCTTGTAACCGAACTTGTCCTGCGTGCCATAGACCGCGATGTGGTGTTTGTATTCGTTGGACGTCTGGTCGTACATCTCGCGGGGATACCACTCGCTGCCAAAGGCCGGGACCGAATAGACGCCCCAGTGAATGAAAATTCCGAACTTGGCGTCCTTATACCAGTCCGGAACTTTGTAGTTGCGCAGTGATTCCCAGTCCGGCCGATACGGCCCTCCGCGATTGATCTGGTCTACATGCTCCAGAATCGCCGCCCGGGCCGCATCGTATTTCCCGCTGGCCTTCTGCCAGGTCTCGTCGATTGCCGTTGGACTCACCGCAGCAGTCGGCGCATTCGGGTCGCCGCCCTGGGCTACGCCCAAGGTAGGCGCAATCACCGCGCCCAGCGCAATCACACCCGACAAAAACGCTGCCACTCTATACTTGGCAAAATACTTGGCAAACAGTTTGGCAAAAATCATAACGCCTGCTCTCCTCGCTGATATGAAGCCTGGGCGTACTCATCGGTGGAGTGCTCGTTTTCGCGCGCGCATCCCCCAAGCAACTCCCGCCTCCAATCTGCCGCAGCAAACCGAGACGCCCTTTTCCAGTCGGCCATAGTGTATACGATACGGCCGAGTCTTTCCGCCGCCCCCTGGAGACAGCGGCAATTTTCCCCACCCGCTCCGCCGCTGCGCCGTGTACTCTGTTGAACGACGAGGGAGGACGATTCGCATGCGTGTATTAACACTAGTTGCCTGCCTGACCATGTCCGCGGTTTTTGCCGCGTCGGCGACCATTACCGTGGTCCGCGAGCCATCCGGAATCGTGCTGCATAACGGCGAGGAGACGCTGCGCCTGACGGTTTGCAGCCCGGCAATCATTCATGTTGTTTCCGGCCCGGGCGATCCCGTGGCCGCATCCCCGCAGCAGCCCTGGATTGTGAACCCCTGCCAGCCCAGCCAGTTTGAGTTCGCGCAAGACGAAAAGGAAGCCACGGTGACCACCTCGGCCCTGAAGGTCACCATCGGACTGGCCGCCGGCAACCTGGTTTTCAAAGACGCTGCCGGCAAGATCCTGCTCGCCGAGCAAACACCGCGCGACTACGTGGCCGATACCATCAATGGCGAAAAGGTGTACCACGTGAAGCAACGTTTTTCTCCCGAGGCCCGCGAAGGCTTCTACGGACTCGGTCAGCATCAGAACGGTGTCTTCAATTATCGCGGCACCGTGGTCGAGCTCGGCCAGGCGAACACCGACGTGGCCGTGCCCATGCTTATCTCGTCCAAGGGCTACGGAATCTTATGGAATACCGCCGGACTGTCGTACTTCGACAACCGATTTGCCACCGAGTTGAAGCTCACGACACTCGCGGCCGACGCCATCGACTATTACTTCTTCTATGGGCCGGAGATCGACCAGGTCATCCACCAGTACCGCCAGATGACCGGCCACGCGCCCCTCTTTGGCGAGTGGGCCTACGGTTTTGTGCAGTCGAAGGACCGCTATAAGTCCGCCCAGCAACTGCTCGACATTGCCGGCGAATACCGCGCCCAGCATGTGCCGCTCGACTTCATTGTGCAGGACTGGTTCTGGTGGAAGCGCCAGGGCGATACCGATTACGCCGACGAATACCTGAAGCCGCATCCCGATGTTCCCGGCGCGCTCCGCCAACTTCACGACGAGCATGTGCATGCCATGATTTCCGTCTGGGCGGTCATGGACGCGCAGTCGAACACCTTCCAGCAAATGCAGGCCAAGGGATTCACCATTCCCGGCACGCCCGACTACGACGCGACCAATCCCCAGGCACGCGACGCCTACTGGAATCTCCTCGTGGGCAAGATCTTTGCCCAGGGCTGGGACGGCTTCTGGCTCGACAGCTCCGAGCCCGAGGGCCGGGGCTACGCCAGCGATACCGCCCTCTTCGATCGCCAGCTTTCGATCGGCAGCGGCGCGCGCTATACCAACGTCTTTCCGCTGCTCCATACCCAGGGCGTCTACGAACACTGGCGCGCGGCGAACGAAAACAAGCGCGTCTTCATCCTCACTCGCTCCGCTTTTCTGGGACAGCAGCGCAACGCCGCCACCACCTGGTCCGGCGATGTTTACGGCACCTTCATGACCTTCGCGCGCCAGATTCCGGCTGGTTTGAATTTTGCCGTTTCCGGCATTCCCTACTGGACCACCGACATCGCCGGCTACGGCTGGCCGATGGAGCGCGACACGCGCGATCCCTCCTACCAGGAGTTGTACACGCGCTGGTATGAATTTGGCGTGTTCTGTCCCATCTTCCGCACCCACGGTCATCGCTCGAATGACACCAACGAGGTCTTCAGCTATGGCCCGCAGACGCCCACCCTGATTTCCTACGACAAGCTTCGCTACCGCCTGCTGCCCTATATCTACTCGCTGGCGTGGCGCGTGACCAGCGAAGACTACACCATCCAGCGCCCGTTGGTGATGGATTGGCGCACCGAGGATGCGGTGCGCGATATCGGAGACCAGTTCATGTTCGGCCCTTCAATTCTGGTGAATCCCGTGACCACCGAGGGCGCGACCAGCCGCTTCCTCTATCTGCCGCCCGCGGCCGCCTGGTATGACTTCTGGACGGGCGAAAAGCTCAACGGCGGTCAGCGCATTCTTGCCTCCGCTCCGCTCGATCGCATTCCACTCTACGTTCGCGCCGGCGCAATCTTGCCCATGGGCCCGGAGATTGAATACGCTGGCGAGAAGCCGGACGCGCCGATCGATCTCCGCATCTATCGCGGCGCAGACGGCACCTTCAACCTCTATGAGGACGAGGGCGACACCTACGCGTATGAGAAGGGCGCGCATTCCATTACCCCGATGCGCTGGGACGATGCCAAGGCCACGCTGACGATTGGCGCGCGTGAGGGAAGCTATCCGGGCATGGTTGCCGAGCGCACCTTCCGCGTGATTCTGGTGGACCCCTCGCACGGCATCGGCGGCAACGTGGCCGCGCTTCCGAGCCGCGAGGTCCGCTACCAGGGCAAGGAAGTGCGCTTGCTGGTGAAGTAGGCCGGCCAGATTTCCGGTCCCACCATCTGCGCCGCTCGAATTAAGTTGTTGGGGAATTTGGTGGACCTGGTCGGGATCGAACCGACGACCTCTTCCATGCCATGGAAGCGCGCTCCCAGCTGCGCCACAGGCCCACTACTTTCATTTTCGCTTAGCTTCGCCGCCGCGTCAAACTCGACTGCGGTGGCCGGACTCATCTACGATAGGGTTGGCGAAATAATTGAAACACATTCGGAGGCCCATATTGAACTCGCGGAACATTCGCGCGCGGTTGCTGCTTGCTTTGTCGGTTGCGCTTGCGCCGTTGGCGGCCGGCGCGCAAGAAGCTGCCAGCCCATCATCCGGGGCACAGCCAGCCGTGGCTTATGCATCGGTCAGTGAATTGAATTCGATCCTTTCCGGATTGCAGCAGACCGCCGCGAACATGCAGACCGATCTGGCCAACACGCGCGTAGAAAAATGGAAGACGGACGGCGCGACCCGGCGCCAGACGATCGGCAACGTGGACGCGATCCAGCGCAACCTGCGCTCGGCGCTGCCCGAAATCATCGCGCAACTCAACAACGCGCCGGAAGACCTTGGCGTGAGTTTCAAGCTCTATCGCAACCTCGATTTGCTGTGCGATGTTTTCGGATCGGTGGCCGAATCGGCGGGAGCGTTCGGCTCGAAAGACGAATTTCAGAGCCTGAGCAACGACATGAACGGACTGGAGTCGGCCCGCCGCGCCTTTGGCGAGCGCATGCAGAAACTCGCGGTGAGCAAAGAAGAAGAATTGGGGCGATTGCGGACCCAGGTGAAAACGCTGACCGCCGCGCCCCCTCCGCCCCCGAAGAAGATTGTGGTGGATGATACCGAGCCGCCGAAGAAGCCGGTGAAAAAGAAACCGGCGCCCGCTAAGCCGCCAGCGGCAAATCCGACGACAACAACGACGCCTTCTCCGACGAGTGCCGCCCCGGTAAAGTGAGGCAGGTGTGAGGGTCGATTTCACCACCAAGAAGCCGAGGAGACCCCATCCCATGTGCTAAAGTGTGCTGTCGAGGTGCGCAATGGGCACTGCTCCCGTAAGTTCAACTGAATCCGAAATCATCAAAACTGTGCGATGGCGTTATCGAGTGTACCGGTATCTGCAAATCACCGGGTCGATTTGGTTCGTTCTTGGGGCTGTCTTATCCGTGTACGCAACCGGGGTAGCCAATAACCCTCTACGGTTTTGCTCTATTGCTGTCATAGCAGTCAGCGTCGGTATTTCGACCGCTGGTTACGCTGTATGTCTGGCGGTCTATCGCTGCCCCGCCTGCGACCGTCGGCTCAATCCGCGCAAGGGGCACTGCCCCGGTTGCGGCGTGAAGGTTCGGTAAAATCGGACATCGGATTCAGATGTTCCTCGCCAAGCAATTGCTTCTCTCCGTGCCTCCGTGTCTCCGTGGTGAAATCAATTTGTGCTAGCCTTACTTTCCATACATTGCTCCGTTCCTGGTTGTACTTCGCGGAGATTTGATCATGCGCTTGCTGCTTCTCGGTTGCGGCCTTCTGCTGCGCGAATTTTGCGACGCAATCGTCCGCTCTCCGCATCAGATCGACGCTCAGTTTTTGCCCGCCGGGGCGCACGACCAAGGCGCGGAAAACATGCGCCACCGCCTGCAGGCGGCCATTGACGCGGCAGACCCGAAATATGACGCGATCGTTCTCGGATACGCGCTCTGCGGGAACGGTCTTGCCGGTCTCAGAGCGCGAAAAGTTCAGCTGGTCGTGCCGCGCGCCCACGACTGTATCACCCTTCTCATGGGGAGCCGCTCGAAATTCCAAAAATATTTCGACGCGACCCCCGGAGTTTATTACCGTTCAGTCGGATGGGTCGAGCATGGCGAAGAATTGCAGCAGCAGATTGCCGGTCTCAACATCGATTGCGACCACAACGCGCTGATCGAGCGTTTTGGAGAGACGAACGGCCAATATCTTTTCGAGGAGTACACGAAGTACCTTCATACCTACCGCCAACTCACCTACATCGAGACCGGCCTGGAACCGGATGGGTCGTTCCTCCAACGCGCGCAGGCGGAAGCGGCGGCGAAGAACTGGAGCTTCAGCAAACTGACCGGCGACTTGACCCTGTTCCGCCGCCTGTTATCCGGCGAATGGGACGCCGATTTCCTCGTCGTCCCGCCAGGCAGCCGCATTGACCCGACCTACGACCACGAAATCGTGAAGGCCGTTCCCGACGCCGGAACCTGAGCCTTTCCGCGCCTTCACACCGCGCCTGCCAGCTTTCGCGCCAGCGTTACTGCCGAGTTCGCATTCTCGCTGTATCCGTCGGCGCCGATCTCGTTGGCGAATTGCTGGGTCACCGGCGCGCCCCCAATCATCACCTTGATTTTGTCGCGCACGCCGGCCGTTTTCAACGCGTCGATCGTGCTCTTCATCGAAAGCATGGTTGTGGTCAGCAGCGCCGAGAGCGCCAGGATACTGGAATTCGACTCCCGCAATGCGGCAATGAATTTTTCCGGCGTCACATCGGTCCCAAGGTCAACGACCTCAAACCCGCCGCCCTCGAGCATGGACGCGACCAGGTTCTTGCCGATATCGTGCAGGTCGCCTTTCACGGTCCCGATCACAACCCGCCCCGCCGGTTGCGCACCAGTAGCAGCCAGCAGCGGACGCAACAGTTCCAGCGCTCCCTTCATCGCCCGCGCCGACAGCAGCAACTCTGGAACGAAATACTCTTCGCACTCGAAAAGCCTTCCCACCTCGGCCATCGCCGGAACCATGGTGTTGGCAATCAATTCCGACGGATCGAGTTTTTCCTCGATGGCCTGCTGCGTAATCGCGACCGCAGTCTTCAGGTCGCCGGTCAAAATTGCATCGTGAAGTTTCTTCAGCTCCGCCATGTCTTCTCCTCAGGGGTGGATGAAATTAGGAGCGGATGAAATCGCTGAAGTCCCATCGCTTTTCACTTCTCGGCCCTCCGCTGGCCTTCCCACACAATCTACACCGCTTTTCGGGATCTTTGCTAAGAGCCGAAGTCGGGGAAACTACGGTCGCGCCTGCACTTTTCACTTTTGTAGAGACGGGGCTTGCCCCGTCTCCCGCCGCAACTGGAGACGCGGCAAGCCGCGTCTCTACAAGACGTGCGCCAAAAGTAGCGGCCCTTCCACAGCAAACTGCGCTATACTTCGCCTCAACGCTGATTTTTTCCGAAAGCGAGTGCCCATGTCCGTGAAAATGGTGGATGAGGTGTCGGAGCAGGTTCCTGCCGAAGATTTTGCCGCCCTGGAAGAGAAAGTTTATCGCACCATTGAGTTGTACAAGGCGGCCAAAGAAGCGCGAGCTGCCGCCGAGCGCGACGTAAAGCGCCTGCGCGAGCAACTCGAAGAGCGCGAAGAAGAAAACGAACGCATGCGCCGCGAACTGCTGCAACTGCGCAAGGACCGCGAAGACATACGGGCCCGTGTGGAAAAAATGTTGGGCCAGATGGATAGCCTTGCCGATGAGCAGGCGGCAAGCTGAGCGATTCCCGCAAACTCGACGGCGGCCACCGTCCGCCGCAGAGCGGATCGCCGAGGAGTGACATGGCCAATCCGAGCAAACAACCTTCGACCGACATTGCGACCGACCCGCCGGCCAGCCCCAGCGGCAGTGGCAGTGGAAGTGGTAGTGTCCGCGTCGAAATCTTCGACCAGGTCTATAACCTCCGCGGCTCCGACGCGGCCTACATAATAAAGCTGGCCGAGTACGTGGACGGCAAGATGCGTGCCGTGTCCGAACAAACGGCCACTGTCGATTCCGTGCGACTGGCCGTGCTGGCGGCGTTGAACATCGCGGATGAATATCATCTGCTGAAACGCCAACTGGAGAAGCCCTCGCCCGAAGCCCGCCAGCGCGCCACCAAACTGGCCCACGCCCTCGACGAGGTTTTGCAGGATCCCCGCCGCACCGGGTAAAGCTGCGCCCCTTCAGACCAGCGCCAAAACACGCTTTTGCCTCAGCTTTTAAAAACGTTCGTACCCTGCGCTTCATCTTCCTTTACACCTTTGGGGCGGAACCTCCCAGCACGCCTCCTGCCAACTATTTTGCATTTTCCTCTTGCGAATCTCTTCCCGGTTTCCTAGCATCCTAGGTGAAAGCCGACCTGCGACGTTGGTGATGGTGGCAACCGATTTTTGAACCAATGCCGAATGAACGGGGACGCGACTCGCATGATCCTGTGTGCTACGTTCCGCCATGCGGAAAAGCCTAATGGGCTGCGGCGGGTTCCCACCGTCTGAGACGGGTTCATTCTCGGCCCACCACACGGCTAAGTGGGTCGGCTTGTTTTTTAGTTCTCAGTTCCCGGTTCTCAGTTCTCAGTTGCCACAGCGGGCACGACGCTCGTCATTCCACTGAGCCCTGAGAACTCCCGAACGGCCTTCTTCCCTGCTAGACTTTCCTAGAACTCATCCCACAACGGAGCATCTAACCTACCGTGTTCCCTCGACTCATCCAAATTGGAAGTTTCTACCTGCCGACCTACGGTTTCCTCGCCGCCTCCGGCGTGCTCATGGGCATCTGGATCAACGTCCGCAACGCCGAGAAAAAGGGCATCAACGGAGACGATGCCTGGAACCTTGCCATCTTCGTCGTCCTCGCCGGTTTGCTCGGCGCGAAGGTCCTTTACGTCATCAACGACTGGAGCACCTACGCCAACAACCCGCGCGAGATTTTCAGCCTCAACACGCTCCAGGCCGGAGGCGTATTTTCCGGCGGCCTGATTGCCGCGCTCATCACCGCCGTCTGGTACGTGCGCCGCCATCACATGCCGCCGCTCGGCACCTGCGATGCCTTCGCCCCCGGAGTCGCCTTCGGCCACATCTTCGGCCGCCTAGGTTGTTTCGCGGCGGGATGCTGCTACGGCAAGCCCACCAGCCATTTCTGGGGCGTCATCTTTAACAATCCGTTGGCCAATGCCATCAGTGGAACTCCCCTCGGCGTCCGGATTCAGCCTACTCAGCTGATGGAATCCTTCGCCGAGCTCTGCAATTTTCTCGTGCTCATGTGGCTTTTCAAGCGCAAGAAATTCGATGGACAGGTCATCGCCGCCTTCATCATCCTCTACGGCATCGAGCGCTTTTTCATCGAGTTCCTGCGCGGCGATCCCGGACGCGGCGAAGTCTTCGGCGGCCTGATGTCGGGCACTCAGCTCATCGCGATCCTTTTCGTCGTAACCGGAGGGCTGATCTGGTGGCTGAAGAGCGGCACTCCGATATCCGCACCCAGCACTCAGAAACCGGCTCTAAAGAGCTGACCCGTACATATCCTCCTTGTACCCGACGGCTGAATGCCGACTGCCGGGTGCTATGCTGAGTTCTGCATGCCCGGCTTTCCAATCACTCTCGCCGCCTCTCCCGAAGCTGCGGGACAGCGTCTGGATCAATATCTCGCGACGCAACTCTCCGAGGTCCATCACGTAGAAGTCAGCCGCGCCCGCGTTCAGCAGCTCATCGCCAAAGGTGAAGTGCTGGTGAACGGCGCTGCGGCGAAATCCTCACTTCGACTGAAGGGAGATGAACAGATCACCGTCACCGGCCCGCCGCAAGCTCCTCCGCTGCGCGCCATTGCCGAAGAGATTCCACTCGACATCGTCTATGAAGACGACGACTTGGCCATCGTCAACAAGCCCGCGGGCATGATGGTCCACGCCGGAGCCGGAGCGACCGACGATGAGCGTAATCGCGGCACCCTGGTCAACGCGCTGCTGCATCATTTTCAAAAGCTTTCCGCGGTCGGCGGCGATCTTCGTCCCGGAATCGTGCATCGCCTCGACCGCGCAACCAGCGGCCTGATGGTGGTGGCGAAGAACGACGAATCCCACCGCCGTCTGGCCAAACAGTTCAGCGCCCGCGAAGTTCACAAGACATACATCGCGCTCGTCCACGGCTGGCCAAAGCAGGATCGCGGCACCATTCAAAGCGCCATCAGTCGCCATTCGCAGCGGCGGACCCGGATGACGACGCGCGGCTTCGGGGGCCGCGAGGCGGTGACGCACTACTTAGTGAAGCGAAAATTTGACGCGCCTTATGGCAAGTTTGCGCTGGTCGAACTCAAGATCGAGACGGGACGCACGCACCAGATTCGCGTACATATGTCGTCGCTCGGACATCCCGTGGTGGGCGACGCGCTCTATGGCGCGCCGGGC
>Ga0181518_10001516_pt1 | contig 23795 bp, 21 predicted proteins | sample PEATcosm2014_Bin_28_FD_119751 | JGI IMG/M metagenome (GOLD analysis project Ga0181518, IMG submission 119751) | Peatland microbial communities from MTU Mesocosm Facility, Houghton, MI, USA - PEATcosm2014_Bin01_60_metaG | ecosystem: Environmental > Terrestrial > Soil > Wetlands > Peat | place...
ATCGAGGACGCGGAAGCCGTGCTCCTCGCGCAGCTTTTCGTATTGTCCGCGCACATCGGCGACCTCGCGCAGCTCGAGCGAGAGCCGCAGCGCGTCGAGCGCCGGCCGCCACACCTGACGTTGACCGAGCGTATTGCCGAGAAAGGCGAGGCTGTCCGCCTCTTCGGCGCGGCTAGAGGTCCGCTGATAGGCGATGTAGGCGGCGGTCGAGGCGCGTTCGAGCAGGAGCTTGCGCTCGTCGTCGTTGGCGGGACGGACCTGCATGATCGTGCGAGCGAGACGCAGCCACGTGGCACTGTCGGTCGGCGCCGCCGCGACGATCTGGCCGAGTAACGCCATGCCCGAGCGGAAATCGTTTTTGGCAAAGGCGGCGTCGGCATCGCGGCGGATTTGCGCCACCGGCTTGGTCGGAGCTCCCGCGTCCGACTTGATCTGTGCCTCGAGCTTGATCGCGCTATCGGCCAAGTCGGCGTTTTGGAACGGCTTGTCGGCGGCAGTCGCGGCGAGCGGCGCAAAGGCAACCAGCGCGGCGGCAAGGCCGGCGCGAATGAGCGATATCATAAGGGGACTCCTCCCGAAGGGTGCGCAATTTCACCCAGTATGCGGATTTGAGGCAAGGATCGTGTCGAGGTCGTGACCGGGAGGCCTATTTACCAGGCGTTTTGACCAGCCGTGCTATACATGTTTGGCGCCTTGGGGCCCCGTAGCTCAGGGGATAGAGCAACAGCCTTCTAAGCTGAAGGTCGCAGGTTCGAATCCTGCCGGGGTCGCCACCTTCAATTCCTGCACCTGCATCTTCAACGACTTAGGTCCCGGTTTGTAAGTCGGGGTCGGAAGGTTTGTAAGTCGGCGTTGCCTTTTTGGTCCTCGACGCCTTGAGCTTTTCGATCGCGGCGTCGGCCTGCCGCTCCTGCTCAACCTCGTCGAGATAGACCTGCAATTGCGCGAGCGAACTATGACCGCTCACCTCCATCATTTCGCTGCCGGTGCATCCAGCGTGCGCGAGCGCCCGCAGTGATGCCTTGCGTAATCCGTGCGCGCGGTAATTCCGCGTCACGCCGTCGGCGCAGAGGAACGGCTTCAATCCGGCGGCCTTGCACCAATCGGCGAACTTGTTGCCGAAGGCCGCCGCCGACTTGAATGCCTTGCCGTAATCAGTGGTCAAGAACCGCAAAGCGTCATCGGCGCGCGGCATTGCGTCGAGCGCCTCCTGAAATTCGGGGAGGATTGACACCTTGAGGAGCTTGTTCGTAGTGCGCTGCGTCTTTTTCGGCCGCCAAACCAACTTGCCGTCCTTGATGTGCTGGCGTCCGAGCAGATGCGCGTCTTCGCGCCGCGCCGCGATGTTGAGCATCAATTCGAGCGCGAGCCGCGCGACGCTGCCGATCTTGTGGCGCGAGCGATATAGCTCGACTTCCGGCTCAAGCCACGTCATGTGTCCGCTGCTCTTAGGAACCTTAATCGCCTTCACGCCCGCGGTCGGATCGTCGGCGCGCATCCTGTTTGCGACGGCGAACGCCATGAGCCCGCGGAGAGTTTTGATCCAATTTTTTTGCGCAAACGGCTTGGTCCCCTCCAAAAGCTTGACGATGTGAGCGGGCTGCAAGAGCGCAATGCGCTTCTCACCATGTTGGGCGCGGAAACGTTCGAGGATTGCGCGCCGCATCGCCTGCGTTGACGGGGCGAGGCTTTTCGCGAATGCATCGCTTCCATAGTATGCCACGATCGCCGCATTGATGGTGCCCGTCGTGGTGCGGCTCGCGCCGATCTCCCCGCGATTTGGGATCGCCGCGCCAGCAAGCGCCGCCTGATAAGCGTCGATAAATTCCGCCGAACCGGGCAGACCCGGCAGGGCAATTCCCTTGCTGCCGGGACGTCGAAAATAGTGGCGCACCCGCCCGTGACGGTCGCGAAAGCTATTGACGTATTGGAGCTTTATCCGCGCCATTGAAAACCTCGTCCCACTCGTTCACAGCGTCGCTTCCGTCCCCGTTCGGGTTTCCCGACTCGCGACCCTTCCCGACAATGATGACGATCTTGCCGCCCCTGTCGATCTCAATGCGTGCGACAGCGACGCCGGCCGCAACTACGGCTTTGACGGCCGCAGTCACGTCGCGTTGTCGGAATGTGCAAATGCCTCTCGACATACCGGAGTTATAGCGAGAATTGAGCGGGCCGCGTTTAGCGTGTGACGGGAAATGAAAAGCGCCTATCCCGACAAAGTTGCAGGCCGGTATTGCCAGAACAGCAGGCACCCTGACGTAGCTCCCGGCGGCTCTAAAACATGCCCCAGTGGGGGGTATTCAAGTGCGCCAGTTCGTTCCGCTCTCGTTGCGCCGCTGCCTGCTCAATTCGCCGGCGCACACGGCGCAGGCTGTCCTTGGACCAAAGCTTACCCGTCGCAGTACGACTACCAGCGCGGTTCAGTTCGGCGGCGACGGCGGAGAGGGAACGTCCGCAAGACGCCAATACGATTGCGACGATCGCCGCATCTCGGATTTCAGCACTGCGGTGGGTAGCCGCCGCGCCCATCTTTTGAGCCTCGGGAAGATTACGGGTATTGCCGAAAACCTTGCCTTGCTGCTTTGCACGCAGCATCCCCGCGCGGGTTCTCTCGGATAACATTTTCGATTCTTCATCGATGCGGGCCGCTTCCGCTTTTGTCGCAGCGAGATCGGCGTTGCGACCGACGACCGCGTCGATGATCTCGATCCCGGAGGCGCTGACGATCACCTCAATCTCACCGGCGTGACGAGACAGGCGATCCCAGCTTGCGACGATCAGTGGGCATCCGCGGCGCCGCGCCGCCCGTATGGCTTCTTGCAGCTTGGGTCGCTCAGCGGCGCTGGTAGTGATTGCCGACCCCACCTCCTCATAGATGCGCCCGAGGTCGTATCCGCTAGCCTTCGCCACGGCGCGAATTGTGGCTTTTTGCGATCGAAGCCCGAATCCGCTCTTGCCTTGGCCTTCGGTTGATACACGTATGTAACCCACTGCTTGTTTCATGCCTGGCTGGCTTTCTGTTGTGACGAAGCGAAATTCGGCGCCGCGTACAAGGCTAAGGGTGGTGCTAAGGTAGCCCGTTTAGCCTTGCTCACACCGCGCTGGATCGGTTCGTCGGTCTTTCTGCAAAGTTCTTACTGACGCAGTTATAGCAACTTGGGCAGGCGGCACCGGATCATCCGCGCAATGGCCGACGGTGGGGGCCGATGCATCTACGAGGCACGCGATGAAGAAGCGAGATTCTGCGTATTACCGACGGCGCCTTGCGAAAGATCACCCCGCGATCTTTGCAGAGGTCGTTGCGGGCCTACTGAGCGTTCGCGCCGCCAGCGCCAAGGCAGAGTTGATACATCTACCTACGCGCCTGGAAGCCCTGAAACGAGAATGGAACGGCGCTACCGACGCTCAACAGGTTCATTTTATTATTTGGCTGAAGTCGGGAGCTTATAAGCGGCAGCCGATCGCTGATTCCGATGGGCGACTTCGGAGAGATGTATCCGATTTTTTATTGCGCTGGGTCGCACGAAAAGGGCTGCGACCAGGCAATATTATGAAGGAGCTTGGTTTTTCTAGTCATGATGCGACTTTCGCATCCGCGATTTCGAGCGACTACCCATTGAGGGCGGAAGTGATTCCGAAACTTGCTGCATGGCTTAAGAAGCAAGGATTTCGATAGTGGGTAGATTCATCTACGCGGTCAGATATCGCATCGTCGCTGTCTGGGTCCATTCACCAGATGCCCCTGGGCGAGTTAGGGAAGCCCGCCCGTAGGTCAAACGGCGCAGCCCGCGCACCCTATAGGTGACCGGTCCAGACGGTGAGCCCGCTCGTTGCACGACTTCCCAAGACCGTCCGTTGGAATTTTTGGTGCAGGAACTTCGAACGGCTGGCTGATCGCTATAACTGCCTCACGCGCTGCTCTCGCCGAGGAAAGGTATTGCCTATGACGCAACTTGAAAAACTGCTCGCCGCTCTCGATGCCTCGAAACTGGCGCTCCGCCGTGATGAGTGCGGCGATTACCGGATCAACGGCAAATCGGGGCACATCTACCCGGACGGCCGCGGCTTCCTACTCTGTGTCTCGACAGGCGAGTCGCTGAGGCGATGGACAAACGTCAAGGCGCGACTAGGCGGCTTCTGTCGGCTGACGCAAGACGGTGACGACGAGGGGGCATTGCACCTCGATCATCTGCCGTCACCAACGGAGGCGACAATCATCCGCGAAGCTCTCGGGATCAAGCCCAAGCGGACCATGGCCGCGGAGGCTCTAGCCCGGCTGGAGCGCGCCAGAAGTCTGCAAGCGCGGCCTCTGGCGGCCTAGCATTCGTTTTCCAGCCCGGAAGGCCGGGTTGATAGCCATCCCGAAGCCGAAAACGCGAAAAGCTGATTTTCAGGCGTTTTTACAGCTCGCGGATACAGTCCGGCTAAATACGCCAGTTCGGATCGGATAGGCGCCGGGTCGCGGGTTTTGAAGGCAAGGCCGTGACGGCTAGTGAGGGCGTCAGGGGCGCGGCCATCACATTGCACGTTGCGGCGGTTGGTGAGTTGGCGCGCTGCGGTGCGTCGCCTGTCGCCCCTCATTAACATCAGTGGCCGCCTGGCATTCAGAACGTATATAAACCGAACGGCGTGAGGCAGTGCGGCGGGAAGACGACGAAGACTGGGTACGCTGATGAGCGACGATTACAAAATTTATGTCGATGCCGGGCAACCTGCGACCCTAAACGATGGTGCGGGCGTTTTGACTGATTGCGCCACGTTGCAAGAGGCCGTATTGGCGTGGCACCGGTTGGCGCCTGAGCAGAAGATACGAGCGACCGTTAAGGTGATCGGCGGTCCGGTCTATAGGGCGCACGAGATTGAGCGGCTCCGCTACGGACCGAAGTCCGCGTGACGCCTCGCCGGTTCCCGCCATCTTGGACGATCGACGAGGCGAATGACGCCTGCTTCATCGTTCGCGACAGCACCGGCCAGGCGCTTGGCTATTTTTATTTTGAGGCTGAGCCCGGTCGACGTTCAGCGGCCAAGCTGCTCACCAAGGACGAGGCGCGCCGGTTGGCAGTCAACTTTGCCAGACTGCCTGACCTCCTTCGCGGGAGATAGAACGGCCGCCGCGACACGACGTTCGCCGCGCCACGCAGCAATCGCTATTGGAGGCAAAGCGGACGACGCCGGACCCCGATTGAAAACGTCAATGACCCAGAGCGACCTTTCAGCCGCGCGGGATAGCTTGCCATAATTGAGCATCATGCGACTTGCGGACGGACTGTCGCACCACAAGATATTGAACATGAATCCTAAGTCGCCGCGCATTCCCACCCGTGATTCGGGAGGGAGTTTTTCGCTCAATAACCCTGATGATGGAACACCGATCAAGGAGATGTTCACCTTAGGCGATGGGCTTCTTTTCATCACCGAAAAATGCACTTACCGGGTACAAGTCGCGGATCAGATTGACCCCGAGCGCAAAAACCCTGCTTTGCCCCACAATGTACAACAGAAACTCTTCGACCACGGCACAGCATCGCAGCTACTCTGCAATACGCTGTTACTGGGCAAGGTGATGTTTAGGAAGGAATTTCTAAAGATCGAGGTCGATCGAGCGATGCAGCTCGCCTTCGAGGCTCTAGGCGAGCTGGTCGCGATGCACGACGCGGCCCAGAATTTTAAGTCGGCGGAGCAGGCAGCTCTACGGAAGGCGGCGCAGTCGCCGAAGCACGGTCGATCGCTAGCAATCCCATCAGTGGGTAATGTACGAGCGCACTGTAAGACATTTATGCAGAAGGCCGACCATTTTGCCGGCATATTGCTCAATATTGCTCGTCTATTCTATCCGGACCAGAGGCAAATGAATTGGGACAACGCGCACGCGCTGGTGAAGGCCAAGTATGGCGAGGACGATAACTTCACAAAAGTAATGATGCACGCAACCCCTCTGCTAAAGCTAGTCAGGAATGCACGCGACTGTCTTGAGCATCGCAATGAGGGCGTGACCACAACAGACTTCCAGTTGGAGCAGAATGGCACGATCGCGCCACCCACTATCGCGATTGACTTTCGGCAGACCTCACATGAACGCTGTCCCGTTTCATCGTTCATGGAGGGAGCAGAGAAAGCGCTGCTGGATTCATTCGAGATTATCGTTGTCCATCTCTGCAGCAAGCATGTTCAACCGTTTGCAGGGTGTCCGATCGTAGTTTCTCTCCTGCCCGAGAATTATCGGACGGCGTGGCACGTCCGTTTCGGCTATGGCATGTATTACCAAGCGGGGCAGTTTGCCCCGATAGGATAGCCTTCGGTGTTGAGCTTTTTCGTCGTCAATCTTCTCCTTCCTGGCGATCCGCGGACGCTTTCGCTCGGGACGCCGTCTGGCACGTGGACGCTTGAACGCTTCCCGGAATACGCAAGGTCTAAAGCGGCGATTGCTGAAGGTCAGTGCGCCAACACCTACTACCTGGAACATCCCGTAACGCTTGATGCAGGCGCGGCTGTGGTGGATACGGCCTTTAATGAGATAACACCAATACTTCTTGGCGCGTCATATGCCACTGGAATGAGCGTAACGGTTACACGCTCCACAATGGCCAGCGAGGTAATGATCCTGCAGCCGTCAGACCATTGGCCACGTGAACGCGCGATGGGGAAGGCATCGCCCATCATCAATTCGTCAGCGGAATTCATCGATCTCGTACAACTTTTCGTCAGGGCTTGGGCTGGCGCCGGTCGAACGGAGAAGGCACTATTGCTCATTCATCATTGGCTCGATGCGCTTTCTTGCTGGTCCATGGAAGACCTTTATCTCAGTGCCACGACACTGCTCCAAGTCATCGTCGCGACCGAGGCGTCCAAGCAGGGACTTGACCGCATGAATTACTACCCAGGAGTTACCGACGCAGCCAAGCGCTTGGGCATTCAAATTCTTTCAAATGACTTCAAGAACATGCGCAACGAGCTTATCCATGACGGCCGCCTGATCGGCGCTCGCTTCGCCGGACCCGATAAAGCCGCCTGCGCCCGGGTCGTCGCCGAGGTGCTTAATTGGTTCGATGCATACATGCACGTAGCACTTGCCCTTGGTGCGCTACGAAGAATTCGTTTCGGTCAAGCGAGCTTCATGGGTTTGAATGCTTATTCGATCAATTGAGCGCGCTCACCTTAATGTGCGATGTCTGGTTTTGCGATGTCTGGTTTTTGGCCCAGCGCTTCAGATATTGCGGTGCAAACGATTGTCGGTTTTTAGGGTAACTGCGGAAGTGACCCACGGGCGCTTGAAACGTCGAAGATGACCCCAGACGGTCATAAGCCTACGTGAAAATACGGCAGCGCGATCACGCCTCGTCCCCTGATATGGGCGCCCAGATTTGTTTTAGCGGCAACTTGGCTTGAGTCTCGTCCGAAAGGTCTTGGTAAGCTCGGAAAAGGGCCTTCAGCAAGTCCGGCATTTGCCAAAGCCGCAGCTTGAAGAAGTGATGGTCGAGTTCCTTCTGTGCTGGGGCGTTGACCCCTCCGATACTCACCAACAGTCCGGTGCTGGCCTGAACATTGGACATAGAACCGATCAAGCGCAGCACCACGTCGTGGTTAGCCGCGCCATCCCCAGACTTCACCTGCACGCACATGCGATCTTGGCCTAGCCCGAGCGCGCCACCAGCTGCGAGGATATCTACACCGCCATCGGGTCCGGGCGGTGACACCTTTGTTGTGTAACCTTCGACACGCAGGATTTCCGCCACCAACTCAGCGAGCGCATGACCCGCGAACTCGGACCTTATCAGGGATATGATTTGCTGATTGGCGATCTCCTCAATGTTGGTCGCGTAGTCGGCATCTTCGGGTTCTTCATTGGAGACTTGCACTGGGGTCGTTCCCTGAGCGCCGAGCAACGCCCCCGGATCGACCCCGGTGTCAAGTACAGCACGCACCCGGTCAAAAGCGCCGTTGCGCTTGATTTCACAAATGGTCATGAACGCGCCGAAGGAATGACGCAAATCTTGCTTGAAGGCATCCCGCGGTACGGATGGCTTTAGCCATACAACGGATCGGGAATGCCGATACGGGTCGTCAGCGCCATACACGTACCCACCTGTAACCTTCCCAATAGCGACGCCGTTCGTTACCTTCCGTGGCATCACCACGAGATCGCCGATTTGGATAGTGTGCGCGAATTGATTGAGCTGCGCGGCGAAATTCTTGAGCGTGTTCTGTGCCGCGCCAGGCAGCACTTGCTGCAGATGCGTCAGGATTGCATCGCGGCCTTGCAAGGGTCCGAGGTCACCGACTTCGAGAAAGCCTGGCAGAAGCCTATTCTGTTCTATTGCGGCAAGCTCGCGTTCGCCGTGCTTTCCAGCGCGAACAATCCAGAGGCGGGTCATTGGGTCATCTCCCGAAACCTGGGCGTCGTCCATTTATGACGCTAGGATAGGATACCCGATAACGGCGCGCGGAAAAACGCTCACCCCACGCCGAGATGACCCAGGGAAAAGCATATTGGCTGGTTCAGCAATTCGACACCGGCTTGCGCGCTCGAAATGTCTTTGTGGTCACCAAGGTCAACGTTTTATCCATTCACTCATCGAGCCATCGAATGGCTGGAGCCCCTATATTTTTTCATTCCACGGCGGCAATTCGCCATATGAGTCTCTATAGCAGGCAAGCAGCCAACTCTCTGCCATCGGAGCTTCGGGTATAGGCTCTCCTTTGTAGTTGAACTGCTTACCATTCGTGTACGCCCATTGGACGGCTAAGGAATCCCAAGGAAACTTTCGTTTGATCACATCATTCGCATTTTCGAATATGTGATGCCCGCGTTGTGCGATCGCTCCGATCCGTGTGCGCAATATAGACCAACCGCGATCGCTCCCCGCTCGGCCAATGTACAGCGTGCCGGTTGGGTCATCGCCGCAGCATCGCCGTATTACCGTGTCCGGTGCAAAAACTCGGTAGACGCCGCGCCACTCGTTCCCGTAATTGCCGGGCAGGCGCTGCTTATTCAACGAACGTAACTCATGGGGCCGGTTCCATTCCAACTCCAGGGAGACGTGCCGCTCGCAAGGTTTGTGCGTCACGCGGCCGCTAGTAAAATATGGGCTGTGGAGCTTTCTACGAAGTTTTGCCGGCACGCCCTCAGTCCAGTTCGGCCAAATCTCCCTAACACTTGGCGGATCAGCCTCCTCTTGGTCTGCAAGCACGCTCTCCAGAGGGTGATGGCTCCATTGGCCATATTCTGGGTCAGTGTCGCTATTGTCGATGCGCACTGTAGTTCTCCCGTCATCCAAGCTCGATGGTCCCAATTTTAATCGGTCATTGAGGCCGTCTCAACGATTGCTGTGCATCCCACAGGGGCGACTGCGCTCTTTTTGATCTCATCAAAAATGCTGCGACGCACGTTGGTTGAAATTGGCCCTTCGCTGCCGTCTGACCGGCGTATTCCGATTTCCGATCTTGGAGCAAGAGCGGACTCTCCGCGAACGGGCGATTACTTCGCACTTTGACCCCAAGCAGACATTCACGAGCGGAGCCCATCAGCTTGTAAACTTCCAAGCCGACATGTCGAACCACTTTCGACGACCGATTTCATCCAGCGGCAGGCCCTCCTCCATGTCCCACACGATTTTGCGTATTACTGCAGGGACAGCGTGCCGAAACTGAATCCGATCGGGCATTTCGCTGATATTGTTAGTCGCCAGCTCCGGATATTTGCGGTTCAGTTTCTGCTGATGCTTCCATATAGCGTGAATGTCAGCTGGCGGCACGAAGACTGCCAGTGGATCATCTTCATATCCCGGCGGATAAAGCCTGATTTTCTCCAATCCGGTCACGTAAGAGAGCTTCGGGTCGATCCCTTGTTCCACGAAAGACCGAATAAGTAAGGGCGCGTTGTCTTCCCAAACGACCCGCACGTAGTCTTTTAAAAGCTTGTGACCGAACAGCAACATCAGTCCTGCAACAATGGCGCTTTCCCTGTCACTTTGGACCTTTAGCTTGTCCCGAAGTGCCAGAATGGCCTCGCGCCCATCGAGCGATTGGCCGTCCGTTGCCTGAAGCTGTCTAATCCGGAAGATTAGGTCCTCGGACTCCTCTTGCCGAAAAACGATGCGTCCAGCGGGATAGTCTTGGAGATCATGGATAAGTTCACGTATTGCGATTGCTAACTGACGGTCATCTAGGAGCAATTTGCCTGCCGACGCCCGCCACGTTGCCAAAAGGGGTGACGCCGGTCCGGAAGAGTACGAACCGAAGTGTTTGGCGGCCACATTCTGGTGTCGCGTGGCCCGCCGTACCAGCTCGCCCCAGCCGATGACCGCTACTGTGAATAAGCCTTTAGCATGGTGTCGTTTGGTAATCAGGCGAGCGTGTTCTTCCAGCTTCTCATCGTTCGGGGCAGTCGAAACTAGATAGAAGACCTTGAGCGCCGGCTTGAACTTTTTAGCCTTCTCGACCTCCTTATCGAGGTCGAGCGTTTTCACCGTCGAGACCGGCCATGCAGACTTCCTCTTGCACTGAACGCCTATCGGCCAGATCGCTCCATCTCTTCCGACAATGTCGATCCCATGCTGGCGCTGGCCGGCCCGCCCATGGCGTACGAGCGTCGAATCCCGCCATTCTTCCTGGAACGTGTCGGCGCATAGTTCCTCGAATTGGTCCCAGCTTCTGGGCGGTGTCTGCTCGAAATGAACGTGTTGGGTCAAAGGACCGTCTTCCTCACAGATTTACATAGTGTTGAATAGCAGGAATGGCAGCTCATGGTCGATTCTGTTGAAAAAGTCGCAAGTCTATAGTCGTTGCAAATCTGCCAGAATACCAATGACATCTTCGATTGACGGTTATTACCGCCGCAGATCGATTCAGAACTCACTCCGTTGAGTCTGAGGTCGATGATGAGGCCCCCCGCGTCCGAATGTGAAAACCGCACCCACGACGCTAAAAAAATTGGGCCGAGTCAATACTCAGACTTTTTCAACAAATTGGCCCTTAGCGACCGATACTGCGCTGCAATCGAATGTCGGCTTCTGGAGCAACAGCGATCATGGCTGGCTTACCTAATCAGCTCATGTGAGCGCGCGGGGGCCGGGCCAGCGATTGAAGGCGCGCCAAGCCCGACTCCTTGGGGCAGCCTCAATTGCGTGTTGAAAAATAGCCCCTGCACAACGAGCGCAGGGCCCAAAAGATCGAAAAATCCCAGCGGACTTCGTATAATTGCACGATCACGCCCGCGGATACGAAATGACCAGGCAAAGGGGCCAAAGCCGGCTTCGACGCATCGTAGACAGGGCGCTATCGTAATGGCCTTCGCCCGCCTCGTAACGGCTTTGGGGCTGCCGCCCCACCGCGCGGCTCTTTAAAGAATTCCGAGATTGGCACGCCAAGCGTCTTTGCTAACCGCTCTAGCAAATCGACGGTTGGATTCTCCTCGCGGCGTTCCAGCCCGCCGACGTAAGATCGATCCACTCCGGCGTCAAACGCGAGCCGCTACTGGGAGAGACCGCGCCTCACCCTGATTCGCCGAATATTCCGAGCCACCAAAGCGCGAGCGTTCATGGCGCAAGGCGGCCACCGGAGTGGCTATAAAACCACTGGCTATAACCAGTGGATTATGCTGCGGTAGAGGATGGGTTGTCGGCGTTTAAGGGCAAGTCGGGGACAGCAAGCTCAGCCTTGCCGCAGAAAGCAATCCTGCGCCCCTGCGAAGGCTGGGCAAAGGGCGCTGGTCCGCTATTGCGCGTGCAGCGAACATAATCCTATAACGCAAGAGAAAACTCATGTGGCGCATTTGGCTGCTTGTTGCATCGCTCGTAGTTGCCTCTTCGATCGCCACTACACAATCCATGAGCGCTGATAGCAAAGCTGTGGCACACGCCAGGGTTTTGCTTATCATGATCAGTATACCTATAAGAACATGTTACGCCGATTGGAGTTTAGCGGATGCTCTGTATCGGGGCGGTAACATTCCACAATCACAAGCAACGTTCGCCGAATTTTCTCGGTGCGTTGAGAACGCGCCAAATGCAATAAAGTCGGAAGTGGATGAATTGCGTGCAACACTTTCCAAAAAGCCCCAAGCACTGGCTGCCTTCAAAGATTATGTGCTGACATATCGCGCGCTTTTGGCGCAACTTGAATCACGATCAACAACACTGGCCGAAGCAGCTAAATTTGAAACAATTCTGGATGGCAAAGCCGCCAAAGTAATTGCTGAAATTGAATGGTGAAAGTCGAGGTGGGGCTGCTATCGGTGCGAGGTGGTACCTTAAATTAGGCGTTCTTGGCCTGGCTTTTCTGGCACGGCTTGCTTGTAGCCGCCGCCCTTTTCCTGCGGCGGTAGTTTAGGCAGTTTACCGTCGAGCATGTCGCCGACCGTCGCGATCTGCAATCTTTGGAACTTTCCGAACGGCGTATCGAACAACCCGGCCGTTGCCGCAGCCTTGACCATCGGCCCCGTAGGTTCGCGGAGCGTTATGAGCACGCCAAGCGGCGCTTTCTCTTTCTCTATGACGCCGCGCAGTTCGTCCACCATGTTGCTGTGCAGGTTGTCTCCGCCTTTGACCGAGACGATCCCAGCCTCCGTCTTTTTGCCGTCCGGCTTGCAGTAATAGTAGCCATCGATTCCGCTATCAGCGCCCTTCTTCTTGCCGCCGTAGGGCACAGCATTGATGAGCGTAACAGCCCACCACTGGAATTGGAATTTGTCGCGCTTCGCCAGATCTTCCGCGCCGGCAAAATCTGTCGGCGTGCCATGCACTTCAAATTGGATACCCGGAAACGCATCTTTCAATCGACGCTCGATCAAGCCGATGGCGAGGTGCGTGATATCGATTCCAATCCACTGACGATGGAGTTTCTGCGCGGCGTGGACGGCCGTTCCGCAGCCGCAGAAGGGATCGAGTACTATTTCGTTTTCATTGGACGACGCTAAGACGATGCGCTCCAAAAGCTCAACAGGCTTCTGTGTCGGATAACCTAAGCGTTCTTTGGCCATAGAGTTGACTGGCGCAATATCGTCGATGACATCTTGGATATTCTGGCCGCCAGCTAAATGGCGCTTCAACTGCGGAAAACCGGGCTTCCCGGCGCGACCTGGCGTCCAATAGATAAAGTTATTTTCGTCGAGCAAATCTAGCTTCTGTTGCGTAGTGAGGTGCCCCGCATCATCAGTAAATTCCGCGACAATGCTCGCTGGAACTCCCCAATGTCTTCCTAGCGGCGTTGGATCAAAACCGTGCCAAGGCTTGCCAGAATCGCCACCTCGCTTCCCTGCGGCAGTAAGGTCCGACAATCTATAGCGCCCCCTTTCGTCTTCATGGCGATATTTGATGGCCAGATAATCCTCATCGTGCGCAATCAAAACTTTGTTCCAAACATAATCATCAGGCGTTTTCGTATAGAACAACAAAACATCATGCACAGGCCCCCATCGCTTTGGATTGTTGGCAGAGCTGGTTCGTTTCCAAATGACCTCATTGCGGAAAACGTGTGGACCAAATACGGCGTCGAGCAGAACTTTCAGATAGTGGCTTGCGGTTGGATCGCAGTGCAGGTAGAGCGATCCGGTCGGCTTCAGAACGCGATGTAATTCGATTAGCCGCACCGCCATCATGGCGAGGTAGGCCATCATGTCGTTCTCGCCGAGAAAAGAGCGCATGGCGTTGAGCATGTTCGCGGCTTCGGTGTTGCCGCTCTGAATTACGTCGTCGAAAGCGCGCTCGGCGTGCTCGTTCCAGTGCCACGTGTCCTCGAACGCCTCGATCTGGGCCTGCGATTGCTCGCCAGTCAGCGCTTTGAAAAGCACATTGTAGGAAGCGTTCGAGTTGAACGGCGGGTCGAGGTAAATCAGATCAACCGTCTCGTCCTTGATGCTCTCGCGGAGCACGGCGAGATTATCGCCGTAATAAAGCGCGTTGGTCATGCAGCGGACTCTAGCACGAAGCCATCGAACCGCAATTTCTCAATCCAAGTTAAAGCGTCTGCCTTGGCTACCTACGCCATGAATTGCGCTCTGAAAAATAGCCCGTGATGACCAAGGCGACTCCCGTCGAAGCGAAGAAAAACGCATGGGACTTCGCATAATTGCACGATCGCGTCCGCGGATGCGAAATGCCCGCGCATAGGCGCGCCCTGAGCGCCGGCGCTACATGCACCAATTCGGATCGCCGCGCCGTTGGGTCGCTGGCTTCGAAGGCAAGGCCGTGACGGCGAGTGAGGGCGTGAGGCGCGCAACAATCGCGGCGCACGTCGCGGCGGTCGCAAGGCTAACCGCGATGACACCCCAACCGTTCACTCGCTTTAATACCGGCTTCTGTCCCGTATCGCTGGGATGCGCTTTGGGACCAGTCTAGCCGCATTAGTGCTTGCCCGCAGGAATTCCAGACGGCATCCTAGGTTGCAGGTATCCGTTGTAACAGCCCCGTGTTGCCATGCCTTCCGCCCCCAAGCTTCAGACTAAAATCCTCACCCGGCAGACCAAACCTGGGGAATACAAGGTTTACCGAGCCGGTCTCGAGTGGGACTTAACCGACCCAATCGTTATTGAAAGCTCCGATGACTTTAAGTCGACGCCGCGATGGCGCGACCGGCTGACGCCCTACCGCCACCAGGTTAGCAACCTTATCACATTCTGCCGTCGTCTGCCGGTGACACTCCTGGCCGACGACGTGGGCCTTGGGAAGACGATCAGCGCGGGCTTAGTCATGAGCGAGCTTATCATCCGCTCCCGCCTCTCGAAAGTGCTTATCGTCTGCCCGAAACTGCTTTGCCCCCAATGGCAGCAGGAGCTTAAAGAGAAATTCGACATACAAAGCGAGATCGCTACGGGCCGAGCGCTCCTCGACGCTGATCCCGACGGCGTCGGCGCGGTGATCACAACCTACAACTCCGCGCGGCTCTATCTCGACAAGATTCCCGAGGACCGCTTTCAAATGCTGGTTCTTGACGAAGCCCACAAGCTAAGAAATCTCTACGGCGTTCCGAATCCCCCTCAGGTCGCCAAACGGTTTCAAAAGGCGCTTGAGGACCGGCGCTTCCGCTTCGTGCTGATGCTGACCGCAACGCCGATCCAAAACCGGCTTTGGGACCTCTACTCGCTTGTTGACCTTCTCACGACCGCGCGCGGCCACGAGAATCCGTTCGGCCAGCCCGGCATGTTCGCGCGGCGCTTCATTGCCGACGACAAAGAAAAAGCCCGCCATCTCAAAATAGAGGCACGCGAAGAATTTCGCTCGATCGTCTATGGCTACATGTCGCGCGTCCGGCGCGGCGACGCGGAACTCTCATTTCCCGATCGCAAAGTGCAGATGCATCAGGTCGCGCCATCGCCCGCTGAACTTCAGCTTATCAGCGTGATTGCTAAGCCAATTCAGAAAATGAACCGGCTCGCGCAAATCAGCATCCTCAAAGCGCTTGCCAGCAGTCCCGAAGCCTTGCGGGCGCAACTCAACAACATGGCTAAGAACGGGACCGCGCCTCCCGAACTTGCTACCGCGGTGCGCGGCATCGTCGAGAAGATGCCACTGACCTCGAAGCTTAAGGGACTAGCAGCCCTCATCGAGCAACTTAAAAAGCAAAACCCCGAGCGCTGGCGGCTCATCGTCTTCACCACCCTCCGCGAGACGCAAACGACGATCCAGAACTTTCTTGAGCAGCAGGGCCTCACCGTCGGCGTCATCAATGGTGATTCCGGCCAGCGGAACCAGGAAACCATCGCGCGCTTCAGGCAGAACCCACCGCACTACCGCGTGATTGTTTCGACCGAAGCCGGGTCAGAAGGCGTGAACCTTCAGGTCGCCAACGTCCTTGTCAATTACGACCTGCCGTGGAATCCCATGATCGTCGAGCAGCGCATTGGCCGCGTCCAGCGCCTTGCCTCGGAATATAAGCATGTCAGCATCTTTAACATCACGCTGCGCGGCACGTTCGAAGACTTCATCGTCGGCCGCCTGATGGAAAAGCTCCAAATGGCGGCAAACGCCATTGGGGACATTGATGCGCTGCTGCAAGGCTCGGACATCGCCGATGGCGAGGAGGACGGCGGCGACAAGTTTGAGGACCGCGTTTTGCAGCTTGTTCTCGATGCATTGGCCGGGAAAAACGTCGAAGAGGCCGTGCGCCTGGATGCTAAGAGCATCGAGGATGCCAAGTGCGCACTGGAAGAGGCTAACATCGACGACATGCTCGGTGGCACCGGCGATGCAGAATACGTCGGGCCGCGCGCCCCGAAATTGCCTCCCGTCACGCGGTCGATGGATGCGCGCCAATTCACCTTGGCGGCTCTGGATATAGAGGGCAGGCGCGTGACCGAAGAAGGCCGTGGCATTTATTCTGTCCAGGGAAACGACCTTCAAGAGCGTATCTGCTTCGAGGTGCATCCGGACGACGAACGTCAGCTTGTCCTTTACGCGCCCCACACACCGGCTTTTCAAAGGCTGGTTAAGCGCACCGTCACCTCCGGTGTTCACGACGTGAGGGATGCCGATTTCAATCCAGAGCCGTTATCCGCAAGGCTCGCCGCGCAATGGGCCGAACAGGCAGGGGCGACGCTTCGTGAAACAAAAGTAACGGCCGTAACGCGCGCGTTTAACGGCACCGCCCTTCTTCGCGTGCGCGCCACCGTCGCCCATGACAGTTATGAACACTTGGTCGCTTGCCCGTGCGAAGAGGATGGCCATCATCAGACCACAAAAGGGCGCGAGGGCCTTGGCTCGATTGAAAGGATTGTCCGCGATCCCACCGCCCTCGGCATCGATACCATAAAACTCCGCGAGGCAGGCGAACGTGATGAGGCGATTGCGGAGTTTGCACGCTTCTATGAGGAGCGCCGCGAGCACGAGATGAAAGCCGCTGGCAGCGACGCGCGAAAGCGGCACAAGCTTGACGACGATTTTACACCGCGTTTCGATATGGTCCTGGCCGGGTTGGAAGGGGAGGTCCGCCGCGATGTCGCAGTCCGCGTGCGCTATAGCTACGCGGGCGGCGGTGATTATGAGAGCGAGATCACTGTCCGGCCCAGCAGCGAGGAAATCCTTCACGCGCCGGAGACTGAACTATGCGCAAAGTCCGGCCACTACGCGCCCAAAGAGTGTCTCGGGGAATGCGAAATCTCAGGCGCGAAGGTGCTGAAACATCTCCTGGTCACTTCCGAGTTCAGTAACCGTGCCGCGCAACCCGAGTTTATGGAGCGTTGTGAGCTAAGCGGCAAGCGTGCGCTAACCGACGAGCTAGAAGTGTCAGCCGTAACCGCCAGGTGGGTTGCCTCGGCACTGCTCAAGCAATCCGCCGTGAGCGGCGCACGCGCCGAACCCGAACATTTCGGTATCTGCAACTTTAGCAAAACCGAAGTTCTGAAGAGCGAGCTAGGCTTAAGTGAGTTTTCCGGGAAACTGTACCGCGCCGACCAGGCGGCGCGTTCCGCTGTATCCGGCAAAACCGGTCACGTGCAGGAGTTTACGACCTGCCATGAAACACGCCAGACGATCGCGAGGGTCGAAGCCGAGACCTGCGAGGTGAGCGGTCGACTCGTTCGCCCCGGCGTGCTCGAAACATGCGCCGTCACCGGCAACCGCGTCTTGCCGTCGATGCTGGCGACCTGCCAAGCCACCGGCACCCGCGTCTTGAAAAACCGCTTGGTTACGAGCAGCGTGTCGAATGCGTCGTTGCTTCGGGAAAAAGCAGTGCAATCCGCTGCTGGGCAATTCTGTCTGCCGGCGGAAGCGGAGACCTGCCTGTGGAGCGGGCGCAAGGTTCATCCCGACGATGTTCGCGCCTGTGCGCTCACAGGACTCGCGATCCATGCCGATTACGCCACGCCACAATCGCCGCCGCGCCTGCGCCCGTTAGCCGAAATGCTGGACGGTATGCGGCACACCACGGACCAGGACGAAATATGGCATAGAGTTGCGGAACGCCTGACGCGCGCGTTGAAAGGTAGTACATGCCGCATCGAAGCCGCTATCCTGTCGCCTTCTAAGCAGCGGCTTGCCGCCTGCGCGGAATCCAGAACTATGCTTGGTTTCCGTGTGCATCAGGTCGGCGCTGTTTATGATTTAATCGACGATGCCATCATCGGACGCCTTGCCGAAGGTAAGCGCAATGGCAGCGGCTGGGTCGCCCGTTAAATCGCTTTCGAACCCCATCGTGTTCTGCATCGCATCGCCTTAAGCGTCTGAAACGCTTTATTTGATGCAACCGGCCCAGTGACATCGTAAAGCTGCGACCACTGATCCATCAATGTGCTACTCCGGCGGTCATACCCCTCGCGAATTCCCTGAGCCAGCACAAAACGGCCCAGGTCGCCGCGAGGTCCTCTTCGTTATATTTCAGTATCTCATCCACGAGGCTTTGCCGCGTGGCCTCGTCCTCGGTTTCCGTGGCTTCGATGTATTGCGCCATCGCCCAGGTGCCGCCGTATTCATCCTGCGTGCGTTTGAAACCGACATATTCCTCGACAACCTTGAGGCTGTAGCTCGCCAGCGGCAGCATCACCGAAGCCTGCGCCACCGGCAGCAGGTTAAAAAGGTTCTTCTCGACCATCGCGGCAATGCCGTCCCGGTCGCCGTGCCGCTCGATATAAAGCTTGAGCTTCGTCTTTTCGTAAGCGCTCCAATGAACGAACGGAATGTCGCCGTAATCGGCGAAAATCCGTCCCGCGCACGTCAGAAAGTCGTCCCAACCCTGCCGGTCGCCGTCCTCGCCGAATCTCGCCGTCGCGGCGAGAAAGGCGGAAGGCTTCTCGCCGAAAACCTGCAGACCCCAGAGATAAATTTTTTCCAGATCGTCGAGTTGCGGCGGCAGACCTTCGAGATCGAACATCACAAAATTCGCGCTGTCGGGGATCGCGGGCGGTGCAAGAAGGATAGGTTTCTTCGATTGGAGCGCGCGCGCCGAAAGGAGAATGCTTGCCGCCGCCTTGCCAACCTTTTGCGTTCTCTTGCCCCACGGTTTTTCGAAGGCGCTCAATCGCGCTTCATCGAATTGCGCCAGCAAATCGTCATAGCTGACGATGTTGACATCGCGCAGCGCACGGGAAAGGCCCCTGTCCACCTTCAGAACGAGGGCCACGTCATTGCGTGCCTCGGCCTCGCCCCAGCAGCGCCCATGGTAGCCGCAACTGCCGCAGCGGGTCCAACCGACAGGTTCGAAGGGCACGTCGCCGCTTTGGATTATCGCCGCAAGCTGAGCAAGCTTTTCCCCGGCAGGGGCCGGCTCGATTTGCACGATTTCGCTTTTGCCATTGAACACTTCGAGGCGCAGTGGCGCCTCGCCGACGCAAAGCTCGAACAGCCAGCCATAAAGACGAAGCTGCCAAATTATTTCCGGATGATACTCGTCTCCAATGCGCCGCGACATTTTCACGTCGCGAATGACGTACCCGTCTCCCTCTCGCATTAGAAAGTCGGGAATACCCACAACGTCGCATTGATGGCCGCCCAGCTCCACGGGGGTGGCAAAGAGGGGTTGATAGATTACCGGCGCGCCCTCCGCTACCGCTTCCAGTGTGCGGATCAGCCGGTCATCGCGCTCGCCGTAACTAAGATCGACGACGTTCTGGAATGTCGCTAGGTGCGATTTCTCATGGCGCTCGCCGAGGCGGCGGATCACCTCCTCATATGGTCCCGGTTCAGCCGCCTGAACGCCCTTGTGATGCAGATAAAGCCTCAGATCGCATTCCGAGGGACGATATGCGCGATAAAAGTCACTTCCGGAAAGCAACATTGCACAGCCCCATTCATGGCGATTGCGGAGCTTACAACTTTAAGGCGCCGAGCCAAGAGCCACGCCTACCGGCCGATTACTCAGCGAACTGCGCACATTTCCCCGGCCAGGGCGCGCGCTCTCGCTCTCGTCGGAAAGCGTCGCTGATCGCCTGTCGAAAATGACCCCCAACGGCACTGAAAGGGCATTGCCAAAGCGAAAGCGGAAGGCAAGTATAAGAGAAGGAAGCCTGTAGCGCGCGTTTAGGCTAAGGACGCGGCTGTTCCAGGAACGCAAAAAAGGTATCGCGTATCGCGAGGCAGCTGGGTGTCGATCGCGACAGCTCTATCGAACGATCGCCGCTTATTCTTGACCGACTCAGGTATGCTGCGGATACGTTCGAACGAGAGTAGCCGTTAAGGAGTTATCGGCCATGTATCAGTTTGCCCTACCCAGAGAAATGGACAGAGCCATGACCGCACCAGCTGAAGAGGCCGTTCGCCAAGCGGTTTTTCGGGCCCTAGAGCGGCACAATACTGGAAAACCTGCGGCCGATGTTGTGCAAGAGATTGTCAAGGCCAACCGAGTGAACCCGGACTTGGTTCGCAAAGCACTACGAATTCTTCTAGAGCGCGGTGACGTTGTCGTTGGTCCGACCCTTAACTTGATTATCAAGACGAGGCATCGGGCAAGTACGGGCTGAGACGGGTTGATCATCCCTGCACAAGACCGGCCGGTACGCCGTCACGCCGCTGGGCTGGCTGATCAACGAACTCCATTCCAGCGCGACCGTGACCGTGTTCTATACAGTTCCGCGTTCCGCAGACTGTCAGGTGTGACCCAAATCGCTCGCGCTGGCGAGGCCGATGTCTTTCACACCCGCCTCGCGCATACCCTTAAGGTGGCGCAGGTCGGACGCCGCATTGCTGAGCATGTCGTGGCAGAACAGCCTGAAGACGCGGCTCGCGTGGGGGTGGATGTGGAAGTAGTGGAGGCGGCATGTTTAGCGCACGACCTAGGCCACCCGCCTTTTGGGCATCTTGGCGAAGAAGTACTCCGTGACTGTGTCATTACGCATGGCGACCCAGACGGATACGAGGGCAATGCGCAATCACTCCGGATATTGACAAAGTTGGCGGTGCGTTTCGAAGCTTGCGATGGCTTAGATTTGACGCGCGCAACACTTGCAGCCTGCATCAAGTATCCTTGGCGGCGCGACGCTGCTCATCCGATCAAATCTCAAAAGTGGGGTTACTACGCGACAGAGCAGGAGGATTTCAATTTCGCTCGAATGGGATTGTTGACCGAAACAAAAACGGCGGAGGCGGAGTTGATGGACTGGGCAGACGACATTGCCTACTCCGTCCATGATCTTGAGGACTTTCACAGGTGCCGACTGATCCCGTGGCGAGAAGTGCTAAGCGCAGAAGGTCGCGAGAAGCTACTCGCTGGCGTAGGTCAATCGAGAGGCGGACTCAACAAGCGCGATCAGAACCGCCTGCGAGCTGCACACAGGCGCTTGAGGAAATTGGTAGAGGGCACCGTAAGCAATCTGCTCGACGAGCCATATGAGGCTACAAGAGAGCAGCGTCGCGCTATTCGACTGATAACTTCGACCTTGATAGGACGGTATGTTACTGCTGCCCGCATAGTCATTCCTCACGCCCAAGGGGACAAATGCGTTCAGATAGATGAGCAGGTGGAATCTGAGGTAACTATACTGAAACAAATTGCTCGCGAATGCATTCTGACCCGTCCCGCCCTCATCGCGCAGCAACGCGGCCAAGGGAGAATTTTAAGCGAGCTTTTCGAAGATCTTTTTGAAGACGGTTCCGAGAGGTATTTGCCGGTCAAGTTCGCGGACCTCTTCAGGTCAGGTGCTCCCAGACCTCGTTGCGTGGCGGATTGCATTTCGAGCCTTACGGAAAAGGAAACGGTGGCTTTGCACAGTCGTCTTCGCGGATACGACAGCGGGTCAGTTCTCGACCCTATTGTCCGTTAGCATCAGACTGCTCCGCTCCGCTGCCGTTGTACTACTGGACTACGCTTGCGACAGGCTGACGACGACTGCGCCCGATTGTCGACAGCAAGTTCAGTTGATTGATGGAGGTCGAAGTTAACGGCGCGCGCTGGCAGCCCTAAGAGCCAGCGCAGCCTCTACCGTAACATCCTGATTACCCCGAGCCACTTTCGAAAGATCGCGCAGCATCTTTGCCATGCCCGGTTCGCGAATGCGCTTTGTGTTTGGCTTCTTTCGATCCCTACGGAGCCAAGCGCCAACCTCGCGCAATGTCGCTTTAGAAAGCAACTTCCATTCTGTCTGTGTTTGGCCGCCGCGCTCGACCTGGACTGTAATGAACTGATGAAGGCCAAGGCCGCGATAGTCAGAGAACAACTCGGCCTGGCGCTCGTCCTTTGGGGCCATCGCAGCGATGCGGCTAAAAAACCAATGCATCGCCAAATCTTCGAGATCCTGCGAAGCGAGAGTAACGGCTTGCGGGCTACTCTTTCTGACTGCGGCGATCACTTTGGCGGACGAGATAGAGCCGTCCTGCCCGAGTTGAACCATCATTTCCTGCAACAACGTTTTGAGTTTGGATAAATCGATTTTGGACATAGCTCCGCCATTGGTTTACGAATCGGTGGAGCCATTCTAGCGATTTTTCAATATTACCAGCGATTTCTTCTTCCTCCATTGGGGATATACGGTGGATGAGTGCAATGGGGTCGACTTCATTCTGAGCAAGTAGCGCGATTGCATCGAGCGCCCGATTAAGATCGGCGTCGATACGCTGCTCGTCTTTTTCAATCTGACGCTGTTGCTTTGAACGCCGGCGCGCGGCTTTAACGGCCTTCTTATGGGGCGCAGCGGTGGGCTCGGGCGGCGCGCAAGAGCCCGTAAAGTCGATAATATTCGACTTTTTCCCCATTAGCCCCGTCCCCAACCCCTGCCCGCACAATGGGTAACGGACCGTAAACGGAGCTTTAAGATTCCGGGTAGTGCTAGAAAAGCACAGTTGAAAATATTGCGCCGCGCATGGACGCAATACACTGGCCCCTTTTGCTGTAGCAGGTGGCCCTTTTTATCGGAAAGGGCGCCGCGTTCCGCGCGGCTCGCCAGCTCCGCGAGCGCCCGCTATCTTGCTCGCTTGGGCTGGGGAGAAGCGGAATGGCATTCGAGAATTTGGCCGTTTGACGGCTGATTTTGCACGAAGTCCATCAGCGTCGTCACCACGGCAACCCAATCCCACCACGATGCGGCGGGCAGCTGGTCCAGCTTCCAACGGAGGCAATGGACGTGTTCACCTACGGCATCAAATGCGCCTCGAAAATTACCTCGTGGACACAGAGCCTATGGCCCAAAAAGTCAAAAGAACGCATGGGACTTCGATCCATTGCACGATCACGCCAAGGGACACGCAATCGGCGCGCAAAGCGTCATGGCTAGTGTTCCCGCACCAGCTTGCCACCGTGGGGGTTCAGGGTCGAGCTGGGCTTTGCCACCTCTTCGGTCTCTTCACCTTCCACAATGACCTCGCCGCCTTCCTGAATAACGTCGTCGGATTCATCGATTTCGCTGCCAGCAAAGCCCGAATCTGTGATAGCCGGAGCGATCGGAATGCCGAGGTCATTCTCTTCGTCGGCTTCGTCACGCTTTCGAAATGCCTCCAGCTCGTCGGAGCCAAGATCGCGGACGGTGAGCACGGGCATTTCGTCTGGCAGAGCGTCTGCCGCGTCCAAGCCAAGAGCGCGCAATTGAGTAGCGTGGAGCCGCTGCAATGCAGAAGCTACGTGCAAAAGTGTTTTCACCGCGGTTCCGGCTTTGAATGCCCGAGTTGGATCGTTCTGAGCGATCTCGACCTGAGCCATCATCAACTCCCTCACTCTTTTTGCACTGGTGTACGTGGACTCACGGATTTCTTTCGCTCGGTAAACAAGTGTGGCTTGGTCGCCCAATTCCTCGGTGAATATCTCCTTCTGCACCGCCGTCGCTATCTCCTTGGCTTTTGCGCCCTTGACGCTGCCAAGCTTTGACAAGTGACTTTGGATCGCGCGGCGGCTTACGCCATATCGATCCGACAGCTCAGCTAGGTCGTGGTCGCCTGTCTCCC
>Ga0181518_10001524_pt1 | contig 23753 bp, 15 predicted proteins | sample PEATcosm2014_Bin_28_FD_119751 | JGI IMG/M metagenome (GOLD analysis project Ga0181518, IMG submission 119751) | Peatland microbial communities from MTU Mesocosm Facility, Houghton, MI, USA - PEATcosm2014_Bin01_60_metaG | ecosystem: Environmental > Terrestrial > Soil > Wetlands > Peat | place...
AAGAGGTACAATTCCTCGCGCATAGGCGCTGCATGGCGCCGGATGTCGTGCGCCACGAGATCACAGCACGGGCGGCGCGCATCGAGGAACGGGAACGCGAGTTGGAGCTGTCAGTAGACAAGCGCGCAAGCTACGTCAGCGAACTGCACGAGCGACGTCACCGTTTCGCGCGCATCATCGCGGAGAAGGATGGCAAACCGATGCCCGCTGTCGTGCCGAGACCGCTTGAGATTTACGTCAGCGACAAAACGATCCGCTGCGCGACCCCCGAATGGCGCAGCGGCCAACTGGCGGCGCTGGACTCGCGTATCGCACAGTGGGAGCCACTGCTGAAGCAAGAGTACGACAAGCTCGCCGACCCACTGCACGGACGCCCGAACTATCAGGAGGTCGCGCTGCTGGTGGGGTACGTCAGTACCGCGGATGGAGACGGCTGCATCAAGACCGCGGCAAACACCGTGCAGGTCGAGGCGAAACGGCTGCTGGCCCAGCTGGGGCGGCGCTTCCGCGACCGGGAGGAAGGGTGATGCCAGCCGCGACCATTGCGATGCAGTGGAAGATCGCAGGCTACTCCGTCACCGGTTTTCGCGACGAATCCAAAGAGCGTGACCATGTGCGCAAGCACCTGTTCAGTCCACGCGAGCAATGGGACGACCTGGGCGTGAAGTGGAGACAATACTGCGCGGCAGCGATGAATCCGGTGGCGAGCGGATGGCGAGATGCCGCGCTCGCCTACGGGGAAACAGTACGGCGCAGTACCGAGCTTAGTCTCGGCCGGGCCGGGGACGGATTCCACATCCCAAGGGAAGATCGTGGGTTTCCCATCGTTGCGGCCTGGACAACCACAGGAATCTACGCATCTTTTGCCAAACTGGGCGATCATCAGTCACATTTGGCCACGGCCATGCGTCGGGTATTTGCAGGCACCAGGCCACCATATCGGCTGCAGGAATACGTGGACTGGGCGCAGTGGCGTTTCTGCAGGCGCGACGAGCGAGACTGGCCATGAGCGGCATCGACGACTTGACCGAACATCTTTCCGACTTGCTCGACCGCAAGAACATCGAGCGAAACGATTTCATTGCCCTGGTCGTGATCGGCGAGGCCCATCGCCAGTCCCTGGCCCTTAGCGGCCAGACGCGACCTGCGGACGCAGAGGTTCACGAGCGCTGGTTGGCACGCCTGAAGGAGATCGCCGCGGATGCCGAGCGAACCTGGAAGGTGACATCTGGCGAACTGGACGAGGATCTGAATGCGGTATGGTTGGAATTGAAGGCAGCGGTAGACAAGCGTGATTTCGAGGCGTGTGCGGATGCGTTCGATGAAGTCGAGCAGGTAATGGCCGTCGCCACGACCTGTGCCCGCATGGGCTGGCTGCAGGTGGAGGAAATCCAAGTGATGGCGGATCGGGCCGAACTGGAGGCGGGGCAACTGGCGCCCGAGTTGCCTGAGCTGTGGGATTACGCGTACCGCCGCTACACCACGACGCTTCCCGATCCTGAGTATCCGCAGGCCCACGCATGGATCGAGGCTCTTGCTCGGCTTTCCCCGGTTCGGACCGCCCTTGTTTCGGCCAGCCGGCTGTATTCGCCGAAGAAGCGCGCCGAGATGGTCGAGCGTGTGGTGAACCGGATTGCCCCTCAGCACTCAGACCCGGTCGATGACCTGGTCGACAGAATTGCGGCTCTCTTGCTTGTCGTGGCCGGCCTTCGAGCCCGGGCGACGGGGCGGTTAAGGGTTGCGTTCGCCGCGGGGGAAGCTGCCGTTCGCGGCTCCATCGACGGGGTTCCGGCCCTCGCGACCGTCTCGCCCACGGACAGGATCACCGCAGATACGATGTTCAGCCTAACAGTCCACCAAGCCCCTGGTGGGCTCGAGGGACGCCGCGTCCGCCTGCTGCTCGAAGGGGCCGGGGCTCCTCCTCTGCTGCTGGCGGAAGGGCCCTTCGTCGACCAGGAAACCGCCCGGCTGAAGATTCTGGGTCCGGCAGGATCCACGCACTCGGCCGAGATCCCCAAGGATGTAGTGGTCGAGCTCGCGGCCGAGCTCCACTTTGAAGTGGTCTGAGACTCCGGGCCGGAGGCTTGCCAGCGCGCACTGCATCCCCAAACTACGGCACAGTACCGGCCAGCAGCGCCTGCCGCATCGGGAACACGCCGAAGGCGGTGACCTTGCGCTCCCAGTGCAGACGGGGGCAAAAACCGCCTTCAGCGAGAAGATCGAGCCAGCCGGCCGAAGTGCGGTTAGAGTGGGGATGGCCACGAAACTCCAGATTGAAAAGGCTGTCAAAGAACATCGTGCGACGGCGCTCGTGGTTCGAGGCAAAGGTGTCCTCCAGCAACACCACCTGCCCCCTTGCCACACGACGGGCCTCGCGCAGCACGGACAGGTGAAGGCTGGCCGGAATATGATGAAGCACGAAACCGAACAGCACGACGTCGAAAGAAGCGTCAGCCAGGGGCAACGCGCCGGCGCTGCCCCACAGATGAGGTTCCCCCTCGATGGGCCGATACCGGGGATCGAGGGTGACGACGCGATGGCCGCAACTGCGCAGTTCGTGTGCCACCTGTCCCAGCCCGGAGCCCACGTCAAGCACCGCAGCACCCCGTGCTACCACTTCATCGACCCAGCCGGCGAGCTGCCGGGCGCGTCCTCTCCCCAGCCGGCGAACCGCGCGGCGAAACCAGGGGTGATACGGCAGAGACGCCACTCCACACTTGGACGCATCGATGTGGCAGCTTCTGACCGACATCCAGCTCACATGCGCTTTGCCTGGCCGAGCACCGCATCGAATGCGATGTGCAGCCCGGAACGCATCCACGCGGGGTAGCTGGACACACGCGAGCCAGCATTGATCCAGTCCGCCCACCATTTTCGGAAGTCATTGCTCTCGGCCAGGGCCTGGTACCACAGATCCTCGGCCGCGGTGCTGATACCCAGCACGGGCGGCAGGGATTTGCCCGCGGCTGCGTCGGCGTCGATCTCCAGACGCACCCCGAAGCTGTCGAGTTGCAGGACCAACCTCTGCGCCACCGCTGGCCGCCTACGCTCGAGCTTGCGCATCTCGCCCGCCAGCGAGCGGCGCAGCGATTCCTTCTTGTCGCCCTCCGCTACTTCGACTAGGTCGAGCCAATCCTTGAGCCATCTTCCGGTGAGTTCCCATGCGTCGAATTCGTGCCCGAGGTGGAAGATCTCGTCGAGCAAGGTTTCGAGACGGTGCTCGTTCCGCTCGTCTACCACGGGAAGAAGACGGGCTGCCTCCCCGAGAAGCGTTGTCTGCCTACCCATCTGTTGCGCGAGTAAGCCCACGCGAAATAGGTGCATGATGCGCATCCTCGAGCCGCCCGGGCTCACATAGAGGCCCCCATGGCTCTCCTGCAACCACTTCCGCACTGAGCATTCGAACTGCGGATAGCACGTGCTCTGGAGAACCTCGACAAGAATGGCTTCCTGATCTACACCAAGGTGCCGCGCGCGGCGCTGATACCGGCGAATCAGGTGGAAGAGGATGAAGATGCACGACTGCGCGTAGGCATGACGGGGCTTCTCAGCCACGTCTTCCCGAAAAAGCTGTTCCAAATTGCCGCACAGGCGAGACAAAGCGCTGGCGTCGAGATCGGGCAGGGTGCCCCACGCGGTTTCCAGCGCGGAAATCAGGGGTGGATAGGCGATCCCGGGCTGCTCGTGGATTAGCCGAGTGAGGTCCAGTATGCGCGCCGCGTCCTCGACGGGCGAGAAGGTCGGGCGCGCGATCTGTCTTGCGATCTCGGCCATTGGCTGCTTCTCATGCGGCGTCAGGGCGAAGAACCGCTTGAACTCGTGGCGGAGCCGGAAAGGATTGTGCCGGGGGGTGAATCGAACGAACCAGTTCGCGATGACCCTGCCAAAGGCCCAGAACAATGCGCCACGGATGTGCCTGCCAAAAAGTAATGAGAGAAGAGTGCGGCTCTTTCTCAGGCCACGCAGAATCTCGGCGATTCTGCCTGCCGTGACTTCGAAGTAGTTGCTCGTCGAATCCACGCGGCTCACCCGAGCGGCCTCCGCAAGGGCGACCCATGCGCCTTCACCGATGGCGCGCAGCTGCCGGTATGCCCGCGGGATCTCCGTCACGATTAGCACCCGTCGGATCCAGCTCCTGTCGCCCGGCGAGCCGGACAAGATGACCAGCGGGGACAGCGGAGTTGCGGACGGGGCCGTCTGGCTGGAGCCTCCGGCTGCCACGCGATCCTGCAAGGCAGCCTGAGCCGCGGCGCGGACCTCGCCGTCGGGCTGAGCGAGCATATGGGCCAGGAACTTGGCGCAGTCGTCGGTAAGAGAAGGGAGCGCCATCTGCTCGGTGGCGCCCTCGACGATGGCCGCACGGCAGGTGACATCACGGGCCTTTGCGCAAGCGAGAAAGGCCCAGATGTCCGAAGCGAGGACTGCGGGGGCCCAGGTGGGAAGGCGAAGGGCCGCTCTGGCCGTGATCCGCGCGAGTTCCGGTCCGGCGGTCGCCAGCAGGGAACCAAGAAGCGAATTCCAGTCGCTTTCCGCACAGGCGCGCAAAATCGCAAGCTCGGCTGCAGTCTCCGCCTGGCGTGCGTCGCGCGGCGTGGGCGCGGACCCCAGCCACTTCTCCATCGAGGCCGCTTGCAGTGTTCGCCAGGCGTTTTCCTCGAACAGGATCGAGGCAACTTGGTGCTCCACGAACCAGTCCTCGCGGAAGCGCACGAACCCGTCACGCGAAGGATCCCTGGCGAGAACCTTGTATTCCTCTTCATCCTCGAGATCGACGGTGGCTGCCGAGAATTCCACCGCTGGAAAGGAAAACGTCGTCCGGTCGGCTAGCCATTTTGCGGCTTTCACTATGCAGGTCTTGCCCTCGGGGGAACTGGCCTCGATGGCGTCGAGGCGTGCGCGCAGCAGTTCGTTGATTACCAGGACCGTTGTCCACCTCCGGCTCGCGTCTTGCTCCACAGCTTTGCGTATGTGCTTCCATGCCCAGGGGAAGTGCAGTACCTCGAAAGCGCCATCCGGGATCCGGAAACCAGAACCCTCCTTGGCCAGAGCCTGAACCTCCTCGTCAGAGAACACTGGTAGTGGAACCAGATACGAATCCAGCTCACGCCTCATCTCGGCGGTCAGCCATGCTCCTGGCTGCGTGGTGACCAGCAGTGACATCGATCTGAGCTTGCGCGCCAGCCCCGCGAGCTGCGCGCGGTTGTAGACTGCCCTGGAATTCATTTCATTCATGGCATCCAGGATCCAGACCAGCGGAAAGCCGAGGCGCTCGAGGGTGCTCGCCCGCGCGTCGATTGCCTTCAGGAGATCTTCGGCTTCCGTACGGGTTTCGATCTCGAGATGGGTGGCCAGGTCACACACCGCCAGATCCAGGTTGGCGAAACGGCCGAGATCGGTCATCACGACGGCTCTGCGCGATGGCGGATGCTCAACACTCCAGCGCCACGCGACCTCGCCGGCCAGAGTGCTCTTGCCCGTGCCGCTGTCGCCGACAAGAAAGACCGGACTCTTCCCTCTGGCCTGCCCCAGCTTGTCCTGGATCGTCTTCTCGACATCAGGGCGCCTCAGCAAGGGACGCTTTCCCTCGTCCGGCTCCTTGGCCTTCAGGGCGGCCCGCAAGGCACCCACGAGCTTCGTCACGAGCCTCTCGACGCGTAGGACCTTTTCTTCCAAATCCCGTGCTGACTTGATCGGCACCAACTCCGTTCCCGGCGGAGGCGAGACACGCCCTTGCGCCTCGGGCAGCAGGAGCGTCCCGACTTGCTCGCCACGGAGTCTGTTGAAGATCTCCAGCGCATCGAGCTTGGCCTTCATTTCCTGGACGGACGAGAATTGCTCTTCCGCCTGATCGGGCGCGCCGCCCGTGGCGGCAATTCCAAGAAGGGAGGGCCCGCCTGCCTTGAAGTTCCGTGCCGTCAGGAACGCCGCCAGGCCAAGAGATGGCCCATCGATACCCTTCACCCGCTCGCCGACATCAAGAACGGCGGCCTGGATCCCCGGCTTGTCGGTTGCAAGCGCCTGGGAAAAGGCGTTGCGGAAGGCCGCGTCGCACCGTGGATCGTCTTTCTGCCCCTCCTTCTCCGGGAAGTGCAGCAGCGAACGCACATCGCCGTCCGCGTGTCTGAGCGCAAGCGTCGCTACCAAGCCGGGCTCGCTGGGCATGCAGAGCAGCACGCGTACCCGGCCGGCCAGCGGGTATTCCCGGAGCCTAGCCCTGGCCATTTCATGAAGTCTCGCCAGGGCCACGGCCAAATCGTGGTCATCGCCCAGGCAGCTATCGTAAGGAGCCGCGTCTGGTGCGACGCCCAACACGCCCGGGGGGGCCAGGCTTGCAGCGTCTGAGATCAGCTCGGCGAAAGAGCCGACGTGCTCACGGCGATGTCCCGGATCGTCCTGGGCGAACTTCCTCGCCGAGGCGGAGAGCTCGGCTGGCGTCGTGCTCAGCAATGCGGCGACGAAGTCAGCAGGGCCAGCGGCGGCATGGTCTTCCGCACGCTCCGCCAACTCGCTGAGGAAGTAGTGTCTGGCAAGACCGTCCTTCTGCCAGCGAATCGCGAGCGCCATCGTGACCCACAGGCCTTGCTGGGGCGAGATCCGGTCGTTGCGCCCGGCGCGCATGGCTGCGGCAAGACCGGCCTCCTCATCATCGCTGTTGCGGTAGGAGCCAAGGAAGGCATGCTTGAGCGCTGTGTCCATTGCTATGACCTTGCACTCGTGCCGAGTTCGACGTCAATGTCAACCATGGCGGAACTGTGTGCCGGTGTTTGACGGGTAGGTTCCTCGGTAGGGTTGTTTGTTCGCAGTCGGGTTCCTCGGGCGATGGCCCGTTGGGCGTCATCGCGGATTCCCCGCACGATAGACCGCATTCAGGTTATCAAGCGTGTTGTCAGTCTCCGCCGATGCCGAGCGGCTATCTCCCAACATTGCCAAGGTGCAACTTGAGAGCCACGTCGGCCACAACATCACCCGTGTCCCGAGAAACACGGACACTCACGGGTAGAGGGAGAGATTCGAGGAGGTCGTACCCCTTCCTAACCGAAAGGCCGAAGGTCAAAGAATGCACGGCTTGGGGTAACCACGATGGCAGCTTGAGGGGCTGGACACCTGTCAGCATGACGTCTGAGTTGCTACTGACTGGCTCCAGTCGAAGATCCCCAACCACAATGGATGCAATGTTCTGCAGGTGGCAAGTGATCTCGACCATCTCGCCCCGATCAATCAGTCCGTTGCCATTGCCCATCGCCAAGCCCTTTTGGCCGTCCTGCACCTCACATTTCCTGAGGCGGATGCTCGCAATCACGGGGGGCCCCAATGCCAGCTGCGGGCTCGATGATTCGCCGCTACTGGTCAAGGCAACGACATGGTCTTGCACCACTTGCTGTACTCGTGTCGGCTCCCCCACTCGAAGCCGGGCCGCGCTCTCTTCGGGCAGAAGCCATACGGCCCTCGCCGGCACACGGCCGTCAGTAGACACTTCCAATTTGCCCAGGCCGAGGATTTCCTCGCGCACGCGATTCGGCAAAGAACGAAGCTCGATTTCCAGGCGTCCCTGCGAGTTGGTTTGGCCCACCACCGCTGATTCCTCGGATCCGGATATGGTGACCTGCGCGTTGGCGATTGGACCACCGACGCCGCACGGGACATCCTGAGTGGCTGCCAAACTTTCGCGTGGGGCCCCCCGCCGTTCATGCGTTCCGAGTCTGCTTTGGTCGATGATAGCGGCCACAAGACTGGGCACGCCTATGACCAAGCCCGTTAGCCCAAGAATGTACGCGGTTTGGCGGTCACTTCCCGTCTTGTTGCCCTGGGCATCGGTACTGGATGTGTTCGACAGAGAAGGTGCGACGGCAAGGCTGACGGCTCCACCCACCACGCCAAGGACCCCCGCAATCCAGCAGCCTGTCAACCAGTTTTGGTCGGAGTCAGCTACGGGTCTCGTCGTTGTCACATCAACTCGCTGAGACACGGCCACGGTGTCTTCCTCGCATAGGGGCTGCCGGCGAACCTCAACAACAAGACGCGTTCCCCTGTCGGACACGGCTATCCGCGGCTCTTCCTTGCCTGCGCGCTGCCTGCGGACGTATGTCCTGACGTGTTCGTCTCTGCTCACCGCCTCGCTCGTCACATTGATGCAGGCCGAAGAAATGGCCGCAAACAGGACCAAGAATACTATCGCCGGCGCCCGCTTGGTCATCGCTTCTTTCCTGTCCAAGGAAGTTTCTGGCCGCTCTTCATCTGCCAGTTGCCCGCGAGCACTTGTCTGGCACCGACACCTTTGTATTTCACAGATAGTCGTGATCCGTCTTCAGCCTGCAACACAAGCGATTTTCCATCCAGCGAGCCACGTAGCTTCAGCGTGTCGAACTGACCATCGTCGGTCATCGTTGTTGCCGTGGCCTGGACCATGCGCCCACTGACATCTTCCACAATCAGCTTGATCTGGCCACCTCCCTTCAGCTCTCCAGACCACGCGCCCTGTAGGTCCGCGGCCTCGACTGCCCCGTTTCCTGCCGGTTCTGTGCTGCCAGAAGACGCTTCAAATGGATCCTTCCATCCGCGCGAACCTGGCTGGTCGTTCGGCCGGAGGGCGTCGTCACCTTGGGAGGCCAGGTCCCCGCCCTTGGCGGCCCGTCTGTGAGCGCCCAGGAGTTGCATGTTGTCCCAGTCGACAGTCCCCTTCTTCACCGGATTCCTCACAGCGGCGACCACAACTGATGGCATACTGCCCCCAGTCTCCTGCGCTAGCGGGCTGTCGGTGCAGAAGAAAAACCAGTCCTGTACTGCGCGGTTGAGCTGCCGGCCATTCCTCGCCAAGACGGCGTTCAACAGCCAGGAACTCTCCTTCGCCGTCAGGTCCGCCACGTGGCTCTCGTCCAGTTTTTCGCCCTTCAATACTCCCGCGGCGGCCGAGACAAAGGTCGGACGGAAGGAACCGATCAGTTCCAGATCGTCCAGCCATGACTGTGCATCCGTGTTGGCACCGCCCGCTTCAATGGAGGCCCGAAAGAGACGCATCGACTCGGCCCACTGGTGGGCAGCAGCAGCCGCGCGGGCAAGATTGCGCTGGCCCGCCGCTCGGGTTGGATTGTCGGTCGCGAGTTCAAGGGCGCGCCGGCCAGCGGCTTCAGCGCTAGCGTAGCCGCCCGTCGAACAAGGCCGATAGGCCGCACGGAAACGCGCGAAGGCAAGGACGCTGTAGGCCTCTGCGCACCGGGGATCCAGACTGGTAGCGCGTTCGGCCTGCGCTTCCGCTGCGACGAAATTGTCGGTATCAGCAGGGCGTGCAGTCTTTTTCTCAATCAGCTTGAGAGCCGCCGTGAGTGGCTCCCCACGGGCCGGATCTCGCGCTGCCACACATGGCTCAAGGGGTGGCGGTGGCGGAGCAGGTGGCGGCTGCGGGGCTCGTTGGCTGGAACTGGACTGTGTGGATGACGAGGCTGACCTTGCCCAGGATCCTCGACCGTACTCCTCGACCGAGGGCCCGGCGATCCCCAGACCGATGCCCAGCACCACACCCACCACCACTGCGGCTGGCGCGGCCATCTTGTCCCGGTTGACGCTTTTCAGGCCCCGGTACAGTCCGATGACAATGCCGATGACAGCACCGACCAATGCCCACGCTGCAATATTCAGGGAATTGACTTCGGAGCCTGGGGACAATACAGAGGCTACTCCGAATCCCATTCTGTCCACGAAGTGCACGACGAAAGCGGCGGCCGTGCCGATCAATCCAAACAGAAGATAGCCGGCGACCAGCACAACGATGACAATGACTACGTACTGCATTGCCTACCTCGCACCGTCAGCACCCACGCAAATCGCGACGCATCCACGCCTAGCCCTCCCCGGCCTTCCGAGCCTTCCGCACCTGCCATGCGACGGCGGAGGCGCCTCCGACCACCACGGTCGTCACGAACCCAAGAAGCATCTGGCTCGGGCTGAAGAGGGCTTCGAGCACTACGCGCGAGATAGCGAAGGCTGCCGCGCCGGCCGCCCCCCACCCGAGCGCGCGGCCTACCACCCGCCCGAAGGGGAAGCCCCCACGCATTGTCACAGCGACCGTCCACGATCTGCCGTCGTCAGTCCGAAGTACCAACTCGGGAGCACCCGTCAACCCACCTATGGGGACCTCGATCTCGCCGTCCAGAGTTAGTCTCCGGCCGGGAGCTGGACACGTCAACTGCACTCTATCGGACTCAGACACAGTCAGATGGGCGTCGGTGCTGGTCATATCCGCGTACACTGCACCCCTGGGACCATCGTTGGAGACGGTGATCTGAAACTTCTTGGTTTGTCCCTCGGGCACACGGCCGAGAACCAGCTCGCTCGGTTGGATCTTGACGTTGGGGGGAATTGCACCGAGCTTCTGAAGCACGATTTCCAGCCAACTCGCGAGGACCCTGTTGGGCTGTCCGGCAAGTTCCTGCTCGGCGAGGATTTGGGCAGCGTCACTATGGCCGCATGCGGCCTGCAGCCACGCGCGCAAGGTTCCGTCGGTGAGGAAAGGCAGCAATGGGTCGCTTCCGCGCTCGTCCGCGGTCTTGATCAGCGACGCGGCGTCGACGACGTGCTCGAATCCTTCGGCCAGGCCGCGAGCGCCAATCGCCCAGCGGACCGCTCGCACGTTGAGGGGACTGGCCTCGCCCTTGTAGCTTGCGCGCGCACGGGTCGCCTCCTGCGGCAAACCACACACCGTTTCGAGCCACGCGGGCAGCAAGTCCGATTCCATCAATTCGCGGATCTCCGCGTCCGGAGCTGCAAACAGATCCTGGGCCTGCCGAGCCGGACGTTGGCCGGACCACATGGTTCTGGCCCCGAGCTTCCACATGACCCGGTGCAGGCCGACGGAGGGAAGCTTCTCGCGTTCGGCCGCGTCCAGCGATGGTCGGATGTCCCCAACCGTCCAATCAGATGCCCGACACCGCAGCCACCAGGGAAGTCGCTTGGATTCCCAGGCCTCGACCAGCGGTCCGACGTCACGCTCGAACTGGCCTACTAGCGCGGACTGATCGCCCCAGGTCGTGTCTTTCCCACGCAGCGGTAGCGAAAACAACAGCCAGCCGGCGAATTCCGACGCCAGGCCCGGATCGCTCTTCAGGGCTGGCTGGAGATTCATCACGTTCGCCAGCTCTTCGGCCTCGGCCACGTTGGTCAACCACGCCTGTAGAACGCCGTTGCGGACCGACTTGACGACCTCCGAGGGAGGTTGGATCAGCAACGGTTCGAGATCTTCAAGCTTGGACACCTCAACGCGACGATCACCCATCCAGATGTGCAGGCTTGTGTGCCCCGTATTCCAGATGAAGGTCCAACCTGCGATCTCCAGGCTAGTTTCCGAAGAAGAAGATTCCGCCGCACTCGCGAGACCCGAAAGGCTGCTGTCTCGCGAAGCCAGTCCCTCCAGCCATCCCGCCAGCCAGGAAGACTCGATCAGTTTTCCAAGCTCCTCAACCCGCCCCGGAACCTGCAGCGACCAGGCCACCAGTTCCGGTACCGAGCTGACGGTTCCGGCGCCTCCGGGGACCGAGAGCCGGTTCTCGCCTGCCAGCCAAAGCCACCGACGGCATTGCAGGGCAGCCTCGGAACCCTGTGCCCCCCCGGCAGCCCGAGCCAAGGTCGAACGCCCTTCATACCCCAGCGCCTCCTCCAACCAAACCTCGAGTCTCCTGCTCGTCAGGTGGTCCTGCAGCTTGTCTGGTATGCCATCACAGAGACGGACGACATCGTCAACGCTCTTCGCCTCACTCTGTCCAATGAAAAGACTCCGGTAGCCCGTCGCCCAGCAGAAACGCCACACCGCAAGCATGCCGTCCCGGGAGACGGCTTCCTCGGCTGCCTCGGCCGCCTGGACGACCTTCTCGTCCTCACCTACGAGGCGTAGCATCGCCGCATAGGCGCGACGCTTGAACATGTCCATTGCCGCGGTGGTATCTACGCTCACCAATGCAGCGTGGAATTCGCGCAGGCTCCGCGGCTGGCGGTTGCCGACGGGCAGGTGCCCTTGCCAAACGCCCGCCTCCACACGCACACCCATGCCCTGAAGGCATTCGTCGACAAGCCGGCGGGCATCCTTCGTATCGATACCGTTCTGGGCAATCGCCTTCACCAACTCTTCGCGCCGCAGGTCCGACAGAACGTTGGACCCTGCCTGGTTCTGCCGCACGCATTCCTCTGCCATCCGCCCCACAAACTGCTCTTTGGTCTCGACCTCAATCGGCGCCCCCACCTCGCGCTGCCAGTCCGGCAGCTTCTTGTAGAGGATGGTGTCGACATCCTGTCTGGTGATGCCGTGCTCTCCCGCCTTCGTGTAGACCGAAAAGTGCTCGCCCCAGTCGAGCTTGTTGTCGTCCGTGCATGAGTTTTTGAGATCCTCCTCGACCAGCACGAGCTTCTGCTGCTGGAGATGGCCCGACCAATCCTTCTCCACCTGGGCCTTCAGGTTCTGCGCGCGAATCACAGCCTTCTTGCCCGTGTCCTTCGCCTCGCCACCGGCCTGCCGCGATTCCATTTTCCTGGCCCACTTGAGTAGCTCCTCGATGCGAAGCCGAACGTCTTCGTGGGAAGGGCCCTTGAGTATCTCCGCCCGGGAGTAACCCAGGAGCTTGTAGTCACTCGCGGAGTTGGCAAGCCACTGCTTGACCTGGGCTTCATCGGGAACGTAGGCGAGGCCGGACACTGGAGTGCCCGCAGCCGGCGGGCCCCCGCCCATCTCCAGCACCGCTCTGCGTCCGGCGGTTCGATTCTTGTTCTCACTATCCTCTGTCACGATTGGCGGATGGTCGGGCACACGGCCGGCATCTACGCGTACCCCCAATCCTTGCAGGGATTCGTCGACAAGGCGGCGCGCATCCTTCGGGTCGATTCCTTTGTGGATGATCGCCTTCACCAGCTTATCGCGCCGCAGATCGGACCAGACATCGGACTGTGTGGGGTTCTGCTGCACCCATTCCTGGGCAGTCCGCCCCACGAAATGCCCTGGGGTCTCAACTTCTATGGGCACTTTGCCCACCTCGCGCTGCCAGTCAGGCAGCTTCTTGTCGAGGATGGTGTCGATGTCCCGCCTCGTGAGGCCGTGGGCTTCTGCTTTTTCGTAGACCGCCAAACGCTCGCCCCAGTCGAGCTTGTTGTCATCCGCGCACGAACTCTTGAGCTCCTCTTCGAGCAGCACAAGCTTCTGCTGCTGGAGATGGCCCGACCAGTCCTTCTCCACCTGGACCTTCAGATTCTGCGCGCCGACTACTGCTCTCTTGCCCATCTCCTTCGCCTCTCCGCCAGCCTGCCGCGTTTCAAGTTTCCTGGCCCACTTGAGCAGCTCCTCAATGCGAAAACCTACGTCTTCGTGGGAAGGACCCTCGAGTATCTCCGACAGCGTGTAGCCCAGGACCTGATAGTCGCTCACCGACTTGGCCAGCCACTTCCTGACCTGGGCTTCGTCGGGAATGTAGGTAGAGCCGGACACTCGCGTGCCCACAGCCGGAGGTGCCTCGCCGATTTCGAGGGCTGCCCTTCGTCGAGCTGAAATGTCGTTGCCGCCGTCGTCAGGCATGGTTGTCGTGTGAAAGCGAGAGTGCCGGCACAGCCAGAGCTATCTAGCCAGGATCGTAACACAGACTCGCGATGTGGCTTCGCCTCTCACCTAGGTTTTGCTCGATCTCGTCGACAACCCCGGGGCCTCGTAGCCTGGCTGACTTCGAGGCGCCCAGTTCGGGGCTGTTGAGAATAACGCTGACTGTCCCACCCATATCCACACTGATGGCGACCTTGAGCGGAGTCTGTGCATCAAGGGGACGTGGAGCGTCGAATTCGATGGTACCGACGAATGGACAATCCGTTGGATCCAGCAGATCGGCATCGGCCCGATCCCATCCAGGGTTCGTCTCATACACGTCTATCTCCAGCCGTGCCCGTCCTGCTTCTCTCGTCTTGAATGACTGTTCCTGAACCAAGGGCGTCTTGCTGTTGGGCCGGATGATCAACTTGACCACCTCACGCTGCCGATCCCGGTCGAATACCAGAATGCCCAGGCCTTTTGAAATGTGACCCGCGGAGTGGTCGTCTGACAACTCCAGTTGTGCCCGTTTCCCGCCCGAGCCCGCGCGCGCCAAGGTACGCGCATAGAGGGCGGCTCCGTAGGCTACGGTAGTAATAGGATTGAGGCCATCGTCGGGATCCTTACCGAAGATCTCTCGCAGGAGATCCCTAACCTTCGGGATCCGCGTGCTCCCCCCGACCAGCACCACGCGATCAATCTGCTCGGGCTTTGCCCCGGCCCGATTCAGCGCTTCAAGTGTCTTTTCGCGAATCTTGCCGAGAAAACCGTTGACCACGGGCAGGCTCCAGAAGTCCTGATTGCGAATCGTGATGGGGCATGTCTCGACTGCGGGTAGTGTCGAGACGGGGACCGCGATCTGGGTGCTTGGGACCTTGGACAGAGCCTCCTTGGTCTCACGCGCAAAATCGATCCAAACGCGTTGATTGTAGGCTGGCTCGTCCTCGTATCGGAATTCCGGATAATCCCGCCTCACCAATTCGAGGAAGTAGTTCAGCATTGCCTCGTCGAAATCACCACCGCCCATGTAGGGATCGCCGCTGCTGGCGATACTGGCACGGTTCTTCCTATCGTCGACCTTCAGCACCACCACGTCCAGAGTTCCACCGCCGAAATCGAAGATGACGTGCAAGCCGGGCCCGACATCGTAGGTGAGCGCGGCTGCATCCGGCTCGTTGATCGTTCCCATGACCTCCAGCCCGGCCAGCTCCGCGGCCTGACGGGTCGCCTTCTTCTGGACCTCGTTGAAGTACTGGGGGTGAGTGATGACGACCCGCCGCATGCCTCCGATGTCTCGCTGTGCCTCGATCTGGCGCGCAAGGGCCCGCAGGAAAATCCCGTGCACCTCTTGTGCCACGTATTCACGGTCCTGGACGAACCAGCGGTCTTTCGCACGCGACAGTTTCTCATCTTCCCCGACACCCGTTTCGCGCTTTGCAAATTCGACAAACGTTCCTGAATCATCGGGACTTTCGCGCAAGAACTTCAGGTATCTCTCGCGCGCCCGCTTTCCCACCCAGACGCACGGCGCTTCGCGCCCAGGCATGCTGCGGAGAAGGACAACCGTGTTCACCGCGACGTCGTCATGCTGGAACTTGAAGCATCCGATCGAATTGTAGCCTTCGCTTTCGATGGGCACACAACCAACGGAGGTATAGGTGGTCCCCAGATCGATGCCGAAAACATGCTCCTGGCTGGCCATAGCGCGCTCACTCCCTGTCGACGCAGAGGCGGAGCCTGTCAGCGGCGTGGCTGCCACTTCCTGTCGCCTGGATCACGTTCGAGACCAGCGTGGCCAGACCGTACATTCGCTCGGGCGCCTGATAGCTGTCGTCAGCCGAGAATTCCTTCCACCACGCCTGCGCGCCACGATCAATGTCCAGGCGCTGTTCCAGACGATAGTCGACCACATGGCGGCCCGGGCGGAGGCGCGCACACTGGATCTCCAGTGACGTCTCGCTGCCCTTCGAGACCGGGGCGCCGGCTACGCCGTCGGGCAACCCTGTCGAAGCAGAAACCAGATCGGTGCGCTCGGAAACCCCTTCTGGCAGTCCCGCGGCAGGCTTGCTCTCGGTCTTCACCTTCAGATCGAGCACACCGCCGATCTGACAACGAACCAGGGAGACGAGGGCGCCGCCACGTCGGCGCACGGTGCCCACGGCAACCTTGTCGTCCCGGCGACCCGCCCGCGCAGCGCTGGCCAGCTGCGCGCCACCCGGCGCAAGCGGAGCAAGTTTGGATGCGAAGACGGCATCCCGCGGCAGTAGGCGTCCACTGCGGCGCAGAGCCCCGGTGAACTGCGCGACCACGCGATCCACCAGCGCGGCATCGTGCCCAAGGACAAAGAACATCAGCGGCTTCGGCCCCTCGTACTTGAACGCCTCGATGGGCTTGCGCAGGGGCTGGCCCGGCTTCGGGGAAAGCAAGCGGAACGCGGCGCCCTGCCAGCGGGACTCCTTCGCCGTCGCAACCAGATGGTCGACAGTCTGCCGGAACTGGACATCGTCGATGGGACGCTCCGCGAAATGCAAACCCTTGAATGGCAGGTATGCCAGCACAACCGAGATCGCGTATCCGGCCGCCACGCGCTCCTCAAGCACGCGACCGAAGCAAGCCGGATCTGCCCCCGAGAGGCACGGATCAGCCCCTGGCGCCGCGGGGCCCTTCGAGGACTCCATGCCGTCGGTCAGGAGCACGGTCACTTTGTGGCTAGCCACCTGGTCGGTCGGAGGGGCAGGCAAGACCTTGCCGCCGAGTCTCTCCTCTGCCGAAAGAGGCGGGGGCGAAGCCGGCGTGCGCAAGGCCAGATCGAGCCGCGACGTCGGGGCACGAAACAACGTCGCTTTGTCCAGTTCGCTGCGATCCTTCGGCCGCGTGCAGTCGACGCTCGCGCCCACCAGGCAACGGTCGGGCGGTTCGGCGACGCCAGCGGCGACCAGGCTGTTCTCCAGGTCCGTGAGGAGCGATGAAATGACGGTGCCCCCTGGACGAACAAATCCAGCCAGGCTTCCCGAGTTATCAATGACCACCCAAGAGCCCTTGGCGGAACGGGCGGCGGCTTCTCGCTCGGCGCTGGTCCTGGCCCCCTTGGCGGCCCCGGCCGGCGGAGCCTCACAAAGTGCAGGAGGCTTCCTGCAGCCCAAAGGGCCGATCACCACAACGACTGATACCAGCAGGAAGTTAGTTACCCGCTTCAAGTCTCGAGTACCTCGCCATCATCTTCTGTGATCGCCTTGAGAATCTGGGCCAGTTTCACTGTGGCGTTTTGAATGCCACCCGGCGTCCGCAGCGCCAGCCGCACGGCAAACTCGTCCTGCACAGCCTCCGTCACGTAGGCCTGCTGCTTCTTCCGCAGAACCGCGATCGTATGCGCCGCGGGCCGACCCAAGGCCGTACGGATAACCAATTGGCCTTCGCACGCCTCGGGCGGACCAAGGACCCGGTTCTGTCCGCAGTAGACACACGAAAAACCGAGACCCGCCACGGCACCGCCACAGGCACAACGAACACCGGATAGCGCTTGCGACAAGATAGCGGTCATCCAATCACCTTCAGTTTCTGGCTGACGACGTCGGCCAGGAGCAATTCGAACGGACTTGCGTCGAACCATCTCCCCACCTTTGGCAAGCAGCCTGCCATGATCGAACCGCTCCAGTCTGCGTCGCGGGGAAACAGTAGAATCCCAGGGAACAGCTCCTCGGGCCACGGGGGTGGCGAATCGCTGCGCCACTCGAGTCGCGCGTTGCCGTCGACTTCGGGCCACTCTTCGCTGCATGCACAAGGCGGCTCTGGGGCTCGGCTCTTGCTGTCCAGTGGCGCGTACCAGGGAACCGAGCTCTTGCCTGCCACATTGGTGGAAATACCCACGATTTTTCGCCACGACCACTTCCCGTCGTTGCGTTTGCGAGCATCCTTCCCGGTTTCCCTCGCGCGTTGCCTGAGCAGCCCGTAGGCGACCGCCGCTTTCGGATGCGGGAGGACGTCATCGACGGACCGAAACGTCACCCGGACACGAACTCGGCGAACTGCCTCGTCCTCGGCCGCACCCAGAATCTGCCCGGCCCTCCGGGAGACTTCCGATGCCATCCAATCCAGGTACTTCTCGGGATCCAGAACGCGCGCGAATTCCCTGCCATTCCCCAGTGCAATCAGTTCCACGTTTAGCACATCCGGCATCTTGTCGCCGTATGCCTCCTCTTCAAGAATCTCCTTGGAAAGGACGGGGGAGGCCACCAGCCGCGCCAGGTACTCGACGAGGTATAGGAAGAAAGGCAACGCCCGATTCCGCACCGTGCTCTTGTTACCCTTGAGGTACGAGTCGGACAGCATAACCTGATCAACGGCGGCGGCGTCACGAATGCCGCGACGGAGGCGCGCCTGGTTGCGGTCGTCGCCATAACAGTTGGCAACGGAGTCCAGATAGGCCGCTCCGGCATACCGTATCGATGTCACATAGGAGAACCACGGTTGGTGGTTCGGCTGATTAGAAACCCAGACGAGCGCGATGTCGGTCGTCCCCCCGCCGATGTCGACGACCAGGCGCTGACCCAGTTTCTCGGCCGTGCCAACGTTGTTGGCAGCTGCCAGCGTCTCGTCGGTTGAGGAACTTGTCACTGAGAAGGTCAAGCCACCGGTCCATTGTGCCACCGTGTTCGCGGCCTGCGCGATGACTTCCGTCAAGTTCTTCCGTTCGGTCTCGGGCAGGGCCAACGGAAACGAGTGAAGCACATTGACTTGGTTGCCGGACGGCTGGCTCGTTGCCTTGAGCACCTGAGCCGTAGTGAACAACAGGAGGAGCTCGAAATACCGTCTCTGAACGCCATCGAACTCATCCCGCAGGATCTCCAACTTCACCCTGTCCCGCCACTTGAAGTTGCGCACCAGGTGCAAATGCTCATCGTACTGGATGGCAACCCCGGCACCGGGGATGGCGAAGTCCTCAACCGGTTTCCATTTGTCAATGTCGCCCGGACCGATGTCGGTGAGTGCCCGCCGAGAAAGAATCTCCGTTGGGAGTACATCCTTCTTGGGACCAAAGCCCCGCACCGGAAACCAGGTGTCAACGGCGGAGTGGATGGCGGGTGTCTCGCCGCCATGAGCCACCCAAAGATCAAGCGACTTGAAGCCCAGAGGCAATGGATCGTCACTGGTACCCCAACGCCAAAACACGCAGGTGTTCGAGGTGCCGAAGTCCACGGCGATCTGCAGTGGTGTATCCTTTTTGGGAAAATTCCTTCGCTCGGTCCAGGGAACACGCAGAACGCCACCGCCCACGGGCTTGCCGAACTTGTCCTTGAATTCCAGGCTCAGCCACTCGGGTCGCCCCTCGCAGCACTTCACGCGGGACAGGCCCCCGCGTGTCTCGACCGTCACCGGCTTGAACCGACCGTTCTCCGAAACCTGGACGGTCGCCGGGCGCTCCGCAGCGAACAAGCCACCCCGCCCGACATCCGCCACCTCGACGAAGAAACAATTCCATTCCTCATAGGGCAAGTCAGGCCAAACGCGGATATTCACGTCTCGGAAGGCATCCCGCTCGACGGACTTGCTGGGAGGTCGCGCGGGGTCAGCGGCCATGACGTCAAACTGAAGCGTGACCTTCTCGTTGCGACCACGTAGCGGAAGCCGCACGCGATACCGGGTTCCTTCGAGGGTCCCCCAGTCGCCTGTTTCAAAACGCGACAGTTCGAGACAATCGAACATCTCGGGCCGCACCGGCAGATCTGGCACTACATTGTTGCCATCCTGGTTGCGAAATACTGGGACCGTTGGGAAGCAAATCGACTTGGGCGTGCGCGGCTCAAGTCGTTCAAAGACCAAGGTGAGCTGGCCGACCATTCGTTGAGCCCGCTCGCCACCCGTGGCGCTGCCGGTCATGTCCCAGGCGAAGTACGTCCCGGCCTGCCCAGTGCGGCCCTCGACGTAGAAAACGCCAGCCTCGGTCAAAGGCAGGTCGATTGAGGTGGCGCAGACCGGACAGAAGTAGCCCGTCTTCTTCTGGCGTTCTCGGGTTACCTCGACGCTGCCTGGAAATTCCCGGAGGTCGAAGCCGCACTGGGAACAAATACCTTCTCGCCTTTCGTCTACCATGCAGACTATTTCTCCTCGCCGAGAAACGGGTCAGTCGGATACGCAAGCTTCAGTCCAGTTGGGAGAGACAGCTCCTTCCAATCCTTCCGGGCAGGCTGTCCGATGGTGACACTGATCTCCCCATCCAATTGCCCTGCGGTGGCCCACGCCGCGAAGGCCAGTGCCGCCTTCTGCGCCAGAACAGCCTCCTCAGCCCGTGACTGCCCGGTGCCTTCGGAGTAGCTGCGAGCAAACCGCTGGATGGTGGCGAGGCGCCTCGAGCCGGGCCGCGGCCCATCCGCGCTGACGGCGTTGACCACCTCCTCGGACGGATCGACCGGCCGCTCCGGTCCAGCGATCAGAAGAGCCCCGCCAGAGCGGGAACGCAGCACCGTCGTCCGGTCATCCCGCTCGCCGGGGATGCCTTCCCCGCAGAAAGCGCGGAACAGAGCATAGCCGATGGCAACCAGATCCGAGTAGCCCTCGGTCCTATGAAGGTACGCGGCGTACATCGACCCGCCGTCCTTCTGGAAATGCAACACCAACCCGAGGCTCGCGTCGCCAGCTATCTCCTCCGGGCTGGGCAGACTGGCCAGCTTGTTGTCCTGAAGGAGACGAAGCACCGCGGGACTGTAGCTCACCTCTCCCGTCACCACGGGGCCGAGCATGTCTGCCAAAATACGCCACGGATCGGGGTAGAACACGGGACCGCTGAGCACTTCCTGCAGAGATGGTCCAAACTTGGGACTTGGGTTTCCACCCCGACGGGTCACCTCGGCCGCCAGCGCTGAACGGATCGGCTCCAAGGCGGCGAGCATCTCCTTCGACCGCAACTTCCACTCGGCCCGCATGTTCCTCGGCGCCGGGGCGCCGCCGCGCCGAACCACACCGGCACCCAGGGCAAGTCGATCATCGGCGTCGGGCAAACTGATTGACGCCACGACCGTTCCACGTGGATCCTTGAACAGCACGCTGTCGCCGGTCGCCTCCACTTTCTCGTGACACCAATCGAGGAAAGCGCCCGCGAATCCCTCGTCGAGCACCGGCAGGTAGATGCGGCGGTAGGTCTCATCCTTGGCCGGATCGCCTGCGACCTGGAGGAGCAGGGGCCCACAGAATCGGCTGTCCCGTCGTAGCAGGCTAGCTCCGGTCGATGGCTCCTCTTGATCGCCAACCATCCAGCGCAGAAGCTTCATCCACGGCACATTGTCGTCCCAGCAATTCTTCCTCTGCAAGACGCTGCGGAAGTCAGCGATGAGCTTCGATAGGCGCCCAGCACGTTTGTCGCCATCGACCCGGCGACGGAGCTGGTCCCAATCAGCTTGTGCCAGCCGAGCGTGAGGCCAAACCATGGTGTAGGGCGATGTCCCGCCAAAAACTGTCCCGCCGCCATCCACCGATTTCAGCAACCCCATGAAGCGAAAACGGGGATCGGCGTTCTCCAGGGCCGCGCCCAGGCGGCCGAGCCCCTTTAGATCATTGATGACCACCTGCAGATGTCCGAGCACGATTCCCTTTATCAGCAGCTGCATCTGGTCGAAGAGCCTGACCGCCGCGGTCGGGGCCTTGACTTCCTTCCACAGCGAGATGAAGGTGCGCGCGGCTTCTGCCTGGGCAAGGGGCGTCGGCAGGGCCGCCGGTCTCAGCTTCTTGAGGTCGGGAACCCAGTCGCTGGTGGGCAGGTCGGCGGAGCCGGTGCCGACGGAGTTCAGACCCGGCTTCACAGGGCCGGAGGGCTGCAGGTCGGGGACGAGAAAGACGATGTTCATGGACACGCTCCGCGGGTGGGTCTAGGCGAGTTTGAGTGCCCAATCGAAGAGTTTCTTGCGCAGCATGCCGGCGAGGATGTCCGGTGGCATTTGATTGGTCGGGGTGGCCTTGACCGGTTCAGACCAGGCCTTGCGAAGGGTGTCCAGTTGCGACGCCTTGTCCTTGACCGTCATCTTGAGGGTGTCCGGCAGGGTCACCGGCCCCAGCCGCAGGTCACTCGCCGTCCCCTCGATTCCGACAATCGCTTCGTCGAGGTCCCGGGCGCCCACTGCCCAGGCAGCAATCAACGACGTCACGAAGTCCGGCGATGGGATCTCCTTGCCAAGGAACTTCTTGACCGTCTGCTTGACCGAGGACGCGGAGGTGCGCATAGATTCCTGCAATCCTGGCATGTCGAGACCGCTGCCCCCCTTGGCGCAACCGGCGACCTCCTGGTCATGCTCCTCCCACTCGAGCAAAGCCTTGAGTAGATTCGCGGTCACCTTGGCCGCGACGATCCGCTTGCGCAGAGACTCCTTGCCGCCCTCGCGCCAGTCATCCTGGAGCATCGCGGACTCGCCCTCGCCGTCGAGATCGTGACCCCACGTGTACACGAGATGCTTGTCCGCTCCATCGGTGACCGCCATCTTGGGCAGTCTGGTCATGCAACGAGCAGCGACGACGTGCAGGAAGTGAGGATGGTCCTGGCCATCCTTGGGAAGTTCGCGAGGCCGCAGCCGTTCACTCAACTGGTTCGGTGTGCCGATCACAATGGCGTTCGCTAGGCTGCCGCGCGTGGAAGCGAACAGGTAGGCCAGACCGTGCCGCATATTGGTGGCGATGGTGGCAGCGGAGCCTGCGGCGTACTCGTCGCCGGGAACCGAGGCTCCCGGCTGGAACCACGGCAGGAAGAAGATCCCGTGTTTCTGAATCTCCTTCAACTTGGGGTGCTCGATCAGCTTGTGCATGATCCCCGCTCCGGTGCCGCCAACGAAGGAACCGCACACCACGATGCGGTCGGGCGCGGCGGCGCAGACCTTGTCGAGCAGCGATTTCAGTATCGAGCTGGTTGATGCTGCAAACAGAGTGGCGCCCACGCTCGGGTTTCCATAGAAGCCGTCCTTGATCTTCACTTTCGCGGAGGTCTGATCGAAAAGTGCCTCGAAAATCTCCTGCTCCTCCTTGCGGGTCTTGTCGTCGACGAAGATCCCTTCGAATGGCTTCTCGCCCACCGCGCCCTTGTCAAAGGGGGGGAAGAACTCGAGGACTTCAAACTGCCGCTTGCCGAAGTCATTGAGTTTCTTGGGCAGCCCCGACTGGTCATCGGCATCGACCACGAAGCAAGCGGGCTTGTCGATCGCGCCCAAGGCCACGGCGCGCGCCACCATCAGCGCGACATGCTGGCCCGTTCCTCCGACGGCGATGAGAATATCCACGGCTCCTCCCGGTTGACCTAGGAAATAGTGCTCCACACGCCGAACACCAACCAGAACACAACAAGGGTTGGGGCACCACCGCACACCAAACCCCGTGGCAGTGGCCCGAGCCCTGACAAGGTGAGCACCTGAAGCAAGTCCGGGGACAGCATGCACACCGCAAGCCACTGATCTGCGAACGGATGCCACGCGGCCAACGCCGTGGCGACGATGGCGAAGGCGAGCGAGGCTATCAGCGGCCGCGAGAAGCGTGTACCCCTGCCGCTGCGGCGCAGATAGCGGAACGTGAGCCAGGCGCCGATCAAGGCGAACAGGTCATAGCCGCCGGTCGAGATCAAGAAGTTGCGCTCGGTGCTGCGAGCGGTGTCGTCCGTACAGTCCATGCCCGCGTCCTTCACGGCCGATGGAGCCGTTGAATTCGCAGGGACGGCCTCATCAGCCGCCAATGCGCGCAGGGACAGCAGAGTAACCAGAATCACGGCTGCGGCTGCAAATCGCATGTACCTCATCTCTCTATTTGCCCTCGGGATGGTAACGCGGACGGCTAGCAAATGCTCCTGCCAGTATCGGGTGCGCTCCTCCCTGCGTCAAGCATGGACTCTGCGACTGGACTCTGCGACTCGGCGACAGCTGCAACACGCTGAGGGCTCGCGTGTGGTGCGTCTCAAGTCTAACGCAAGGCAGGGACGTGGGGCGCCGACGACGGTGCCGGAATGCGCTGGGCCGGGCAATTCGAGCGGGAGCTGCGTTGCACAGAAGCCCGAAGGCGCTCGGCATCACAGGCACTCTGACCACCTCCACAACCGGGGTCACCATCACCGCTGGGACGGGGCTGCAGTTCGGAGATATCAACCCAGGTTTGTCGGCGTGTGGAGTAATCGGAACGCTGGGCGCGGGCTCATGCGCTTCCGGTTCGACCTACTACCCGACCGTCTCCTTGGCCACGTCGG
>Ga0181518_10001528_pt1 | contig 23688 bp, 27 predicted proteins | sample PEATcosm2014_Bin_28_FD_119751 | JGI IMG/M metagenome (GOLD analysis project Ga0181518, IMG submission 119751) | Peatland microbial communities from MTU Mesocosm Facility, Houghton, MI, USA - PEATcosm2014_Bin01_60_metaG | ecosystem: Environmental > Terrestrial > Soil > Wetlands > Peat | place...
CCGGCCTGCGCGGGGCATCCGCCGGCGTCCTACCTCGGTTGCGTCGTCGCGGGGTCCGGAAGCTGCATCACTACACGGGAAGCCGGACCGTGGTCAGCGGCGGCCGGAGACCCGGCGAGACGACGATGATCGGCAGCGTCGCGCTCTGGATGCTGGGAAGCTCCTCGATCTCGAGGTCGTCCTCCCACATGTCGCGCTCGTTCAGCGTGTCGAGGAGGTTGCTCATGTTTCACCTCCTTTCGAGCGTCGCGGACATCAAGAACGGCGGGATCGCTGATCAGCGACCAGCCCGGAGTCAGAGGGCGACCTCGGTCACACCGGATGCAGCCGCAGACCGGCACGACGCGGCCGACGGACGGGGTCCCGCCATCGGAGGGGATCCGCCGCACGATGCCGGCCTCGGCCTCCGCAGACGCGAGCACCCGGCGGATCACCGCCACCGCTGCCCGCGCGGCGTACCGTCGTGACTCACCCGGCGCAAGCGTGGCCCCTGAGTCCGACGTCAGGTCGGCGGCTGAGGACTGCGACAGCGCCTCGGCGTGCTGGCGGCGTCGCGCCTCCCAGCAGCGGTGGCAGCCGCCGTGCGCCGGCACGACGGCCGGCCCCACCCAGACGCCGCCTGCGGCCGGGGTGACGGTGAAATGGGGGGCCAGCCCGGCTTCGAACACCGCCCGGACAGCCTCGGGCGTGGCGGTGGTCGCGGCGACCCCGGCGCATCCGGCGACCCCGGCGCATCCGGCTACCCCGGCGGACCCGGGCTCCTCGCCGATCACGAGCACGCCGAGGCGTGCCGGCGTCAGGCTCGCCGCCCAACCGCGCGTGGGCTCGGCGTCGGCGAGCCGGACCAGGCTCGAGCCGACCGCTGCCCGGAGGATGAGCTCGCCGACCGCGACCGCCCACGGGTCGAACGCCGCCACGAGCACCTTGCGGCTCACAGGAGCGGACACGGCCATGGGTTGACCTCCTCCTCGGACAGAACGCGGTAACCCATACGGCGCGGCGCCTCGTTGAGCCGGCGGCTGCCGAGATAGCGGACCGCGGAGTGGGCCAGGATCGGGATCAGGGCCGGAGCGACGACGCGCATCACGCGCACGCCGGTCCCGGTGAGCTCCGGCGGGGTGAGATCGACCGCGACGACGTCCCCGCCCTCGGCCGCCAGGATCTCGACGATGCGCGCGAGCCGATGCTCTGCGGGGCCGGCGGGCAGGTCGGCGGGGGGATCGCGCTCCCCTCCGACGCCGCGCAGGTCGGCGGGCGGATCGCCCTCCCCTCCGACGCCGCGCAGGTGGGCGAAGGCCACGCTGGGGATCTCCGGCCAGTGACCGTCGGCGGCTTGTGACCACAGCGCAGGGGCATCTCCGGGTCCCACCGCGCGAGCGGGAAGTCGCCCGCCGCCTGCTCGGACTCCGAGCAGCAGGCGCCGCCGCGAAGCTCGATCGCGTCCGGACCGAGGGCGGCGGCCGTCGCTGTCACCCAGTGGCGCTCGTCCCAGACGGCCGCCGCGTAGCGCTCGAGCGCCTCGATCGCCGCGATCTGCGCCGAGACCGCCGGATCAGGATGGCAGCCGATCCCGTCGAGATCGGCGCCGAAGCGTTCCGTCGAGCCCTCGCACAGCGCCCCCACCTCGCCCAGCCGGGCGAGGGTCACGATCTGCGCGGACCGGGTGAGGCCGGGGGCGAGCCGCTGCAGTCCGGCGATCACTCCCCCCACGGGGGAGATGAGCTGCGCCAGGCGCTCGTCGATCGATACCGAGGTGGTTGCGTCCACGCCGGATAAGAGCGCGCAGCCCGACCCGGGATACATCGATCTCGAACACGGCCGGCGCCGAACACGCCACGCGCCCGCGAGCTCGTGGCGTTCAGCCGAGCTCGAGCACGATCTTGCCGAGCTTGCCCCCGCGCCGGAAGTGCTCGTAGGCGGCGGCGGCCTCGGCCAGCGGATACGTCCGCGTGATCGGCACCGTGAGCCGCCCGGCGGCGAACAGCGGCAGGACGGAGCGCTCCATCGCGCGGGCCGTCGCCGCCTTCTGCTCCAGCGGCCGGGCGCGCAGGGTCGAGCCGTGGATCCGGCCGCGCTTGGCCATCAGCAGGCCGAGGTTGATCTCGCCGGTCGCGCCGGCGCCTAGGCCGATGACGGTGATCCGGCCACCGGTGTCGAGCGCCTTGAGGTTGTCGATCAGGTTGATCGCGCCGACGAGCTCGAGGATCACGTCGAACGGCCCGTGCTCCCTGAAGCCCTCCGGGCCGATCACGGTCGCGCCGAGCTCGGCCACCCGCGCGCGGAGCTCCGGATCGCGAACGGTCGCTGTCACCCGCGCGCCGGCTGCGCGGCCGAGTCCGATCGCCGCCGTGCCGACGCCCCCCGCCCCGCCGTGAACGAGCAGGCGCTCGCCCGCGAGCAGCCCCGCCTGCGTGAACACCGCGTCGTGCGCGGTCGTGAAGGCTTCGGGGGTACCGCCGGCCTGCACCCAGGAGAGCCTCTCGGGCACCGGCATCGCGATCCGCTCGTGGACGATCGCCAGCTCACCCTGGCCGCCGCCGCCGACGATCGCCATCACCCGGTCGCCCTCCGCAAAGCGCGCGGCTCCGGGCCCGCGGCCGACGACCTCGCCGGCGAGCTCCAGGCCGGGGATATCCGGGGGCGAACCCGGGGGCGCCGGATAGCCGCCTCGCAGCTGGAGCATGTCGGCGCCGTTGAGCCCGGCGGCACGGACCCGGACGAGGACCTCGCCCGACCCGGGCACGGGGTCGGGATGCTGCTCGACGCTCAGCTTCTGGTCACGGATCGTAACGGCGCGCATCGTCGACGCAGAACCCTAGCGCCAAGGACCCTAGCGAGTCGTGCGCACCAGCTCGGCCACGCACTCGATGTGCGGCGTCTGGGGGAACATGTCGACGGGCCGCACGCGCACGAGCTCGTAACCCGCCTCGACGAGCTGGGCGGCGTTGGGCGCGAGCGTCGTGGGATTGCACGACACGTAGACGATCCGCTTCGGGGCCGCCTCGATGATCCGGCGCACGACCTTCTGCGACAGGCCCGCCCGCGGAGGGTCCACGACGATCACGTCGGGGCGCCCGGCGCGCTCGGTGAGCTCGCGCATCACCAGCCGCACGTCGCCGGCGAAGTAACGGGCGTTGTCGATCTCGTTGGCGCGAGCATTGGCGATCGCGTCGGCGATCGCGCCGGGCACCAGCTCCAGGCCCCACACCTCCGACACCCGCGGCGCCATCAGCAGCCCGATCGTCCCGATCCCGCAATACAGGTCGTAGACGCGCTCGAAACCGCTCGGCCGCGCATACTCGATCGCCAGCTCGTCGAGGTGCTCGGCCATCTCGGTGTTCGTCTGGAAGAACGCCTCGGCCGAGATCCCGAAGCGCATCGCGCCAAGCGTCTCCTCGAAGCGATCCGAACCGGCCAGCAGCTCGGTCTCCCCGCCCATCGTGGACTCGGCCACGCTGGGCTGCCGTGTCCACAGGACGCCGTCGAGACCGGCGCCGGCCGCGATCAGCCCGTCGCGGTCAAGCGTCCCCGCGGAGGTGACGAGGCGCACCTGGAGCGCGCCGCTGCGCCGGCCCTCGCGGACGACGAGGTTGCGCAGCAGCCCCTGTCCGGTGTGGCGGTCATAGACGCTGAGCCCCTGCTCCCGGCACCAGGCGACGATCTGCTCACGCGCCCGGTTAGCGGGCTCGGACGCGAGCAGGCAGTCGTCGATCGCGACGATCTCGCTCCAGCTCCCGGGCGCGTGGAAGCCGCACACCAGCTCGCCGGCCGCGTCGACGCCGAACGAGTACTCGAGCTTGTTGCGATACCGCCAGGTCGCATCCGCCGCCACGATCGGCTCCAGCGAGAAGGACTCGAGCCTGCCGATCCGCCGCAGTGCATCCTGGACCTGTTCTTGCTTGACCTCCAGCTGGCGCTCGTAGGCGAGGACCTGCCACGGCGCCCCGGGATGCTCGGCGCGTGGCGCGATCCGGTCAGGACCGGGCTCCAGGATCTCGACCGCCCGGGCCTCGGCGTAGGCGCGCTTGCGCTTGCCGACGACCGCTCGGACCCGGTCGCCGGGGACCGCGCCGGAGACGAACACGACGTAGCCGTCGATCCGCGCGACGCCGGCGCCACCGAACGCGAGCGTGTCGATCGTCAGCTCGAGCTGATCGCCGCGCTGGGGACGAGTTGGACCCCTCGAAGCGGTGGACATGGGACCTAGCATGGCAGTCGCGCCGATCGGGCGGGTGCTCGTCGCGCTCGTGCTTGTCGCCGGCCGGCGTCGATCGGGCCGGCGCGGCGCAGCCGCTACGCGAGCGACTTCTCGAGCGCCACGACCACCGTCTTGCGGTTGGCGTGCTTGCGCTCGTAGGCGAGCACGCGTCGCAGATCGGCGTTGCTCAGCTGCTTGATCTCGGACTGCACCTGACCGGCGGTGAGAGCGTCGTAGCCGTCGATCGGGAAGGTCGGGCCGACGCCGGCGGCACGTCGCGCCAGATCCGCGCCGCGCACGAGGCGGTCGACCGGGTCAGAGCCGCGGGCGCGGCGCGTGGCGCCCTCGATCTGCCGCTGTCCGCGCTCGAGCAGTAGCTCGATCTCCCGCAGCAATTCGTCGCTCTGCTGGCGCCCGCACCGGACGAGCTCGGCGACGAGCTCGTTGGCGTCCTTGCGTGTCACGCGTCCCCGTGAGGCGGCGTCGTCAAGCGTCTCCTGGATCCGCTCCGCCGTGAGCATGACGAGCTCCGCGGGCTTGGTGACTCCCTTGACGAGCTGCTCGGCGACCGTCGCGTGGCGCTCGCGGTCGCTGCCGATGAGCGCTCCGGACGTCGCCTTCGCGGCGCTCGCCGCGGCCGGCCGCACGCTGCGGGTGCCCGCGCTCGTCCGCTTGGCAGCCGGCTGTGAGTCTGAGGACGTCGATCCTTCGGACGGCGAGCGTTTCGCGGGGGGCATCTCTGGGCTCCTGGTCGACTGCGGCTTCCGCGAGCCTATCCAAAGTGAGCCGCTCGCGGGGGCTCATTTTCCCGCCGCGTTCAGGCCGTCAGCAGCTCGAGCAGGGCCTTCTGGGCATGCCGTCGATTCTCGGCCTGGTCCCAGATCCGCTGGCGCTCGCCATAGAGCACCTCGGGGGTGATCTCGTCGCCGGGATGAGCGGGCAGGCAGTGGAGCGCGACCACGTGCGGAGCGGCGAGGTCGAGGAGCGCGTCGTCGACGCGATAGGGCGCGAGCGCGTCACGGCGGTCGCGGGCCGTGGCCGGATCGTCGCTCATGCTCACCCAGACGTCGGTGTAGATCGCGTCGGCGCCCCGCACGGCGCTCCGGGGGTCGGAGGTGAGCAGCACGCCCGGCAGGGGCTCCAGCTGGTAGCCGTCTGGGGCGGCGACGCGCACGCTGACTCCCGCCAGGGCGCCGAGGATCGCCAGCGAGCGGGCCACGTTGTTGCCGTCGCCGACGTAGGCGAGGGTCAGGCCGTGCAGCGCCCCGAAGGCCTCGCGCAGCGTCAGCAGATCCGCGAGCGCCTGGCAGGGATGGTGGGCCGCGCTGAGCATGTTGATCACCGGCACCGAGGAGTACTGCGCCAGCTCCTCGACGAGCACGTGGGGACCGGTGCGGATGCCGATCACGGCGACGTGGCGGGAGAGGACGTACGCGGTGTCGCGGATCGACTCGCCGCGGCTGAGCTGGAGCTCGTCGGTGCGCAGGACCATGGGGTGCCCGCCGAGCTCGGCGATCCCGGTCTCAAACGAGGTGCGAGTGCGCGTCGACGCCGCTTGGAAGATGAGCGCGACCGACCGCCGCGCGAGCGCGTCGGATGTCAGCGGCGCTGACTTGAGCTCGGCGGCGCGCTCCAGCAGCGCCTGCAACTCGCCGGCGGTCAGCTCGGCTCCGGTGAGGAAGTGGCGCGTCAAGGACCGCAGTCTACGTCGCGGCCTGCGAGCCGACGGCAGTCAGTTGCGCGCCGTGCGCAACCCGAAGCCGCGGAGCATCAACAGCGCCTTCCCGCCGAGCGTGCCGCGCGCCGGCAGCACGCCGAGCTGGACGGCCGCGTCGTAGACGTCGAAGAAGGCCCGCACGCGCAACAGCAGGTCGTGCTGGAGCTCGCAGTAGAAGATGCAATGCACGACCACGAACCGGTTGGTCGGCGGCAACCCCTCCAGCTGCGCGCGGTGGGTGCCGAGCACCTTGCAGGGCGCGGCGACGAAGTGCTCGTCGGTGAGGCGCTCGCCGGTGCGCTGCAGGCGGACGTCGGGAAACCCGGACCACAGCCGCGCGGCGTGCGCCGCCAGTGCGTCGAGCCCCTCCAGCGGCGCCTCGGTGAGGGGATCCTCGTACTGGATCCCAATCGCGCAGACCTCGCCGAAGGCGGCCGGGTCCTTGCCCGACCAGGCCGCCTCCCAGCCGTCGATCAGCTCGTCGACGGTCATTGGGGAACGCCCTGCACGTCGAACGCCGGCATCCCGGTCTGGGGGGTCGACGCCGTGGCGTAGCGTCTGCGCGGGATGCGGCCCGCGCCGCGCGCCAGGCGGCCCGCCTGGACCCCGTGGCGGATCGCCCGCGCCATCGCGACCGCGTCGTGGGCGCGCGAGATCGCACTTGCGCACAGCACGGCGTCGCAGCCCAGCTCCATCGCGAGCGCGGCGTCGGAGGCCGTGCCGACCCCGGCGTCGAGGATCACCGGCACCTCGGCGTGCTCGATGATGATCGAGAGGTTGTAGGCGTTGCAGATCCCCATGCCGCTCCCGATCGGGGAGCCGAGCGGCATCACCGCGGCGCAGCCGAGATCTTGGAGCCGGCGCGCCAGGACCGGATCGTCGGTCGTGTAGGGCAGCACCACGAAGCCGTCGTCGACGAGCTCCTCGGCGGCCGCCACGAGCTCGACGGCGTCGGGCAGCAGCGTGCGGTCATCGCCGATCACCTCCAGCTTGATCCAGTCGGTGTCAAACGCCTCCCGCGCCAGGCGAGCGGTCGTGACGGCATCCCGCGCGGTGTAGCACCCGGCGGTGTTGGGGAGCACCTGCACGCCAACCTCCTGCAGGACGTCGAGGATCGAGCCCCGGGCCGCGGGATCGAGCCGCCGCAGGGCGACCGTGCACAGGTCGACCTCGGCCTCGTGACAGGCCTGCGCCAGCAGCTCGTGGTTGGCGAACCCGCCGGTGCCGAGGATCAACCGCGAGCGCAGCTCACGGCCGGCGATCCGCACGTATTCGTCTCCGGCGCTCAAGCTCATCCACCTCCGATCGCGGCCACGACCTCGACGAGCGACCCCTCGCGCAGCTCGGTCTGCGGCCAATTGGAGCGCGACACCACCTCGCCGTCGACCGCGACCGCAACGCCACGGGCTCCGGGGGCGACATCGAGCAGCTGCACCACACTGGCGACAGTAGCGCCGGCCGGGAGCAGGCGGGCCTCGCCGTTGACGGTCACGTTCACGCCGGGCTCCCGACGGCGCCGCGCGCGAAGCGCGCCGGCGAGAAGGCCGCCGCGTGCTCGGGCAGCTCGTCGCCGGCCAGCGTGGCGGCGACCAGCTCGGCGGTGACCGGCGCGAGCAGGATGCCGTTGCGGCGGTGACCGGTCGCCCAGATCAGGCCGGCGGGGGAGCCCGGGCCACCCGGCCCGATCGCGGGCAGGTTGTCAGGGGTCCCGGGACGCAGGCCGGCGCCGAGCTCGTCGATCACCAGCTCGAGGACGCCGGGCACGAGCTCACCGGCGTCGCGCAGCAGATCGAACATCGCCCCGGCGGTGACCGTCGTGTCGAATCCGCGCTCCTCGGAGGTCGCCCCGATCACGTAGCGGCCGTCGCCGCGCGGGGTGATGTAGGAGGGCGGCATCCGCACGACGCGGGTGAGCAGCCCCGCGCCGGCCGGATCGTGCAGCCGCATGATCTGTCCCTTGACCGGGCGCACCGGCACCCGCGCGGCGAGGGGCAGCCCGGCCAGCGAGGCGCTCCACGCGCCGGCGGCGATCACGACCCGGTCGGTTCGCAACATCGTGCCGTCCTGCAGCACGACGCCGTGCACGCTGCCGCCGGCGAGCTCCAGGGCGCGCGCGGGCGAGTGCTCGCGCACCTCGCCGCCCGTGCGCCGGACGGCGGCGAGCAGAGCCGCAGTGAGAGCGCGGGGATCGATCGCGTGATCGCCGGGGACATCGAGGGCGAGCCGCAGCTTGGGCGTCAGCGCCGGCTCGCGCCGGCGCGCCTCGCTCGGTCGCAGGCGCTGCACCGCAAGGCCGAAGCTGCGGCGCAGCGCCAGCTCACGCTCGAGCGCCTCGGCTTCGTCGGCATCCCGCGCGACGAGCAGCGTCCCGCAGGGCGTGTAGCCGACGTCGTCGCGGCGCGCGGCGGCCGACAGGTCCGCGACAAACCGTGGATAGGCGCGGGCGCTGCGCAGCCCCAGGTCCAGCAGCGGCTCCTCGCCGGGGGTGACCTCGACGATCGGGGCGAGCATCCCGGCCGCCAACCACGAGCTCCCGGCACCGGCGCGGTCGCGCTCGAGCACGATCGCCCGCAGCCCGCGGGCCGCGGCCCGCCAGGCGACGGCGAGACCGATCACGCCGCCGCCGATCACGACGACGTCTGCTGCGTATGCGCTGCGCTCGGACAATGAACCTCCCTGCGCCGGCATTACCCGGCCAGGTCCTGACGGTCGGCGGATCGAGGTCCGCCCTCTCAGCCCTACGGTGGGGCTCCCGTAGAGGGCAATGCTATCGCGGGCGGCCTGCCAGACTTGGCCCGTGCCCGATCGCCGCCAGCGACTTGCCGCCGCGCGCCTGTACCTCGTCTGCGACGCGCGGCCCAACAGCTTCCTGGAGGCCGCCCTGCGGGGCGGCGTGGACATCGTGCAGCTGCGGATCAAGGGCGGCGACGACGGCGAGATCGTCGCCACCGCGCGGCGCTACGCCGGCCGCTGCGCGGCGCGGGGCGCGCTGCTGATCCTCAACGACCGCCCCGACCTCGTGGCGGCGGCGGATGCCGACGGGGTCCATATCGGCCAGGACGACGTCGGGGTGGTGGCGGCCCGCGCGCTCGTCGGCGCGCACCGGCTCGTCGGGCTCTCCACCCACTCCCCGGCCCAGATCGACGCGGCGGCCGACGCGGACGTCGACTACATCGGAGTCGGGCCGGTGCACGCCACGCCGACCAAGCCCGGCCGGCCGGCCGTGGGGCTCGGCCTCGTCCGCTACGCCGCCGGCCACGCGGTGGTGCCGTTCTTCGCGATCGGCGGGATCGACGCCGGCAATGCGGGGGCGGTGCGGTCGGCCGGCGCGACCCGGATCGCGGTCGTGCGCGCGCTCACCCACGCCACCGACCCCGAGGCCGCCGCGCGCGCCCTGCGTGCGGCGCTCGCACCCGGAGACGGTCGCGAGGCTCGCGTTGGCGCAGCGTAGCCGCAAGCGCCGGACGCCGGCCGCCCCGAAGCAGTGGTTCGCCCCCACCGAGGCGGAGCTCACCCGCTCCCAGCGCCGCGACGCCGAGGCGCGGGCCGCGCTCACGCCCCTGGCGCGCGGTGAGCATCCCGCGGCGATCGTCATCTCGGCCGTGGTGGCGGCGGCCCTGGGACTCGGGAACCTGATCGCGTTCGCCGCCGGGGCGAAGATCGGCGGCAGGCATCCGCCGGCCACGGGCATCGTCGTCTTCTCGGCGCTGATGATCGCCTGCGCGATCGGGCTGTGGCGCATGTGGTACGGGGCGGTGCTCGGCTTCATGGCGCTGCTGGCGATCATCGCCACGATCTTCGCGCTGCTGCTGATCGAGGCGTCCAACGTGCTCGGGCTCGTCGTGGCGCTGACGGTCGTGCTCGGAGCCGGCTGTCTGTTCTTCAAGCTCGTCCGCGTCCTCAGCCGGATCCAGATGCCACGCCAGCCGTAGGGGCCCGCCGACGTCAGATAGGCTGCGTGCGACGATGCCCTCCTCGTTTGACTGCGTGGTGATCGGGTCCGGACCGGGCGGCTATGTGGCCGCGATCCGGGCCGCCCAGCTGGGCATGAAGACCGCCGTCGTCGAGCGCGACAAGGTCGGTGGGCGGTGCCTGAACTACGCCTGCATCCCCGCCAAGGCCGTGCTGCGCAGCGCCGACGTGCTGTCCGAGATCCGCGACGCCGGCGAGTTCGGGATCAGGGTCTCAGCGCCCGAGGTCGACTATCCGGCTGTCACGGCCCGCCGCGCGAAGGTCATCTCGACCCTCACCGGCGGCGTCGCCGGGCTGCTCAAGAAGAACAAGATCGAGCTGATCGAGGGCGAGGGGTCACTCGGCGGCGCGGGCGAGGTGAGGGTGGGCGACACCGTCGTCGCCGCCAAGACGATCATCCTCGCCACCGGGTCGGTCAAGCGGCCGATCCCAGGGGCGCGGTTCGGCGGCCGTGTGATCGGCACCGAGGAGGCCTGGGCGCTCGACGAGCTGCCGCGGTCGATGGCGGTCGTGGGGGCGGGCGCCTCAGGAGCCGAGATCGCCTCGGCCTATGCCCGCCTGGGCGTCGAGGTGACGCTGTTCGAGGCGCTCGGGCGCGTGCTGCCGACCGAGGACGCCGACATCTCCAAAGTCGCCGAGCGCGGCCTCAAGCGCCAGGGGATCGACGTCCACACCAAGACCCTCGTGTCGAACATCGCGTCGGGAGCGAGCACCGTGACGTTCTCGTTCGGAGACGAGACCGGCGAGGCCGACTGGCTGGTGATCGCCGCCGGGCGCGGTCCGGATATCGAGGCGCTGGGGCTCGAGGCGGCCGGCGTGGCGCTCGGCGACGGCGGGCTGATCGCCGTCGACGGCGCGATGCGGACGAGCGTCGCGGGCGTGTATGCGATCGGCGACCTCGTCCCCGGCCCCGCGCTGGCCCACAAGGCCTCCGACGAGGGGGTGATCGCGGTCGAGGACGCGGCCGGGCTGACCACCCACCCGATCGAGTACGTTGACATCCCCCGGGCCACGTTCTGCACCCCGAACGTCGCCAGCTTCGGCCTCACCGAGGCTCAGGCCCGCGAGCAGGGCCACGACGTCGTTGTCGGCAAGGTCCAGTACGGCGCGGTCGGAGCCGGCACCGTCTACGGCGACCGCACCGGGCTGGTCAAGATCGTCGGCGACAAGCGCTACGGCGAGCTGCTCGGCGGCCACATCGTCGGGGCCAAGGCGACCGAGCTGATCCAGGAGCTCGTCAACGCGCGTGCGCTCGAGGGCGGCTACCCGGAGATCGCCCGCCTCGTGCACGGCCACCCGACGATGGCCGAGGCCGTGATGGAGGCCGCCCGCGCCGCGGACGGCTGGCTGATCCACGGCTGACCTCGCGCGACCCGTGGCAACGGCGCCCGGCCAGCCGATCTTCTACTACGACCTCGGCAGCCCCGGTTGTTACCTGGTCGCCGAGCGGATCATGTCCGAGCTGCCGGTGGTGGCCGAATGGGAGCCGGTGCTCGCCGCCCAGCTCGGCTGGGAGGAGCCCGCGCCCGTTCCCGACGAGCTGGCACGGGCGGTCGCCGGCCAGGGGCTGCAGGTGCTGCGGCTGCCGCCAACGTGGCCGCCCGACACCGAGGCGGCGATGCTGGCGGCGACGTACGCCAAGCAGATCGGGCGAGCGGTCGCCTACTCGCTGGCCGCCTTCCGCCAGGCGTTCGCGGGCGGGCGCGACCTCGGCGACGAGAGCTCGGTGCTGATCGCCGCGGCCGCCTGCGAGATGCACCCGACCGCCGTCCTGAAGGGGATCGCGATGCGCTCGGTGGCCGCGGCGCTCGAGCAGGCCGGGCGGCGCGCGCTCGCCGCCGGCGTCCGGCGGCTGCCGGCGATCCAGGTGGGCGAGCGCGTGTTCGAGGGCGCCGGGGCGCCGGAGCGGGCGGCGGCCGCGCTGGGGCGGGCGATCGGGTCCGACGGCAATCGCGAGGGGCCGTGAAGGCCAATCGCGCCTTCCGGCTGATCGTCTCGCGTGAGGGCCACGAGCCGGCGTTCCTGGCCGACCCCAAGCGCCTTGACCGGATCGAGGTGGTGTCGATCGACGACGGCGAGCTGATGCTCTACTGGGACCTCCCAGCCAAGGCGGCCGCCCGGCTGATCAAGCGGCTGCGAGCCGACCTCGTCGGCCTGGAGGCCGAGGAGTTCATCGCCCTGTGGGAGGGCGCTGACGACGAGCAGCCGGATTGATCTCCCAATCGGCCACGATATGTTCCCAATCACGGTGGACTCAGCACGATCCACGTCCCCCGCGGCGCCGGCGCCGGCGCTGAAGGGCGAGACCCGTATCCAGGATCCGGGGCGCAGCGGCCAGGCGATCGCGCGCCGCGCCGCCGAGGCACGCGCGACGGTGCCGGACCTCGAGCTCGAGATGACCGTTGACGCGCAGCCGATGATCGACCTGGCCCGCACGTGCGGCTGTTCACACACCGCGGTGCTCGTGCGCGCCTGCGCTCTGGCGCTGCGCGACTCCCCGTATGCCAACGCCGCCTATCGCGATGGACGCTACGAGCTCTACTCACGCGTCAACATCGCCGTCACCGTCGTCACGGGCGACGGGCAGCTGACTCCGACGGTGCTCGACGCCGACACCAAGTCGCTGGGGGAGATCAGCGAGGAGATCGAGCGGTTGGCCCATCGTGCCCGCTCCGGCGAGCTGACCCCGCCCGAGCAGGCCGGCGCCACGTTCACGGTCTCCGATCTCGGCGCGCTCGGGGTGCACCGCTGGAGCCTGCCGGTCACCCCGCCCCAGGCGGCGGCGCTGACCGCCGGCGCGGTACGCGAGGCGGCAGTCGTGCGCGACGGCAGACTGGTGGCCGGCTATGAGCGCCAAATCGCTCTCGCGTGCGATCATCGGATCCTGTTCGGCGCCCGCGCCGCCGGGCTGCTGACCCGCGTCGCGCAGCTCCTGGAGACCGTCACGCCATGAACGACAAGACCGGCGAGGCCGACGAGGCCGACGAGGCCGACGAGGCCGAGCGAATCGCCGCCGGCGGACGCGCCGCCCTGATCGAGCTGCTGCGACCGGCCTTCCAGCGACGGGCGGAGGCGAGGACGCGTGAGCTCGAGGTCGACACCGAGCGGCTAAACGAGCTGATCGCCGCGGCCGTCGATCGCGCCGACGGGGCGATCTGGCGCCGCGCCCTCGCCGAGGTGGCGCGTGCCGAGCTCGGACTCGACCTGTCACAGACCGTGCTCCACCCCGCGGTGGCGCGCGCGCACCGACTGCTCGGCGTCCCCACCTGGGAGCCCGCAGCGGAGACGGCGCCCGACGACGATCTCGCGGCCACGGCCGTGTTGGGGCCGGTGACGAGCGCGAGTGACGGGCCGGGAGCGGCCGCGCCCGACCGCGACGTGAGCGACAACGCGGGCGCCGCGGGACGCAGGTGGTGGGGATTTCGCCGCCCGGCATCGCCGCCCGCGGACGCCCCGCCCGTCGCGGCCGGCGGCTCGGCCGGCGCCGCCGTCGCCGAGCCGCCGCAGCAGGTGCCGCAGGTGCCGCAGGCGCCGCAGCCGCCGCAGCCGCCGCAGCCGCCGCAGCCGCCGCAGGCGCCGCAGGCGCCGCAGCCGCCGCAGCCGCCGCAGGCGCTGCGGTTGGCGGCGGTACATCTCAGCGGCATCGAGACGGTTCGCAACGGCGAGCGCGACATCGAGATTCGGCTCTCGCTTGCCGGACTCGATGTTCTCAAGCGCTCCAGCGGCGCCGCGATCGGGCGCCTGGAGTGGCGCGAGATCCGGAAGGTCGACCTACCGCGCACCCGGCGGGGGCGTCACCGCATCCAGGAGATGCACGTGGCGACCGAGCGCGGGCAGGCGAACTTCGCGCTGCCGGGAGTGACCGAGCAGCAGATCGAGCAGCACCTCAAGCCGATGCTCTCCCGGGTGCGCTCCGGCGGGAGTCGCTAGCGCCCAAACCCCTCCCGCGGGCGCGGGGAGTACGTTTGCGGTATGGACCAGGGACTGGCACTGGCCCGCCGGCTGCGACCGGCGGTGCACGACGAGCGCGTGCTGGCGGCGATCGCCGCCGTGCCGCGGGAGCGGTTCGTGCAGGAGTGCGATCTCGCCCGCGCGTATGAGAATGTCGCCCTGCCGATCGCATGCGAGCAGACGATCTCTCAGCCGATCGTGGTCGCGCGAATGCTCGAGCTGCTGGAGCTCGGCCGCGGTGACCGGGTGCTAGACGTTGGCACCGGCTCGGGCTACCACGCCGCGCTGCTCGCGCTGCTGGCCGGCGACGTGTGGACGATCGAGCGCCATCCGGAGCTCAGCGCCGGCGCCGCCGCGACGCTGGCCTCACTCGGTGCCACGAACGTGACCTGCATTGTGGGCGACGGCTGGGACGGGCTCCCGGACGAGGCGCCGTTCGACGCCATCAACGTCGCCGCGGCGACGGGCGAGGAGCTGCCCCCGGCGCTGGAGGCCCAACTCGCGGTCGGCGGCCGGCTGGTGGCTCCGGTCGGCGGCGAGCGCCAGTACCTGACGCGCGTCCGGCGCACGGCCGACGGGCTCGTGCGCGAGCGCCTGGAGCCGGTCAGGTTCGTTCCGCTCGTGCACGACCGCCGGCGCTGAGCCCGTCGCCATCGCCGCCCCGCAGCCGCGAGCGCATGACCTCGACCGCCACCGGGTTGGAGTCGACGAGCACGAAGCGCCGCCCCAGCTCCCGGCAGACGGCACCGAGCGTCCCCGATCCGGCGAACGGATCCAGGCACCAGCCGCCCGGCCGCGACGACGCCGACACCAGCCGCCGGATCACACCGGCCGGCTTCTGCGTCGGATAGCCGGTCTTCTCCAAGCCGTTGGTCGGAACGATCGTGTGAAACCAGACATCAGTGGGGCGCTTGCCCCGCGCCGCCTTCTCCGCTCCCACCAGCCCGGGGGCCATGTAGGGCTCACGGTCGACGGCATCGGCGTCGAAATGGTGCGCGCCCGGCGTGCGCACATAGGCGAGGATCGTGTCGTGCTTGGCGGGCCAGCGGCGCCGGGGCTTGGCGCCGTAGTCGTAGGCCCAGATGATCTCGTTGAGGAACGCGTCGCGGCCGAAGAGCTCGTCGAGCAGGAGCTTGCAGTAGTGCGACTCCCGGTAATCGATGTGGAAGTAGAGCGTGCCGTGGGGCGCCAGCAGGCGGCGAGCCTCGGACAGCCGGGGCTCGAGGAAGGCCAGGTAGTCGGCGAACTGATCGTCGTAGGAAAGCGACTGCAGCAGCCGCGTGCGGTAGCGCCGGCCGCCGAAGCCGACCCGCCCGGCGCTGGGGTCGGCGGCCGCCGAGACGGTCGCCCGGGTCTGGGCGCGGCCGGTGTTGAACGGAGGATCCATGTAGATCAGGTCGAATGTGGCCGGTGGAAGATCGCGCAGGACGGCCGCGTTGTCGCCGGCCAGGACGAGATCGTCGTCGAGCGTGAGAGGTTCCGTGACCGATTGGATCCGCATCCAGACCTCAACGTATCGTCCCCGTCGGATCGGCATAAGCCCCGGGTAAGGTCTGACCCCGCGCGGGCTGGTCGGAGCCGAAACAGCCGCTACGATCGCGTCATCTGTGTTTAGAGAACGCCTCCTGCGCCTGAGGGACTCTGCGCTGGGCGCGCGGATCACGCGCTACACCATCGGTTCGATCGTCGCCTTCGGCACCAGTGCGGTGGTGTTCCCGCTGCTCTACGTCGCGGGCGTCGGGACCACCGGCTGTTCGATCGGGGCGTTCGTAGCCGGCGCGATCCCCAACTGGGTGCTCAACCGCCGTTGGGCATGGAAGATCCGCGGCAAGGTCGACTTCTGGCGCGAGATCTTCGCCTACGTCCTGATCTCGGTCGTGCAGCTCGTGCTGACCTCGCTGTCGACCGCCTGGGCGCAGACCCAGGTTCAGAGCATCGCCCCGGGGCACGGTGTGCGGGCCGCGCTCGTGACCGCCGCGTACCTGGTCGTGTTCGTCGTCATGTTCGGCGCGAAGTTCGCCGTCTACGAGTTCTGGATCTTCTCCGACCGCAGCGGTCTGCGGGCGGCCGTCCGGTCCCGCCACCAGGTGTGGACGGCGGCCCGGGCGAACCGGACGCCGTAGCCTAGGTTCCCGCCCTTCTTCGTGCCGGTGGCGTGCCGGCCACGGTCGCGCATCGTGGTCGGCACCTCGACCAGACGGTAGCCGTGGAGGGCGGCCGAGATCATCAGCTCGGAGGCCTGATACTGGGGCTGCTCGAGGACCACGGCGGCCGTCACCTCGGAGCGCATCGCCCGCAGCCCACAGGCCGGGTCGGTGATCCGCTGGCGCACGAGCACGCTGATCAGGGCGCCGAACACGATCACGCCGGCGTGGCGGGTCGCGTCGGTGGTCAACTCGGCGCCGAGCCGGCGTGAGCCCGACACGAAGTCCGCCTGACCGGACAGGATCGGCTCGACGACCCGGTCAATCTCGTGGGCCTCGTACTGGCCGTCGGCGTCGATCGTGACGATCACCCGGGCTCCCCGGGCGCGCGCCAACCAGTAGCCGAGCCGCAGCGCGGCTCCCTGGCCGCGGTTGACGGGCACGTCGCAGACGAGCGCCCCGGCTGCCGTCGCCCGCGCGGCGGTGGCGTCGCGCGCACCGTCGACGACGACGATCACCTCGGTCTGCAGGCCCGCCACCTCGCGCGGGATCCCGGCGATCACGTCCGCGACCGTCGGCTCCTCGTTGTAGGCGGGGATGACGACGACCAGCGGCGCGCCGGCCCGCGGCGGATGGAGGACCAGGAAGGCCTCGGCCGCGGAGCGCTCGGCGGCCTCAAGACGGCCCAGCTCGCCGGGCGAGACCGCCGGCGCGATCGCGGGCCTGTCGCCGGTGGCGGTCATGCGGCGGCTCCACCGGTGACCGGCGCGTGGACGTCGGCCGCCGACCACTCCTCCCAGACGCCGACGAGCCCCTCGGCCAGCGAGGGGAAGCGCGGACACCAGCCGGCGTCATGGGCGCGGGCGGGATCGACGATCACGGCGCGCATCTCACCCGGTTTGGCGGCGCCGAAGCGAACCGCCAGCTCGGCGCCGGATACGTCGCGCACGGCGTCGAGGACCTCGTGGACCGAGAGCGAGACACCCGAGCCGATCACCGTCGGCCCGGCCCAGCGCTCGTCGAGCAGTCCCAGGCGCATCGCGGCGACGACGTCGAAGACGTGCACATAGTCGCGTACCTGGTTGCCGTCGCCGTAGATCTCAAACGTCGTGCCGAGGCGGATCGCGCGCATCAGGCGGGCGATGATGCTGTCCTTGGCCTGCATGCCGGGACCGTAGACGTTGGTCAGGCGGATGCACGCGCAGCGCAGGCCGTAGGACGCGGTGTAGGCCGACATCAGCATCTCGCCGGCGGCCTTCGTCGAGCCGTAGGGCGTGAGCGGGCGCAGCGCCGCCGCCTCGGTGATCTTCGGCCGGTCCATCGGACCGGTGACGGCGTTGGTCGAGGCGAACGCGAGCGAGGTTGCGCCGGCCGCTCGTCCAGCCTCAAGCAGCGCCGCGGTGCCGGCGACGTTGGTGCGGAACGTCAGCTCAGGCTGCTCGAGCGAGCGCAGCACCGAGGTCACCGCGGCCAGGTGGACGATCGAGTCGATGCCGCCCGCAAACGCCCGCGTGAGCGCGTCCGGATCGGCGATGTCGCCGATCACGATGTCGACGTCGGGATCGGGATGGGGCTGCAGGTCGATGACGCGGACATGCGCGCCGCCGGCCAACAGGCCCGCAACGACCTGCCGGCCGATGAAGCCCGAGCCGCCGGTCACCAGGACGCGGCGGCCGGCTAGGTCAGAGATGGGCATTTCATCGCGTCGCAACCAGCGAGCGCCTGAGGATAGCCGAGACGCCCGACCGAGCGTCAGCCCGCTCACGCGCCGGGCGCGGGATCCGACCACGATCGAGGTCACGGTCGCGTCCGACGCGGTCAGCTGGCGCGGGTAGAGCGCGAGCGGGTTCGCGGTAGGGTCCCCCGCACATGACCGACGCGATCCGCACACCAGACGAGCTGTTTCAGGGCCTTCCCGACTTCCCCTTCGCGCCGCACTTCACCCCGCTCGGAGAGCTCCGGATGGCGTATCTCGACGAGGGCGAGGGCGACCCGGTCGTGTTCGTGCACGGCGAGCCCACGTGGTCGTTTCTGTGGCGCACGGTGCTCGTGCCAGTGCGCGACGCCGGCTACCGGACGATCGCGCCCGACCTGCCCGGGTTCGGCCGCTCCGACAAGCCGGTCGACGAGGACTGGTACACCTACGACCGCCACACCGACGCCCTGCGTCAGCTGCTCGACACGCTCGACGTGCACGACGCGACGGTGGTCGTGCACGACTGGGGCGGGCCGATCGGCCTGCGCGTCGCCGTCGAGGATCCGCATCGGGTCGCGCGCGTCGTAGTGCTCGACACCGGCCTGTTCACCGGCCATCAGAAGATGGCCGACGCATGGATCATGTTTCGCGACTTCGTCGCGCGGACCCACGACCTTCCGGTGGGCCTCCTCGTGCGCAGAGCGTGCCGGCACGATCCCGGTGACGAGGTGATCGCGGCCTACGACGTGCCGTTCCCCAACGCCGCCGCCAAGGCCGGCGCGCGGGCGTTTCCCCTGATCCTGCCCACGACGCCCGATGCGCCCGGCGCGCACGCCGGCCAGCGCGTACTCGACGCGCTGCGCAACGACCCGCGGCCCAAGCTGATGATGTGGGCCGACTCCGATCCCGTGCTGCCGCTCGAGACCGGCCGGCGGTTCGCGGCCGCCCTGGGCGGCGAGCTCGCGCATGTGATCGCCGGCGCCAGCCACTTCCTCCAGGAGGACGCCGGCCTGCAAATCGGCGCGTTGATCGCCGACTGGCTGCGCGCGGGGTAGGGGGCCACAAGGGGGCGTGCGTTTCGGGTCACATCCGGCCGCCGGATCCGGATCAGTCACGCGCTGCACGCCCAGCGCGCAGATCGGGTCACGCCCGACCGCCATCGCCGGATGTGGCACGATCTGCACGGCGACCCGGCCGACCACCGCAGCGCGCCCGCGGGCCCACGATCGCGGCGCGCCCGCGGCCCGCCAATCGCGGCTGGCGATAATTAGACCGCTCTGGTCTCCAGTTCGGCGTCTACGCGCGCCCCGGCGGCACCGTTGACAGGCGCCGCAGGCTCGGCCATAGGCGCCGCAGGCTCGGCCGTAGGCGCCGCGGGCTCGGCCGTAGGCGCCGCGGGCTCGGCCGCAGACGCCGCAGGGTCGGCCGCAGACGCCGCAGGCGCGCCCAGCGTGGCCGGCGGCTCGCTGGTGCGCCGCTGGTAGGCGCCGCGCGCGACGGGATCGGTCTTCAGCAGCACCTGGTCTGCCTTTAGGAGCTTCATCATCAGGTCGCCGACAAAGCGGGGAACGAGGTTGTTGATCCAGATCAGCGGTCCCACTGACCTGGGCACGTAGACATCGGTGCGGCCGGTCCGCAGCGCCTCGACGATCGCGTCGGCGACATCTTCGGGCTGGGCGACCTTCATCCCCCGTGGCGGCGAGACGCCCGAGTAGAGCTCGGTGTTGACTCCGACCGGCATCACGATGCTGACGTCGATGCCCGCGCCGCGCACCTCGCTGCGAATCGCCTCGCTGAGCCCGACGACAGCGTGCTTGGTGGCGCAGTACGTCGCGCCGCCGGGGTACCCGCCCTTCCCGGCCGCCGAGGAGATGTTGACGAGGTGGCCCCGGCCCCGCGGCAGGAAGCGCTCGAGCGCGAGCTTGGAGCCGATGATGACGCCGCGGAGGTTGATGTCGATGATCCGGTCCGCGGTCGCGTCGGTCTCGGCGACGAATGGGCCGATCGGCATGATCCCGGCGTTGTTGATGAGAACGTCAAGCGGGCCGATCCGGCTCTCGACCTCGGCGGCGAAGGCGGCGAAGCTGGCCCGGTCGGTGACGTCGAGCGCGAGGCCGATGGTCGCGCTGCCAAGCTCGTCGGCCGTTCGCTCGGCGAGCGGTGCGTCGATGTCGCCGATCGCGACCCGCGACCCCTGAGCGATCAGCGCGGCCGCGGTGGCGCGGCCGATTCCCCTCGCGCCGCCAGTGATCGCGACGATCTTGCCGGCGAGCGATCGTGGAGCCTTGGCCATGACTTCCTCCTCGTGGTGCGATGCGGTGGCTGGTATGAGACTGTACCGCCCGTGACCGCCACTTCGAATTCGAAAGGAACTCGCATGCAATACCGACCACTGGGCAGCTCCGGCCTGGACATCTCGGCTGTGACGCTGGGAACGATGGGCTTCGGCGGCGAGGGCAACTTCAAGGCCGTTGGCGAGATCGACCTGGCCGGGGCGCGGCGGCAGATCGACATGTGCCTCGACGCCGGGGTCAATCTCATCGACACCGCCGACATCTACTCGACCGGACGCTCGGAGGAGATCGTCGGCGAGGCGATCGCGGGCAAGCGCGACGAGGTGCTGATCGCCTCCAAGGTGCGCTTTGCGATGGGCGACGGCCCGAACATGGCCGGGCTGTCGCGCCACCACATCATCGCGGGCTGCGAGGCGAGCCTACGGCGGCTGCGTACTGACCACATCGACCTCTACCAGGTCCACGAATGGGATGGCCAGACTCCGCTGGAGGAGACACTCGGCGCGCTGGCGCACCTGCTGGACGCCGGCAAGGTGCGCTATGTCGGCGCCAGCAACTTCGCCGGCTGGCAGCTGATGAAGGCGCTGGGAATCGCCGAGCGCGACCATCTGCCGCGCTTCGCCAGCGAGCAGATCTACTACTCGCTGCAGGAGCGCTCGGCCGAGTACGAGCTGCTCCCGCTCGCCGTCGACCAGGGCCTCGGCGTGCTCATCTGGAGCCCCCTGGCGGGCGGCCTGCTGTCGGGCAAGTTTCGCCGCGGCCAGGCCGGTCCGGCCGGCGCACGCACGCTCAGCGACTGGGGGGAGCCGCCGATCTACGACGAGGACGCGGTCCACGACACGATCGACGTGCTCGTCGAGATCGCCGATGGGCACGGCGTGTCCGCCGCGCAGGTGGCGCTGGCCTGGCTGCTCGGACGGCCGGCCGTCACCTCGATCGTGGTCGGGGCCCGCACCGAGGAGCAGCTGGCGGACAACCTCAAGGCGGTCGACCTTCAGCTGTCTGAGGAGGAGCGCGCACGCCTGGAGGAGATCAGCCGTCCGCGGTTGATCTACCCCTACTGGCACCAGCGCAAGACGGCGGCGGACCGGCTCGGCGCCGCCGATCTGGCGCTGCTGGCGCCCTACCTCGCCCAAGAGCCCCCGGCCTAAGGGCCCGCGGCCAGCCTGCGCGGCGGCGGCCGGGTGGGCACGTCAGCGCGGCCGCGGCGGTCCGGGTGGCGTGACGATGTCACGGCCTGTCGGGCGCAACTCGGCGTCGAGCTCGAGCTGCCAGAAGTAGCGCGTGAACGTGACCCCGGCCGTGAACCGGCCGACGTGCGGCTCGATGCGCTCGCCGCGGGCCATGCGGACGATCAGCTCCGGGTACGTGCGCCCGGGCAGGGCGGCGTACATCGGGGCCGGGAACGCGCCTCCAAAGCGGGTGTTGACATCGGTGATCCCGAGGCCGACCTGGCTGTCACGAAAGACCTGCACCGTGCACGGGCCGCGCGCCCCGAGCGCCTCGACAACGCGGCAGCCGAGCGCGATCAGCTCGCCGTCGTCGATCACCGTGCCCTTGATCGACTCGCCCCCGCGCGACTCGATCATCGTCCGCGGAATCGCGTTCAGGCAGCGGCCGTCGAGATCGCACAGGCAGTCGATCGAGAACTCCGGGCCGTCCATGAGCTTCTGCACCATCACCGGCTCCTTGACGTAGTCGATGAAGAACTCGGCGGCGCGGGCGTCGGGCGCGGGATGGATCGAGCGCGCGCCCGAGCCCTGGCGCGGCTTGACCATCGCCGGGTAGTAGTCGACCGGCTCACCGGGCAGGACGGTCGGGGGCGAGGGCAGCCCCAGGCGCTGGAGCAGGAGGTGGGCCTCGTACTTGTCAAACGTCGCGCGGGCGATCTCGGGATCGGGGACGAACGCCGGCAGCTGGCCGTCGGCGCGCGCGCGGGCGAGCACCTCGAGATCGAGGTCGGTGAGCGGCACGACGGCGCGGACGCCAAGCTCGTCGCACAGCGCTCGCAGGGCGGGGACGTAGCCGGGATCATGGATCGGCGGCACCGCGCGGCGGTGGTGCGCCGCGTACTGCGCGGGCGCCAGAGGGTTGGGGTCGGCGGCGATCACGGTCGCGTGCTGGGCGAACGCCGACACGATGTCGTAGCGCTTGCCGACGCCGGTGAGCAGGACTGCTATGTCTCGGTCGGGGGTTGCCATCCGCCGGTCACTCCTTTGTAGATGCCGCTGCCGCGGGCGACGAGGCGCAGCGTGCGGGCGAGGATCCTGAGGTCGAGCGCGAGCGAGCGATGCTCGACATACCAGAGGTCGAGCTCGATCCGCTCGGGCCAGGGCAACGCAGCGCGGCCGTTGATCTGCGCCCAGCCGGTGATGCCCGGCTTGACGAGCAGACGGCCGCGCTGCCGGACGGTGTACGCCTCGACCTGGTGCGCAAGGGTCGGGCGGGGGCCGACGATCGACATCTCCCCGCGCACGACGTTCCAGAGGTTGGGCAGCTCGTCGAGCGAGGCGCGGCGCAGCAGCGCGCCCAGCCGGGTGATGCGGTCGTCGCCGGCGGCGATCGCCAGCCCGGCGCCCGTGAACTCGGCGCCCGAGACCATCGTGCGCAGCTTGTAGATCTCAAACGGCCGGCCGTCCTTCCCGACCCGGGTCTGGCGGTAGATCGGGTCGCCCGGCGACTCCACGCGGACGGCGAGCGCGAGCAGCGCCACGAGCGGCGCCGTGAGGATCGCGAGCGGGAGCGCGATCGCGAGGTCCATCGCGCGCTTGGTCATCGGGTGCCCTCGGCGGGCTCCCAGCAGGTGCGCTTAGTCATCGGGTGCCCTCGGCGGGCTCCCAGCCGGCGCGCGTGCCCTGCGCCAGCCAGTCCCACAGGCCGGCGGCGAGCGAGGCGGTGGTGAGCACGTAGTAGCGGGCGACCAGCAGCGGCCGCAAGCGCAGCGCGGGCGCCGCGAGCGCCCCAGCCAGCAGCGCCGCCTGGAGCGCGACCGCGACCGTGTAGATCCGCCCGCGGCGCAGGAGCGCGACGCTGGAGCCCAGCGCCGCCACGTGCAGGAACGGCGAGCCGTAGCGCAGCACGCGGTGGGAGACGATCATCACCGCGTAGAGGGGGTCATAGCCGCGCGGGGAGAGCATCCCGCCGCGCACCATGATCGGCCAGCCGTGGCTCATCATCCGCCGCTTGCGGCGAAACTCGCCCTCGATCGAGGGAACCATCTTCTCGGTGGCCTGGGCGCCGGGGGCGTACACCGCGCGCCAGCCGCGCTTGACCATGTTGAACGGGAACGACAGGTCGTGGCCCATGATCGGGTCAACGACGAGATAGGACGCGCGGCGGGTGGCGTAGATCGCGCCGTTGCCGCCGGTGACCGAGCGCACCCGGGACTCGAGCGCCCGCAGCCACATCTCGTAGCGCCAGTACAGCCCCTCCTGGTTGTCACCCTGCTCGTTGACGAACCGCACGTCGCCGCACACATAGCCGACGGAGGGATCGGCGAACGGCCTCACGAGCTCGATCAGCGCCTCTGGGGCCCAGCGGACATTTGCGTCTGAGAAGGCGACGATCTCGGCGGCCGAGCGCTCCACGGCGGCGTCCTGGGCCCGGACCTTGCCGCCGCGCGGGAGCTCGAGCACGACGTCAGCGCCGGCGGCACGAGCGCGATCGGCCGTCCGGTCGGGGGAGCCGTCGCAGGTGACGATCAGCTCCACGCGCCG
>Ga0181518_10001537_pt1 | contig 23589 bp, 12 predicted proteins | sample PEATcosm2014_Bin_28_FD_119751 | JGI IMG/M metagenome (GOLD analysis project Ga0181518, IMG submission 119751) | Peatland microbial communities from MTU Mesocosm Facility, Houghton, MI, USA - PEATcosm2014_Bin01_60_metaG | ecosystem: Environmental > Terrestrial > Soil > Wetlands > Peat | place...
CCCGAAGCGGCGGGGGATCAGCCAGACCCTTCCCGGTTCACATACATATTTCATAAGGTTGTGTGATTGGGCTACCGAAGACTCGCTGAAGGGCATCCGCCGCCTCCGCCGGGGCACAAACCGAGCGCGCGTGGAGGGGCGGCCAGAGGCCGATCAGCGTGCTCGGAGGCACAATTTGGTGATAATATGCACGGAGGGAGGAAGGAGTGCAAGGGGAATTTGTGATCCGCGCAATAGCAAAATGCACCGAAATTTGGGCGGCTGTCACTGCACTTTTGGCCTCGCCAACGGGGGGGCCGTTGAGGTAGATTGGCACCATGAGCGTGAGAGAACTGGAAAAGCGGATTCGGGCTTTGCCACCGCGTCAGTTGCGTCACTTCGGCCAGTGGTTTGACGATTACCGCCAACAAGCGGGGCCTGCTTCCGAGACGGAGGACGACTTAACCGAAGAACAGCAGACTGAACTCCTGCGGCGCATCGAGCTGGCCAAGGCCCACCCTGAATTGCTGCAACCTTGGAAAGGCACGATGGATAAGCTGCGCAAGGAACTCCATGCCTATCGCGCTCAAAAGGCTGCCAGACGCCGTTCGTGACATCGCCGAAGCGGGCCTGTGGCACGAGGACCAGGAGCCGGGCTTGGGCAGCAGGTTCTACGACGAGGTCGAAGAAGTGATCAATTCGCTCCCGGAAACAGCTCTGCACCACCGCAAGCGCTTCGCCAACGTCCGCCGGGCTAATTTGCCGACCTTCCCTTACGCAGTCTTCTACGAGGTGAAGCAACAGGTCGTTGAAATCTTCGCGGTACTGCACGGCGCACGACACCCGCGCCTCGCTCGCCAAAGGCATCGCCGCCGCAGGTAAGAGAATGACGACGGGGACGAGGCGCAGTCACTCCTCCACCGGGACAACGAGGTTTTCCATGATGTAATCTTTGCGCTCCGGCGTGTTCTTGCCCATGTAAAAGCCCAGGATGCCGGCGGCGTCGTGCTTCGGCGCGTATTCCACCTGGCTCAGGCGCATTTCCTTGCCGATGAACTGCTTGAACTCCGTCGGGTTGATTTCGCCCAGGCCCTTGAAGCGCGTGATCTCGCAGCCTTTGCCCAGTTTCTCCGCCGCCGCGTCCCGCTCCGCCTCGGAATAACAGTAAATCGTCTGCTCCTTGTTCCGCGCGCGGAACAGCGGCGTCTCCAGGACGAACAGGTGGCCGTCGCGGACAAGCTGGTCGAAGAAGCGGAAGAAGTAGGTGATGAGCAAATTGCGGATATGCAGGCCGTCCACGTCGGCGTCGGTGGCCAGAATCACCTTCTCGTAACGCAGCCCTTCGAGACTGTCCTCGATGTCCAGGCTGCGCATCAGGTTGTACAGCTCATCATTCTTATAGACGACATCGCGCTTGAGGTCCCACACGTTCAGCGGCTTGCCTTTGAGCACGAAGATCGCCTGCGTCTCGACGTCGCGGCAGCTCACGATCGAGCCTGCCGCCGACTGGCCTTCGGTGATGAACACCATCGTCCCCTTCCCCTTCCCTTTGGCCTGGTGGTAATGCTCCTTGCAATCCTTGAGCTGCGGAATCCGGATGGTGATCGCTTTGGCCCGTTCCCGCGCCAGCTTCTTTACCTCCTGCAACTCCTTGCGCAGTTGGCGGGTGTCCTGGACCTTGGCGACAATCTTCTCGGCGATGTCCTTGTTGCGGTTGAAGAACTGCAGCAGCTCCTCGCGCACCCGGTTCACCAGGTCAGTGCGGATTTCCGTGTTGCCCAGCTTGTTCTTCGTCTGCGACTCGAATACCGGGTCCTTCAGCCGGATTGACACCGCCCCCACCATGCTCTCGCGCACGTCGTCGCCGTCGAACTTCTCGTGCCCGTATTCATTGACCGCCTTGAGCAACCCCTCACGGAACGCGCTCAAGTGCGTGCCGCCGTCCGTCGTGTATTGGCCGTTCACAAACGAGTAGAACGTCTCCCCGTACCGGCTGTTGCTGTGCGTGAAACAAAACTCCAGCGTCTTCTCCGCGTAATGCAGCGGCGGATAAATCGGCTCGCTGCCGTCCGCCTGCAAGTCCTCCATCACCAGGTCGAACAGCCCGTTGCGCGACTGGAACGTCTTGCCGTTATACAACAGTCTCAGGCCCGTGTTCAGGTAACTGTAATGCCGCAGCCGCCGCTCGACGTGCTCGGGCCGGAACTCGACCTGCTTGAACACCTCCGGGTCGGGCTGAAACTGGATGAGCGTCCCGTCCGCTTCCTTGGGCGCTTTGCCGCCCTTTTCGTTCTTGAGTTTGCCCTGTTTGAACGAGGCCTCGACGAATTGCCCCTCGCGGAAGCTCCGCACCAGAAACACCTTCGACAGCGCATTGACCGCCTTGGTCCCGACCCCGTTCAGCCCCACGCTGAACTGGAACACCTCGTCGTTGTACTTCGCCCCCGTGTTGATCTTCGACACGCAATCCACCACTTTGCCCAGCGGAATGCCACGCCCGAAATCCCGCACCGTCACCGACTGCTCCTCAATCCCGATCTGCACCTCCTTGCCGTAGCCCATGATGAACTCGTCAATGGCGTTATCAATCACCTCTTTGAGCAGAATGTAGCACCCGTCATCGTAATGCGAGCCATCGCCAATCCGCCCGATGTACATGCCCGTCCGCAGCCGGATATGTTCCAGCGACGAGAGCGTCTTGATCTTGCTCTCGTCATAGACGTGTTTCTTGTCGTCTGCCATAGTCTTCAACCCGCTGAATATCAAACCTCCCCGGCTGCTTGCCAATAACAAATGCGGAGGGCGCCCGTCTTCGGGCGCGGCAGCCCCCGACCAACCGGTGCGGCCGGCGGCACGCCTGCCCTGCCTTGCAAAGGGGGCTTGGACATGCGCGTGCGCTGCTTGGCAAAGCACCCCCGCCTGTGTTAGACTGCTGCCGTGAAAACGATCTCGACAACCGAGTTGCGCTCGAAGACTCGCTCGCTGGCGCGCTCGTTGGAGAACGGGCAAGCCGTAGGGCTGATTCATCGCGGCCACAAGCTCGCTCAGATTTTTCCGGTGCCGCAACGCAGCCTGGCAAGACCGGGCGGAGGATCAGGATGAGAGAATACGAGATTGTCGATACCAATGCGGACAACATCGGCGCATGCAGTCTCTGCGGCAACAAGGCTGCGAAGAACGAGGGACATCGTCGCAAGTGTGATTGGCTCAAGAAGCGCTACGCGGAAGGCTTGAGGTACAAGGTGCTCCGCTCACGCGAATTCGGTGATATCGGGATGATCGAGTATGCCCCTGGCAGTCATGCGTGGAGACCCGTCGAGGCGGAGGGTTACCTTGTCATCCATTGCTTGATGGTCAATGCCAAGCACAAGGGGAAAGGACTCGGCGCTGTCCTGCTGGAAGATTGTCTGAGGGACGCGAGGAAAAGCAAGTGCCGAGGGGTCGCCGTCGTGACGAGTTCCGATGCTCTCATGGCACGAAGGGATTTGTTCATCAAAGCCGGTTTTACCCCGGTGGATAGCTCCCCTCCGTACGAGCTGCTCGTCAAGAAATTCAAGGCAACAGCGCCTGATCCTCGTTTCATCGTCAACAGGGAGCGAGCATTGAAGAGACACACGAAGGGCCTCACGATCCTGGCTGCCGATCAGTGCCCTTATGTCGTCAAGTCGGTGGAGAGGATTTCGCAGGCGGCCCGAGCCCTGGGGCTGAAGCCGAAAGTGGTTCGCATCAGGAGCGCCAAGGCATCCAGGGAGCTTCCGACGCCCTATGGCGTGTTCAGCATTATCTACGATGGAAGGCTGATTGTGGAGCGTCCGGTCAGCGCAACGAGGTTCACGAACATCATGCTCAAGCGGGGGACACGAAGGGGTATGCCGATTGGCGTCCGGTCAGCGCAACGAGATTCAGGAACATCATGAGTTTTCTTTCACGGATTGCGTGAGTTTTGTGGTGATGAAAGAGCTTCGCCTCACGGATGCGCTGGCGACAGATAATCATTTTCGCATAGCAGGGTTTGACCCTTTGCTCGCGGAATAAGCTGCCGCACCATCTTGCCGTCGCGTTTCAGCAACCCCGGTCCCGGGACATATCAGCCCCCACTCGCCAGGACGGGCAGCCCATTCACCCTCATGCCGCTTGAGGCGCGCAAGAAGACGACGCGCTGGTAGCCGGCCCCCGTAAGCAGATTCTTCCAGCTCTGCTCCACCGTTTCGATTTCACAAGCCCCGTAGTGAATCAGAATGACCACGGCCAACTGGCGGCCCGGCTGCTGTTTGGCCACGTCAAGGACGGCGTCCTTGCTGAGGATGGTCAGAAACGGGCCGTCGGTCTGTTGGGGCTTCAACACATAGCTGGTGTCGTCGGAATAGTACCGCACCACGAGGTTTGCCTGGTCCTGCTCGTTAAACCGCGGCAGCGCAGCCCAGGGGGACTTCGGCGTCGCACAGGAGGTCAACAAGAGCATTGCCAACAGGAGCGGGACTGAAGCTTTTATCATTACCCTCCTCGCACCGCATTTTTTCTGCCACTTTGACGCGATCCACAGAAGCTTACAGACGGAGGGCGCACCCGTATGGCCGTCCAGAAAGCGGACAGTGTCCGTCAGTTTTGAGGCACGCAAAAGGCCCCCGCTCCGCAGCTCCGGCCTCCCCAATGCCGCGCTTCCAGACGCGCTGCACGCCTCTCCCGCGGCTCGGAGAACTGCCCTTCGGAAAACCAACGCCCCGAACGACAACTCTCCCTGAATCCGCAACACCTTTCCGGTTGCCAGCGCTCCCCGGGTCGCTTCAACATGGCCCCATGACAAACGCCCCGATTGATCTTAAAGCCCGCGCCCATCAGGCCATGCTCGAGGCGGGATTCCGGCCCGACTTTCCGCCGGACGTCCTCCACGAAGTGCAACTTTTGAAGCAAGGCGTGCCAAAGAACAACGGCCCGGCAGTGCGCGACCTGCGCTCGTTGCTTTGGTCCTCGATTGACAATGACAGCTCGCGCGACCTTGACCAGGTCGAATACGTCGAGAAGCTGCCCGATGGCGCCACGCGGCTGTTGGTGGGCATTGCCGACGTCGATGCCTCGGTCCCCAAAGGGTCCGCCACGGACCGCCAGGCGGCCGCGGAGAGCACTTCGGTCTATACCGGCGTGACGACCTTCCCGATGCTGCCGGGCGAACTCTCCACCGACCTGACTTCGTTGCTCGACGAGCAGGATCGCCTTTCCCTCGTCATCGAAATGCGCGTGGCCGTTTCCGGCGAGGTGGACGGGCACGAGGTTTACCCGGCCTGGCTGCGCAACCGGGCGAAACTGGCCTACAGTTCGACCGGCGCCTGGTTGGAAGGGCGCGCGCCGATGCCGCCCGCGGTTGCCAGCACGCCGGGAATGGAACCGCAACTGCGCCTGCAACAGGAAACCGCCGAGCAGTTGCGCGGCCTGCGCAAGCGAAATGGCGCGCTCACCTTCGGATCAATCGAAGCCACGCCGGTGGTGGAAAACGGCGAGGTCAAAGACCTGGTCGTGAGCCGGCATAACGTCGCCGAAGACATCATCGAAAGCTTCATGGTCGCCGCCAATACCGCCATGGCCCAGCACCTGAAGGAAAGAGATTCGCTCTCCATCCGCCGGGTGGTGCGAACGCCCAGGCGTTGGGACCGCATCCAGGCCATTGCGGCCCAATTCGGTGTGAAACTGCCGCCGGCGCCCGATCCGCGCGCCCTGTCTGAATTCCTGGACCAGCGCAACGCCGCCGACCCCGTGCGTTTCGCCGACCTCTCGCTCTCGGTCGTCAAACTCCTCGGCCCGGGAGAATACATCGTCGAACCGCCCGGCACCGAACACGAAGGCCATTTTGGACTGGCCGTGCAGGATTACACCCATTCCACCGCGCCGAACCGGCGCTACGCTGATCTGGTCACTCAACGGCTCCTCAAGGCCGCCCTTGCCGCCGGCCCCGGACCCTACGGTGAAGCGGATTTAAGCCAGATCGCGGCGCGCTGCACCGAGCGCGAGGATGCCGCCCGCAAAGTCGAGCGCCTGATGCGCAAAGTGGCTGCCGCCTGCCTGCTGAACCGGCGCATCGGCGAGGTGTTCGACGGAGTGATCACCGGCGCTTCGCCCAAAGGGACTTACGTTCGCCTGCTGAAGCTCCCCGCCGAAGGCCGGGTGGTTCGAGGCGCGCAGGGAATTGATGTCGGCGACAAGGTCCAGGTGCGCCTGGCCGCCGTGGACGTAGCCAAGGGCTTTATTGACTTTGAGAGAAGATAGGTGGACAATTCCGTTCATGAGCGCCAACCCGGCTACTCCCTCGATCAGTTACAGTTTCACCATGCGGCTGGCGTATCCGAACCGAATCGGCACGTTGGCTCGCATCGTGAGCGCCATCGGAAAAGAAGGCGGCGACATCGGCGCCGTGGACATTGTCGCCTCCGACACGAAAGCCATGACGCGCGACATCACGGTCCGGCCCCGCGACGCGGCGCACCAAGAGCAGATCGTCGCCCGGGTTCGCCGTCTGAGCGGCGTCAAGGTGATCAACGTCTCCGACCGCGTGTTCCTGCTGCACCTCGGGGGCAAGATTGCCATCCAAAACAAAGTGCCGCTGGTCACGCGCGACGCGCTCTCGATGGCCTACACCCCGGGAGTGGCCCGCGTGTGCGAAGCCATTGCCGCCCACCCGCGCAAGGCCTGGCAGCTTACCATCAAAGGCAACTCCGTCGCCGTCGTCAGTGATGGCACCGCCGTTCTGGGCCTGGGCGACATCGGCCCCGAAGCCGCCATGCCGGTCATGGAGGGCAAAGCAATGCTCTTCAAGGAGTTCGCCGGCATTGACGCCTACCCGATCTGCCTCAGGACAAAGGACACTCAGGAGATCATTGCCGCAGTGAAACACCTGTCGGTAGGCTTCGGGGGCATCAACCTGGAAGACATCTCGGCTCCGCGCTGCTTCGACATCGAGCGCGAACTCCAGGCGCAATTGGACATCCCGGTGTTTCACGACGACCAGCACGGCACCGCGGTCGTGGTCCTGGCGGCCCTGCTCAACGCCCTGCGCCTCACGCGACAGAAGCTCGAGCGGCTGCGGATCGTGATCTCGGGCGCGGGCGCCGCGGGTGTGGCCGTTGCCCGCATCCTCCTGCGCGGGGGCGCGCGCGACATCGTGGTCTGCGACCGTGCAGGCGTCCTGCACGAAGGCCGGCTGCCCAATCTCAATGAGAGCAAAGCGTGGTTGGTCCGGCACACCAACCCCCGCAACCTGCGTGGCCGGGCGGAAGACGCGCTCCGCGGCGCGAACGTCTTCATCGGCGTTTCCGGGCCGGGGACGTTGCAGGCCAAACACCTCCGGCGCATGGCCCCCAAAGCCATCGTCTTTGCCCTGGCCAATCCCACACCGGAAATCATGCCCGAAGAAGCCGCCCGGGTCGCGTTCATCGTCGCCACGGGCCGCAGTGATTACCCCAACCAGATTAACAATGTGCTCGCCTTCCCGGGCATCTTCCGTGGCGCCCTGGACGTTCGTTCCACGCAAATTACCGAAAGCATGAAGCAGGCTGCCGCGCGCGCCATTGCCCAATGCATCGCTCCGCGCGAACTGAGCGCCGAATACATCGTGCCGAGCGTGTTCAACCGGCAGGTGGTCCAGCGCGTCGCTGCTGCCGTCCAGCGTGCCGCCCTCCGGGCGGGTGTCGCCCGTAAACGGAAATGATACCAGTTTACTGAAACAACCGGTATGTTCCCCTCTCCCGGCCTGCGGCCACCCTCTCCCCATACAATTGGGGGGCAGGGAGAGGGGTTCCCACTGATTCCTACCGAGTTCCATTGCGAAGTAGTCTCACAAGCTCTTGGGAAAACCCTGACGCGCATCTTCTTATTTATGGCGATAGCATTATGCCTCTCTGGTTGCGAATCGGCTGGCGGACCAGGGACCCCTTCGTTCGCAAACTATACCCTGGATTACACCACGCCGACCAATGCCTTCCTGCAAGCCCAGCTCGAAGCGATTGACGCCCGGTTGCGCGCCAAATACGGCATGACGACCGAGCAAGCGGCGGTTGGCGTACTGGACTTGAAAGACCTGCGCCTGGCGATGGTTCACCCGGACCGCATTGACTACGCCGCGAGCGTGGCGAAAGTGGGCATCTTGCTCGCTTACTTCCAGTTGCATCCCGAGGCGGCCACTCGCCTCGATCCGCAGACGCGCCACGAGCTGGGACTGATGGTCAAAGTCTCCAGCAACGAGATGGCGGCGAAGTTCTCCCGCGAGCTGGGTTTGCGCCAGATTCAACAGGTGCTCAACTCCTATCACTTCTATGACACCAACCACGGCGGCGGGATTTGGATGGGCCGGCACTACGGCGGCGGCGGCGAACGCATTGGCGACCCCCTCAGCGATAACTCGCACGCGGCGACCGTGCGCCAGTTGCTCCGCTTTTTCCTGTTGCTCGAACAGGGCAAACTTGTCTCGCCCGAAGCCTCGCAGACCATGCGCGAGATATTCGCTTCCCCGGACATTCCTCACGACAACATCAAGTTCGTGAAGGGCCTGGCCGGTCGGGACGTGCAAATCATTCGCAAGTCGGGCACCTGGGAGAACTGGTTTCACGACTCGGCGGTCATCACCGGTCCTGGCCGGCACTACATCCTTGTGGCCCTCACCCGCCATCCGAAAGGGGACGACTATCTCGTCGAATTGGCCCCGGCGGTGGACGACCTCCTGACCCCGGGCCGTTGACAAAGTAGCGTCTCGCCTGCGAGTTGACCGGGCGTCCCGCCCGGTGATGCTTCGGGTCCTGGCGCGGGACACTATCAAAACCCGCAGGTGAGGATGCCCGGACAGCGGCTGTGTGCGCAGCACGAGCCGCAGCGGGTGAGGCGGAAATCAGTTGGCTGGTTTGGCTGGTGCAGCATCCGCCACCGCGCCGATGCAGTTCGCAACTTGACCAATAATTTCACAACACATTTGCTGGTAGTCGGCGGAATCCGTGGGGATTCCAAACAGCGCGAGTGATTCACGCAACTTGCTGCTCTTGGAGTGAGCATCTCCCTGCCGGAGATCAGCGACACCAGCAAGCGCCTGCGTAATTTTGCGTCCGTCGAGTTGGAGAGTGTCGAGCCACAACGCGAGGCGCTTAACCTGACGCAATCCCTCCTTGTTCGCTTTCTCAGCATTCGTGGGGTCGATTTTGGCGTTCAGCAAGCCAATGTCGACGGGTTCGCAGACGATACGATGCAGTTCCTTGCACAACTTGCACACGTCTTCAAACGAATCGCAGTAAAAGCGGTGAATCTGACGAAAGAATTCAGAATCGGACGGAAGCTGTTGGAGAAGTGCCTGCTCATAAACGATCGCCGTCCGTTTTTAAAGAAGTTGCAAGTTGTGCCAGAGCATTGTTTCAGGAGCTGTCGTATTCGCCGGGCGAGCCAGATTTTGTGACATATGCAGTTCCTCAGACAGGCCGCCATCAGGACCGACATTGTGGGTAACCCACATCTTTTGGGCCCACTCAGGTAGTTGTGCCATATCGTAGCCGAGGATATTTATCAATCCCAGCCCATTAATGCCGAAGTGAAGCATTTGGTTGGAGGCCGGGCCGACTTCGCCGGTGTTTTGTGTGAACCATTTAATGTGACTCTTTGGTTCGCCCAACATCTGACGGATAACTGAAGGCTTGAACCAGAGCCAACCCCGATAATCTAGCAGTGCACTGCCAGCGAGGGTCTTTTGTTCCTGATTCTCCACCTGAAAATGAACACGGGCCTCAACCTTGTCGCGCCGAATCCGAGGGCTCTTGGCCGCGGGTTGAATCCAATGCTTCACCCAAATTCTCCCGCGAAGTGCGGACAGCTTCCGGCCCGTGGCCTCAACAGAAGAGGATTCAGCTTTAGCGGCTGTCTCAACGCAGGGATGAGGCATTTCTGGCACGTCATCTTTTGGATTCACGCTTTCTCGCCACATATGCAAGACCGTCCCCTTAATGCCGTATGGTTCTCCGCCCTCGTGAACGTCAGCGAACGTTCCCTCCCATTCACCGTGAGCAAATCGCCTCTCTCGCTGGTCAGAGCTCCAGGTTAGCCCCGGAAAACTCTCCTCGATGGCGTCTCTAAACGTGAAAATCGTGAGCAACAGCGACGCCTTCTTGGCGCACAAATAGTCACGAAGATGCTCCGTACGAAACAACAGCGATGCCGGCCTGCCGTCTTTATCGCGCTCCAACTTTGCCACTTCGACGTCATTCTCGTCGGGTCGAATCCAAGTGTCGCCTCGGCGAAACAACTGTAATCCCACTTCGAGTTCCTGAAGGAGATCCCACTGCGTCGGCTCATCCGTTTCAAACGACCGCTGAATTACGGGATAGAGAACCCGTGGGTCTTCGAGGTAACAACCGGGAGGCAGAAAGATTTTTTCATTAGCCCAAGCCGAATCCGACGAATTACGAGTGACAGACTGCCAATCCACTTTTGCGAATTCGGCTTGCAGGTCAAGCGGCACAATAATCGAGTCAATGTCCTGATAGGCTTTCCGATAGCCCACAGTTCCAAACCGCCCATGCAAAACGTCAACCTTCTCGACAACCAGAGGGATCCATGTGGCTTTCGCAAAAGAAAGTCCCTCAATGTCCCGCTCCTCAATCCAAGTCTGCGGGCATTTCTCAAACGCTGGGTTTTGATCCGGCATGGCCTATTATGACGATTCTGTCACGTTCCGGAATAGTGAACCACGATCGAGCCGCCATGCAAAACGATTCTGTCACGTCCAGCCCGTTGCTCTCGTCCTGTGGGGGTTGCACCTCATGGGCCCACTGCGCCAACGAAAAGCCATAGTGGCCCTTGAATAGAAAGCTGTTAGCGCGCAGACCCCGAGAGGCAAGCACACGCGGTGCAGAAAGATGGCGAGAGAAAGCCCGGCTCAAATGACTCACCCGCCGGGTTAAGGCGCCCACCCGCCGCGTAAACCCCCCGCACTTCCGCAGCCTTTCCCCCTTCCACGGGATGGGCTTTTCCACGCACTTAAATAAACATGGCTAATAGCTGACACTTTTGGACCCGCAAACGATCCCCTGGCCAATTAGCAGCAGGGGGCGAGCATGGGGGCAGCAGGGGGTTCAGGTTGCGGTCCTTTGCCGGCGACTGGACGATATGCATTTATCTTGCTTATAATCAGTGACTTATGCAAGCAATCAGAGGGCTGGCTGGGGTTGGCGGTGGGGGAATATCTGGTGGATATGTATCTTGTTTATAATAAAAGACTTATGAAAGAAGAGTGGGGGCTGGCAGAGGACAGGTTGAGATCTGGCTGGAGGATGGTGGGCTGCAAAAGCACTCTGCTATTTCGGCACTGTCCACAAACAGGACACTTCGACACTGCCAAGTTACATTATATCAGTTAATACAATCAAGGGCCATCAAGTGGTGGGGGGATATCCAGCACCCCCGGAAGCGTTCGGGGCTGATACTCAGGTTGCGTTGAAGCCTTGCTGGCGACTTGCTCTCCGCAGGCGCGAGAGTTAAAGTTTGGCTTGTGAATACCCAGAGACTGATGGACATCCCAGCTCTGTCGCGCGTCCGCCAGCATCCCTGCCAACTATCTCTTGGTGGACCGGAAGCGAGCACTCTGCCTCGAGGGCTGGCGCAATCGCCTTTGGTTCGCGGGGCGCTGGCCGAATTTCGTCGAGCGACGGGACTGGCCGCCAAGCTGGTGCCGGCGGTGCTGCCAACGCGGCTCATTCGATTTGGGGCGCAGGAAAATGACTTCGTCCGCGCGGTGGTGTGCAACCCGGACGGGTGCCGTGGTTGTCACCAGGCGCAACTGGCGTTGCTGCGCCGGTTGGGCGGCAAACTCAAGCCGCAACAGGTCTCCTGCCGGTGCGGGTTGATCCTGTTCGCCGTGCCGGTCGTGGCGGCGGGCCGGCACGTGGCGACTGTTATCGGCGGCAAGGTGCGCGTTGGGCGCAGCGGCGCCCGGGCGTTAGAGGCCCTGCTCCCGCAATTGCGGCTGCACGGAGGCAAACGTGCCCTCCGGCGACTGCGCGCGGATTACTACCGCGTGCCGGTTTTGACGGTCCAGAAGCTGCGCGCCGCCGTCCGGCTCCTGGATATGCTGGCCCGGCTTTTTGGCGAAACCCTGGTTCACCCACCTCCGCCGCGCTCGCTCACCGACCCGCCCTGTATTTGCGCGGCCAAGCAATTCGTGCGGCTGCACCTGGGGGAACGACTCACCAATCGTCAAGTCGCCCAAGCCGTTCATCTGGAGGAGTCCTATTTCTGCCGCTTGTTTCACCGGGTGACGAAGATGACCTTCCATGCTCATGTGGCCCAGGCGCGCGTCGAACAGGCCAGGACCTTGCTCCTGAACAGCCACCAGCGCATCGGCGAAATCGCCTCCGCCACCGGCTTCCAATCCGCCTCCGACTTCAACCGCGTCTTCAAGGCCAGCGTGGGAACGACCCCGACGGAGTTTCGCCGGAAGGGCGTTTAACCACGGATGGACTTGGCGCGGCACAGCCGCGCGCAAATCTGGCAAGGACGCGCTCCACCGCGTCCCGGGAAATGCCCGGAGGAAGAAGCGCGACGCGGTGGAACGCGTCCTGACCAGCAACGATCCGCGCTTATCTCCTTCATCAGCCCGCCTTTCCTGCCCAAAAGTCAATTGGCGGCTAAAGAAAGTCAATCGGCGACTAACACCCCCGCCCGGGATGTGCTTTATTGGAAGCTCAACCAGAATGTTTAACAACCAGGAAAAAATGTGCTTATGAAACATAAGAGCAGCTTCGAGCGTGTATTCTCAGGTCTTTTGCGCCGGCAGACGCTGCCGGCGCCGGGAGGGGAATCCAAGAACAATGAACCCTGCTGCCGCAAGCCTGAAATCAAAAACTCATCCACTATGAGAATTCGTGTCCTCGCCTCCCTTTGTTGCGTTTTGTTTACCATGAACGGTTTCGCTAACAGCTACACAATAACCCTTCCCGGTGGGTGGAGCCTGATTGCCAACCAACTCGACTCCACACTGTCTGGCGGCAATACGCTGGACAATGTCCTGCCGAATATGCCGGACTCTACCGCGGTTTACAAATATGCCTGCAAAACCGGATTTTCAACCCCTGACGAGTATTACGCCGGCTATGGCTGGTATCCCGGCACGTTGACTTTGAACCCTGGCGAGGGGGCGTTTATCTGGCTGCCGTACGCCGTGGCAATAACCTTTAGCGGAACCCCTCACGTTCCGGTGCTGCCGGTGGTCCTCCCGTGCGGCTGCAATGCTCCTATTTTGTTAAGCTGCCAGGCCACCACCGCCTCAGCCACATTCCAGGACCTGACCGGCTTCTCACCCACGGCAGGCACCACCCTGTACCGGTACAATCCGGGCGAGCCGGGCGGCCCTTCAGACCCGTTGACAGCGCCCTACTACACCGTTTACACCTTCTCTGGCACGGGCTGGACGCCCAACACGCCACTCCTGAACCTGGGCGAATCCGCCTTCATCTCCGTGCCCTGCTCCAATCCGCCACCCTGCTGCCCGGACACAGGCGGGGTCAAGTACTTGCAGAGTCCCGATCTCGCCAATGGCATTGACGTGAACGCGACCTTTACCCCGCTAGACCCCAACGATTTTCGCCCTTGGGTGCTGGCCGATGATTTCCCCTGCACGAACAGCGGGCCGATCACCGACATTCATATATGGGGTTCGTGGCTGTATGACCAGGTGGACTACAACGCGGTCTATACGCTGGCCATTTGGAGCGACGCTCCTGCGAATACGGCGGGTACGTACTACAGCCATCCGGATCAACTGTTATGGACGCAAACCTATGCCAACGGCCAGTACGCGCTTTGCCCCTACACCAATCAGTTCGAGAACTTCTATGATGGGGACAGCAATCTTTACGGGATTCCGAGCTGGCTGGGAAGCTCGAGCAACCTGTTTTATCTGTGTTTCGACGCCAGTCCAACGAATACGTTCTATCAGACCGGAAGCCCGACCGCGACAACCAATTATTGGTTGTCCGTGACCGTGCAGTCCTCCACCGGCAGCAACTACTTCGGTTGGAAGTCCTCTGCGACGGCCTACAACGACGCTGCAGTTTCTGCTTCTAGCGGCAATTTCTATCCTCAGCCGGGAGACTGGTATCCGATGACTGACGCCCAGGGCCTCCCGCTCAACATGGCCTTCAAGATCACCACCGCCACCAACTCTTGTTCGCTGGTCCTCACCTGTCCGACCAACATCGTGGTGACAACCTGCAGCAATTGCGCGACGGTCTTCTACGCGGCCACGGCGACCAATACCTGTTGCTTTAGCAACGTGGTGGTGGGTTACAGCATTCAATCGGGCTCGTGTTTCCCGCTCGGAACCAACACGGTGCAAGTCACGGCCTATGACCCTGACTGCGCCAGCACCCCGCCGGCCACGTGCAGCTTCACGGTCACGGTCGTTCAAGGCGCCAATTGCACCAACTGCTGCTCCGGCTGCGTGGCGCCCTATCCGGACAGCTATACGGTGACGGTGTATCCCGGATTGAATTTCCTGGCGGACGACCTGTGCCAGGGAACGAACAATACGGTGGCGGACCTGCTGCCCAGCGTTCCGGACGGAACATATTTATATATCTGGACGGGCGGGGGTTTCACTGCCTTGACTTACGACGCTCTGCTGGGCGGATGGGATAATCCGACCGTGACGCTGTCTCCCGGAGAGGGCTTTATTCTCGACAATCCTTCCGGCACAAACTTCACGCTCACCATTTACGGTTGCGACCCCACTTGTCCTCCGCCTTGCACGCCCGCCAATGAATGGTCGCTGGTCGGCGGGTTTGGCACGGCCACGGCCACCTGGTCCAACCTGTTCAGTTGCCCGCCTCCTTGCGGGACGGAGGTCATCCTTTTCAACCCGGTCACCCAGCAGTACACCACCAACACCTATGTCAATGGCGTTTGGGCGCCCTCGGCGCCGGTGCTGGCAGTCGGCCAGTCGGCGTGGGTCTATGTCAACCCCAACCCGGGATTGATCGTAACCTGCCCGACGAACAAGACGGTTCCGTGCGGCAGTGGCTGGACGTTTGATCAGCCGACCGCTTTGTCCTGCTGCACCAACGAGATTGTCACCTCGTTCGGCGTTGCGACCAATGTGATCATCACCTCGACCGGCACCGTGACGAACAGCGGTCCCTGTCCGTGGGTCATCACCCAGACCTGGCTGATTACCGACGGCTGCGGCGACAGCAACACCTGCAGCCAGACGGTGACAGTCGTGAACACCAATCCGCCGGTGATCAACTGTCCGGGCAACATCGTGGTGACGTCCTGCACGAACGTGCCGGTCTGTTATAATGTGACCGCCACCAGCGCCTGCTGCAGCAACGTGACCGTGGTCTGCACGCCGCTCTCGTGCTCTTCCTTTGCGCCGGGAACGGTGACCACGGTGAATTGCACGGCGACGGACTGTTGCACCAACACGGCCACCTGCAGCTTTACGGTGACGGTGCTCTGCAGCAACTGCTGCGCCGGCTGCGTGGCGCCCTATCCGGACAGCTATACGGTGACGCTGTATCCGGGCTACAATTACCTGGCGGACGACCTGTGCCAGGGAACGAACGACACCGTGGCCGACCTGCTGCCCAGCGTTCCGGATGGAACACAATTATACACCTGGAACCAAACGAGCCAGTCTTACAACCCTGTCGTGACATACTCCCTGGGCGGATGGAATAATCCCACCGTGACGCTGTCCCCCGGAGAGGGCTTCATCCTATACAATCCTACCACCACGATCCTTACCCTCACCATTTACGGTTGCGAACCCACTTGTCCTCCGCCTTGCATGCCCACCAATGGGTGGTCGCTGGTCGGCGGGTTCGGCACTACCCCTGCCACTTGGACCAACCTGTTCAGTTGCCCGCCTCCTTGCGGGACGGAGGTCCTCATTTTCAACCCGCTCACCCAGCAGTACACCACCTACACCTATGTCAATGGCGTTTGGATGCCCTCGGCGCCGGTGCTGGCAGTTGGCCAGTCGGCGTGGGTCCATGTCAACCCCAGCCTGGGCCTGGTCGTAACCTGCCCGACAAATAAGACGGTGCCGTGCGGGAGCGTCTGGACATTTGATCTGCCGTTGGCTTCGTCCTGCTGTACCAACGTGTTCACCTTGTCCGGCGTCGTGACCAACGTGATCATCAGCTCGACCGGCATCGTGACCAACGGCGTCTGCCCGCAGTTCATCACTCAGACCTGGCTGATTACCGACGCCTGCAGCAACAGCGACACCTGCAGCCAGACGGTGACCGTGGTTAACACCAATCTGCCGGCGATCAACTGTCCGAGCAACATAGTTGTGGTGTCGTGCACGAACGTGTCGGTCTGCTACAGCGTTACCGCCACAACCGCCTGCTGTAGCAACGTGACGGTGGTCTGCACGCCGCCCTCGTGCTCATCCTTTGCGCCGGGAACGGTGACCACGGTGAATTGCGTGGCGACGGACTGTTGCACCAACACGGTGACGTGCAGCTTTACGGTGACGGTGCAATGCTGTCCGCCATTGACGCTGTTCAACACCGGGGTGAGCACGAACGGCTCGTTGCTCGGTCCAAACTCGGTTGATCCCAACTACACGCTGACCACGAATCCCAACGGCGGCGGGGCCCAGGCCTTTGCGGTCCTTCCCACTGTGCCCGGTTGGTTGGCCAATGACGCCATCTCCCAATGGATCGGCCCGGCGACCAACGGCGGGAGCGCTCCGGGGACCTACACCTATCAAATGACGTTCGACGTCCCTTGCACGAATAACCTTGTCATCACCGGACAGTGGGCGGTGGACAATCTGGGGGCCATCTATATTGATTCCACCGCCAACAGCCCGGTCTCGACCATCACGACCGTCACTTCCAGCAGTTTTACCACGTGGCATCCGTTCACGATCAGTGGCGGCTTGACGGCGGGAACGCATACGCTGATCTGCGTGGTGACCAACCAGAGCGGACCGACCGGGCTGCGATTGGAACTAAGCGGCAGCGCTTGCTGCTGTGTGCCGCCGCCCTCCGGGATGACCGCCTGGTGGACCTTCGATGAGGCGGCCGGGCCAGTGGCCAACGACATCGCCGGCACGTTTAACAATATGGGGACCTACTATGGCAGCCCGACGCCAACCCCAGGCAAGGTCGGCAATGCGCTCTGCTTTAACGGGGTTACTGACTACGTCCTGGTGCCCGACCAAGCGGAGATCGACTTCATCGGCTCCTGCATCAGCGGGACTAACGGGGCGGAATCCTTTACCATTGACACTTGGATCCGAGCCACTGCCAACGGGCCGGGCCAGCAGACCGTATTGGACAAGCGTGTCAACGTAAATACGGCTCCGCAGGGCTACGAACTGTTCCTGTATTATGGCAAGCTGGGCTTCCAAATCGCCGATGGGGCGGGGTACGGAAACTACATAGCCCCCGCGCCCGATTTGCGGGATGGGCAATGGCATTTCATCGCCGTGACGGTGGCCCGCTGCGGCACCAATGGGAACGCCGGCACGCTCTACGTGGACAACAATGCGGTTCTGACCTTCCTCGACCCACGAACCGGAGATCTCAACAACACGGCGAGCCTGGCGATTGGGCTGCCCGATCCCTATTATGGATTCAGCTATTACTCGGGTTGCCTCGACGAATTGGAAATCTTCAAGCGGGTGCTCGCGCCGCAGGAACTGCAAAGCATCTTCAACGCCGGTTCCGCTGGCAAGTGCAAGACCAATTGTCTCGGAGCGCTCACCCTGACCTGTGCCACGAACAAGATTGTCCAGTGCCCCGCCAAGTGGAGCTTCGACCCGCCCTCCGTCTCGGACCCGTGCTGCGGCACCAATTACACCCTCACCTTCACCACTGTGACCAACGGCACGTCCTGCTCCAATGTCTTTACACGCACCTGGCAGGTTATCGACTGCTTGCAGCGCACGGCGGCGTGCAGCCAGACGGTGACCGTGGTTAACACCAATCTGCCGGTGCTGACGTGCGCGAGCAACAAGACGGTGCAGTGCGGCACGGCGTGGAGTTTTGATGCGCCGACGGCCTTCGACGCCTGTTGCACCAATTTGGCGATCACCGTGATTGGCACCGTAACCAACGCCGTCACGACCAACGGCGTCATCGTTCCTTGCGCCATCAACTACACGCGCACCTGGCAGGTGACGGACTGTTGCACCAACACGGCCACCTGCAGCCAGACGGTGACGGTGGTGAACACCAATCCGCCGGTGATCAACTGTCCGAGCAACATCGTGGTGGTGTCCTGCACGAACGTGCCGGTCTGTTACAGCGTTACGGCCACCAGCGCCTGCTGCAGCAACGTGACGGTGGTCTGCACGCCGCCCTCCTGCTCGTCCTTTGCGCCGGGAACGGTGACCACAGTCAATTGCGTGGCGAAGGACTGTTGCGGCAACACGGCCACTTGCAGCTTTACGGTGACGGTCCAAGGCTGCGTGACCCCACCGACCAATATGGTTTTGTGGCTGCCGTTTGACGAAAGCATCGGCCCCGTTTCGGCCAATATTGCCCCGGTCCTGGGCGCCAACAATGGCCTGCAGGTTGGTGGCCCAGGTGTCGTTGTCGGGGCTCACGTGGACAACAGCCTGAGTTTCAATGGTGCGAACCAGCACGTCACGGTGCTGAACTACCCCGCCATTGAGATCGGCACGAACGATTGCACCATTGATGCCTGGGTCAACCGCGCCACCAACGGCCCCAACTCACTGCCGAGCGTGATCGTTGATAAGCGCGATGCCAATTATGTCGGCTACTCCTTATCGGTCAGTTACGGCCGCCTCATTCTGTCATGGGGGGGCAACTACGCTGACACCGGCAGTCTCAAGGTGCCGCCGGACGGTCTGTGGCACTTCGTCGCTGTCAGCGTGAGTCAAAGCGCCAGGAATGTCTTGTTCTATATTGACGGCGTTGCCAACAGCACGGTTGCTCTGATCCCGACCGACGTTTCAAACACGAGCGCCTTCTGGGTTGGAGCTTCGCCTCTGGGCGGCAACCGGCCCTGGCTGGGCGATCTTGACGAAGTGGAGGTGTACGACCGCGCACTATCCACCAATGAACTTTATGGGATTTACAGCGCCGGTCCGTGTGGCAAATGCAAACCGCCTTGCGCCACAATCGCCGTAATCTGTCCGACCGACAAGACGGTGCCGTGTGGTAGCGCCTGGACGTTTGATCTGCCGTTGGCTTCGTCTTGCTGTGGCAGCAACGTGATCACCTCGACCGGTGTCGTGACTAACGTGATCATCACAGCGACCGGCACAGTGACGAACAGCGGTCCCTGTCCGTGGGTCATCACCCAGACCTGGCTGTTGACCGACGCTTGCGGCAACAGCAACACGTGCAGCCAGACGGTGACGGTGGTTAACACCAATCCGCCGGGGCTGCACTGCGCGAGCAACAAGACGGTGCCGTGCGGCACGGCGTGGAGTTTTGATGCGCCGACAGCCACCGACGCCTGTTGCACCAATCTGACGATCACCGTGATTGGCACCGTCACCAACGGCGTCATGACCAACGGCGTCACCTCTCCATGCGGCATCAACTACACGCGCACCTGGCTGGTGACGGATTGTTGCACCAACACGGCCACTTGCAGCCAGACGGTGACCGTGGTCAACGACCTGCCGCCCATTGTCAACGTGCTCTGCGTGACCAACGTCTATTTTGCCGGCGGCGGCAATGGTTTCACCACCCCGGTGCCTAGTTCACCCAGTGCGGGTCTGCTGGCCCGGTTCGCCGGCGACACCTTCAAGCAATTCGACCAATGCCTGATCAACAGCGTCTTTATCGACACGTTCAGCCACCTGCCGCCCTGCATTACGTCGGCCTATCTCACCATGGGCCTCAAACCCTGCGGCGACATCCCCGACAACGACGCCATCAACCTGGCCTTCACCGGCGCGGGCGGCATTTTGGAGATCGGCTCCGACTCTTGGAGCAGCTACATTGGCACAGTGGACAACGGGACGTCAACATCCGGCTTGGTGCCCGGAACTTGGAGCAGCTACACGAGCGGGCAAGTCATCACGCTTGACCTCGGCAACCTGCCCCCCGGGACCGGCGGGCCGACGAGCCTCCTTTCGGATTTGAACCGGTACGGCTTCCTGGACTTCGAGCTCGAGGACGACACGGGGGTCGATTACCTGCAATTGACGGTGGTGACATGCTGCTGCTCGACCAACAAGACCGTCCAGTGCGGGAGCGGTTGGACTTTTGACGTGCCCACCGCGGTGGATGCGTGCAGCGGAGCGCCGGTGCCGGCGACCATTCTGAGCACCGTGACCAACGGCCTCTGCCCGCAGGTCATCACCCGGACCTGGCTGTTCACCGACGTGTGCGGCAACACCAACACGTGCAGCCAGACGGTGACGGTGGTTAACACCAATCCGCCGGTGATGCATTGCGCGAGCAACAAGACGGTCCAGTGCGGCACGCTGTGGAGTTTTGACGCGCCGACGGCCACCGACGCCTGCTGCACCAATGTGGCCATCACCGTGCTCGGGACCTTGGTGGCCAGCCAACCCAATGCTTGCACCAACGTTTACACGCGCACCTGGGAGGCGACGGATTGTTGCTCCAACCGGGCCACCTGCAGCCAGACGGTGACGGTAGTCGATACTACGGCCCCGGTCATCCTCAACTGCCCATACCCCACGGTGACCGTGCCGTTGAGGCCCTGTAATCAGATTCTCATCCCCGCCATTAAGCTCATCGCGACGGACAACTGCACCCCGACCAGCCTGTTGCACTGGTCGCAGTCGCCGCCGGCCAATACCATCGTGTCCGGGCCTTCCGCCTCCGTCACCGTGACCGTGACCGACCTCTGCGGCAATTCGAGCCACTGCGTAGTTCAGGTCGTGGGACTGGGCACCCAAACCGGGGGCCTCGTCGTCACCTGCCCGACCAGTATGACCGTGACCAACTGTCTCGTGCCCCTGGTGCCCGTCACCGCCACGGACCCCTGTTGCACGAATCCACCGGTGATCACCCAGCAGCCGCCGGCGAACACACCGTGCCCGGGAAGCTTCGTCACCGTGACCGTCACGGATTGTGGCAGTACCGTCACCCGGTCGGTTGCCTTGAACTTTAGCGGGCCGCAATCCTTCCTGGGTAATCTGTACAACACCGGAAACCACAACCCGGCCGGCCAGCCGGCCAGTTTGCTGGTGGATGACGCCGTGGATCCTCATTACGCGCTGCCGTCCAACGAGGTGCCTGGTGGCACGGGCGTGGGATGCCCGGGCAACCCTCTCCGCTCTGACTACTTCGGCACTGCAGTCGCCGTCTCTGATAGATGCTGGTCCTCCGGCAACTATTGTGCGTGGGATAATAATTACGTTAGCTACACCTGCTACGAATATGTTCCCTGGAGCTTGCCTCCAGACCCGGCTCATACTACAACCGCCGTGTCCAAGTGGATCGCTCCCGATTATACCAACAACGGCTGCTGCCCGTCCGGCCCTTACACCTATACGCTGGCCTTCACGCTGCCGAGCACCATTAACCTGGCCACCGCGACCATCCAGGGACGGTTTGCGGCGGACAACAGGGCCGGCATTTATCTCAATGGCGCGCCGGTGCCGGCCGGCGACGGGGGGGTTACGCTCGGTGGTATCTACGGTTTTGCCCAATGGACGTCCTTTACCATTCCCCCCGGCAGTTTCAATACAGGCCCGAACAACAATCTAGTGTTCATCGTGACTAACACCGACGCCTGCTCTTGGACTGGCTTGCGGGTTGAATTCACCAACGCCATCGCCAATTGCTGCACCTGCTCGCCGCCCGTCATCCACAATTTGATCACGGGGCCTATGGTGAGCAGCAGCAGTACCTACGGTTTGGTGTCCACTTTAACCTCCTTGCCGGTGGGCAGCACCGCCACGTTCACGGTCAATGCGGGCGGCACGCCGCCATTGGCTTACCAGTGGTACCTAAACGGGGTGCCGTTGGTCAATAACGGCCACTATTCCGGGGTCACCACTCCCACTCTGCAAGTCCACCCGCTCGGCTACGCCGACGGCGGCCTCTACTCCGTCGTCATCGCCAATCCTTGCGGCGTCGTGACCGGATACGTTAGCCTGAATGTGACGCCGCCATTGGGGTGGCCCATTGGCCTCTGGAACGTGGCAGTGCTCTCCAGCCCGCTCGCCGCCACCATCGGACCCGACTTGGTTCTGGTTGGGTCGAGCGTCGCCACCAATTTTGCCATCACCGCCGGGACGACGGAAGACTTTGGCCTGCCCGAGGAAGGCGGCCAGGTTGTCAACGTCATGGACATCAACCCGAACGCGGCGGCCTCCATCCAGATACCCCTCCTTTCCGCGTCCGGCAGCAGCACCGACCCCAGCTACACGGTCATGATGGACCTCTATGAGCCGGACACCTCGCTCGGAACTCCCAGCACGCTCTGCCAAAGTATTCCTTGTTGCGTCAGCAACCTGAGCAGCAGCGGGCAGGACGGCGTTACCTTGACTCTGGACGCGCAAAACAACCTGCACGTCACCGGCTCCGCCGCCGGAGTGCCGTTTGACACTGGCCCGACTACGAATCTGGCGGTGGATGCCTGGAACCGCGTGGCCCTGGTGGTGGATGATCCTCAGGATGGAGTCGCCGTCAACCTGGGCCTCTATCTCAACGGCCAACAGGTCGGCAGCCTCACTGTGCCCACGCCCGTCGGGCTGCCCATCAACTGGAGCAACGGTCCGCCGACGCTGCTCAGCCGTCAGACAAACGATGTCAGCCCCAACGCTGAGTTCTATGTCTCCAGCATCCAGTTCGCCGCCGCCGCGCTGGCGCCCCAACAGATTGCCGGCATGGGTTCGCCTGACAATGGCCCGGCTCCGGCGAACCAGACCTCGGTTGGCACACAACCCGTCCTCTCGGCCACGGTGTCTGGCGGCACGATCAGCCTCAGTTGGACCGGCAGTCCGTATGTCCTGCAGGAAACCACTGACCTGTCCAGTGGTGTGTGGGTGGACTCCACGCTGCCCTTCACTGAGGAGGCGGTTGCCGCCGGGGGTTCCGGCAACACCCAGACCACCGCCATCGCCGCTCCGGCGGCAGGGGGTGCCCCACAGAAGTTTTATCGCCTGATTTTCAGGCCATAGTCGCAACTCGCTCCAGGAAGGAGCGCGGGCTTCAACCCGCGCTCCAAATGAACCGAACACTCGCAAGCATCGCGAAGGGGTGCTGGAAGTGTCACAATCAGAATCGGCTTATCCGGCGTGACAAACGCCCGGTGCTCCGGCAACACTCTGCCAATCGGATGAGCTGAACCATCGTCCAATGAGAACACTCGCTGCCGTCATCGCGGTTTCTTTCACTATGCTGACCTCTCCTGCTCCGGCCAAAGCCTCGTCGCTCGCTCCCGACCTTGTCATCATTAACGCCTCCATCCACACGATGGATGAGGCCCACCCCACCGCCAGCGCCGTGGCGATTATGGGGAACCGCATCGCGGCCATCGGTTCCACACGCGAGATCCGCGCGCTGGCGGGGAAGGGGACCCGCGTCATCGATGCCGCCGGAAAGACCGTCTTCCCGGGATTCAACGACGCCCATGTGCATTTCCTTATGGGCGGGTTCTCCCTGGCGAACGTCG
>Ga0181518_10001538_pt1 | contig 23588 bp, 18 predicted proteins | sample PEATcosm2014_Bin_28_FD_119751 | JGI IMG/M metagenome (GOLD analysis project Ga0181518, IMG submission 119751) | Peatland microbial communities from MTU Mesocosm Facility, Houghton, MI, USA - PEATcosm2014_Bin01_60_metaG | ecosystem: Environmental > Terrestrial > Soil > Wetlands > Peat | place...
GACCGCCACGTCAAACTCGCTGTAAGTCATCCGGGTCTCGCCCGCCACCACCGCCAGCTTCTCCGGGACCCGGCGGGCTGTCCGGTGCAGCAGGTCGCCGAGCGAGTGCTGGCGCGCCCGCGCCACCGCCGCGGCGCCCTGAACAGCTGCCTGCTCTTCCATGTCATCAGTCCTTCGGCTGGGGGGTCCGGGTCAGGGACTGCGACACGGGCCGCTAACGGAAGACCCGGGGAAAGCCTACGAACAAGCGCCGAAAAACGCACGCCATCGAGCACTTCGCGGCGTCCCGCCCCGACCAGGTCGCCCGCGCCGCCCAGCTTGGCGTGGTCGCTGTCCCCCAGGGTCGCTTCGCCACCGAGCTGGGCGACGGAATGCTCGCCGCCGTCGGGCCTGACCGCCACAGCTGGCTTTACCGCCAGCGCTCGCTGCTCCACGCCGGGATGACGCTGCCGGGCAACTCCGACCGGCCCGTCGTCACCGGCGCGCCGCTGCTCGGGATCCACGACATGGTCAACAGGCGCACCGCGTCCGGAACGCGATTCAATCCTGTCGAGGCGATCACGGCCGGGCAGGCTTTGCCTGCCTACACCCACGGCCTACGCCAGTCATGCCGAGCAGATCAAGGGCACGGTCACGCCCGGCAGGCTCGCCGACCTGGTCGTGCTGTCCGAGGATCCCACCGCTGTCATCCCCGACCGCATCGCCGGGGTCGAGGTGCTGGCCACGTTCGTGGATGGCCGGTGCCGCTACCGTAACGGCGCGCTGGACGGCCTGAGCTGGGCGACGGCCCGGCGCGGCGTCGGCCTCCGGCCGCATCGGGACACGACAGGAACCCGCATCGGCGTACGACACGCCGGCACGACATGTGGTGCTTGGGGTTTGCCTTCGCTCCTACATATGGTGTTGCTCGCAGCTGGTTCTGCGGTCCGTCCAGGGTCGCGGAGGTAAGAGGGAACCCGGCGGGAATCCGGGACTGCCCCGCAGCGGTGAGCGGGAACGACCGCCGTCCTGGCCGCGCGTGAGCGCGGCCTGAAAGCACTGGGCCTGATCAGCCTGGGAAGCGACGGCCAGTAGGCGGCCTAGGGCCTTGCCCGCGAGTCCGAAGACCTGCCAGCGTGCCGCGCGCGGTGTGCGCGCGGCGGCCCGAGTCGCGCGGGACGGCTGACGGCGGCACGGCATCGCCTCGAGTGCGGCTGCCGTCTGCTCCGTCGCATGCTCGCGTGATCCGGGTCTTCCGGAACGAGCTTGCGAGGAGAGAGCCATGACGGTTACCGACACTCGGCCAGGCGCCAGAGCAACCGGCCCCGAAACGGGCGCCGCGATCCCGCCAGCAAAGCGCGGCGCGCAGTCCGGGCGCATGCAGGTGCGCAAGCGTAACGGCGATACCGAGCCGGTCGATGTCAACAAGATCGTGTGGGCGGTCGAGCGGTGCGCCAGCGGCCTTGACGACGTGGACCCGATGCGGGTCGCGACCAAGACGATCAGCGGCCTGTATGACGGGGCGACCACGGCCGAGCTGGACCGGCTGTCGATCCAGACAGCCGCCGAGATGACCGGCGAGGAGCCGCAGTACTCCAAGCTCGCCGCCCGGCTGCTGGCCGCCTACATCGGCAAGGAGGTGCGCGGGCAGGGCATCGCCTCGTTCAGCCAGGCGGTCAGCCTCGGCCACGCCGAAGGTCTCATCGGCGACGAGACCGCGCGGTTCGTCAAGGACAACGCCCGCAAGCTGGACGACGCGGTCGACCTCGGCGCTGACCAGCTGTTCGAGTACTTCGGCATCAAGACCGTGTACGACCGGTACCTGCTGCGGCACCCGGCCACGCGCCGGGTCATCGAGGCGCCGCAGTACTTCCTGCTCCGGGTCGCGTGCGGGCTGTCCCGGACTCCGGCGGAGGCGATCGGCTTCTACCGGCTGATGTCCGAGCTGGCTTACCTGCCGAGCTCGCCGACGCTGTTCAACTCCGGCACGGCGCACCCGCAGATGTCGTCCTGTTTCCTGGTCGACTCGCCACGCGACGACCTGGACTCGATCTACGACCGGTACGCCCAGGTGGCCAGGCTGAGCAAGTTCTCCGGCGGGATCGGCATCGCCTGGTCCCGGGTCCGGTCCCGCGGTGCGCTGATCCGCGGCACGAACGGCCAGTCGAACGGCATCGTGCCGTGGCTGCGGACGCTGGATTCCTCGGTCGCCGCGGTGAACCAGGGCGGCCGCCGCAAGGGCGCGGCGTGTGTCTACCTCGAGCCGTGGCACCCTGACGTCGAGGAGTTCCTGGAGCTGCGCGATAACACTGGTGAGGACGCGCGGCGTGCCCACAACCTGAACCTGGCCAACTGGATCCCGGACGAGTTCATGCGCCGGGTCGAGGCCGACGAGATGTGGTCGCTGATCGATCCCGACGTCGTGCCGGAGCTGCCGGATCTGTGGGGGGAGGCGTTCGAGGCGGCGTACCGCGCCGCCGAGGCTGACGGCCGCTATGTCCGCCAGGTGAAGGCGCGCGACTTGTACGCCAAGATGATGCGGACGCTGGCGCAGACCGGCAACGGCTGGATGACCTTCAAGGACGCGTCCAACGCTAAGTGCAACCAGACAGGGCAGGCGGGGAATGTGGTCCACCTGTCGAACCTGTGCACCGAGATCACTGAGGTATCCACGGACGCCGAGACCGCGGTCTGCAACCTCGGCTCGGTCAACCTGGCCCGGCACCTGACGGCCGGGCCGGACGGGACCCTAGCGGTGAACTGGGCAAAGCTGCGCGACACGGTGCGTAGGGTTGTGCCGTTCCTGGACCGGGTCATCGACCTGACGTTCTACCCGGCCGCGGAGGCAGCAGCGTCAAACCCGCGCTGGCGGCCGGTGGGCCTGGGCGTGATGGGCCTGCAGGATGTGCTGTTCGCGCTCCGGCTGCCGTTCGACTCGGAAGCGGCGCGCGAGCTGTCTGCCCGGATCGCCGAGGAAATCTACCTGACCGCGCTGGAGGCATCGGCCGACCTTGCGGCCGAGCACGGACCGCACCCGGCGTTCGGCGATACCCGGGCCGCGGCGGGCCGGCTGCAGCACGACTTGTGGGGCGTGCCGGGCACGCAGGCCAGGCGATGGTCCGCGCTGCGCAAGCGGATAGCGGTCACCGGACTGCGCAACTCCCTGCTGATCGCGATCGCGCCGACCGCGACGATCGCCTCGATAGCCGGATGTTACGAGTGCATCGAGCCGCAGGTATCCAACCTGTTCAAGCGCGAGACCATGTCGGGCGAGTTCATGCAGATCAACGGCGCGCTGGTGGCCGAGCTCAGGGCGCACGGCTTGTGGACGCCCGAGGTCCGGGAGCGGGTCAAGCAGGCCGAGGGATCGGTGCAGGGCATCGCCGTGCTGCCCGCAACGACACGCGAGCTGTTCCGCACCGCGTGGGAACTGCCGCAGCGCGCGCTGATCGACATGGCCGCCGCCCGGGCCCCGTTCATCGACCAGAGCCAGTCGCTCAACCTGTTCCTGGCCGCGCCGACCATCGGCAAGCTCTCGTCGATGTACCTGCACGCGTGGAAGTCCGGTCTGAAGACGACGTACTACCTGCGATCCCGGCCGGCCACCCGGATCGCCCAGGCCACCGTCGCGGAGAAGGCACACCCAGGGCGGGACGGCGCCATTCGCAGCTCAGCCACAGACAGCGAGGCGGTGGCGTGCTCGCTGGAGAACCCCGAGACGTGTGAGGCATGCCAGTGACCGCCGTCGAATCCCCCCGGCAGATGCTGCTGGATCCGGGCATGGACCTAACTCTGCGGCCGATGCGGTACCCGGCGTTCTACGCCAGGTTCCGCGACGCGATCCGCAACACCTGGACCGTGGAAGAAGTCGACCTGCACTCCGACCTGGCCGACCTGGGCAAGCTGTCGGCCGCCGAACGGCACCTGGTGGGCAGGCTGGTGGCCTTCTTCGCCACCGGCGACACCATCGTCGCGAACAACCTGGTGCTCAACCTGTATCAGCACGTCAACTCGCCCGAGGGTCGGCTGTACCTGTCCCGCCAGCTGTTCGAGGAAGCCGTGCACGTGCAGTTCTACCTGACCCTGCTCGACACCTACGTGCCGGATGAGGCCGAGCGGGCCGACGCGTTCGCCGCGGTGGAGAACATCCCCTCGATCCGGCGCAAGGCGGAGTTCTGCTTCCGCTGGATCGACAGCATCGGGGAGCTGACCGAGCTGCGCACAGCGGCGGACCGGCGCTCGTTCCTGCTGAACCTGATCTGCTTCGCGGCCTGTATCGAAGGGCTGTTCTTCTACGGCGCGTTCGCCTACGTGTACTTCCTGCGCTCGCGCGGCCTGCTCAACGGGCTGGCATCCGGCACGAACTGGGTGTTCCGCGATGAGTCCATGCATATGGCCTTCGCCTTCGACGTCGTCGACACCGTCCGGACGGAGGAGCCCGAGCTGTTCGACGCCGAGCTGACCGGGCAGGTGCGGGACATGCTCGCCGAGGCGGTCGAGTGCGAGGTGCAGTTCGCCGCGGACCTGCTCGGCGACGGCATCCCCGGCCTGTCGCTGCCGAGCATGCGCGAGTACCTGCAGCATGTCGCGGACCGGCGGCTGGCCAGGCTCGGCATCGAGCCGCTGTACGGCTCGGCCAATCCGCTGGCGTTCATGGAGCTGCAGGACGTGCAGGAACTGTCGAACTTCTTCGAGCGCCGGGTGTCGGCCTATCAGGTGGGCGTCACCGGCACCGTGGCCTTCGACCACGGCTTCTGACGGCACGCCCCGGTGGCCTGCTGACCGCCTCGTTGGCCGACAGGAGCGGTCATCTTCTCAGTAAGCCAAACCGCAGCCTCCAGTACTGTCAAATCAGCCCACAGCTTCGTGCATTCCTGAGGAAATACGACCAGGCCGTCTTTCGCGAGGTGCGGCCAGCGGCTTCGTGCTCGGCTCGCGCTACCTGCTACAGGACTGACCGGAAAATAAAGGACGTCAGCTGGGCAGCCCGGCATGCGTCATCGGGGGCTTCCAGGTGGTGCTGGCCGCACGAGGGCGCGACCCGATCGTCACCTGGACCGCCAGGCACCGCAGCAGGTTCGCCCCGATCCGCGACAGCTTCTGGAGCAGATGCGAGCTCGTCTGGGCTTCCGCAACCCCCTTTCCTGAAAAAAGCCAGTTCAGATGAGACAACCACGCAGCAGCCGTCTCACGAGAACTGGCCAACCCGGAGGTCGGTGGCCAGACGCAACGAGAAACGACAGCGCGCTGGTCGAGGGGGGTCAGCAGACGCCAGGGGACAACCCCCGTGTCAGTCGAGGTGTCGCGAGAGGGAGCCGAATAGGCATGATGAACGGGCCGCCGGCTGCGGCCGGCCGGCCGGGGGCGCCGGATCGCTCGCGCTGTGCGGTCTGAGTCAGCATCTCGCGCTACCCTGCCGCCATGACCGCGCAGCCAGCCGAGCCCGAGCAGGGTGCCCCACCACATGACGTCATCCACCTAGGCGGCGAGAGTGCTGTCGTCGTGCCGACGCCGGAGTATCAGCGCATTCAGGCGCTCATCAGCCTGGCGACACCGGAGCAGCTGACCGAGGCCGACGAGGCCGCAGACCAGTTCGCGGCTGCCCAGGAAAGCTACCGGGAGTGGTCCGAAGCCGAGCGGCCAGACGCGATGTCCGGCGCGGAGGCTCGTCGGCGCCTGTTCGGCGAAACGTGACAGTCGAGTATTCGCCGGAGGCAGTCTCGACGGCATCACGGTTTCTGGGCGATGACCCGGCAGGGCTGCGGGCCGCTCTCGATGCCGCGGATGCGCTGGCCGACGACCCAGATCCGGAAGCGTCAGTTCGCTGGGGTGCCACGCCGTGGCGGCGGCTGCGAGCGGGCCGCTACCGGATCCTGTACGTCGTTGAGGGCGAACTGATCACTGTCCATCGCGTGGACCGCGTTACCGCCAGGTGATGTGCCCTGGCGCGCACTGGGCTGGGGCTCGTTAGCGCTTGAGGAGTCCCAGGACGACGGTTACAGCTGCAGCCAACGTCGCATCATCCGGGATTGCCCTCTGCGCGTCGGGCGTGAGCACCCGGGAAGATAGCAGCTATCAGGATGACAGCCAATAGGATCCACTGATTCGCGCAGCCTGGCCAGGCCAGATGGCGAAGCTTGGGCGCTCAGGTGGTCTACGTCGACCCGGCGGACCACACCTAGGCCATCAGTCGCAGCAGCCGTGTCCGCGGACACGATTACGACTCCCGCTGGCGTCGTCACGGTGGCGCCGACGGTGAGCGACCCTTCGCCGGCGAGGGGCGCGCCCGCCTCCCATGATCCGAGCTTCTGCACGGCGGCCAATACCTCGTCGAGCCCGACACCGACTGCCTCGCTGATGCGCTGAGCAGCCGACATAGCGCCTTCGCTGGCGCCGTGGGCGATGTACTGCCTGACCGTGCGCTCGATCGGGTCATCTGGCATGCAATCAAGGCTAGCTGGGCCTGGCCGTAATTGGACTGGACGCCATGACCGCCGGTCAGTAGACGTGAGGGCCATCCACAACGGTCATCACGTCCTTTGGCACGATCCAAGGCTCGTGCCCTTCCAGGTGGCACGTGATCAGCAGCCGGAGCGGCTGTCTGGCGTACTGCTGCCCGCCATTGGTCCGGTGTCGTGCCGGTCATCCAGTGCCCCGGCCGGGTGCGGGTTAGCGCGAGCCGATCCCAGCTGCGGCCGGTCACCAGTGAGTACGGCTGGGCAACGGTCTGCCGGTTGCTTACCACCTGCTCACTGGCGCCAGTGTTGAATTCCCACGGCCCCCAGACGAACGCTGCCGCCTGTTCCGGTGTCACGGGCAGCGGCCCGCGGCCCCAGTGCAGCTGACCGGCCTCATCGAGGATCGTGATGGTTACCGCGTCGAGGCGCTCCAGCTTGCCAGGGAGTAGCGTCACGCTCAGGAAAGCCTGATCCGGTGAACCGTCCCACGTTGTGCAGGTGACCTCGAAATCCGGGGTGAGTTCATCATGCCGCCGGTCACGCTCGATCGCCGCCAGTCCGCGGGTCGTTTGGTTCGACCTGGTAGCCGCCCACCAGGAGCCGATAGCGGCAGCCGCCGCAGCGATCGGAGCCGCTACCTCTCCCAGTGCGTGAACTAGGTCCACGGACGCACCGTACCGGCTGCGCGGCACCAGACTAGGCCCCTCGGCATCGGGTGTCCGGTGATAGAACATACAGGCGATTCTGGTATCGCCGCCCGGCGCGTTCAGCCGGGGCGCATAGGCGGATCCTTGTAGATTAGTTGCACCGATGCCACCACTAATTGGCTTGCTGTACGCACGGCAGGGATTCGTTCGGGGCGAACTCCACCGGGCGCGGAGAGAGGCAACCACCCACCGTCGGGTCACCGCCGGGGGCCTGCTCGCGTCCGAAGGAGCCCCATGTCTCGCCCGCCGTGCTCCTTCTCGTTCGGCGTCCTGGCCGTGGTCCCCGACGTCCCGCTCGCCGAGCGTCCCACCGCCCTAACCGCATGGTCGCCGTTCACCGCGACCTCTGTACGCAAGCTCGCGCGCAGCAACGGCGCCAGCGCAGCGAAGCGATGACCGGTCGATCTCGCTTGAGGCACTGGCGGCGAGGCCCGGGCCGCCGCCAGGCCCTCTATCGTCCCCTCGACGATCAGCTCACGCTGGAACTCGTCGATCGCGGCCATGACGTGGAACGCCAGCCGAAGGCCGGGGTCGTCGTGTCAACCTTCTGCTTGAGCACCACCAGGTCGATGCCGCGCTCGCGGAGATGGTCGACGACATCCAGGAGGTTGCACATCACCCAGTGACCGCCGGGATCGCGGACGCCCACCGGACGCGGCGAATGGCGGTTGGCGGCTATAGATGACGGTCAGTGGCGGAGCCAGTTCTCGCTGTCGCGACCGTTTCGCCAGCACAGAAGCCCTTTGGGCTGGTCATCGGGTGGCGCCCCCAGCGGGGCTCCACGCAGAGCTTCCCGCCGGTAATGCGCGTCCTGTAGCGGGCCAGCTTGTGATTGAAGGCAGATTCGAAGTCGCAGCCCGGCGAAGCTAGCGTGTGGTAGCGACCTCGTCAGTTGGTGATGTATCCGCAGCGCTCCGTGAGCATGGTTCGGCAACGCATGATGAGTACTGCTGTTATTTCGCCGCCGTGACTGAGTCCTGGTCGCCGATCATTGCAACCCGGCAGTCGCGGCATCACGGATGACCCGGTGGCGGCTGTCACGTCACGGATTGTGACGGAAGGGATATTACCGACGTGCGATATCCGCCGTTACGGGCGGCTCCAGCTCAAGCCTCAGGCATATGAGCGGCGATACAGATCTGGTCGATATGTGCTGGCGCGTACAGCTCTCCCAGGCAGCTTGCTGCGGCACCGATTGGGCGGGGAGGATCCTGCCACGCGGGGAATCGACGGCGGGAGCCGATGGCGGCAGGGGTTGATGGGCCGCTGCAGCGAGGAGGATGACATGAGTGACACGGCGCCGGCTCTGGACGAGGCGTTCGAGCGGATGGCGGCGGCCAGCTTCGAGCTGCCGAACGGCTTCGTCAACCACGGAGTCATGGCCTGCGAGGCCCCGGCATGACGTACGCATCGGTGAACGGCCTGCAACTCTACTACGAGACGCGCGGCACCGGCCGACCACTCGTACTGCTCCACGGCGGCCTGATGACCATCGACCTCAATTTCGGGCCGTTGCTCGAACCCCTCGCGGCGAGCAGGCAGGTGATCGCGGTGGAGCTCCAAGGCCATGGGCACACCGCCGACACCGGCCGCCCGATGACGATCAAGGCACTGGCCCATGACGTCGTCGCGCTGCTCGACCATCTGGGAATCGCCGAGGCCGATCTTTTCGGCTTCAGCCTCGGTGGTCTCGTCGCGTACGCGGTCGCGCTCGGCGCGCCCACCCGGGTCGGCAAGCTGATCGTCGCCTCGGCGGACGCCCACCGCCCGCCGGGCCGGGAGAGCGCGCCGCTCAACGACGACCGCATGCCGACGCCGGCCGACTTCCAGGCAATGCGCGACGCCTACGACGCGGTCGCTTTTGACCCCGCGCACTTCGACGAGTTCGCGGCCAAGACCTCGGCAATGGTGCACGAGTTTCCCGGGTGGACCGACGAGCTGCGATCACTGCGGGCGTTGACCCTGCTGATCTTCGGCGACCGCGACTTCTCACCGTTGCCCGACGTGGTGGAGATGTTCGAACTCGTGCCGAACGTGCAACTCGCAGTGCTCCCCGGGACCACGCACGTCGGCGTGACGCGGCGGCCTGGCGAAGTGTTCGCGTTGAGCACGCCGTTCCTCGAACGCACGCAATAAGCGGCTATAGCACGCCGGGCCGGCCTGTAGTCGGCCAGGGCAGCTACGCATGACAAGTTTGCGATGCGCGTTGAGAATGGCCACGACCTGGGCCAGCGCCTGGTCGCCGCCGACGTTGCCCCCCGGCACCAGCTGCCTTCGGCGCTGCACCCGCCGGTACGCCCAGGCGATGGTTCTGCTGCGGGGCGAGACTGCAGGGGAGCACGCACACCACGACCGTGCATGCCGAATATTTCACCAGCAGCCTGCGCATCGGCACCAGCGCAGGCGTCGCCCTGGTCAACGAGTCTGGCCAGCCCCTGACAAGGCTGCCCTGGAGGAACGCCTCGGTGACTGCGGAGTCGTGTACGGAAACGCCGGCAACTACCGCACCGCTGTCCGCACGACGCTCTTTCCCGGCCTGACCGAGCAAAGGTACGACGCTCTCATCACCGCGCTGCTGCAGCTGCGTGCCCCCAAACTGTCCCAGCGGCTGGACCCCGCGCTGCTGTCCACCCTGCTGTCCCGGGTGCTGCCGCCACTGGGACACAGGAGATCGCCAACCTGGCCGAGGGCTTCGAGCGTCTCGACCGGCAACGGGAACGGCTGCTGAAGCTGGATGAGGAGGTGACGGCCACCCGCACTATGGCTGCGGGGCAGCGCTGGTACGCCCAGCGCGTGCTGCGCGTCAGTGCCGCCACCCTGATATCCGCGACCGCGGAGCTGGACAACCTGGCCAGGACCGCCCGGCAGTCGACCGAAGAATACGAACTCATCGCTGCCGAGAAGGCCGAGAAAGAGCGCCGCAACGAAGACCTCGATCGTGATGTCGCCAGCAGCGGGCTGACGTTGGCGCGGCCTAACTCGATGGCCAGTCGCCGTGGTCCCCACCGGGGATGCGCCCCGCGCAGCTGACAGATCAGCGCCTCGACCTCCGCGTCCAGCTGGCGGGGCTGACGGTGGAAGCCCGTGCAAGCATCCCGAGTTGCCCAAGATCCTCGGCCACCATCGGCCAGGCAACTAGCAAAGCCGGGCCAAAGACTGGCCCGGCCCATTCCGCGCTCGGTGGCCAATACCGATCACCGTTACCGCGCGGGAGTCTCAGAACACCGTCCCACGTGACCAGGCGCGCCGCCAGTCGTGGCGAGCGGACGGCTGGGGCGGCCGCGAGACGCCAGAGAGCCGGATCAAAATGCACTGGCTTATTTGCGTGTCCTCAGCCGGGCACGGCGGTCAGTCTTCGAGCGTGGGAGCTTCACCAGGCTCGGCGCTCGCGAGCTCTAGTCGGCCCGAGCCAGGATCTCGCAGCCACCCCTCCGGAACTTGCGCACCTTCAGAAAACTCTGCGCTGCTGAGGTTCGCGCCAGTGAGGTCCGCGCCCACGAGGAACGCGCCGGTGAGGTTCGCGCGGGTGAGGTAGGCGAGGGTGAGGTTCGCGCGGGTGAGGTTCGCGCGGGTGAGGTAGGCGTAGGTGAGGTTCGCGCGGGTGAGGTCTGCGTCGGTAAGGTCCGCGCGGGTGAGGTACGCGTCGGTGAGGTTCGAGTAGGTGAGGTCCGCGCGGGTGAGGTCCGCGTCGGTGAGATCCGCGCCGGTGAGGTACGCGCCGGTGAGGTCCGCGCCGGTGAGGTCCGCGCCGGTGAGGCCCGCGCCGGTGAGGCCCGCGCCGGTGAGGCCCGCGCCGGTGAGGTCCGCGCCGGTGAGGTCCGCGCCGATGAGGTTCGCGCCGGTGAGGTTCGCGCCGGTGAGGTTCGCGCCGGTGAGGTTAATCGGCTGACGGTCGTGACCGATGTCTCGGCGCCCGATGACAGTGATCGCGGCTTGCACGTCGGGACGTGTCGAGCGCTTAGGTATCTCGGCGCCGGGCTCGGGCAATGGCCACTGCTCACGGGAGTGCTCGCGGATGAAGGCGACCAGGACTTCCATCACAGTGGGATGGTCTCTCGCGGAGTCGCGGGCGATGCGCTCCATGGCGTAGATGCCGCCGATGCGCACGTCGAGCCTGTCGGAACCGAGCTGCTCGATCGCCTTGGTGTAGCGGTCGGTTACCTGGCCTTGCTCGGTCAGCTCGACTGTGTGCCGCGTCAGCTCGACCGTGCGCCGCGTCTCATCCAACGCGCCGCGCGACAGAGCGAAGTTCCGCGCGGTGAATATCAGCGCGCCGACGGCGAACACTCCCGCGCCGAGTGTCAGCAGCTGCGTTCGCACAGCCTCCCGCGCCGCCTGCAGACGTGCTGGGCGTGTCGAGCCTGTGGTCAGGCCCACGTCGTGTGCGGCGATCACATCAGTGAGCGGCCAGAGCAGGCCGAGGGCGACTGCTAGCGCTACGACCACTACGCCAGACACAACGATGAGCGGGTGAGCGTCCCAGAGGGTCTTTAGCCAGCGCGGCACCACGTTCGCCTTGTGTACGCCAGGCTCGCCGCCATTGGCCATGGACGATGAGCGTAGGCCCAGCCCAAGCCCGTGGCTAGTTCACCTGGCCTCGGATAGACCCTCAACGGTCAGAGTTCGGTTGCAAGATCACAGGCACCTTTCGTGGCGACGGCCAGGCTGGGCAGCATGAGGCGGTTTGACGCCTCCCCCCGCAGGGCGACGCCGAAGGGCCACAACCTTCATCACCTGCACAGCACCGCATCAAGAAGCCCTACCTACATAGAACTCCTCTCCGCGCTCGTGGCGCACCCAAGATCAACTTAGGCTGAGTGGCATTGCCGCTAGACATGTGAGCGTAGTAGCTTCAGATGCGACGCCCACGGTCGCCACAATACGGCGGATGGACGTGATCTGCCTGGTCCGGATTACTTGCGCCATGACAATCCATGGTCATTCATATGGGCAGTCCGGAACGTAAGGTCCTCTGTTTCCCCGGACAGTTCCCCGCGTACCCGCCGTGCGAGCCGCGGACGCGACGTGCCGCCACATCTTCAGTATGGGCTGCGAGACAGCATGCCATGCGCTATTATGCCGATCCGTCTGGTGTCGGTAGCGTCAGTTAGCACTGGCTCGCCACCGCAACAGTGGGCTGGCTCGATGTGAGGCTTCTCGCCAGCGCTCCGCTCCCCGAACAGCCATAGCAACAGACGTCTCACCAGCGCTTGGAGATCACTTCGCATGCAGAGTCCCGCTCCTGATCTGGAGTCAACGCTGGCCGATGTGACAACCCTGTCGCTAGCCGAGCTTAAGTCGCTTGACGGCCTGGACGACTCGGTGCTCGGCCGTTCGCTCCGACGGTTGCTGGAGGAGGCCGATAATCCTGCCGACGTTGTCGCCGGATTCCAGTCAAGCTTCTAGTCAGGCAAAGCCGTGTGCTGAATGGCCGGATCAGCTACCGGAAATCGAAGCGCTAGCTATGCAAGGCTGGCGCCCTACGCCGTTTCGGCAGTATATTCTTAAAATCCACAGTCGCTGTAATCTCGCCTGCGATTACTGCTACCTTTACGCGATGCAAGATCAGAGCTGGCGCAGTCGGCCAGCTACTATGTCGCCCGCGACCGTCAGGCAGGTGGCCCTGCGCATCGCGCAGTCGGCGCAGGCTCATGGCCTGGCCGAGATCTCGGTTGTGCTGCACGGCGGTGAGCCTCTGCTGGCTGGCCAGGCGCTCATCGCATCCGCGGCCTCGACGCTTCGCGGCGCGCTCGGCCCAGACATTTCGGCCAGCCTGAGCATCCAGACCAACGGTGTCCTGCTGACTCGCGAGCTGCTCGATATTCTGCTCAGGCACGACATCAGCGTTGGCGTGAGCCTAGACGGCGACCGGGTCAGCAACGACAAGCACCGGCGTTACGCCAACGGCCGCGGCAGTTACGACGAGGTGGCGCAGGGCCTGGAACGCCTGGGCAGCGAGCCTTACGCCAGACTCTTCGCGGGGATTCTCTGCGTGATCGACGTGAGCACCGATCCGATTGGGGTGTTTGACACCTTACTGGCTTTTAGGCCACCTACGGTCGACTTCATTCTCCCGCATGGGAACTGGACGCGCCGACCACCTGCGCGTGGCGCCGACACTACGGCTACACCCTACGCCGACTGGCTCATCGCTATCTTTGACCGCTGGTATTCAGCCCCGGTCCAACGGGCCAGGATCAGGTTGTTCGAGGAGATCATTCAGCTATGCCTGGGCGGCCAGAGCCGTTCCGAGGCCGTCGGGCTCAGTCCTGTCGGACTGATCGTAGTCGATACCGACGGCTCTCTTGAACAGGTCGACACCCTCAGATCAGCGTTCCCAGGGGCGTCGGCCACAGGCCTCAACGTCTTCTCGCACGACTTCGGCGCGGCGCTGGCGCACCCAGCCGTGATGGCGCGGCAGATCGGGTTGGCGGCCCTCAGTCAGACCTGCATCGAGTGTGCGATCCACCGGATTTGCGGCGGCGGCTATTATCCGCATCGCTACCTGGCCGGATCGGGTTTTCGCAACCCGTCTGTGTACTGCCCGGACTTGTACAAGCTCATCGGGCACATAATGGAGCGGCTCGCCGCTGACGTGCGCCGTCTCGCCGGACGGGAACTGTGATCGCGACCCACTGCGTGCAGTCGGCAGACATTGACGCGCTGGCGACCGGACGCGGCGGACCCGAGGTCATCGGGAGGCTAGCCGCCGCGCAGGCCAGCAAGTGCATGCTCAGGCTGCGTCTGATCGTGGACGCGGCACGGAGCTTGCCGCCTGAGCGGGCGGCCAGCCTGCACCGCGGGTACGACCTGCTGGCGCGGGCGCAACACCACGATCCGGCCGCGACGGCGAAGGTACTCATGTACCCGCCGGTCGGCGCCTGGTCTGCCCTGTGCCTTCGGGGGTTGCGCAGCGGCGATTGCTCCGATGGCGAGTCCGCGGAGGTGACCGGCCATCTTGCTGCAATCGCCGCGTCGGCGGCCGCAAGCGCGGGCATCGACTTCCAGATCGACGTGCCGGCCCGCTCCGGCGCGATTCTCCTGCCAGCACTGGGGCTGGCACAGTTCGCTGACGACCAGATGGATACCGGGAAGGTGCGCGGCAGATCGGGGATGACTCAGGTCATCGCCGGTCGGCACGCGGTCGCGGTACCACCCGACGTCTGCTCGGATCAGGACGGCTGGCGCGGCCTGCGGCGGCTGCGGTCCACAGCGGAAGACCTGACCCTTGAGCTCATGCTCGACGACCTCGATCCGTTTCGTGCCTGCTATGGCTTCCCTGTCGACGACCGGCTTCCTGCGCACCTGGTGCACGGCTGGCGGCAGAGGCTGGATGAGGCCTGGTCGATACTGGTCCGGCAGCACCCCTGGTACGCGACGGCGATACGGGCAGGCCTGACCTGCCTGATACCGCTGCGAGCCGGACCTGGCGGCAAGGGGGTCAGCACGACGTCAACTGACGCATTCGGGGCCTGCGCGCTGTCGTTCCCGCCGGACGCGCAGACCCTGGCGGTCACCTTGGTCCACGAATTCCAGCATGCCAAGCTCGGAGCCCTGCATGACCTGGTGCCCCTGCACACGGCGACGCCCGATGTCCTTTACTACTCACCGTGGCGGGACGACCCGCGGCCGCTGCACGGGCTGCTGCATGGTGCCTACGCCTACCTCGGTGTCACTGACCTGTGGCGGACTCAGCACGCCGGCTGCGCGCCAAGCGCGTTCGGTGACTTCGAGTACGCCAGGTGGCGTGCCGAGACGCTCGACGCTGTGCGGATCATCGAAAGGTCCGGCCTGCTCACGGCCGTTGGGCATTCCCTTGCCGCTGGCATGCGTTCCCGACTCAGGCCGTGGCACGCCGAGCCCGTCGCCGACCTGCCACGGGCAGCGGCCGCGATTGCCATCGCCGACCACCGGGTCAGCTGGCGACTGCGTAACCTTCGCCATGATCAAACCGAAGTTGACCGGCTGGCCGTTGCATGGATCGGCGGCGCCGCCGCGCGGATACCATCACGAGCCGCGGTGATGGCCTCAGGCCAAGCCCTGTCCCGCAGTCACCGCATCGAGCTGATCGGCTCGATGCTGCAGGACCCGGCCAGGTTCCGCCACTATCGCAGCGGGGCCGAGGCCGGTGAGGCGGACGCCGCTGACCTCGCGCTTGTTCGCGGAGAACTCGCCAGCGCGGCGAGGGGCTACCGCGACTTGCTTGCCGATGACCCTGACCGCGCCGACGCCTGGGCGGGACTCGCCCTGGCAGAAGGACCGTCCTCCGCTCTCTCCCGGTGGCCCGAGCTAGCATACGCGGTGCACAGGCGGATACGCGAGATCTCAGCGACCGCGCCAGATCCCGCTGATCTAGCGGATTGGCTGGCGGCCGGGACGTCGCAGAAGGGAATTCAGACCAGCTAGAAGCTGAGAACTTCGCGCGCCGGGGCAGATTCACAGCGGACAGCACGCCATGTCGGGCACTGACCCAGCGGTCACAGTTGAGGCGGCTCGATGTCAAAGTTATGGCGCTTGCCAGTGGCAGCTGCATCCTTCTCCGGGCTTTCCGGGCCAAGCAGCGCGGAGAGCCGCTCCACCGCATGGCTGACAAGCTCATCGGCTTCGGCTACCTCGCCAGCCTGGCGCAGGTCAATAGCGAGGTTACACGCGCACAACTGGGTCAGCGGATTATCCTCTCCGCGTACCCGAATGGATCGTTCCAGCGTATCCATTGAGAGGGCTTTCGCTGCCGCGAAGCTGCCGGATAGGTACAGGCTATGGGCGTAGTTAGCGGCGCTCGACAGCGTGAACACATGGTCCTCGCCAAGACCCTCCTTGAACCCGTGGAACGTCTCCTCGTCCAGCCGGAGCGCCTCCGCGAGTTGTCCGGCGGACCGCAGCGCGATCGCCAGGTTGTTGGCGTAAGGCAACGTGAACACGTGATCGCTTCCGTGCACCCGTCGAGCTAACGCCAGCGCCTGCTCGGCCAGCCTGCGCGCACCCTCAATGTCGCCAAGCTGCCGCAGCGGGCCGGCCAGTATCGTCATTGCGGCGACCGATCCGGGATGATCGGCGCCGAACCGCCCGCGGAAGTCGGCGAGGACCTCTTCGACCTCCGCACGGGCACGGGCGTACTGCCCGGCGCGCTGGAGCGTCACCCCGTAGCTGAGCCTGGCATTGAGAACATCCTGGTGATCGTGGCCGAGCAGGTCACTGAACTGGGCGAGCACCCGATCGTAAAGGTCAAGCGCTTCCCGGTACTGCCCGCATCCGCGCAGATCACGGGCGACCATGCAGCGAGAAAATAGGGTTTCCTGGTCGGCGGCACCGAGCGTGTTCAGGCGGCGCTGGTAGATGTCCTGGTCAAGGTCCAGAGCGTCCTTGAAGTCTCCGCCCAGCCTCATGTCGACGGCCAGATTATTCTCGCAGCGCAACGTGGCCCGCTTTTCCGGCCCGAGTACCCGCTTGTGGCGCTCCAGGTTTTCCTCATCCAGCTCGCGGGCCGCCTGCAGCTCACCGTCAATGCGTAGGTCAGCCCCGTAGCTGTTGGCCGCTTCTAGCGATCGCTGATCATCCTCGCCGAAGACGCGCCTGGTGCGGTCCAGCGTGTCCTTGTTATAGGCCCGCGCCACGTCGGTCATCCCCAGGGCACGCCAGGAGTTGCCGAGCTGACGGCAGGCCATCAGCGTCAGTGCGTCGTTCGGGTCATACATATCCCACCAGACCAGCATCGTCGACTCGCCGAGCGAACGACTGCTCTCGTAGTCACCGCGCACGTAGAGATATCGGATCTGGTCGACGATCACCTGGCGGACGTTGTCTCCCTTGCCCTCGATCATTCCGACGCTGCGCACTATGTGCAGATTGATCTCCGCGAGTCGCGGCCAGTTCTCGCGGTTGTCGGGGTCGCTCGGGTTGGCGGCCGCGAGCAGTTGGTGGACCAGAGCCCGCTGGTGCTCCTGCTCCTGAGGCGGAATCCGGTCTCTCAATACAAGTTGCACGAGAGGGTGGACCTGGAGGCTCTCGTCGACCGAGTCGGCGCTGGCGAGGGCATAGCGGCCAATGTCCCTGATCCCCGTGTGCAGCAGGAACGTGTCCTGCATCGCGGCGGCGAGCTCTGTCGGCAGGTCGGCCACGTGCTGCCCGGCCGCGAGGACGTGAATGGAAATCGGCTCCGGCCCGAAGAAGGCGCTGAGCTGCAGGAGCTGCGCCGCCGCCGGAGAGACAGTCATCAGCTGCTCGAAACCCACGCGCCAGGTGACGGCGACCGAATTCGGATAGTCGGGCGGCAGGTTCTCCGCAAGCAATCGCTCATGCGCCTTCTCAAACAGCTCCAGGTAAGTGTCCACGGACATGCCGGTCTCGCCTTGCCAGGCTGCGGCTTGTTCGATCGCCAGTGGCAGATCGCCGAGCCGGTCGGCGAGCCGGGCCGCGGCATCCATGCTGATCTTGGGTTCTCTGAGCCTGATGAGGTCGATGCTCTCCTGGCGGCTGAACACGTCCACATGAATCGTCTTCGCCGCTGATCGCCACTTTCTGTTCCTTGACGTGACAAGCACGTGGCCGCACATCTCTGGCAGGTACTGCTGCAGCTCGTCCGGATCGTCGGCGTTGTCATAGACCAGCAGCCAGCGCCTATATGGCCGTCCCTGCCGTAAGGCATCAAGGACGGCGCGCACCGTTGTCCCCGTGTCTCCTGCCGGTGTGATTCCAAGCTCATGCGCGAGGTCGACGAGAGATGCGCGGACCAGGGAGAGCTCTTCGGCCTTGATCCACCACACAAGCTCGTAGTCCGCAGCGAAACGATGCGCGAATTCAATAGCCAGCTGTGTCTTGCCCACGCCACCCAGACCGTGCAGGGCCTCTGGTAGGAGCGCGGTCAGGTTACGGCTCAGGTCGCCGCGCAGTTCGTCGAGCAGTTCGTTACGCCCGGTGAAGTTTGGATTGCGCCGCGGCACGCCATGGAAGACCCTGGGTTGCTCTTCCTGCTCATGTCCGGTGCGCGGGCCAGGGCTGGGATACGTCACGTCGCCTCCTAGAATGTGCGATGGGCTGCCAACCTGGCTGACCCGCGGTCCGCGGCCGCCATTCTCAGAATTGCCCAGTTCCGCCTTACTTTCCAGCGCATTTGGCGGCGCCGACGCGGGCACCGGTACCGGTGCTGGCACCGCGGACTCGCTAGCACCGCTCGGTCGCGGCAGTCCTTGATGGTCCTCATTTAGCTGGACCTCAAGCTTCGCTGCGACATCGGCGTAGCGTCCGCCCAGCGCACGGAGCGCGGTGTACGCGACTCGGGCGAACGGCGGGCCTAGATCGGCGATCTTGTCGGCGTCGGCAAGCAGTGCAGGAAAATCCGTAGGCGAGCCAAGCCGAGCGCTCACGAAACGCGACGTCTCTCGCAGCACTCGCATCGTGTCCGCCCTGGACAGCCCAGCGATCAGCAAGTCGCGGACGCCGTCATAGAAGTCGTAGCCAGACGAGTGCTGGCGGGCCGCATCTGAGTCGGCCCGGCGCAGCAAGCCACCAAGAAAGATCTCGGCCAGGTGCGCCGGGCGTGACTTCGGCAGCATCGCGACCTGGACGAGGCGCATTACGGGGAGGCTGAGCGGCGCGGCAGCCAGGTATCCGGCCAGTTCGTAAGCGGTCGGCGAGGAGGCGGCCCGGAAGCTCAGCAGCCGATCAAATGCGGACGGCTCATCAGGTGCGCTCGCTGATTCACGATTATCAGCCGCAACGAAAGCATCCGGACCGGTCATCGCGCGAGTGAAGAGAGCGACTCCGGGAGCAGAGCCTGACTGCGCCAGCAGCGAAGCCCACGGCGCGAGCCAGCGAGCCTCAGGCTCAAGCTCAAGAACGGGAATGGCCGTGCCGGTCGCCATCGCGTCAGCGGGATCCCGTGCGACCGCTGTGACGCGGCGACCGGCGAGTCCGGTCTCAGCAGCGTGGAATTCGACCGGAGTGAACGGCGGGCGGCAGCGCGCCCAGAGCCACTGCGGGAGCGGTTGCAAGACCGCCACGAGCGCGGTGCCGCTGAGTTCCTCAAGCAGGCGGGCCAAGGACCCGAACGTCCAGGCTGCTCCAACACAGTCGCTGATCAGCAGGATTAACTGCCTGCCTCCCGGCTGGAGCAGCTGACGGTGCTGAACCTGCTGGCCGGACTCGCCGCGTAGCTGCGGGAATCTTCCCTTCGTCAGATCCCCGTCGAATCGCCACGTTCGCAGGTCACGAAAGGCTCCCAGGCGTTCGAGCAGCACCCGGAGTTCGCTGATGGTCTGTTGCCAGACCACCATCGACTCACTGTCATCGACTATTAACGTCAGGTTGAGCCATCGCTGCATACCAGGCCGCAGCTGGGGATACCACAACCCGGAGTCTGCGATGGCCGCCGCGGTCGCTACCTCGTCAACGGTCGGATTAACCGGTGATTCGTATCTGCGCCTGAATGGACGCAGCGCGCGGTTGATCTCACGGATGCCCGGCAGCGCCGACACGGCGGGCATACCCGCGGTGGTCACCGTGGCCTTGCTGGTCGCCGCGACTTTGGCCGCGGGCTGATATGCCAGGGCAGCAGGGCCGCTCAGCTCTTCTCGAACCTGACCGGTGAACATGTGACAAGCGCTCGTAGCATCGGCGTCCGGCACCGGCCATTCGGGCTCCGTCGGCGGTCCGTGCGAGGCGGAGCCCTGGAGGCCGAGAGGCCCGGCGGGACCGACGGGGCCGACGCAGGCCAGCCGCCCAGGAGGGAGGTGTCGAGCGAGCCAGATCGCGTCGCAAACTTCCTCGGCTGTCACCGGGAACGGCAGGTCGCCGAGTACGCCAAGTAGCCGGTCGATCATCGCACGCCCGCCGCGCCCAGCGGGCTCAGCAGCGCTTGCTCAAGCCGCTCGAAACTAGTCTCAGGTACCTGCGCTCCCGACGTGGCGAAGTAGATCGCGTTCAGCAACTGGTCGGTGGCGATGTCGCCGCGTTCACGGCCATCAAGAAACCTGCCGATGATCGGTCCTGCCTGTTCTGCCGCCTCTGCGCCAAGCTGTGCGGCCACGATCGCCGCGAGCTTCTCGCGCCCTGGAGGCTGGATGGTAAGCCGCATGCACCGCCGCTGGAACGCCGCAGGGAACTCGCGCTCCGCGTTGCTGGTGATGACGACAATGGGAAACGCGTTGCAGGTGACCCGGCCACGGTCGATTGGCACGCGGAATCGTCCGTCGGCCGTGCGGGAGTCTACGTCTGCGGTGAAGACCCACGCTGGCGACTGGCTGTCCGGCAGCCTGGCCAATTCGCCTATGTCAAAGCGACCGTCCTCGAAAACGTGCAGCAGGTCGTTGGGCAGATCTATGTCGCTCTTGTCTAGCTCGTCAATGAGCAGGACCCGCGGTCGCGCTTGCGGCAGCAGCGCGGTGCCGAGCGGTCCGAGCCTGACGAAATGGCCGACGTCCTGCACCGCCCCGGGCGTTCCGGGATCCGGCATGAACTGCTGGAGGTTCGCGTCTTGCAAGCGTCCGAGAGCGTCGTACTGGTAGAGGCCATCGCCGAGTGTCGACCGGCTGGTGATCGGCCAGGACAGGACAGGCCCAAGCTTCAGCTCATAGGCGATGCTGTAGGCTAGCGTCGACTTTCCCGTGCCCGGCTTTCCTGTGACAAGCAGCGGGCGCCGCAGATACAGCGCGGCGTTGACCATCCGGACGACATTCTCATCCGCCCGGTACGCGCTGGCCTGCCCGGCGCTTCCCAGCCGCCGCTCGGCCGCGTCGTCAGTGCCGAACTCTGGCGTAATTAGCGGTCCGCCGCTGTACGCGCGCCATGGCGGCGGCGGCGGCAATCTGTCAAGGCCATCGTGCGTTGTGCCATCGCCGAGGTAGATCCGCCAGTCGCTGCCCTCGGCCCCAGGAACCTCGTCGGTCTCGCGACCCAGGGGGCCTATGTCGTCACCGTCCACCCAATCTCCTCATCGTGGGGCCCGAATCACCGTCTCTGGTTCCGGGACGCGGTCTGCTGGGTCGAACAGGAGCGTTAGATGACGCGCCAGATCGTCGTCTCGCTCCTGACAGTCTGCTAGGTCTGATCGCGATCCGCGCTTCTCGCCGACAGCGGCCCTGCGCTCGGCGACCAATCGCGGAAGATCAAGCAGCCCGCGACCGGACACAAGCCTTTTCAACTCGGCTGTGATGGCGTTCGGCTCACCCTCACGGCACCACACCATGATCGGCAAGCCCGCTTGCAGCCCTACGGATATCTCATCTCTCGATAGGCCGTGCGGCGGCCCTGGCGAATAACCGAGGGCGAGGCAGACAGGCTGCCCCGCACCGGCGAGACCATCAAACAGTACCTTTGCCCCGACTTTGCCCTCTTCCGGAACCCAGGCGATGGCCGACGGGTAATCGCGACCGCAGTTGGCAGCGGCCCATTTCCATTTGCGCTCCCAGCGCGGCCAGATCTCGGCTTCCCTCATACGATCACGGCTCCTGACGACAACGGGGTAGACCTCTCCCAGTTTCTTGTCGGGGTTATCTCGCCCGGCTGGCCACTGATCGACCGCGGCGTACCAGAGCAGATCACGGGGAAGTATGAATTCGACCGTCAGGACCGTTCCTCCCGTCGACAACTGTTTCGCCGCCACCAGCAAGTCCTCCATCAGCGAGCGGACCTGCTCCAAGCTCTGTGGTGGGTCCGCACGACGCAGCGTGGTGCCGAAGCGGGCGCCGCGCTGCAGCCACGCCGTCAGCAGGAAGCGGTCCTCTTTTAGAGGATCCTTCGCCTGCTGATCGCCATCCAGTTGGATGACCAGGTACGCCGGATCCGACGGGGATGGACCCGCCGGCATGTACCCGAGCTCGTACGGAAGGAACAGATGCGCGGGGATATCGTGGCGCGCCCGGTAGCGTGCGACCCACTGGCGGATCTGTACGGCCTTGGTAGGCGACACCGCACCAGCCAGCGACTCGGCGAAGACCAGTAGCGGCGGCACGCCTCCAAGCGGATGGCTCAGGGCATCGAGTACATTGGCGATCGCGATCACATCGTCCATGTAGGGCGGCAAGGGTTTGCCAAGCGGACCGACCGCCTGGACATAAGCCTCGGCCGCCTGGGCGAAGGTGGCGTCGCGGATCAACTCGTAGAGCGCCGAGCGGTCCGTAGGATTCAGCAGCGGCTCGGGAACGTTGCGTCGCACCAGCTGGTCAAGTTCTCGCAGCTGCGGCGGTATGGCTACGCCGTACCAGCGGCGCAACTCCTCGAGCAGTTCATGCATCGCGCCAGGCTGAGCGAGACACGCGAGCACCAGGCTGGTGGCACCCTCGGTGCCGCCAAGCCACGGCGGTACGGTGAAGAACGGACCGATGCGGGCCGCGACCCTGGCGGCAAGGTCATCCATCCAGATCGGCGTTCCCGCCTCGGCCAGGGCCGATAGCGCGGCGATCATCGCCCGCTGGTCGGGACTGAGGTCAGCCTGGCGGCCATGGCGGGCAACACCCGCGGAGTCCGCGTGAGGCGCAGGAGGTTGTGCGATGGCGGTCATCGCGTCAGCCTGATCGGCCCGAGTAGCGGGCGTGGCGCGCGCGCGTCCCGGCCCCGGCGGCAAGATAGACCTATAGTCCGGCAGGTAGTCAAGCACGATCTCAAGTGGCATCATCCACGCCAACCTGACCTCGGGCCCGGCCTTGACGACCCTGGTCACGCATCCGATTACCTCGCCGGTGCGTCGGTCGGCCACGCCCGCGCCGGCGAAGCCTGGCTCGATCGGATACCCAGTCTGGCCATAGAGCTGTACCAGCTCGTTATTCTCCCCTGCCGGACCGATCAGGCGCGCCTCAGCCCAGACGCCATCTGGCACGGCCTCCGGATGCCCGAACACGCTGACGAGCCCGCCATACTCCTGGCCGCAGCGTCGGAACAGCGGTGGCCGCGCCTCAGCGGGCGGACGGCCCTCTATGTTCAGTACCGCGATGTCCCTGCGGCCATTGAGGCGCGGAAGCCAGCCGAATGGGTCGACCCGTGCGCGCGGCGGCTCGCCGGTCAGCTGGCAGCCAGGGAAGTCCACTCGGACCGCTCCGGCTGGCGCCTGTGTGCCTACGTCCACGCCCAGGGCGTCCGCCACCACGTGCGCGCAGGTCAATACCTGCCCGGTGCCCAAAAGCACGCCCGCGCCGCGCGCCACCCGCGCATCGCCATCCATGATGCGGACGCGCCATGAGTACGACCCATTAGTCACTCGCGATCACTCCGCTGGTGGCGTTCCGATCAGGCTCATCAGCAGCTGAACGGTAGGTCGGCCAGGACTGGACGTTGCCACCTGCGCCCTGCCAAGGTCATGCCGAACTCGATCTCAAATAAGGTCAGCAAGCACAGGCCCGTCCGGGTAACAGCGGGATCACCGAATCCCTCCCCCCTCAATGCGTCCGTTCACCCTACCTAGGGTGATTGTGTCACGCAAAGCCATACGACGGCGACAGATAGAAGCCCGGGC
>Ga0181518_10001546_pt1 | contig 23547 bp, 21 predicted proteins | sample PEATcosm2014_Bin_28_FD_119751 | JGI IMG/M metagenome (GOLD analysis project Ga0181518, IMG submission 119751) | Peatland microbial communities from MTU Mesocosm Facility, Houghton, MI, USA - PEATcosm2014_Bin01_60_metaG | ecosystem: Environmental > Terrestrial > Soil > Wetlands > Peat | place...
GAGCAGCACGCCATCAGGTTCAGCCTTCTTCGGAATTCGGATTTCGGGTTTCGGTGTTCGGATTTCAGGGCTGCGTGCCTTGTTCATGCTTGAGCCGACCGCCTCAGCGCAGCTCGGGGCCCGCCTGTTTTCCCTTCCCCCCATCCCTACTCTGCGCTAAAGTCACACCCCGTCGGACGGTTGATATGATGATGGACAAACGCGACCAGCCACGCCCCGGGTCTTCCCCGAGCCCATGAGCGAAGCCCCACGCCCAACGCCGCCGTCGGCGCTGCTGCGCTGGGTCCCCGGCCTGGCGTTGTTCCGCGGCTACCGGCGCGAGTGGCTGTCAGCCGATCTGCTGGCCGGCGTGAGCGTCTGCGTGGTCATGATCCCCTCGGTCATCGCTTACGCCGGCCTGATGGGCCTGCCTCCGCAACACGGACTCTACGCCGCTCTCGTGCCCCTCCTCGTGTATCCCTTCTTCGGCAGCTCCCGGCACGTCATCGTCGGGCCGGACATTGCGATTTCGCTGCTGGTTGCCAGCGCCATCGTGCCGCTGGCGGCCGGCGACCCTTCCCGCGCCGTCGTCCTCGCCGCCACGGTGGCTGTGCTCAGCGGCCTGCTGCTCCTGCTGGGAGCCCGCGCCAAAATCGGCGCGATAGCCAATTTCCTCTCCAAACCCGTCCTCGTGGGTTACATGACCGGCGCCGCCTTGATCCTGGTGGCCTCGCAGCTCGACAAGCTTTTCCGTATCGAGCTCGAACACAACGACTTCTTCCCCCGGCTGGCCGAACTCGCCGGCAAGCTGCGCCTGACGCACGGGCCGACCCTGCTCTTTGGGTTGAGCCTGCTCGCGGTGATCGTTGGCTTGCGCCGGCTCGCCCCGAAAATCCCGCCAGCCCTGGTCGTTGTCGTCACGGCGATTGCCGCCTCGCTCGCGCTGGGTCTCGAAGGCCGGGGCGTGGCCGTGATCGGCGCGTTTCCCCAAGGGCTGCCTCGCTTCGCCCTTCCCGCCGCCGATTGGCGGGACATCCACACCCTCCTGCCCGCCGCGATCGGCATTGCCCTGCTGACTTACACGGAGGGCATCCTGCTGGCACGCGCGTTCGCCGCCAAGAACGGCTACGAGGTCAACCCCAATCAGGAACTCACCGCGCTCGGCCTCGCTGACGTGTGCGCCGGGCTGTTCCAGGGGTTCTCCGTCACCGGCAGCCAGGCCCGCACCACTATCAACGATTCGGCGGGGGGCAAGACTCAACTGGCCAGCCTCGTCGCCGCCGTTACCCTGATCCTGTTCCTTGTATTCCTCACGCCGCTGATTGCGCGGCTGCCCGTGGTGGCGCTGGCCGCGCTGCTCATCTGCGGCGGCGCTACGCTCGTCGAGTTTGACGTGATGGTGCGCATCTACAGGTTTTACCCGCGGAGCGCCCTGCTGGCCGCGTTGACGACGCTGGGCGTGCTGGCCGTCGGCGTGGTGGCCGGCATCCTGGTCGGTGTAGCCCTCTCGCTGTTGGCCCTGATCGACCGCATCTCCAATCCGCCCGATGCCGTCCTCCGCATCATACCCGGCGAGGGTTTCCACGACCTGGGAACCAGTGACACAGGGGAGACGATCCCCGGCTTCATCGCGTATCGTTTCTATGCGCCGCTGCTGTTTTCCAACGCCAGCCACTTCGTCGAGCGCGTGCGCCAACTCGTCGCCGCCAGCCCCACCCCCGTCCGCTGGTTCCTCGTTGATGCCCAGGCCATCACCGACATTGACATCACCGCAGCGGAAGCCCTGCGCGCCCTGAACAAGGAACTTCAGCAGCAAGGCATCGCCTTGAAGTTCGCCCATGCCAACCGCCCCCTCCGCCTGGTCCTCGAACGCATCGGCTTCACCAGCGAGATTGGCCAGGAGAGCATCTTCCATGCGGTGCATGAAGCTGCCGCAGCGTTCCAGGCCGCAGAATCCTCGAAGCCCTCCTGAGTTGCTGAGTTCCAAATTCCCTTCATTTTTCCCTTCCCTGCCCGCGCCTGGGAGCGTATGGTTGGACCCAGGACAAACAGGCAAATTCATATCAAACCAATACTCCAACAGGAGCTACCATGAGAAACATGAATCGAACTATGACGGCGGTTGCGGGCGTGCTGGCGGTGAGCGCAAGCTGCGCCTTGGCGCAGGATTGGCCGCAGTGGCGCGGCCCCAACCGGGACGCAAAGGCGAGCGGGTTCTCCGCCCCAAAAACCTGGCCCAAGGAATTGACCCAGAAGTGGAAGGTTCCCGTCGGCCTGGGCGATGCTACCCCGGCCCTCGTCGGCAACAAACTCTACGTCTTCGCGCGCCAGGATGACGACGAAGTCATCCGCTGCCTCGACGCCGCGAACGGCAAAGAGCTTTGGCAGGAGAAATACGCCGCCCAGGCGGTGTCCGGACCGTCCGCATCGCTGCACAGCGGGCCCCGAAGCTCGCCGACCGTGGCCGAAGGCAAGATTGTCACCCTCGGCGTCGGCGGGGTGCTCTCCTGCGTGGATGCCGCGAAGGGCAAGATGCTCTGGCGCAAAGATGACTTCTCGGGGGCCTGGCCCAGGTTCTACACCGCCTCCTCACCGATCATCACCGGCGGCCTCTGCATCGCGCAACTCGGCGACGAGTCCAATGGCGGCATCGTCGCCTACGACCTGGCCACCGGCAACGAGAAGTGGAAATGGACCGGCGATGGCGCCGCTTACGCCTCCCCGGTCCTGCTCACGGTCGAGGGAACCAGAATGGTGGTAACGCTGACCCCGAAGAAGATTGTCGGCCTTGGTGTGGCCGACGGCAAGCTGCTTTGGGAAGCGCCGTTCCCGGCCCAGGGCCGCGCCTATAACGCTGCCACCCCCATTGTCGAGGGCCAGACCGTCATCTACGCCGGCTCCGGCCGCGGCACCAAGGCGGTGAAGATTGAGAAAACCGCCGACGGCTTCGCGGCCAAAGAGCTCTGGAGCAACCCGGACAACGCCGTCCAGTTCAACAGCCCGGTGCTCAAGGGCGGCCAGATCTACGGCCTCTCCCAGAACGGCGTCATCTTCTGCCTCGACGCCCAAAGCGGCAAGACCCTCTGGACCGCCGAGCTGGGCGGACGCGGCTTTGGGTCCATCGTCGATGCCGGCTCAGTCCTGCTGGCGCTCACCCCCAAGGGAGAACTCGCCGTCTTCGAACCCAGCGACAAGGAATACAAGAAGCTCGCCGGCTATAAAGTCGCCGACACCGAGACCTACGCCTACCCCGTCGCCGCCGGGAAGGGCGTGTTCGTGAAGGAAAAAGACTCCCTCACGCTCTGGACCATTGACTGAAACCAGAGAGTCCTGAGTTCCTGAGTTCCAAATTCACTCCGGCGCGGTTCGGCGCGGCGGGGCGAGATGCCGGGCTAAGAAGCGCCAGATCTCGGCGCGGGAGTCGCGGGCGGTCGCGGTGTCGAGGCGGTTGAACAAGTGGCCGCCCGGGGCATTGGTGTAAATTCGGTATTGAAAGTCCTTCTCCGCCGCTTGCAGCGCGTGGATCAGCCGCTCCACCTCGCGCGCCGTCACGTCCTCGTCGTTGGTGTTTGCGTGGACAAGCAGCGGCGTGCGAAGCTTGTCCGCGTTCCAGGCCGGCGAGCGGCGGCGGTACTCGTCCGGCGCCTCGGCGACAGTTTTGCCCAGGTGATACGGCGCGACGAAGAGCTGCTCATAATCCTTGCCCCGCTGGCGGATCCGTTCTTCGAGGTCGCTCACCGGCACGCCGGCGTAACAGGCCTGGTAGTCGTCCGGGTGCGCGAAGACGGCGAGCAAGGCAATGAGCCCCCCGTGGCTCCAGCCAATGATGCCGACGCGCCCGGGATCAATTACGCGGTAGTGTTCCAGCATCCATTGGCGCGCGGCGTGGACGTCCTCGACCTCCAATCCTCCGTAGTCGATTTGCCGCCAGAAATCGCCCCCGTAACCGCTGCTGCCCCGGTAATCGGGCGCGATCACGGCGTAACCTTGCTGCACCAGCTCGCGCACGACGTGCGCGTCCTCATCGCTCGCCACGTTGCCGTGAATCTCCCCGTGAGCCAGCACGATGAGCGGGAGCCGCCGCGAAGAATTCCGTTCCCGGGGCAGGAACGTGAGGGCGGAGACGACGACCTCGTTGCTGCCCGGGGGCGGCGCGGGGTTGTTGGTGGCGCGAGGCGGTGGTCCGGTGAAACGGACCTTATCCACCAGCGCCACGTCCCCGAGCCGCTGGAACCAGAGGAGCTCGTTCATCTGGCGCGTGAGCCGGGCGTCGAGGTGACCGAGGCCCTCCTCGAGCGCCTTCAGCCGCACCGCGGCGTCATTGGTCTGCGCGCCACACGCGGCAGCGAGAAACAAGGAGAGGGCGAGAAGGCGTTTCATTGCGGTGACTATGGAGTCTTGCTTCTTCAGGGTCGATGCGATTCTTATGGTCAGGGGGAAGCGGGGAAGCGTCCGGCTGCGGTCGGCGCTTGTTTCCTGTTCCGCACTGGTTTATTGCTTAGGGCATGGACATTGCCCGAGACGCTCGGATATATGTGGCCGGTCACCGCGGCCTGGTCGGCAGCGCGATCTGGCGCGAACTGCAACGGCGTGGCTTCACCCGCCTGATCGGTCGCACCCACGCCGAACTGGACCTGCTGGACGCGGCCGCCGTCCGGAACTTCTACGCGCACGGGAAGCCCGAATACGTTATTGACGCGGCGGCCAAAGTGGGCGGCATCCTGGCCAACGACCAGCACCCCGCGGAGTTTCTTTTCCAGAACCTGCAAATCCAGAGCAACCTCATCCACGGGGCCTATCAGGCCGGTGTGCGCAAACTGCTTTTCCTGGGCAGTTCCTGCATTTATCCGCGGCTCGCTCCGCAACCCATGAAAGAGGAATACCTGCTCACCGGGCCGCTCGAGCCCACCAATCAATGGTACGCCATCGCCAAGATCACCGGTATAAAGATGTGCCAGGCTTATCGCCGCCAGTACGGATGCGACTTCATCAGCGCCATGCCGACTAATATGTACGGGCCGAATGACAATTACGACCTGCAGAACTCGCACGTCTTGCCCGCGCTCATCCGCAAATGCCATGAAGCCAAGGCGGCGAACGCGCCCACCGTCATCTGCTGGGGCACCGGCTCGCCTTTGCGCGAGTTCCTCTATGCGGATGACCTCGCCCGGGCGTGTGTGTTCCTGCTGGAGCATTACAGCGAGGACCAGTTCATCAATGTCGGTTCCAGCGCTGAGGTCTCCGTGCGCGAGTTGACTGAAACCATCAGGCGGGTTGTCGGCTTTGCCGGCGAAATCGTTTGGGACACCACCAAACCCGACGGCCCGCCGCGCAAATTAATGGACAGCTCGCGCCTCCTCGCCTTGGGCTGGCGGCCGCAAGTCGATCTGGAAACCGGCATTCGCCTCGCCTACGAGGACTTCTTGAAGAGATTCGGCTGAGAGCACAACCCGCAGTTCGGTCCGGGCGAAACCGTGTCATCCAAGCGTGTCATCATCATTGGCGGCGGCATCGTCGGCCTGGCGACGGCTTACAAACTGGCGCTGCGTTGCCCTTCCGCGCGCGTGACGGTGCTGGAGAAGGAAGACAAGGTCTGCTCCCACCAAAGCGGCCACAACAGCGGGGTTCTGCACGCCGGGCTGTACTACAAGCCTGGCTCGCTCAAAGCGCGGCTGGCGGTGTCCGGCATTCGCGAAATGGTGGCGTTCTGCCGGGAACACGCTGTGCCCCACGAAATCTGCGGCAAGCTGGTCGTCGCCGCGGACGAGTCCGAAATGCCCCGGCTGCGGGACCTGCACGACCGCGGAACCCAAAACGGCCTGGCCGGATTGCGCCTCCTCAACCGCGAGCAGATGCGCGAGATCGAGCCGCATGCCGGCGGCCTGGCGGCGCTGCAGGTGCCCCAGGAGGGGATCGTGGACTACGCCAAGGTCTGCGAATCGCTGCAGAAGGAGATCGAAGCCAAAGGAGGCTCGGTCGCGTTGAAGGCCAAAGTCACTGCGCTCCGGCTCCAGAACGGTGAGTGGCGGATCGGCACTACTGCGGGAGATTACACCGGTGATTTCGTAATCAATTGTGGCGGTCTGCATTGCGACCGGTTGAGCCTGCTCGCGGGCGAGAAACGGGAAGTGCGCATCGTGCCTTTTCGCGGCGAATACTACCGGCTCAAGCCCGAGCGCCAGCATTTGGTGCGCAACCTGATCTACCCAGTGCCCGACCCCCGGTTCCCGTTTCTGGGCGTGCATTTCACCCGCCTCATTCATGGCGGCATCGAGGCCGGCCCGAACGCCGTGCTGGCCCTGGCCCGCGAGGGCTACCGCAAGACCGATGTGAAGCTGGCGGACGTTTGGGATGCGCTGACGTTCTCCGGTTTGTGGCGCTTCCTGGGGAAGCACAAGCGCATGAGTTGGGACGAACTGCGGCGGTCTTTCAGCAGGCGATTGTTCTGCGAATCCCTGCAAAAGCTGGTGCCCGAGGTTCGGGCGGCAGACCTGGGGCCGGGTGGCGCCGGCGTCCGCGCGCAGGCAATGTCGCCGGACGGCAACCTGGTCCAGGATTTCTGCCTGTTGAACCGTCCCCGGGCGCTGCACGTGCTCAATGCGCCCAGTCCAGGGGCCACGGCAGCCTTGGTCATCGGCGAGGAAATCGCGAATCTGGTTGCCAGGGAATTGTGACTTCCATTACTTATGGGTCCCTTTAATTATGAATATTCTGATCACAGGCGGTGCGGGCTATATCGGATCGGTGCTGACTCCCACCTTGCTGGCGCTTGGGCATGAGGTGACGGTGGTCGATAATTTCCTGTTCCGGCAAAACAGCCTTGCCGACTGCTGCCACTACGCGACTTTCCAGGTCGTGCGGGGTGATGGCCGGGACGAAGCCCTGATGAAGAAGCTGGTCGCCAGCGCCGATGTCATCATTCCCCTGGCGGCCCTGGTGGGAGCGCCTCTGTGCGACCGCGACCCGGTTGCCGCCCGAACCACCAATTTCGAGGCCGTTGCCATGCTCTGCCGAATTGCCTCCCAGTCGCAGCGCATCATTATGCCGGTGACCAACAGCGGCTACGGCGTCGGCGAGAAGGGCAAACACTGCACCGAGGACACGCCGCTCCGGCCCATTTCGCTCTACGGCGTGACGAAAGTGCAAGCGGAGGAAAGCATCCTCCAGCGCGAGAACAGCATCAGCCTCCGCCTGGCCACCGTTTTCGGCGTATCGCCGAGGATGCGGATTGACCTGCTCGTCAACGATTTCGTCCATCGGGCACTCAATGACCGGGCCGTGGTGGTTTTCGAAGGGCACTTCAAGCGCAATTACATCCACGTGCGGGATGTCGTGCGCGTTTTTGTCCACGCCCTCGATCACTTTGCGGCCATGAAAGGCAAGCCCTACAATGTCGGCCTGGACGACGCGAATCTCTCCAAGCTGGAGCTTTGCGCCGTGATCAAGAAGCACCTGCCGAAGTTCGTCTTCCTCGAAGCGCCCATTGGGGAGGACCCTGACAAACGGGACTACATTGTCTCCAACGCGCGGATCGCCGGCGCCGGATTCAAACCGGAATGGAACCTCGACCGCGGGATCCGGGAGTTGATCAAGGGGTTCACCATTTTGCGGAACAGCATCTACTCCAACGTCTAAACCGCGGCATGAGTCTGAAGCTGAGCCAGGTGGTGGCGGTGGTGCTGGCGGGCGGGTTCGGGACCAGGGTGGCACACCTGTTGGCCGGCGTCCCCAAGCCGATGGTGCCCGTGGCGGGCAAGCCGTTTCTCGAATGGGTCGTGCGCTGCCTGGCCCGTCAGGGCATTCCGAAGGCCATTCTCTCCACGGGCCATTTGGGCGACGTGGTCGAGTCGCATTTTCGGGCCCAGCCGGTGGCGGGCGTTGTCACCCGCTGCATTGCGGAAACGCAGCCCTTGGGAACCGCGGGCGGCTTCCTGAACGCCGCGCGCCTTTCCGGTGAAACCCCCGCGGCCTGGTTGGTGGTGAATGGCGATTCACTGGTCTTCGCCAATCTCGCCCTGGCCGTCGCTGAATTGAACCACCGCGCTGTCGCAGGGGTGATCATCGGTTGCACCGTGGCAGATGCCTCCCGCTACGGCACGCTGGCCATCGGTTCGGCGGGTGAGTTGCGCGGCTTCCTGGAGAAACGGCCGGGGAAGGGGGTCATCAACGCCGGCGTTTATTTGCTGCGGCACTCGCTGGTTCGTCAATTCCCCGAAACGTTGCCGCTAAGCTTCGAGCAAGAGGTCTTCCCCCAGTTGATCGCGCGAGGTTCTTTGCTCAAAGTATGTGCGGTCGATGCGCCTTTCCTCGACATCGGCACGCCTGAATCGCTGCGGCAGGCCCAATCTTTTGTCGAGCAGAACCGCGCCCGGTTCTGCGACTGAACCTGCTGATAGAGGAGAAGGAATTCTACAGCGCCCCCAGTTGCGCAGCTTTGCTGCTCGCGACGCTGCGAGGAGAGCTTAAGACCTGAACTAGAAGGTCGTGTCGGTTGGCAAGATGTGGCTCGAAGGAACCTTTTGGCAGGTCGGGTTGTTCGTGATGCCATTGAGCAGGTAACTGTCGCTGAAGGCTATGCCACCCGCCGGGCAAACGACCGCGTACTTGAGGTACGACGAGATGTCGGTGAACGCGACGGCGGCGGAAACGGCCTCCTTGTTTTCCAATGCCCACTGCTGAGTCGCGAAATCAATTTGACGCAGGTTGTTGATGCAAGCGTTTTTCTGCGACTGTGTGCTGGCGTGGACGTAGTTGGGAATAGAAATGGCGGCCAGCAAACCGATGATCGCCACGACAATCATCAATTCGGTCAGCGTGAATGCGTGACGGGTCTGTGAACTGAACTTAGTTTTCATAGGCACACTAAGCGGACATTTAGCAAGTACCAGGCCAACGCGGGCCGGCCCGAGTCCGGCTCAAGCCACCCCCCCGCGGGCGCAGATGTTTGATTTCGGTGCAACTGGCCAGACGGTGGCCCAAAGCGAGACAGAGAGGGGCGAGAACAAGCGAACCGCAAAGACCGGGCACCGAAGTTGGCCGAAGGCCGTGCAGAAAGGGCGGCGCGTTGAGGTTGCGGGGGTGCCGCAAGCCGGCGCAGTCCGGTCAGATCTCCAACGTTTGCTGGTAGTCCGGCACCATGATTTCCGCTTTCGGTTTCATTCCCCGCAACGTCTCGGCAAACGCCAGGGCCTGCGCCTCCTCGCCATGCACGACCGCAATCTTCTTGATATCGCCGGTGATGGCCTCGACATAGCGGCGCAGTTCATTCTTGTCCGCATGGCCGGAAAAGGAATCAAGCGACGCGACCCGGGCGCGAACTTCATGCGGCTCGCCGAAAATGTTCACCGGGTTCCGGCCGGACATGATTTGCGCACCCAAGGTGTGCTCGGCGCAATAACCGACGAACAGGATCAAGTTCACCGGATTGCCGATATGGTTCGCCAGATGATGGCGGATGCGACCGGCTTCGGCCATGCCCGAGGCGCTGATGATGATAGCGGGGTCCTTCAGGTCGTTTAGTTTCATCGAGTGCGCCACCTCGCGGATATACGTGAGATTCTCCATGCCGAAGGGATTCTCCTTTTCGCGCAGGAATTTGTAGATGGCCTCGTTGAAGCATTCGGGATGCAGACGATAGACTTCTGTTGCGTTCACGCTGAGCGGGCTGTCCACGAAGATGGGGACCCGAGGCAATTGCCCCGCCAGCGTCAACTGATGCAACGTATAGACGATCTGCTGGGTCCGGCCGACGGAGAACGAGGGGATGATGACCTTGCCCTTGCGCTCCAGGGTTTCACGCACCATTTGGCCCACTTCGGCGTTGGCGCTGGTCTTTGGCGAATGCACGCGCGCGCCGTAGGTGCTCTCCACCTGGAGGTAATCCACGTCTGCCACCGGCTGCGGGTCGCGCAGGATGTCGTCGTTGCCGCGTCCGATGTCCCCGCTAAAGAGGTAACGAAACTTGCGCCCCTTTTCGCAGAGGTCAAAGACCACCTGCGCGGCGCCCAGGATGTGACCCGCATCGCGGAACGTGACCGTGATGCCCTCGGTCACCGGAAGCGGGCGGTCGTAGTTGATGCCGACAAATTGACGGACCGCCCGATCCGCATCCCCGGCGGTGTAAAGCGGCTCGACGGGCGGGAGGCCTTGCTTGGCGCGCTTCTTTGACACGAACGCGGCGTCATCGCGTTGGATTTCGGCCGAATCCTCAAGCATGATGCTCGCCAGGTCGCGTGTGGCAAAGGTGCAGTAAATGTTTCCCTCGAACCCCTGGCGGCAGAGGTTCGGCAGGTTGCCACAATGATCGATATGCGCGTGGCTGAGAACGATAGCGTCGATCTGCTTCGGATCGAAAGGAAAGTTGCGGTTGCGCTCGATCGATTCCCCGCGCCGGCCTTGAAACAGGCCGCACTCCAGCAGAAGCCGTTGTCCGTTAAGTTCGAAGAGATAAACCGACCCGGTCGTCGTGCGAGTCGCGCCGAGAAAATGAATTCGCATGGCCTTTAACTATGGCGGAAGGTGATGCGCGCTTTGCCCAGATCGTAGGGCGACATTTCGACGTTGACGTTGTCCCCAACGCTGATGCGGATGAAATTCTTGCGCATCTTGCCGGAAATATGCGCGAGGACTTCGTGGCCATTGGGCAACGCCACGCGGAACATCGTGCCCGGCAGCACCTGCGTCACTGAGCCAGTCAACTCGATTGGTTCTTCCTTCGCCACGCGGAACTTATCCCGATCTCTAATTGCTTCGTGCGATTAACTTCGGCTAAAATCAACGACTTCTCACCGGTTGGGCCGCGATCGGCCTTCCGAAAGCCCGGACATTGCAGTTTTTGCAGTCCAGAATCAAGCGGGTTCTGAGGCAAAAAACATGTTGGACAACCGTGACAGAATCGCTAAAGTTCCCCCCACTGATATGAAAAACAATCCTTTGACGACGATTCTGCTCGGGGTGCTGACTATTAGCGCGCTGCTTTCGGTGGGACTTTGTTGGCGATATATTTCCAACACCCGCGAACTGCACGCTCTTCAGACGCAGGCGACCATAATCAATAACAACCGCGCGGTGATCAACGCCCTGGCCAACGACACAGTGGAGTACAGCAAGAAGAATCCGGCCATTGAGCCGATTCTCGAGTCCGTTGGCCTGAAACCCGGCAAATCTGCCCCGACCGCCACCAACAAACCCGCTACCAAGTAAATCCTATGGACAACTTTGACAACAAAACGCCGCTTCAGCCCAATGTGAATGATTTGCAGGCGCAGTACGACGCGTTGCGTCACCTGGTCGTATCGGTCTTGATTCTGGTCACCGTGATCAGCGGCACATTCAACATTTACTTGCTGCGGCAGTGGAGGACCACGAGCAAGGATCTTGCTGGGATTCGCCCGCAAGCCGCCCAAATGATCGCAGAATACCAGAAGGTGAGCGGCCCAATGATGGCCGATTTTGTCAAGAAAATCACCGATTACGGGCGAACCCATCCGGACTTTGCCCCGATTCTGGCCAAGTATAACCTCAAACCCGTCGGAACCACCGGGGCGCCGCCAGTGACCCCCACTGCCTCGCCGGCCGCTAAGTCGAAGAAGTAAGCAGGCTGTCAGGTCGTCAGGCCGAGACCTTTTCGGCGCCGGGACTCAGCCGTGCGCCGCAGGAGAAGCAGAATTTCGAATGCGGCGGACACAGCGCGCCGTAACCATAATGCGGCCCAGCTTAAATCATTGCCGCATAACGGGCAGCAGGAACTGAGCAGGCGAGGAATTCGAGCGACGGAGTGGCAGAGTGATGGCGAACCGGGTGATGGAGAATCGAGGCAGCGGGGTAAAATGCCGTGTTCTGGCTGCCCCGGGCCGCTATGCGGAGCTAATGCCTTCGGTATCGACCGGGAGCAGCGCTGCGCCGTGCGCCACGACTGGGGCCTGCCACCGCGCGGCCACACGCCTCTTCCGGTTGCGGCACACCCAACAAAAAGCCCGCAGCTTCTTGCCACGGGCGTTGCGGAAAAAAACGACCGCTTATGCCCCGTTATCGCCAATGGCCTCGACCGGGCAGCCTTCCTTGGCTTCCTTGCAGCGAGCTTCTTCCTCCGGCGACTCCGGCTGTTTTGAAACGTACGAGTAGCCACCGTCTTCGTTGCGCTTGAAATTGTCAGGCGCAGTTTCGCGGCACAGGTCGCAGTCAATACACTGGTTATCGACATAATACTTGCCCGGAACGCTTTCAGGATACTTATTTGCAACGTCAGCCATAAAATTTCCTATATTGATTCCCTAATATGGCGACCGCCTCCGGCAATGGCAAGCCCATTTAGACCTTTTCATCCCGGCTGTTGACAGCAGCGCGCGGAATGAATTCTCTTAATCAGGCCGCCATTCCATCCAGGCCCGTCCCGGAAACACCCAAATGGCCTGACTGCGGGCCGTCCCGCGGCACTCCTGACAAACTGAGCGCCGAGGCGCCACTGCCCACGTTTTCGGCCCGAAAGCCGCGCTTCCGAACCGACCGTCCGCTCGCAGGCTAGGCAGCTACGCGGAGCGAGCGACGGGATGCACCCCGGCGCCTTTTGCGGACCGCCGCTTGCAACCTGTAACTCAGCGTGCCGTAGTAGCGGCGCTTGAGACCCCGTTTCTTGCGCTGACGCTCCCGCGCCTTGACCAGGTGTGTCAGGCACCGCGAACCCTGCACCGCCGGCTCGCCGCATTCAGTGCAGCGATGGTCGCGCTTCATTCGCAACTGATACTTCCGCTGCCGTGAAACCGGCAGGTACGTGAACTTATCTTTGATCCGTTTTCTCATTTCTTCCGTTTCCGCCCGGTGAAAGAATACTTGTCATCCTTTGACTGGCCTATCGGCCCCGGCGCTCAATCTTTTACCATGCTTCTTCTGCCGTGTCATGCAAAATCCGTAGAAAATGGGCGGCCCTGCGCGCGGCGTTGTCGTTGGCCGGTTCACGCGGGACCGGCGGCCCCTCAATACTTCTTGGTGAATTTCTTGCGGTGATCTTCCTCGCCCGGAGCAGTGGCGGCTGCCGCCGCGGGCTTGTTCGGTTCGGCAGTTGGGGCGGTTCCATCCGGCGGTGTCCCCTGTTCCGGACGGGGTTCAGCCGGCGGCGTGGGGGAGTCCACGGCTTCCACAAAAGCCATCCGTAACGACATCAAACTTTGCTTCAGCAAAGCGGCTTCCTCCGGGCTAAGATTGCCCTTGGTTTTGAATTCGAGCATTTCCAACTGGTCGATGAAGAACTTGGCCGCTTCGAGGTCGCGGACAATTTGGCCGGTTTCGGGATGCGCCGTTTTGCCCAGCAGCATCATGGCCATGCTGGATTGCTGCATGACCAAGTGCGCGAAGAGCGCAGACCTCATCTCGTCGGCACTCCCGTTGACGGGGATATTCTCGGAACCGCGCGAATCATTCATGACGCATTATTCTGGCGTTTGGCCCGGATTTCGGCCAGCAAAAAATGGATGAGCCGCCGCAAACGGGCCTCCACGTCCACGGTCTCCAGGATGGCTTGCCGCTCGGCCGCACCCGGCAGCACCGCGCAGGAGACCAGATCCACCGCCTGTTCGGGGTCTGTAATAGAGTCCAGATAATGCATGATTTCCTTCGGCGAAAAAGAGGACGGCGCGGGCTTGCTCTCGGATTTGCCAGGCGACATCACCGGAAACGGAAACGCCAATCCGAGGTCATTCCGCTCGGCCAGCAACTCGCGCAACTTGGCGACCAGCGCGTCCACGGTGACGTTGTCGCACGGCGGGGTCTGCAGCGGGCGGATGCGCTGGATGCGGTAGGGCTTGTAGCGGACGGCTTCTTCCAGTTTCACCCGCGCCAGACCCTGCAGAATCAAATGTGACGTGCCATTGCGGTGGCCGACCGAGACCCGGATCAACCCCAACCCCGCCACGGGCGACGGCGTTTCGCGCGTGCTGCCCGGCTTTTGCATCGCGACCAGGAACATCCGGTGGGAGTGCAACGCGTCTGCGAGCATCTGGCGATAACGCGGCTCGAAGATATAGAGCGGCAGGAACGCCTGCGGAAACAAGGTGGCGTTGGCCAGCGTCATCACGGGGACCTCGCGCGGCAATTTCATGGGTACAATGTAGGAGAGACGACCGTTTATTCAAGGCGCAGATAGGCACTTGCCAAACCCGGCCACATCCGGCATTCTGGTGTGCACTATGAAAAACCGAATTGGGGTCATTATGTTAGTCCTGGTCTTAGTCTGCGCGGGGCTGGGGATTGCGCTAATCGCCATTAAGAGGCAAGCGACAGACCAGCAACGCGACTTAACTGAAAAGAACGGCGCGCTGTCGAACGGCTTGGTGCAAACGAGCGAGCAGCTCGAGCGGCAAAAACAAGTCAATGCCGAGCTGGAAAACGACAGGGACAAGCGGAAAAAGGAATTCGAGGAACTGACGAGCAATTACTCGAAGCTCTCCGCCAACCTCTCCCAGGTCTCCAACAATCTCGCCCAGAGCGAGGCCGCGCTCAAGACCAGCCAGGAGGAGACGGCCAAGCGCGACGCCAAGATCGCCGAGCTGGAGGCGCAAAACCAAGCGCTCGACAAGCAGGCCGTTGATCTCAGCACCGCCATCACGAACTTGACCACGCAGATCGAAGACACGAAGCGGAAGCTGGCCACGTCCGAAGGCGAGAAAGGGTTCCTGGAGAAGGAACTTAAACGCCTTATGGCGGAGAAGGCCGAACTGGAGAAGCAGTTCAACGATCTGGCCGTCCTGCGGGCGCAAGTCTCCAAATTGAAAGAGGAGCTTTCGGTTGCCCGCCGGCTGGAGTGGATTCGCCAGGGCCTCTTCGCCGCCACCGACCAAAAGGGCGCGCAGAAACTCATGCAAGGGCCCGCCGCCGCTTCGCCAGTTAAGGCGCCCAAGCCCGCCTACGATCTCAACGTGGAAGTCAGCGCCGACGGCTCCGTCAAAGTCATTCCCCCCTTGACCAACCGTCCCGCGGCCACCAATCCGCCGGCTAAATGACCGGCGCCGGGCTGCTCATCGATTCGCAGGGCCGCATCCTGCGCGACCTGCGAGTGAGCCTCACGGACCGCTGCAATTTCCGCTGCCTTTATTGCCTGCCCGAAACGGAGGCAGCGCGGAACTTTTATCGCGGCCACTGGGCGCATCTGCCCAACCCCGCGCCCATCGTGCAGCAATGGGTCCCCAAGGCGCACATTCTTTCCTTCGAGGAAATCGAGCGCGTCATACGCCTCGGGGTCGGTCTGGGCATTCGGAAGGTCCGGCTCACCGGCGGGGAACCGCTCCTGCGTCACAACGTCGAAGACCTGGTGGCGCGCATCGCGAGAATTCCCGGCCTCACCGACCTGGCGATGACCACCAACGGGGTGCTGTTTCAGCAAAAGGTGCGGGCGTTGCGGGCCGCCGGCCTCCGCCGCATCAGCTTCAGCCTGGATTCACTCGCTCGCGACAATTTCAGGAAGATCACGGGCGGTGACGGCCTCGACGAGGTATTGAAGAGCATCAGCCTCGCGCAGGAACTCGGCCTCCACCCGGTGAAAGTCAATGCGGTCATCATCCGCGGCCTTAACGACCATGAAGTCGAGGCGCTGGCCGGCTTTGCGCATGAGCGTAACCTGAGCTTGCGCTTCATCGAATTCATGCCGCTTGATTCCGCGCGCGCCTGGCTCAAGGAGATGGTCGTGCCCGGCCGGGAAATTCTTATGCGCCTGCGAGCCCGGTTCGAGCTGCGGCCGGTTTCTTCCGACAATCCGTCCGCGACGGCCCAGCGCTGGGCCTTTCCGGATGGGCGTGGCGAGGTCGGTATCATCGCCCCGGTCAGCGAGCCGTTCTGCGGCCACTGCAATCGCATCCGGCTGACCGCAGACGGCAAGGTCCGCACCTGTTTGTTCAGCGTGAACGAGCATGACTTGCGCTCGCGCTTGCGCGGGGGCGCCTCGGACGAGGAGATCGCCGACTGGCTCAAGGGCGTGGTTTGGCAGAAGGAAACCCGCCATCACATCGGCGAGCCGGAGTTCGTGCCGCCGCCACGATCCATGAGTTGTATCGGAGGATAGCGCGCGCCGCTGGGAGGCCCCTTGACCCAATGGCATCAGCCCATTATTAAAATAACGAGTATGCCGACTTACGAGTATGTCTGTGAGAAGTGCGGACACCGATTTGAGAAGGTTCAGCCGATTTCAGCCAGGCCGCTGGCCATTTGCCCGAAGGAACTGTGCGCCCGGAGGCGCTGGGGGAAAGGCAAGGTCAAACGCGCCATTAGCGCGGGAGGGGGGTTGATTTTCAAAGGCAGCGGCTTTTACACCACCGATTATCGCAGCGAGAAATATAAAGAAGCAGCCAAGAAAGAGGCCGCTCCCGCCAGTTCGTCCGGTGCCGAGGGCAAGCCCGCCCCGAGTGGAGAAACCAAGCCCGCGCCGGCCCAGCCGCCGGGCAAGCCGGCCAAAGCTTCCGCGGAGAAGAGCTAGAGCGTTCCGCGCACCTAAGCCGCAAGTGGCACTTCACGTTTCAGCAGGTCCGGTGAAGCGGACCGCCGAAACCGGACCTCTGACCAGCGTAACCGACGGTATCGAATGAAGAAGAATGCGCAAGCAACGGGCAGGCGCCGAGCGGTTCTGGCGGCGGCAGTTGCCGTTTTCCTGGGGGCGGGGCAGGGTCTAGCAAACGCCCAGCCCGCCGCCTCTGACCTCGTGTCGGCGCGCAGCTCTTCCGGCCAATTCGTCGTTTATGGCGGGCGCTCTTTCGCCCCCCCTTCACCGATCTTTGGCCTGGCAACAAATCGGAACTTCGTCCGCTTGGAACCGACACTCGTAACCGCGTCCTGCGAGCGGATCAAACAGGCGCTGATCCGCGAGGTTGGCGCCACTGCGCCCTGGCGTGGCACGGTTTACGTGGTGCTCTATCCCGCGCGCGCCCCCGGCGATACCATCACGATCACCTCGGAGAGATTCAAAAGCGGCTGGCAATATCGGGTAGATCTTCCTGACGTGGTGGAGCGGTCCCGCTACGTGCGCGCGATCATGCAGGTCCTATTGGGTGAAGTGGCAAACCGCGCTGCTGAGACGCGCTCAGTGGAGATCCCGCTTTGGCTGGTCGAAGGCTTATCCCAACTGCTGCTGGCGTCCAATGAAGTCGAAATCATCCTGCCGCCGCCGCGCGCTAACCCGAACGGCCTCAACTACAGCGCCACGGTTCTCGACGCGCGGAAGCAGAGCCTGCTGGAGCAGGCCCAAAAGAAATTGCGCGGGCGCCCGCCCCTGACCTTCGAGAACCTGAGTTGGCCGGGCGAGGACGAATTGTCAGGCGACAGAGGCGACCTTTATAGCGCCAGCGCCCAATGGTTCGTGGGCGAGCTGCTGCGTTTGCCGGATGGGCGCGCCTGCCTGCGGACGATGCTGGCGGAGTTGGCGCAGCACTACAATTGGCAATTTGCCTTCCTGCGCGCTTTTCATGCGTTTTTCGAGCGCCCGCTCGATGTCGAGAAATGGTGGGCCTTGTCCGTCGCACAGGCCACCGGGCGCGATCTGGCGCAAACCTGGACGCTGGAGGAAAGCTGGCACAAGCTGGATGAGGCGATCCACGCTCCGGTGCAGGTCCGCACCGGCGCCAACGACCTGCCGATGCACGCCGACGCAAGCCTCCAGACGGTCATCCGTGAATGGGACTCCGTGCGCCAGACCCAGGCGCTCAACGACACGCTGCGCGAGTTGGGGCTGCTCCGCTTGCGCATCGCCCAGGAGTTCGTCGGGCTGGTGCAGGACTACAGCCAGGCACTCGAAACTTACCTCCAGCAACGCGATCATACCGGGTCCATTCTCCCCTTCACGAGGAAAGCGGCTCAGAGGCGCGCCGTCGAAGCGGCGGTGCGGCAACTGGACGCGCTGGATGCCCGGCGGGAAGCGTTGCGGCCCGCGCCAAGGCCGGTTATTGAAAGTCAGCCCCCTGCCTTGCCCGCCCCGACTCCGTGAGCCTCGCCCTCGGGAAAAACCATCTCCTCGACAAAGGTCTCCTGAAACCGCGCGTCTTCGTTCAGCGAGACGTGCTTGACCTTGCCGAGAATCTGAGGATATGCGCCGTCATGTTCCGGCAGGCGGAATAATGCGAGCTTGGCGCCAAGCAGGGCGGTGTTGCCGGCCGGCCGGACTTTTTCCGCTGCGAAATCCAGCAGCCCGATGCGCCGCGCGCTGGTCTGATTGATGTAATTGCCGAAAGCGCCGGCCAGGAAGATTTGCGCCAGGTCATCCTTCGTTGCGCCCCACTGCTCGAGCAGGATTCGCAGCCCCGCGGCAATCGCTCCTTTGGCCAACTGCAATTCCCGCACGTCCCATTGATTGAGTGAAACCGGCCCCGCCAACACGAGCGAATCTCCCTTGGCGAGCCGGCCCTTGGAGGAAACCCAGCCCAGTTCCAGCGCGGCCGCCACCGCATCCACCAATCCGCTGCCGCAAATGCCCCGCGGCGCCACATTGCCCAGCACATGGCATTGCAGCCCGCCGTCCCGGACGCGCACTTCGGAGATGGCGCCGGTGGCCGCCCTCATGCCCATGGAAATGCGCGCGCCCTCGAAGGCCGGCCCCGCCGCCGTGGACGCGCACAACATCCGCTCGCGGTTGCCCACGACAATCTCGCCGTTGGTCCCCAAATCGATCAGCGCCGCTAACTGTTCGCTCTCGTGCAGTTTCGTCGCCAGCAACCCCGCGAGGATGTCGCTGCCGACAAAACTCCCGAGGCACGGCAGGAAACGCACGGCGGGATTGCCCGGCAAGCTCCAGCCCAGTTTGGCCGCGTCAAACACCTGCAACCCGGGCGACACCGGTTCAAAGGGATAATGTGAAAGCGGCTCTAGGCTGATGCCGCAGAACAAATGGTGCATCACCGTGTTGCCCACCAGCACCACACTTTTCACCTCACCCGAGGCGCCCCCAGCCGCCGTCAGCAGCTCCTTTGTCAGGCGGCCAATTTGTTTGCGCGCCAGGTTTTGCAACGTTCGCCGGCCCTGCCCCGCCACGGCAAATTCCACCCGGCTCATGATGTCGGCCCCATGCTTCGCCTGCGCGTTCAAGGCCGCGCGAACCGCCAGCACGTGGCCAGTTTGCAAGTCAACTAACTGCGCGACAATGGTGGTCGTGCCCAGGTCAATGGCCACGCCCCATCCCTCGCGGGGGGTGAAAGCGAACACCGATTCGTCCGTGAGAATCGCCGCCTCCCATTGTGCCAGCTCGATTTTCAAATCGCTTTCCGCCCGCCCGCGACAGGCCAGCCGCCAGCCATCGGCCAGCTCCGCCCCGGTGAGTCTCTGCTTCTCCTCCTCGGAGATCGGCAGCGCCCCGGCCAGCACTTTGATCTTGCACCCCTTGCACCGCCCGCGCCCGCCGCACGGAAACTCGACGCCGTGCGCGAACAGCACGTCCTGCAAGGGCAGGCCGCGCTTGACGCGCAACACCTTGCCCAGCGGCAACAATTCGATATGGACGAAATCACTCATGACGCGGTGATGGTTTGTCATCGGTTCACGTTCGCGCGCGCCAAGATAGAGATCGTGCCGGCTTCATTCGAGAGAATTCAAGCTGAATACAAAACGACTCCGACTGATCCCCGGCTCCCCGGGCCCGCCAAAATCCCGGTCAAAATCCCTGCTTGACAACCCTGCCGCACTACTCTAGCTTGAACGCCGACATCTCGGGACGCCACGCCGCTCGGCGGCAAAAGGCGGCAAGTGGATAGTTGGGGGGAGTTGATGGTTGATGGTGCCTGAGCCTGGGCCAAAGGGGCGGGTGGGATGGGAAAAAAGAGGCCAAATCCCTTCGAAGCCCTATCGAAACCCCGTCGAAGCCCCGTCGTAACAAGTCGCCACCAAGTGCCCACCAAATGCCCAGCGATTGACCGCCGATTGTCTGGCAGTGCTCGGGCGGGGTGGGGTGCACCGCAACCAAAGAGGATGGAGGATTGAGGATGGCGAGGACCTAGAGTTTGGCGGTGACGAGTTCGTGATAGCGGGTGGAGAATTCTTTCTTCGTCCAAAGGGTGCGTCGAGGCACTATGGCGTATTGCGTGATGCGTGGTCCGCTGTCCGCATCGTGCGATCGAACGGGGCAAGCACGAGATCGCGAACGGGGGCAGACTGGTGTAGAGCAACGCATAGCGGCTCTCGCTTTCTTGGCAAAGATTGCACGTTTATTGCGGGAGAGGAGGCAGCACGGGCGGGGCGGTGGGAATGCCCGGGGGGAAGGGAATGCCCGGGGGGAAGGGAAGGGGCAGGGGAAAGGGCGGGAAGGGCAGGCGGGTCGGTTGTATTCCGTGGTCCAGCCCGTAGAAACGGCGGGTATGGTTCGTCCACTGGGGATCGCTGAAATAAACCGGGCTGCCAGTGAGGGTGATGGTTTGCAACGGAGACCAAGTGGGATTGGCGAGATTCGTGCAGGCTTCCACCACGACGACCAGGCCACTGTTCCCGGTCATGGTGAACCAAAAGCAGTTTGTTCGCACGCCGGAGCTGCCACCGCCGGTCTGCATTTGGGCGTTCCAAAGCACGAGCGGAAGGCTGCCAAATGGCGTGTACCAGCCTGTGGTCCCTGGCAAGTAATAAACGGTCGCATTGCTGTCACCGGCGAACACAGACGAATCAGCGCTGGGGGCGTTTCCTTGAAAAAAAACTCCCGTCAGGCTGGTGCAGAAAGAGAACGCATACTCCCCAATGCTGGTGACGCTGTTGCCTATGGTAACGCTGGTGAGGCTGGTGCAGCCTTGAAACGCCCAGTCCCCGATGCTGCTGACGCTGTTGGGGATCACAATGTTGGTCAGGCTGGCGCAGTTTTGGAACGCACCGTCCCCGATGTTGGTGACGCTGTTGGGGATCGTGTAGCTTCCGGTTTCGCCCCCCGGGGATTCGATGAGGGTTGTCTGGCTCTTGTTGAAGAGTACCCCACCCACACTGCTGTAGTTCGTATTTTGCGGGTCCACCGTTATGGCGGTCAGGCTGGTGCAGCCATAGAACGCCCGACCTCCGATGTTAGTGACACTGCCGGGAATCATCACGCTGGTCAGGCTGGTGCAGAAAATGAACGCATTGTTCCCGATGCTGGTGACGCTGTTGGGGATCGAGACGCTGGCCAGGCTGGTGCAGTTTTGGAACGCCTCGTCCCCGATACTGGTGACGCTGGCGGGGATCGTGATGCTGGTCAGGATGGTGCACGACGAGAACGCCCAATCCCCGATACTGGTGACGGTGTTGGGAACCGTGTAGGAGCCGGCTGCGCCGCCCGGATATTCAACGAGAGTAGTTTGGCTCTTGTTGAACAAGACTCCAGCCAGACTGCTGTAGTTGGAATTTTGCGGGTCCACGGTTATCGCAGTCAGGCTGGTACAGCCTCGGAACGCCCAGGGCCCAATGCTGGTGACGCTGGCGGGGATCGTGATGCTGGGCAGGCTGGTGCAGTTCTGAAACGCCCAGAACCCGATGCTGGTGACGTTGGTGCTTATCGTGACGTTGGTCAGGCTGGTGCAGAAAATGAACGCATTGTCCCCGATGCTGGTGACGCTGTTGGGGATCGAGACGCTGGCTAGGCTGGTGCAGTTTTGGAACGCCTCGTCCCCGATGCTGATGACGCTGTTGGGGATCGTGTAGCTTCCAGCTTCGCCCCCCGGGCATTCGATGAGGGTTGTCTGGCTCTTGTTGAAGAGTACCCCACCCACACTGCGGTAGTTCGTATTTTGCGGGTCCACCGTTATGGCGGTCAGGCTGGTGCAGCCATAGAACGCCCCACCCCCGATGTTGGTGACACTGCCGGGGATCATCACGCTGGTCAGGCTGGTGCAGAAAATGAACGCGTCGTCCGCGATGCTGGTGACGCTGTTTGGAATGGTGATGCTCGCGAGGCTGTTGTTGTTTTGGAATGCATTGTCCCCGATACTCGTTACGGGCAGGCCATAGATCATGCCGGGGATGATCACCGCGTTACCCGGACCGGTGTATCCGGCGATGGTGATCGTGCCGTTGTTGACAGTGTAAGTCCAGTATTCCACCGGCCACGGCAGGACAGGACAGCCGCCCAATGTCGAACCCCAGCCGGTGGTCCCCGGCAGGTAATAGACGGTTGGATTGCTGTCATACTCGAAGACATCCGAACCCAGGCTGGGGGCGTTGCCTTGGAAATAGACTCCAGCCAGGCTGAAGCAGTCAGCGAACGCATAGGCGCCGATGTTGGTGACGCCGTTGCCTATCGTAACGTTGGTCAAACTGGTGCAGTAATCGAAAGCAGAGTCCCCGATGCTGGTGACGCTGCCGGGGATGGTGACGCTGGTCAGGCGGGTGCAGTAATCGAAAGCATAGTCCCCGAGGTTGGTGACGGTGCCGGGGATGGTGACGCTGGCCAGGTTGGTGCAGATATCGAAGGCAAAGTCTCCGATGCTGGTGACGCGACTGGGGAGCGTGATGCTGGGCAGGCTCAGCACGCCATAGAACGCGGCAAAGCCGATGCTGGTGACGTTGCTGCCTATTGTGACATTGGTGAGGCTCGCGCAATTGAAGAACGTGTAGTCCGAGATGCTGGTGACGCTGTCTGGGATCGTGACGCTGAGCAGGCTGGTGCAGTAGTAAAACGCCGAGGCGCCGATGTTGGTGACACTGGTGGGGATGGTGACGCTGCTGAGGTTGACGCACCAGGCGAATGCGTTGTCGCCGATGCTGGTGACGTTGGTGCCTATCGTAACGCTGGTCAAGCTCCAGCAGTCATCGAACGCATTGGTTCCGATGCTGGTGACCGGCAGGCCATTGATGGTGCTGGGGATGGTCACCGCCCCGCCGGGACCGGTGTATCTGGTGATGGTGATTGTGCCGTTGTTGATCGTGTAGTTGAATTGGGCGTTGTTGGTCAGGGAGACGACGTTGACGGTGAAAGGCTGGGCCGCGCTCAGTGAGGTAGCCGCCTCCGTGACGATCACATTCATGTCATAGACGACGCCAGCCTGTCCGGCGGTAGGCGTCCAGGCAAAGACGCCGGTGTTTGGATCAATGCTTGCGCCGTCAGCCAGACTGTTTGCGTCGAGGCTGAATGTGAGCGGGTTAGTTGTACCGTCCGTGTTCGTCGCGAAGGCAGTAAAGGTGAGCGTCATGCCGAACGTGATGTTCGTCGTTGAGAAGGGCAACGTAAGAGAAGGTGGGGTATTAGTCACGCCGCTGCTTAAGACGTTCACTGTGACACTCACAGAATTGGACGTCATGTGGTAGGCTTCATAGGCCCACACTGTGAAGTTCGTGCTCGTCCCCGCCAGACTGGTGTCGGGCGTCCAACTGAAATGGCCGTCACTCGTAATAGTTGCGTCTCCGGGCCAGTTTGTTGGGGAGTTAGGAGGCGGGAAGAAAACCACCGGGTCTCCTAAGGGGAAGTTGACGGTTTCAGTATTCGAGATCGCTAAAGTGAGCGGTATGCCGGCGGCAGCGTTCGTCGGGTTGATGGGGATGGGGTTGAGCGCAAAATAATACGTGGAGGATTGGCCGCGGACCTGCGGCGGCACTCCAATTGACAGCCCGCCGAGGAGAAGGAGCATCGGGATGGAAGTTGCCGGGAAACGTCTCCGC
>Ga0181518_10001550_pt1 | contig 23523 bp, 20 predicted proteins | sample PEATcosm2014_Bin_28_FD_119751 | JGI IMG/M metagenome (GOLD analysis project Ga0181518, IMG submission 119751) | Peatland microbial communities from MTU Mesocosm Facility, Houghton, MI, USA - PEATcosm2014_Bin01_60_metaG | ecosystem: Environmental > Terrestrial > Soil > Wetlands > Peat | place...
TAAACTGTTGAGATGTGTTTCGAGGCGGTGGGCGGCGTCGTGGAGGTCGCGCTCGGCAACGATGTTGTAGCGGTCGAACACCGAGCGCGTCTTGTGCCCCGAGATCGCCATAGCGACGCGCTCCGGAACCCCCGCCCGTACCATGTTCCTTACAGCGGTGCGCCGCAGATCGTGAAACAGCTTTCCGGCTAGGCCAGCACGCTTGCAGGCTGACCTCCAAGCAACATGAAAACTTCCGATCCGTTTCCCATTTCTGGAGAACACATACTCGCACTCCGGGAATTTCACGTCGCGGCCAGCCTTAAGCATTTTCAGGGTTTCGAGTAGTACGCCAGTGAGCGGAATCGTCCTGGGCTGATTGTTTTTCGTGGTTCCAGGTTCCAGGGTCACTGTGCGGACTGTCAGGCCGATCTGGTGCCATCTGAGTCCTAGGATTTCGCCCTCGCGTGCGCCTGTGTAGTAGCCGAAGGTAAGCACTGGCTTGAGGTACTCTGGTAATTCACGCTGGAGGGCTAGATACTGTTCGTGCTCGAAGAACCCTTTACGAACGTTGCTTTCTTTGAGCATAGGAATATATGGGACGCGGCCGACTTTTGGTGGCGTCATTTCATTCGCCAAGTTGAACATGCGCTTAAGCGCGCCGAGTTCGCGGTTGATGCTGGCGTTACTCGCTCCTTCTTGGCGCCTGTGCACTGTGTAATCGCGGATGCGCTCCGTTGTGATATCCGCCGCCCGCAAGCCTCCAAAGAAAGGCGTCAGGTGCTGTTCAATTCGCCGCCTTGCCCAGCGCAACGATTTCCTGTTGTTGGCGCGGTATTCGTTCAGGAAATCTTCGGCCAATTCCTCGAAACGTACCCGCTCAGTTCTAGGACCCAAGAACTTGCCGGTACTGATTTCTCCCTCGCGCTTCCGGAGCAGGTGCTTGGCAGCCGAAATCTTTCTGGACCTACTGGTCTCTCGGAATGCCTTACCATTGCGGTAATACTTAATCCACCAAACACGACCTCTTTTGTAAAGCGATCCCATGGTTCATCTTTCATGATTTGATATATAATGACAGCCGTTTTTTCCCAGGTGGTCGCTATGCTTGATGCCTTCCCAGGGAACACTCTGCGCATCGGCCTGTTCCGATTCACCCTTACACCGGCACAGACATTGGAAGTACCTGCTATCAACAAAGGCAATATGCTTCGAGGGGGATTCGGGCACGCTTTCCGTCGGTTGTGTTGCATCCCTCAATGCAAGGACGCCAAAACATGCCCCTTGGCAGACTCGTGCCCTTATAAGGCTGTGTTTGAGCCGTCCCCGCCTCCTGGCGCGGACCGGCTCTCGAAGAACCAGGATATCCCTCGCCCATTTGTCTTCCGCGCGCCCCAGAGCCTTCGGACTCGATACGAAAAGGGCGAGCGATTCGAGTTTGGCTTGGTGCTGATCGGGCGGGCCCTCGATTTTCTTCCTTATTTTGTCCTGTCGTTTCGAGAGCTCGCGGGAGAAGGGCTGGGTCTTAATCGAGCCGAATGCACCCTGGACCGTGTCGAGCAGCTAGGGATTTGTGCTTCCGGGGATGACAAGGGCGGTAGCAAGGCCGAGCTCGTCTATAGCGCGGATGACCAGGTCTTCAGATCGAACGAGAGTATTGGGGCAGAATGCTGGATTGAGGCACGGCTGCGAGAGTTTTCCCGCGTGAATGGCAAGGCACCTTTGCGGCGCCTGACCATCCGGTTCCTGACGCCTACCTTATTGCGTGCGGATGGGAAAGTGATTCACCATCCGGAGTTTCATCATCTGTTCAAGCGCGTGCGCGACCGCGTCAATGCGCTCAGCACATTCTTCGGCAACGGTCCCCTGGACGCCGATTTTCGAGGGCTCGGCATGCGCGCAGAAGGGATTCGAACCGTCTCGTCCAAAATTGAGTGGTTTGAAAGGTTTCGCACCTCGTCGAAGACCCATCAGCGCCACGAACTCTCTGGCTTCGTTGGCGAGTGCGTCTACGAGTTTCCCCGGCATGAGTCTGGAATCTCGAATTTGGAATTGTTCAAATGGTTAATCGCCGGCGAACTCCTCCACGCCGGCCGCCACACGGCTTGGGGGAATGGGTGGTATCGGTGCTTTCCAGAATTCAAGTCTGAGATGAAGAGGGCTGAAACTGAGTGCTAGAAAGCCTTCCCAGCGCGAAAGCTTTCCCCGATTAAGAGGGGACTGAAAAGTATACCCGGTGAAATTCCCCGGCCCGGTGTAGCCCGTTGGACGCACTTCCCCCATGAAGAGGGGAATGAAATTGTTAGCCTTTAAGTCTGGAATGCCGGGATCTCCGTTCAGGAGTCGGGTACCGCCGCGCGATGGCCTAGTATCCCGCGTCTCTCAGACAATGATCAACTTGGACGAACACCACTATCGGGACTTCTTTCGAAGCGTCACGGACCACGACCCATTCGACTATCAAATCGAGGTCGCGCAAGCGCTATTCAATGGCAGCAACGTGGTCCTGCGGGCGCCCACTGGAGCTGGGAAAACGTGGTCCGTGATCGTGCCGTTTTTGTTCACAGCTTGGGTGGACGCCCCAAGTCGCCTTATCTATGCGCTCCCGCTTCGCACGCTGGCGCAGGGTATCTACCACGAGGCTCAGCAGGCAGCCGCTCGCGCTGGGCACTCTGTCGACGGTGAATCGGATGCCGAAGGGCGAGAGACCGTTCCCCCTTACGTTACCTTGCAGACCGGGGAACAGCCCGATGACCCGTTCTTCGACCGTGGCAAGATCATCGTCACTACCTACGACCAGGTGCTGAGCGGCTTGTTGGCCGGACCCTACGGGCTTTCCGATCGCCTGCGTAACATCAATGCCGCGGCCATCGCAGGGGCACTTGTGGTCTTTGATGAGTTTCACTTGATGGAGCCGAGCAAGGCATTCCTCACTGGAATTGCGGGACTTCATCTTTTCCGTGAACTCTCCCAGTCTGTTTGGATGACCGCCACCGCCACGCGACCGTTAATCGCTATGCTTCAAGAAGCGCTCGGCGCTACACTCATCCCGCGCGACGAACAAGCGGCGCAGAAGCTGCACAACAGCCTACCCAGCGTGACGGAAGTGACGCGCGAAGTTCGCAAGGAAGACAGCCCCTTAACTGCCGACGCGGTTTGGAACGCACACCACCGGAGATCCATCGTCCTGCTCAACACGGTCGGGCGCGCGCAAGCCATGTTCGAGGCTTTGCAGCAGAAGCTGGCCGCCGCTGGCTGCGGCGCCCAACTGATGGTCTTGCACTCCAGGTTTTTCAAACCAGACCGCGTCGCCAAGGAGCAAGGACTCCGCCGTCTTCTAGCAAAACCCAGCGATGGGAATGTTATCCTCGTCGCCACGCAAGTCGTCGAGGCCGGGCTGGATATTTCGTGCGAACACTTGCACACCGAACTTTGTCCCATGAGTTCGTTAGTGCAGCGCGCCGGGCGTTGCGCCCGCTTTCCGGGCGAGCGGGGCGTCGTTCACGTGTACCCGCTTCCAGAGGCCCCCATGGCTTGGCTCCCTTACGGGGACTTACGCGGGCCCGAAGCGGCTTTGACGGAGACAGGTAAAATTCTCGCGCGCGACGGCAAAGCTACCCTCAAGCCCGATCAAGCTGCCCGCTGGGTGGAACAAGTTCACGCGCAAGAGGATTCCGGTGCGCTTCGCAGCGGTTGGCCCGACCGCCTCACCGAGTGTATTCGGCGCATCGAACGAAATACCATGGGCCGAGATTCGGTCCGGGTGGCGGACCTTATCCGCGAAGAGTCCGACCAGATCAGGGTCACCCTCCGGAGGCAGGTTTCAATTTCGGATCGCCCGGGAGAGTGGGAGGGCATCAGCCTTTCCCGCTGGTCTCTGGCCCGCCTCCTGCGCAGTGGGGCGAAGGACGCGGGCTGGTTCTGGACCGGTGATGACCCTAACCCTTGGAGTGAGTTGCTCGCCGAAAAAGATCTCGCTAGCACCTACGCTGTTTGTCTGAAACCGTCCGTCGCGGCGTATCGCAGCGACCTAGGCATTCAGTTAGGCAGCGTGGGCACAGTGGAAAGTCCACCGCGCAAGGAACCCCCAAGACCCGGGTACGCACCACTCCGAATGGAAACATGGTCGGACCACACCCGGCGCGTGGCCGCGCAAGCCGAGGCACGCCTCGGGAGAGAGAGCTGGCCACAGGGTCTCGTCTTCCAAGGGTTTACCAGGCGATATTATTTCAGCGTGGATTCGTTGCGTGAAGCAGTTCGCGCTTGCGCCCTGCTTCACGACCTCGGTAAGTTGCAGGAAACCTGGCAGCGTTGGGCGGAAGCAGCCCAGAGGGCCAAAGATCATGATTATCTGCACGTGGCGCCCCTCGCTCATACCGATTTCGACCCCGAGAGCCCTCAGGATCGAGAGCGCGCGAGGAGTCTGGGAATTCAGCGCCCACCCCACGCAGCCGCCAGTGCCTACTATGGACTGCCGATGTTATCGAAATTGCTTCACGTTGCCAAGGACGATCAACGAGGCTACCTGACATCGGTGTGTTTGGCTGCCGTCCTGGCGCACCACGGCGGCTGGCTTCCGCCAGCCAGAAAGGTAGGGCCAGACTTGGGCATCGCGGAACTCATCCCGAAATGGGAAGAGGCCGTCGGCCAGGTATTGCATCGATTACCGGAGGCGAGGGTTTTCAAACGCCTTGAGACACAGCAGGACAAGCGGCGGATGACCGATAATTGGCTTGCGCTCACCTCTGACGCCGATAACATACAAACCTGGTGGCCACTTATCGCATACGTGACTCGAACCCTCCGTCTTTCAGACCAAAGGGCGACGAGAGAAGGGGCTTCCGATGAATAACGCAGTTTGCGAGTTTAGAAGCTACAAGACAACCGCCACCCATGCAGATTCTTTGAAAGCGATAGGGCTCGCCGACCTGCTCCAATCTATGTTTGAAGAGCCTGTTCAGGTTGAAGAGAACTCGGGGAAATTTGTCGTGCGAACCCCTGCCGACTGGCGAGATAGAGCGGGTGTAATCGCGCATTCTCCCCGGTACCCGTGGCTTAATCCGGGTGGCCCGGACGCAGATGCTCCTGAAGGATTGGACGTAGTTGACATTTCCGAGGAGTTCCAGCGTGTCAAAAGGTGGAGCGAGAACCGCAAGAAACTACGTCAAAAGGTAGGAGCCGACGTCGAGCTGGAGCAACTCGTTCAACAAGATGCACCTCGTCCGCGCTGGTGGGTTCTCGCCTCGATGACCGCGACCAAGCTTAAGGCCATTAGCACCTGGAATCGGGTTGCGCAATCCATTGCAGAGGAGCCCACCAATGAATTTAGAAAGCACGTGATGGAATCCCTCGACGCATTGTATTCAGGCCATCCGTCCAAAGTTGACTGGAAGGCTACCTCAAGCGGTCTCTTCTGCCCTTCGGCGATCAAGGGTTTCAACGAGCTAAAGCCAAGTGGCACGAGTCGCGGCTCAGTTCTGGTTGACGATTTCGAAGAGTGGCTTCGATATATCGGCTACTGGCAGAGTGCGCACCTGGTGTCGGACTCAGACAATATCCGTGTCTATGTCCCAGTCCCAATGCAACTCTCATCACGTAGCATTGGTCGCCTGGCGTCACGGCTCGAAAACGAAATACTGATCGGTTGTGGCCCTCAATCGGATATTCTCGCCGTGCTTGCTCTTGCGCGTCTGCTTATCGAATGTTCGAGGGAGTATCATGAGCCGAGCACGGCTCCGGACCCCGAATTGAGCATACCAGTTGGCGCTAGCCCTGCGAAGCTCCTGTCTGGCGTTTACGTGACACACTTCGCAAAAACCAGCCAACGGGCATATGGCGTCCAGTCCACTGCTGTTCTTGCCCTCCCTGATTGGTTTCCCATCACGACGCATCAAGAAGCGGAGGATTGGCTATCAATACTTGACGAACACCGGCACATTGTCACTCGGCTTCGGAATGACCGATCGGACGAAATCGGACTACTCATTGTGTACAGAAGGTTTTTGGAGAAACGTGGTGAAACGGCTTTATGGGCTCTCATTGAATTCATGGAACGGTACGGAGCCTTCGTAATGAGGGCGAACGGGCTTAGACAGGAGAACAGGATTCGTTGGGTCACCCGTTTTACAGATCGGTACTTCAGGAGGATTGTGATGGGAACAAACGCTCAGTTTGTGGCAATCATTGACGATCCCGGGTTTGACGCGGTTGCTCGCGCCGTGCGCCAAGCCACCGTGACGGCGCAGAACAAGAGAGCACGGCAGGACAAGGACGCTTGGCGAGAAGTTCGGTACGAGCTACTTCATGACATCCACCGCACCAGAACAGTGCCAGGTAATGCTTTTTTGGAGTGTATTAGTGAATTTATCTCCCGGTACAACTATGAAAATGCCCGCCGCCGGGAGATCAAGAAGGATGTTACGGCAGCGCCGGCAAATGTAAGTGAGGAGGAGTTCAGGTCCTTTGCAGGTTTGGTAGATCACCATGGCGCGCAGGTCGTGGGCGCTCTTCTTGCAGCTTACGGCTCGTGTAAGGAGAAGTGGGAGGGTGAAGAGAACAAAACAGTAGTTGAGGAGGGAAAATGAGTCTAGTTCAATCTCTTTCAATCTGTGCCCGCATCACGCTGGACCTTCACAGCCTCAACAACGAAGGCACCGAAGGAAACCAGCAGCAGACGCGCATGGTCCACATCATTGACCAACGCGGTCAGCGCGCCGTTGTGAACGCCGTCAGCGGCGATATGTTTAAGCACATCCTCGTCGGGCATTTGGTTCCACAGCTTGAGGCAGAACAACAGCCCTTGTCGGAACCCGCCAGGCGATACGATCCAGACCGCATCACGGCCGACGCCCAGTTCCTCGAAGTTGTAAGGCACTATGAAGGCCCCAACTCGGGGCTACTCACCGAGATTCTGACCCGATGCAGCCTAACTGACCTTGCCGGTGCTCTTTTTGTCGATGAAGCGTTGCCTCGCAAGTCCTGCATCGAATTTGGCTGGGTTGTCGGGCTCCCGGCAGATGGCGACGGCAAACCCGTTACAACCACAGAGCAGTATTTCCATGTCAAATACGCTTCCGAGCGTGGCGGCGCGGCAGGAGGAGAAACCACCGTAGGGAAGCAGCCCATCTTCCATCGTCCAGCGTCTTCCGGGATCTATGCACTAGTCTGTGATCTTGATCTCTACCGGATTGGCCTCAACGATATTACCCGGGCTTACGTAGTGGCTAGACCTGATAGGGAGAGGCGCGCCAAAGCCTTGCTTCACGCCCTGGCTGCGACCCTCGTCAAGCCCGAGGGGGCACAGCGGAATACACAGAACCCGCACATCGTGGCGTGCGAGGGCATCGTCGCCACATCGGCCACTTCTTTGCCTGCTCCAACCGTTAGCCCCCTGAATGACAAGTATGCAGACGAAATGGAGGCTGTCGCCGGCGTATTGAATCGAATTTCCCCGAATGGAGTCGAGACGAAGCGATTTACCACGCTCGCCGGCGGCGTGCAAATCTTGGCTGATGTCGCCGCCCAACTTCAGCTTCCGGGGGATTAGGCCATGGCGAAGACAAGGAAGAAGAAAGAGTCAAGCACGGCTCTCCAGGTTCCGGACGCGCAGTGGCTGAACCTTCTGGAATCCACGGAACTGATTGAGACCGTGCCGGGGCCGGGCCGCTGGCTGGTAGCCGAGTATCGGCCCACGGCGCTCTTCTCCCTCAAAACCAGCCAGGCGACAAGTTCCGTGGGTGTAAGCCTGGTGATACCCACACCGTATGCCATTAAGATGGCCTTCGTGGATGCCGCCTTCCGAACCGGTCTGCCGGACGACGATTGCGAACGATTCCTGCGGTCTCTCGTAAAAGTCGATGTCCGGATAGCTCCTGCAAAGGCAGCCGTGGTGACGAATACATTCCTGAAGGTACGCCAAGAATCGCGTGAGGGTAATCCACTACGACCATACATTCCCAGCATTGCATACCGCGAGCTGGTTTACCTTGATGGAACTTGGTTGTGGGCGTTCGATGTGGCGCGGTGCGATCGTCTGGCGGCTACGCAGATTGTTCGCCTTGCCCCACACGTAAACTACGTTGGAAAACGTGGCTCGTTCATCCAATTCACCAAGGCCTTCAGACTGGCCGACCTAGACACTAAATTCACGCAGCCTCTTAGAACCGAGTCACCTCAGGTTTTTCCTACCGGGGCCCACGTTCGCCAGTTGGACGACTTCGGTCCCGAAGCTAGTTTGGAAACCCTTAGTTCCTTTACCAGCACGAAGCCGAAGCGGGATAGGCATCGGAAATTCGTGGAAACCATCATCCCGGCGGGTCTTGTCAACACTGGCCCAGGGTTTAGTGAATACCGCCACGGATAGATCGGAGTGAGGCATGGCAGCCCCTCAAGAAGGCTATGAACTCGGTATGCTCCAAGCTACCAAAGTCCACGGGCAGGCATCTGGTGTAGGTCAATGCAACCTCTTCACCGGTGAAGTGGAGCCGGTTCCTGGGACCACTGAACTGGAGCCTCAACCAGAGACGCCCTGGTTATTCGATCCTGATTTTGGGCTGGTGCTACCGGAAGACCGTGCGGGCAAAGAAATCCTCGTCGAAGAAGGGATTGCGCTGAGCTTTCCCGCGGACGGACGAAGCTCGCATGATCGGTCCCGAGCGGCCGGCGGCACTCGGGATGAAATCGAGAATCCCGCTTCGCCCTTGGTTTTCGGCCGCAAACCATTTGTGCCAGAGCGGCCACGCGTGGCCAAGACGGCAGACCTGGCGCAGGTCATACTTTCGGGCTACGGCATCTATCTCGGCAAGAAGAGCGAGCGGTTGCAGATCAAGGTGGCCGGCAAGGTGGCGAAGGACGCAAACGGGTCAACCTACGAGTTTCCTTTGTTCCGCCTCAGTGAAATCGTGATTGCCTCGCGTGGTGTTTCCTTTTCCTCGGACCTACTGGAAGAATTCTGCGAGCGTGGGATCCGGCTGACCTTCCTAGATTACGCTGGGCGCCCATACGCTATGCTCAGTTCGCCCACGCTCACGGCAACCGTGGAATCGCGCCGTGAGCAGTTGAAGGCCTTCGATGACGTCCGGGGACTGGAATTCGCCCGCGCTGTCGTGCGCGGCAAAATTCGGAACCAGCGGCATCTCCTCTTGTACTGCGGGAAGTATCTTAAGCAATCAGACCCCGAACGCCACACCGCGGTGACAGACCTTGCGAAGCAATTACGGCAACTCGAAGTTAAGGCACGAAAAGTAGCCGGCACAACAATTGCCGAGAAGCGCCAGGAGTTGTTGGGCCTGGAAGGCGTCGCCGGACGAATCTACTGGCAAGGCTTCAAAATGATCGTCGAGGGCAAAGCGGAGTTCATGGGACGCGTCCACCGCGGGGCGGATGATCCGCTGAATGCTTTGCTCAATTATGGCTATGGGATTCTCTACGGACACGTCTGGGGCGCCGTGGCGAACGCCGGACTGGAGCCGTTCGCGGGGTTCCTCCACGTGGACCGCCCGGGCAAACCTTCATTGGTGCTCGATTTGGTGGAGGAGTTTCGCCAACCCGTTGTGGATCGCACGGTTATCGCCTTCGTCAACCTGGGTCAGAAGACGGAGATGAAAGAGGGCTTGCTCGACGAGGACACACGGAAAGCGATTGCAGAGAAAGTGCTCGAACGGCTTGCGAGCACGGAGGAGTTTCGCGGCCAGCAATACCAGATTCGGTCGATTGTCCAGATGCAAGCCCGGGCGCTGGTCAGCTTCCTACGCGGCAAAGGCAGTTACAAGCCCTTTTCCTTCAGGTGGTGAAATGGGAGGAGTCAGTTATCAGCGCTTGGGGAGATCCCGCCTGGTGAAAAGTGAAGGGAGACGCGCTCTTGAACCCTGACTGTCGACTCTGGACGGTCGACCGTTGACTGCTCTTATGGAACTCAGCACCCTGGTCATCTACGATATTGAGGACGATCGAGCTAGAATGCGTGTGTCTGAAGCCTGCAAGGATTTCGGCCTGGAGCGCTTGCAGTTTAGCTGTTTCCGTGGAACGCTTTCGCAAAACAAGCGCGAAGAACTTTATGAGCGACTTCGGAAAATCCAGCGCGAATGGGAAACCCGCTGGCGTAAAGACTTTCCCGAAGCACAAACCAAGCAAATGGACCTACCGGTTCCTCCCGGCGAGGAAGCCAAAGGGCGCTGGCAACCCGCATTCAAAATCATGATTCAGCCGCTCTGCGAGAAAGATGTGAAGACCGCGCTTTATGCGTATCTGTTTGCGGATATTCCCAAGGACTTAGAGCAGGAACGGAAAAGGAACGTCGATGGTAAGGAATCTGTGTAGCAAAATCTATCGCGTCTGACAACGGCAGGCATTTCGGTCCCCTCTTCATCGGGGAATGACATGTCCAGAATACACCGGACAAGTGATACCTTGGACTTTCGGCAGTTAATCGATCGTATTCTCACAACCGTATGCGCGTGCTAATTACTGCTTCCGGCATTCAGAACTACATTTTCGCCATCAACGCCCAATCTGCGGGCGCCCGGCTTCGGGGACGGTCTGCGCGGCTCGGCTTGGTGATTGACTATTGCTTGGATTGCCTGTGCAATACGTATCCTGGCCGGTTCGATGTGGTGCGCAACGCCGGTAGCCGCCTCGAGGTTGAGTTCCCGGAACCTCCGGCCGATCTTGCCGCCTTCCTCAGTGAACTTCGAACCCGCCTTGATAGGTTTTCGAAGGATGACCTCCGGGGTCAAGTTTGGTTTGCCGTCGCATCCGGCGAGTCCACTCAATCGATGCACTATGCGTTGGCCTTGGGGAAGCTCACGCAGGGGCGGGCTGTTCTGCAAACGCCCGCAGCCGGCGCTTCGATCTCCTGGAATGAAAGTGCATTTCTTCTTTCGCCGAACCCGGAGCGCCATCTTGATAAGGAAGCGGCTCGCAAGCTCCCGGAATCCCAGTTTGGACTGGCGCTTGTGCGCCCGGAAAGCCGTTACCTGTGGTTCTCGACCGAACCGAGCGCCACTGGGCACGCCGTGGGAATTGTGGACTCATTTGCGGTGTTGGAGAAGACCCCGCCTGCACAGGGGCTAGCGTGGGCGCTCGATGACGATGCAGCCTCGGTCGCGAAAATCGGTCGGAAGCGTTTGGCGCGTTACGCGCCACCATGTGGCGACCGCCTCTGCGATTTCGATGAGATCGCCAACCGCTCGTCAGGAGCACGATTCCTAGGAGTCCTTAAGGCGGATTTGGACAACCTGGGCAGCACGTTCGCAGAGTTTCACCCTGACAAAGAGGGACAGAAAGGTGCGAAAGAGCTAAGCGAGAGATTGCAATTCTTGTTTACCGAAGAACTGGAACATCTGCTTACCCAACCCTTCCCCCATTGCTACGTTGTCTATTCGGGCGGCGACGACCTATTCTTGCTCGGGCCTTGGGACCAGATCCTACGCTTTATCGATGTTTTTCAGAGAAAATTGAAACAGTCGGTTGCGCGGTGGGGACACCCACAGCTCGCGCTTTCCGCGGGATTTCGCCTTGCTCACCCCAAGTCTCCGGTTCGCTACCTAGCTGAAGACGTTGATGCCGCCCTAGAGGCGGCGAAAGCTCATACGGAGGGAAAGGACAAGCCACCACATAAGGATTGCATTTCCGTATTCGAAAGAGTGTTGCGATGGGACGAACTCCACGACGGCATCGAATGGGCGGACAAACTGAGTGTAGCCGTGAAAGGCGGAATGCTGTCTACGGGGTTCTTGCAGCGGATGCAGTTCTACGGCAACGAATCGCGCCGGTTCTATGAGAAGCACGCGATCGACGGCCTCCGCATGGTTCCATTGTTGCAAAATGATTGGAGCCGTAACATTAATCAGATCGGTCAGACGCTTCGTGACGAGTTGAATCGCCAAGTACTTCCGTTACTGGTGCAAGCCACCGAGAAGGGTGAGCGCATGTGGTGCATCATGGACTTTGCCACGCGATTTACAAGCTACGCGGTACGTGAAGGGAGCTCCGAAAATGGCAGATGAAAAGCGATATAAATCATTCAGCGAGATGTCTCCACCGCCTCCCGGTGGGGGGAGAAAAGGTCGTGGTGATCGAGGGCGAAGACCGGATCATCAGCCTGCACCGCCAGCCTTGTCGCCGGAATACCTCCGGGACGGATACTTTGATAAAGAGGGCCATCTTCGTGCGGAAGTGTTTATCGAATGGCCGGAGAAGGAACTGAAGCCCAAATTGAACGCAACCAAGAACTCCCTGCGCGCGTTCTACACGATGCTACGCATGGCCAAGAATCAGCTCGAGGGCTGGCGCGGGCAGCCGGACAAGGCGCGTGAAGACGCTAAGAACCAGCTGTTGAGAATGCGCGTCGGAGCCGAATACCAGCTAACGCGAAAGGTGATCAGTCAGGTTTGCCACGACTTTCTCGTAAGAAACATTGATGAAGTCTTAAAGCAAGTCGGGAGCTTTGAAAATTTTGCGAAAAATCTCAACGCCTTCGTCGAACACTTTCAAGCCGTCATTGCTTACTTGCCTGAAAAGGCGGAGCGCTAGAGGGAGGAACTCGGATGTACCTGGATAAACACGAAGAGATCACCGGGACAATTCACTGCCTTTCCGGCGTCCGTGTCGGGGGCAACAACAACGTGATCGAAATCGGAGCCCTGGATAATCCCATTATCCGCAACCCGATCAGCAACCTACCCTACCTCCCCGGATCTTCGATAAAAGGGAAAATGCGCTCGTCACTGGAACTCAGCCTACGTCCTGGAGCGCCCCTTGCGCTCACCTTGCCGGGGCCAACCATGAAACCGGTGGAGCGCGACGGCAGACCTATCGTCCCCACCCAGCTTAATCCGTGCTCCTGCGGAAGGTGCGTCATCTGCAAGCTCTTCGGCTCTGGCGATCCCAAGAGAACTTTTGAGCCAAGCCGGCTGATTTTTCGGGATTGCCTCCTAACTCAGAGGAGTCTCAAAGAGCTCGAGGACGCGGCAGGCAGCAGCGGTGTCTTTTTTGCTGAGATCAAGCCCGGCGTGCGCATGAACCGAGCCACCAACACCGTGGCCAGCGGTGCCTTCTTTAACTTCGAGCGCGTACCAGAGGGCACAGAGTTCAATTTTGAACTCGTACTGAGACTCTATGGCGACCTGGATAACGGGGATGCACGAGCTGATTATCGGAAAGTCATCGCTTTCGGTCTGCGCCTGGTTGAAAAAGAGGGAATCGGTGGCAAGATTTCCGCCGGCTATGGCAAGGTTCAGTTCCGCGATCCGAAATGGAACGGCGAACCCTGGGACTTCCGAAAGGAACAGTAGACGTGCCTGGTCCCTACGCGGATTATCAATTCCGATTGGCAGTGTTGTCACCTGTGGCGACGGACTCCCCGTTCGATTCCGACACCTTATGGGGCCGATTGATCTGCGCCCTGATGACAGGCACAAGAGCCGAACGGGACCTGGGCAAAGACTGGCTGGGCGAGTTGCAGGCGTTGCGCCCTCAGTCGCCCGGTGACTGGCAGCCGCCGCTCTTGGTATCGGAAGGTTTCCCCTGCGACGATCACGGAACTCCGTGGCTCCCGATGCCTTTGGCGGCAAAGCTAAAATTGGAACAGGGCGTTGTCCCCAAGATGAGAAAGGTTGCCAAGAAGATCCAATCCGTGCCACTTGACGTTTTTTCGCGGTCTTGCCAGAGTGATGTTCCACTGGATGAACTCATTGCGCTGCAAGCTCGTTGCCCTTCCGTGAAGCCGGCTCTGTATTCCCATCTGGCCATGAACCGCGCATCCAATACGGGCCGCGAAGGTATGCTGTTCGTCACCGCAGCCCACACTCACAGTGCTTTGCCGCAGGCCTATGACGACCGTGTTGCCACCCGGCCGGCCAACGTTTGCAAGCCTGCTCCTGGCGAAATCGTTTTCCTCCTCAGGTTGCGTGATCGCGAGAGTCTGAACCTGATTGAATCAGCCCTGAGGTCCATCTGCCGCGAGGGATGGGGCAGCGCCAAATCACGCGGCCTTGGCCGACTTGAGTTCAAGTCGCTGGAAATGTGGCAGGCCCCGGTCTTCGCCGCTCAGCCAAACGCTTTCGTATCGTTAAGCTCCTTCTGCCCGGCGGCGCATGACCCGACAGACGGCTGCTGGAAACTCGAGGTCAAGAATCCTGTTCCGGCCCAGTTTGTGGACGGGCACCGGGTGGCGTTAGGAGAAGAGGAAACCTGGCGAGTGAAGTCATTCTTGCGCTTGCGGGTGGGCAGTTGTTTCCGTCTCCGCGGCGGCGAACCGCGAGATTACTACGGACGGATGCTGGGGAACCTGCTGGACCCCGCCGAGGACGGCGAAGGGGTTCGCCTACCGCCGCTGTTTCATTACGCCCTGGCTTTCCCGGTGCCCATGCGCTGGCCGGAGGATTAGGCGATGAATATTGAAACCGCGGATGTCGAGAGACTGATCATCTACACTGTGGGAGGCAGTCCCGAGCCCATTGTAGCCTCCCTCAAACATCATCAGCCACGTCGAGTTGTGTTTGTGCCCTCGCCTCAAACGAGAACCGAAATCGCAGGGAAAATTCTCCCCTTGCTTCGTAGTGAAGGCCTTGCCGAGCCGGCGTACGACATCAAGGTGGTACCCGACGCCCAGGACTTTGAGCTTTGCGTGAAGACCCTCCGCGATCTCGAGCCGCTGGTTAGAGAGTGGGGCATTGGTGCCGAACGCAAGCAGGCGGCGATCGATTTGACTGGCGGGACGAAACTGATGTCCGCTGCCTTAGCGCTGGTGGCTCGAACGTGGCCTTGCGAGTTTCTATATGTGGGAGGAAAGGAGCGCACGAAGCAGGGAATTGGCGTGGTGGTGAGTGGAACCGAGCAAATGGTCCATTCCGTTAATCCGTGGGACGGATTAGGCTACCAAGCCATCGAGCAGGCGACGTTGCTCTTCGACCACGGTAATTTCACCGCTGCGGCCACCGTTCTTGAGGACGCCCGGGACCGCGCCGCCAGCCCCTCCGCCAAGCGGGTTTTGCAGACCATGAAAGACTTGGCAGACGCGTACGAGGCTTGGGACTTGTTTGACCATAAGAAGACGGACGCCTGCTTCGCAAACGTCCTCAAGAATATTACCGATCTTGGGAGCGCGCTTCCGGAGCAGCAACACCGGCTCGAAGGACAAATCAAGAAACACCGGCAATTTCTCTCCCAGCTTGATCCCAAGGCGCCGGACGGTCATTTTATTGCGGACCTAATTGCCAATGCTTGTCGTCGAGCCAAACAAGGCCGCTTTGACGATGCTGTTGCGCGGCTTTATCGCGCGATTGAGGTTGCGGCGCAGGTTCAGCTTCGAAATCATGGCTTCAGCAGCACATCCAGAATCCCGCTGGCCAACGTACCTGAGCCGCTTAGAACCTGCTGGTGCGCAAAGGCAGAAAACGGGAATATCCAACTCGGGCTCCAGGATGACTACAAACTTCTTGGCGCGCTGAGGGACCCTCTCCAGCAGAGATTCGCGGCGCAGAATTTATCCCAGAAGAGCTCGCCACTCACCGCCCGAAACAATTCCATCCTTGCACACGGATTTGATCCTGTGAAGAAGGACGCATTCCAGAAGCTCCTGAGCAGCACTATCGCTCTCGTCGCGCTCGATTCCGATTCGCTCCCGGAATTCCCCTCGCTGCGAGGCCACCGGATCTGACAATGGCAGCCGATACCGACCTTATCCCGCTCCGCGTGAACGACCTGAAGCAATGGGATTACTGCCCGCGGATTGTGTTTTATAACACCGTCATGCCAGTGGCGCGCAAAAGTACGGTGAAGATGGAGCGCGGCAAGGAAGTTGAGATCAGGCTTGATGCGCTGGAAGCGCGCCGCACTCTGCGCCGGTACCGGTTGAGCGAGGGTGACCGCCGTTTCCATGTTTGGCTCAACTCTCCGGCGCTGGGCCTGAGTGGTAAACTTGATCTCCTGATCGTCACGCCGGAAGCATGTTATCCTGTGGACTTCAAGTATACGCGCGACCGGCCCAGGCGGAACCACGTCATGCAACTTGCGGCTTATGCATTGCTCGTCGAAGACGCCATGAAGCTCCCTGCGCCGGCGGCCTTTGTGTACCTGACCCCGAGCGATCAGCTTATTCGAATTAATGTCACCGAGCGGCTGAAGGAGCTTGTCCTAGCGCGAATCTCCAGTATTCGGCAGATGGTTCAAGAGGGAATCCTACCCGAACCGACCCCAGTGCGGGCTCGGTGCGAGGAATGCGAGTTCAGAAACTACTGTGGGGATATCTTCTGAATAAGGAGGAACTTACAAAGGTGGAAGGGCCTGAGACAGATATGGGCGCCCGTCTGGGGTCGTGGATTTCCGCAAACCTCCCGGCATTTCCAGCGAGTTTGGGGTTTTCGAAGAATTCCGGCTCGGCAGCCCTGTATCCTGCTGAAAATAGGGCGCAAAAAGAGCTGTTGAAGAGACCTCCCCGATGAAGAGGGGACTGAAATATGATCGAGTTCTCATCCACCACCACCGGCGCAATCGTTGAAGAGACCTCCCCGATGAAGAGGGGACTGAAATAATTGGATCAGGTTGCGCAGGGTGCGTCCGTCCTGGTTGAAGAGACCTCCCCGATGAAGAGGGGACTGAAATCGGTCGAAAGCTGATCCATGTCCAAGGAACAGCACTGTTGAAGAGACCTCCCCGATGAAGAGGGGACTGAAATGCGCCTGCGCCGGCGTAAGGCCCTTCAAGCCCCGCGTTGAAGAGACCTCCCCGATGAAGAGGGGACTGAAATACGTCGCCGTAAAGCGAGTAGAAGTAAAACGCCTGGTTGAAGAGACCTCCCCGATGAAGAGGGGACTGAAATATCGACCTCGAGGAAATGCGCGAGGGCATGCAAGACGTTGAAGAGACCTCCCCGATGAAGAGGGGACTGAAATTCGTCAGGCCCGCGTACTTGTAGCTAAAGTGATCCAGTTGAAGAGACCTCCCCGATGAAGAGGGGACTGAAATCTGGAAAGCGCTGCGGGGCGCAGAAGCGAAGATAGCGTTGAAGAGACCTCCCCGATGAAGAGGGGACTGAAATTACACCGTATCGTGCCGGTTGCCGGGCGCCGAAACGTTGAAGAGACCTCCCCGATGAAGAGGGGACTGAAATGCGGGCGCGGTGGGGGTGGCGGAGGCTACGCAGGCCGTTGAAGAGACCTCCCCGATGAAGAGGGGACTGAAATCTGGGCACCGTTTCATGGACGATGGGCAAGGCAGTGGTTGAAGAGACCTCCCCGATGAAGAGGGGACTGAAATACTCTACAGGCCCGGCACCGGTCTTAATCGCCTTCGTTGAAGAGACCTCCCCGATGAAGAGGGGACTGAAATTTCGCAGCGACCGTGGCTGCGGCGCAAGGCGCAGCGGTTGAAGAGACCTCCCCGATGAAGAGGGGACTGAAATTTACTGTATCGGCTGTGCTGATCATTAAATTCGCCGTTGAAGAGACCTCCCCGATGAAGAGGGGACTGAAATATAGCCGGAAGCTTGTCTGCCGTGGGACGCTCGACGTTGAAGAGACCTCCCCGATGAAGAGGGGACTGAAATGAAGCCAAGACGAAACGGAACCAGCCCACTTACAAGTTGAAGAGACCTCCCCGATGAAGAGGGGACTGAAATTATCAATCGCGCCCGCCGACCTCCCGGAGATCTCGTTGAAGAGACCTCCCCGATGAAGAGGGGACTGAAATGAAAGTAACGCCGTTAATGGTCAGTAAGGTGCGCAGTTGAAGAGACCTCCCCGATGAAGAGGGGACTGAAATGAAGGATTAGCGGTCTCGGGCAGTTTATGGCCGTTGTTGAAGAGACCTCCCCGATGAAGAGGGGACTGAAATGTGGCCACCGTCTCGGCGTAAAACTCGAACCAGGCGTTGAAGAGACCTCCCCGATGAAGAGGGGACTGAAATGCAGCTAGTGCAATCTTTGCCATGAGAAGTTTTTAGTTGAAGAGACCTCCCCGATGAAGAGGGGACTGAAATATCGCCGCTTTCGTCTTGCTCGCCGCCCACCGCCACGTTGAAGAGACCTCCCCGATGAAGAGGGGACTGAAATTAATAAAAGCGCTTCGAGTTCGCGTCCGGTAACTCCGTTGAAGAGACCTCCCCGATGAAGAGGGGACTGAAATGGCGACGAAGCGCAGATGCCGGACCCGACGATCCAAGTTGAAGAGACCTCCCCGATGAAGAGGGGACTGAAATGGTAGTTTCCGTGGTGATATCGCCCATGCCAACCCAGTTGAAGAGACCTCCCCGATGAAGAGGGGACTGAAATGTCGCGTTTCCCCAGTGCGAGGATGATCCCACCGTGGTTGAAGAGACCTCCCCGATGAAGAGGGGACTGAAATTGTCCCGACCGGTGGTAGCGCGGCCACATACGATCTGTTGAAGAGACCTCCCCGATGAAGAGGGGACTGAAATGTTGGGCGGGCGCTGAGTTTGGCGCAGCTCTGATGTTGAAGAGACCTCCCCGATGAAGAGGGGACTGAAATCGTAAATGTTGAATGCAATCGTGCGTCAATCGAAGGCGTTGAAGAGACCTCCCCGATGAAGAGGGGACTGAAATAGGCTCACCACGTTCTGCTCCTGGGTGAGCACGGCCGTTGAAGAGACCTCCCCGATGAAGAGGGGACTGAAATACGGGACCGAATTGGTTCCCCCGGAAAGGGACTTGAGTTGAAGAGACCTCCCCGATGAAGAGGGGACTGAAATAATTGAAATGAACCTCAGACGGTGTTTGACCAAGAAGTTGAAGAGACCTCCCCGATGAAGAGGGGACTGAAATAAAATAGTTAAGCACAACGATTACGCCCAGGTCGGCGTTGAAGAGACCTCCCCGATGAAGAGGGGACTGAAATATCTCAGCGCCCGTATTAAGGCTGTTGCGATGGAGCGTTGAAGAGACCTCCCCGATGAAGAGGGGACTGAAATACCGCGCCGCTTACTCCTCCGGCGCATAACCGCGCAAGTTGAAGAGACCTCCCCGATGAAGAGGGGACTGAAATCGCACCATCGGCAATGACAGGCGCCGGAATGGCCCGTTGAAGAGACCTCCCCGATGAAGAGGGGACTGAAATGCCTCGCCACGCCTGCCTTTCCATGCCGAGCCTCGGTTGAAGAGACCTCCCCGATGAAGAGGGGACTGAAATATGCCCTGAATATCGTATCCGAGGGCGCGGTCCTCTGTTGAAGAGACCTCCCCGATGAAGAGGGGACTGAAATGAATCGACCCGAGAGCTTGAGCGCGCAACCGCTCGAGTTGAAGAGACCTCCCCGATGAAGAGGGGACTGAAATATGCTGCTGCCCGATTATAGCGGGAGTTCTTATTACGTTGAAGAGACCTCCCCGATGAAGAGGGGACTGAAATCGCACCGGCATTTAACCCCGCCACTTCCCCTTTACTGTTGAAGAGACCTCCCCGATGAAGAGGGGACTGAAATGACCTGCCGACTGCCGACCTGCCCACTGCCGGGGCCGTTGAAGAGACCTCCCCGATGAAGAGGGGACTGAAATCTCTTATCATCGAAGCAAACGATGCAGACGTGGAACGTTGAAGAGACCTCCCCGATGAAGAGGGGACTGAAATATGTCGCCCGGTGCGCCGGGCGTGGATTGCTGCGGCGTTGAAGAGACCTCCCCGATGAAGAGGGGACTGAAATTACGGCGGGTCCGTAATCACCGCATCCACGCAGCCGTTGAAGAGACCTCCCCGATGAAGAGGGGACTGAAATGCCACCCTTCGTGATGGCGAAGCCCCTTTAATCTTGCTCTGATACAACGCATTCGGTGGACAGTGAAGGGCGTTTTGTGCCTAAATTGTGCCCGTTCTTAATCAAGCGGATAAAGCCTCATGCAGCCTTGTCTGATCGTGCGCTATAGCTTAAGGGACCGCTGGCGGTGACTGATCGCGGAAAAGTCACTGGCGCTGACCTGGGAGCAAACAGAGAAAAAACGGCCAAACCGAAGCACATTCAAGGCCTTTTCCCCAGCACACTGCCCTCGGCAGACATTTGTGGCGGGCGAAAGAGCTTGGCGTCAGCACAGAGCTTTGTATTTCCGTCGAGACAAGTGTTCTGTGCCCAGACTGTGCCCATTTCTGCTAGGAGTAAGCCACGTCTCGCCAAAGAGTGGCGATAGATAACACAGGAACAACCGTCGGGGCATGATTCACCAAGCGCCAGGCGACAAGGGCATTCATGTCATTCCCCTGTTCCCTTAACTGGCCGCCGAATCGTCCGTCGCCAGAGCAACGGGTCAATCCTCAAGACAGAGGTAGCGCCAGTTGCCAGGTTGATGAACCCGCCGTGATAGCTGATCTCGCCGTAGCGAAACAGCCGGGCGAGCAAGGCTAGGGCGTGCTGGGCGAGGGTTGCGTTCACAAACGGTTCCTGGCGTTCCAGGGCCTCGATCGCACTGCAGCTGGGTTCCCCATCGTTGTCGAGAGAAGGATCGCCAATCTCAGGATATAGCTCGGTCGCTGTACGCAGACGCAGCTTTGCCCTTCGGTTGCGCTCATTTAGCGGTTCACCCAAGATGAACTGTCCGCTATCGGCATTGTTGCCCAAGTCGAGCCAGTACGAAACGGTGCTCCAGTTGCTGACTGCATCGCGAATCGCTGCCCTTGCTGCCCGCGTATCCACGCACCCCACCACAATGTGAGCGCGGAGGTCATCGCCAGAGTAGCCGCGTGAGATAAAGGTTCCCGGTCTCAGGTGAACAGGGACTGCTTCCCACTTCACTCCCCAAAACAAATTCAGCCTATTGACTAAAACTATTACCTTGTTGAGGCCGATCTCCGACCTTGAAAAAGGCTGGCGAATACAATTGGTAGGTGAAATCGTATCTCCGTCCAGGGCCGTAACGTGCAATCCTCCCGGATGACCGCGTGCGACAAGTGACTGATGCAAGTACGGCAAGCCCGCCACGACCGCGCCGCCGGTTCCGCCACAACCCACTACCAGCACGCGGACCTGCCGTTCAAGCAACTCCGGGTGGATGCGGTGTGCCTCCATGGCCAACTCCTCAGCGCTCGCTTGCGCGTGCGACGAATTCTTGCAGCGTCTCGCCGGCGTCGATCAGATGCTGGGCCGGGAACCTCTTCCTGCCTGCAAGACCCTTCCATAGCCCGATGAATCCTCCAGGATGGCTGGTAAGCCGTACTGCTCCGGCTGCATGGGTGAATTCCGATTGAAAGTAAGCATCTCCATAAGCAGGTATCGAAGCGACATCGGAAGATTCAGGTACCCTCATGCTGCCAGCACACACCAATCCTCGACTGTCTGTGTTCCAGTAGGGAGCCATCTTCAGTGGCGTAACTGGGCTCGGCCGTGAGCTTGTCGCCAGCGCCCGCACGAAAAGGTCCTTGCTCACGACTTTGAACACGAGTGCCGGATGCGGAAAGACGAGACCATTGATTTTCCGTGCTTCCTGGTCACTCCCGCCGAAGAACATGACCTTGCATTGTGGCGGCGACCACCACGCCAGCAGATCGGGAGTGCGCGCCAGAATGTTCTCAGGGAAGATTTCCGGCTTCACCTGTGCTCCAAGCCCTTGAGCAAGTGTGCGTACGAAGGCGGTGGTTAGCGGCTCGCCTGGCGCCAGATAAGGAACTCCATTGTCCCCCTGCTTAACTTGGTGGAGGCTGGCAAAGGCACCTCCACCTCCAGCTCGATAGACAAGCACGGCTTCGCTGAGCTTGAACTCGGAGTTGGCTCCAATGCCGACATAGGCTTGCATGGCTGTACCCTCAAATCACCCACTTGTCGTTACCGGGCATCAGGTCGATCAAGCGGCTTGCCGCGGCAATGGTCTCGCAGGCCACGCCGAACACTTGGAAAGCGTCACGAACGCTCTCCGTATTGGCGGGATCGAATGGAATAATCAGATTCGGTTCCGGCGTGACTTCTAACATTCCTTGGGCTTCTTCAACGAATGCCGCCGCCACGGGATCACCCTCGGCAAACAAGGCCAGCAGACAAGGCAGCGGCGGATTGCAGTCCGAGAGCTGTTGGCCAATGTCATCGCCAAGCTCGGGTCGCTTCGCTTGGGCGGACACGTGATCAAGAGCAAGTGCGGCTTCTACCAATTTCGTCGCCAATGGGTCGTTGATCTTGCCGTTAAGGCGAGCAAGCTCCACCTGATCGAGGGCCGGCTGGCGCATGCACGCTGGAATCGACCCTTGCACATCTGGGATCTCGTACTGGTCAGCGTCCGGCTCTTCCGAGGCCCATTCCCGCAGCGTCTCGGCCCGTTCCTCGGCATCCCTAAAGTCATACGTCCTGATCCAGCAGTTAAGGGCTCCGACAAAGAGGTTATAAAAGGTCACTGGCAGTCGAGGATGAACTTTTTCCAGCAACTGCAGCGTTGGGCCAAAGGTCACACAGCCACAGCTTGCTTCGGAAGGCTCCACAATGAGGAACAACTGGTTGGGCTTGGATTCATCACGCTCCGTCCACTCGCAGGGAGTGTCGCTGATGGTGGCAACTAGCAGGAAGCGGCGGCGAATGGCCTGTCCCCCATGCGTCTTGATCCAGCGCTCAAGCGTAAGCCTTGTGAAGGATGTTGGGTCGCCTTCAGCCCTTTTCCAGTCTCTAGGGACAGCAATGTTCAGCTCGACGAGAGCCTTGGCTAGCATCACAGCCAGGCGGTCATCAGCGACTACCCGATGGATCAGCGGGATGCCAGCCAGTCGTGGTATCAAAAGGCCGGCTCCCTGTGCGATCAACTGACCGGAGGCAGGCAGCCGGGTGGCGCGGCGAGTGGCGTGCGATTGTAAGCGCGAGCGCTGGCGTCGATTGCGGCAGCGAACAATGCGGCCGTGCTTTGCAGGTGTCGGCATCTGGCGAACCTCCCGACGAGTGTTCGGTAACGAGTGTGGCGGCCCCGGCGGAGGCTTTCAAGTTCCGCCAGGACCGCCTGCTTCGTCACCTCCTTGCTCTTGGGATTTCGGCTCATCGGGTTACCCCTTCGAGCCGATGGCTCGCGTGAAGCGATAGACCAGCTTGTCCCCGACCGCCTCAGGCCCGGTGATCGATGCCGTTGCAATGTCGGGATACTGGTGGGAGTACAGGGTGCGTATTTCCTCCGGAGGGAGCGTTGGATCAATATCCGGAAGTCGCAACCCATTAAACTCGAAATGGCGGATAAGTTGGTGGCCTTCCATTAAAGTGCCAGACCTCCTTTCGACCGAGTTGGGGCCGCTTCGGACGTTGGAAGTGGGAATAGCCCCAGTGTGCCCGCCGATGGTGCAGAGGGCACAGGCTCAGGAGTTGAAGGCGGAGCTGCAGTGGGCTCGGCATTCGCAATCACGGGCGGCTTCTGAGTGGCCTTTTTCCGCTCCTCAGCCTTCCGCCTTGCTTCCTCCTGAGCTGCCTTGGCCGCCGCCTCCATGGTGGCCTTGGCCTCGGCCAGTGTGCTGCCGGTTTGCTGGTGGATTTGGACATAGCCAGCCAGATGCTTGCCGAATTCGGCATCGAATTCCTCGGGCGAGCCGATGTAAGTGAGTGGGGTAGTTAGAGCCGGGTTCTCGTCGGCCTTTGCGTAGGGAATGA